>Ga0134123_10002123_pt1 | contig 13009 bp, 5 predicted proteins | sample KB303_FD_96460 | JGI IMG/M metagenome (GOLD analysis project Ga0134123, IMG submission 96460) | Terrestrial soil microbial communities without Nitrogen fertilizer from Kellogg Biological Station, Michigan, USA - KB3-0-3 | ecosystem: Environmental > Terrestrial > Soil > Unclassified ...
AAGCGCGGTTTTTAGCGAATGCCGGCGGGTCGAGATTGATCATATCGAATCGTTCGTTCCTTTCCTCGAGTTCGCGAAGCAGATCAAAAACGTTAGCCTCCAGGAATTCTACGTTTGTAGCTCCGTTTAGCTCGGCGTTGCGCTTCGAGTGAGCTATCGCCGCTCCGGACACATCAACTCCAAGCACTTGATCAGCACCTCGCGCCAGATGAAGCGCGAACCCGCCCTGAAACGTAAAGCAGTCGAGAGCTCGCCCGCGCGCGTAGCTTGCGGCCGCGACGCGATTCTCGCGCTGGTCAAGAAATGCGCCCGTCTTCTGTCCTTCGATCAAGTTCACCGCAAACCGGACTCCATTCTCATCTACCACGAGTTCGCCAGGGTCGGCTCCGTACACAACGCCGCTTGTTCGCGGCAGGCCTTCGAGGTCGCGAACTCTCGCTTCGTTGCGCTCGACGATCGCGCGAGGCTCGTACAGCTCCGTCAAAAGCTCGATCCACGTCTGCTTCAACGCGTCCATGCCCTGCGACAACGTCTGTATCACAAAACAGTCGTTGAACCGGTCGACGATCAGCGACGGCAGAAGATCGCTTTCGCCGTACACCAAACGATAAGCAGTCGTGTCCCGGACGACCTCTTTTCTAAGCCGCGCAGCGGACAGCAACCGCGCGCGCCAGAACTCCCGATTGATCTCCTGATCTTCGAACGAAACAAAACGCAGAGTGATCTGCGATCGCGAGCTGTGGAGCGCATGCCCAACGAAACGGCCTGCCGGATCGACGACTCGGACGACTTCACCCGGCTTCGCGCGCTTTGCGTCGGACACGTCGCTGCGGTAGATCCAGCAGTGGCGTGCGCGAGCTCGTTCGGCGACTCGCTTAGTTACAGTGACTGTTGTAGGCATGGAAGAGTGACTCTATGATAAGCAATAGGCAATGACAAACGCCCGCAAGGAAGCTCACGAATCAACAAGCAACCAACAAATCCTGGCTGAACGCCCGGAGAGCGTTTATCTCAGCTTGGGATCAAATCTCGGCGATCGCGAGGCGAATCTCCGCGAAGCAATCAAACGAATCACGGCGCTCGGTCTCGAGATAACGAACGCTTCCTCGATCTACGAGACGGAGCCGGTCGGCTACAAGGACCAGCCGTGGTTTTTGAATCAAGCGATTGAGGTTCGGGTCGCGCCGGGCTTGCCGCTTCACGATGTCGCTGAAGTGGCCGCCGGTCTCGAGGCTTCCTGGGATAAGGAGCCTGGAATAACTTCATACTTTTGGATTTGCCGGCTTCTGAGAGAGATGCTCGCCATCGAAGGCGCGATGGGCCGCGACCGCACGATACCAGGAGGGCCTCGCACGATCGACATAGACATTCTGATTTACGGCGAAATGGCAGGCCGCTTCGCTGAGACGCTCGGCGATCCTGATGTCCCAGGCATAGCGCGCGCGGCGGCCCCGTTTCTAACTCTGCCTCACCCACGCATGCACGAACGCCGCTTCGTTATCCAGCCGCTGTGCGAGATTGCTCCTGAGATTGTGCACCCAGTCCTTGGAAAGACTTGTCGCGAGATGCTTGCTTCTCTCGATGACGCTTCAACCGTCAGTGTACACGACAAAAGTGCCGGCCTGATATCGTCGTGACCGCCGCCCTCGTACGCCCACGGATAATGAATCCCGCTTCCATCACGAAGAAGGTCCCTATGAACTACATTCGAGTTCTTCGCGCTCACTTTTCTTTCAGATGGAAGCGCAAATAAGCCGCATGGTCTTGCTCGTCAAACTCGACCTCCACATCCTCGGGTTTGACGGTCTCAAAAAGTCCGAGGCGATTGAGACCGCCAACCCACTTCTTTATGCTCAACGGATCGTACGGCATGCCGAGGTTTAATCCGGTAGCGCGCTGCACTGTCCTGTGCCGGGTCTTATCGTTACCCTGGAACTCAATCGATCCTATGTGGTACTTCGGTCCTTCGCTGACTGTTATCAGGATGTCAACAAAGCCAGCTCTGGTGTTGGCGTCAACAGCTGAATACTGGGGCTGAACCTGTATGGCCGCTCTTATGAAACCTGCGCGGAGGTATGTCTGTAGCGCGTGCTCCTGACATCTTTCCAACGATTGAGGCTTGAGGATGAGCTGCGTCCGTATCCCGCAGGCCCGGGCTATGCGATTCATTGCCAGGTTTCCGGAGCCTTTTATCTCGATCCTCCGGACCCGGTAAGTCTTATCCATTTGCCCCTGAGTCGCAGGCTGCAATGTTCGCTTAGGACCTGAGCCAGCCGCCGAGATAGGTTCACAGAGGCACCAGGAAGGCAGCAGGAACGCTGCAAGAACACCAGTGGCCCACAACGCCTTAAGCAGGGCAGGCGCGTGCGTGGCGAGACGTTTGCTATCACTCATGAGCTTTTGATCCTCACTTCATTTGTTGCGCTCCCGTAGCGCAGAGCGAGTGCGGACTCCAACAGATTACATATCATTGAGGGCACTTGGAAAAAGGGTCCCTATCGGTGCCCGGCATTGTGTCTCTCATCTCCAAGTAACTTCCCTGAGCTCCTTCCTGAGTCTTTGCGATATCGATTGTGCTCAGGCGGACAACATCACCGGCCCCTCCGGGGCCGGGCAAGGAAATATTGACTCTTACGCCGGGGTTCGCGGTCACACCACCACCCAAAATGTTTCCCACTTGATATGTACCAGTGTACACAAGCCTGTCGCCCCGCAGGTCGTATGAGCCTTGGCCAATCTCGCGAATCCCGTTCTCGGGGTGCCTCTTACTTGGCCAGAGGGAAGCAACCTTCAGAGCAGCCAGACCACCTGGAATATGACCCCATGAGGCGACTTTGATTGTGATCTTAGCAGTAAAGATGCCGCACTCTTTCAGCTCGCCTGCTGATGATCTTTGACTCCTCGCCCAGCTAAAATTAACGCTAATCTTGAGCAGGAGGCTCAACCAGTTGACGGTGGAAAGGCCGATTTGGGTTGTGCTAAGGAACCCAGTTATCGGGGCAGCACCGGCGCCTCCGGTCGGATTGATAGGCGGGGTTCCCGCTACGGTGTTGACCCTCGCGGCCGCTCCAACAGCAGTTAATAGTTTCCCCACTATGGGCGGGCCATACGCTTGCGCGAACAGAAGCCCCGACATAATCGCAAACGCAATTGGGTAACCGGCGGGAAGGCCTAAACCGATGCTCACAACAACCATCACCGCTGCAACAACTGCCAGGACCTTCGCAATAAAATGAAGGGCTTTTCCGATCGCGCCAAAAAACTTCTTCAAGAAACTGAAGAAGCCGAGTCCGGTCGGGTCAATGTGGTTGACCGGATCATTGGCGCAATATGCATACAGGTTGAGAGTCTGCGGACTGAGCAGGCTCACCGAGCGCATCCCGATCGGATCGACTTGAGTGAACCTGCCTTGCAGCGGGTCGTAGTGGCGATTCACCGCATAGTCGAGCCCCGTCACAGCACTCCGGTCGTAGCTTGTGAACCTTCGCTTGCTTGCTCCGGTTGACTCGGCATCAAGCGCTGTCCCAAACGGCAAGGACGCTTGCTCGAAGCTCGTCGCGTCCTGGTTGTTCGAGACAACGCGCGTTCCTAACCGGTCGGGATGGTGATATTCGACACGCTCGCTCGCGCCGTTGGGGGCTATCGTTGCAAGCAGTCGCGCTCCGAGATAGATATAGCTCTTTACCCATCTCGGTGTCGCCGGCGCTGCCGCGGTCTCCTCAAACTCCACTGTGATTGTGTCCCCCACCCACGCATAGTATGTCCTCTGGTTAGAGCTCTCGTTGCCGACCTGTTCGATCAAGCGGTGGTTGCTCGCCCCGTATGTATTGATGATCTGTGTCTGGTTCACATCGTCTTGGACTTTTACAAGACGCCCGGCCGCATCGTAAACGTGGCGCTGCCACGTGAGGTCCGCTCGCTGCAACCGCGTCTGATTACCGGCCGCGTCGTACTCCCATCCCGCAGTGTTTACCCGATTTGTCGCCTGATCGTACGATACGTTTGCAAGGCCGTCGCGGGGCACGGCCGAGCTGCCTCCGCCTACTGTTATGTCGACGGCGCTCGAGATGGTCGTAGCTCCAAGATTGTCGGTCGCTCTTGCCGTAAGCGAATAGCTGCCCGAAGGCACGCTGTTCCAGACGAAGCTGTAAGGCGCAGCCGTGTCCGTGCCCAGCAACGTCGCCCCCTGGAAGAATTGCACTTGAGTTACACTTCCATCGCTGTCACTTGCACTCGCGTTGATCGTGATGTTGGCCGGAGCTGTGAACGTCGCGCCGTTTAGTGGAGACGTGATGTTCACCGCAGGTGGATTATTCCCGGCGGAGTTCACAGTTATGCTTACGGCTGTTGACGTCGTAGTCGCTCCAAGATTGTCCGTAGCTCTTGCGGTAAGCGAATAGGTGCCTGCGGGAACGCTGTTCCAGGCAAAGCTGTACGGCGCCACAGTGTCCGTGCCCAGGAGCGTGGCGCCCTGGAAGAACTGCACCTGTGTCACGCTCCCGTCGCTGTCGCTTGCGCTCGCATTGATCGAGAAGTTGGCCGGAGCTGTGAACGTTGCGCCGTTTAGCGGGGACGTTATGCTCACCGAAGGCGGAATATTACCGCCGCCGTTTACCGTTATGTTCACCGCGCTCGACGTGGAGGTCGCCCCGGCATTGTCCGTGGCTCTCGCGGTAAGCGAATAGCTGCCCGCCGGCACGCTGTTCCACACAAAGCTGTACGGCGCAGTGGTGTCCGAGCCCAGCAGTTGCGCTCCCTGGAAGAATTCCACCTGTGTCACGGTCCCGTCGCTATCGCTCGCGCTTGCATTGATGGTTATGTTGGCCGGAGCCGTGAACGTCGCGCCGTTCGCCGGTGACGTGATGCTCACCGAAGGCGGATTTGTCGCGCCGCTCACCGTTACGTTTACCGCGCTCGAAGTGGTCGTCGCTCCGAGATTGTCAGTGGCCTTGGCCGTAAGCGAATAACTGCCTGCACCTACATTGGTCCAGTTGATTGTGTATGGCGCAGCGGTGTCGGTGCCCAACAGCGTAGTCCCCTGGAAGAATTGAACTTGAGTCACACTGCCGTCGCTGTCAGTTGCGGTCGCTTTGATCTGGATGGTTGCCGGCGCCGCAAATGTCGCGCCGTTTGACGGAAGCGTTATGGCCACCGCGGGCGGATTATTCCCGCTTGCGTTCACTATGATTCCCACCGCGCTTGAGGTGGTTGTCGCCCCAAGATTGTCAGTCGCTATTGCCGTAAGTGAATAGTTGCCCGCCGGCACGCTGTTCCACGAGAAGCTATAAGGCGCAGCGGTGTCCGTACCCAGCAGTGTGGCTCCCTGGAAGAATTGGACCTGACTGACGCTCCCGTCGCTGTCGCTTGCGTTCGCATTGATCGTGATGTTGGCCGGAGCAGTGAATGTAGCGCCGTTTGCCGGAGACGTGATGCTCACCGAAGGCGGATTGTTTGCAGCGGCGTTCACCGTTATGCTGACCGCGCTTGACGTTGTTGTCGCGCCAAGATTGTCCGTAGCTATTGCCGTAAGCGAATAGCTGCCCGCGGAAACGCCATTCCAGGCGAAGCTGTAAGGCGCTGTTGTGCTTGTTCCAAGAAGTGTGGCTCCCTGGAAGAATTGCACCTGGGTCACGCTTCCGTCGCTGTCGCTAGCGCTCGCGTTGATCGCGATGCTGGCCGGCGCGGTAAATGTTGCGCCATTCGCGGGCGAAGTAATGCTGACCGCGGGTGGATTGTTTGCAGTACCGTTGACCGTTATGTTGATCGCAGTTGAGGTAGTGATTGCGCCAAGATTGTCATACGCCTTTGCAGTCAGTGTGTAGCTGCCTGCCGGAACATTGCTCCACGTAAAGCTGTATGGCGCTTTTGTGTCGGCGTTCAACAAGGTTGCTCCCTGATAGAACTCTACCTTGCTGATCGTGCCGTCGGGATCCGAAGCATTCGCGTTGATAGTGATGCTGGCCGGCGCGGTGAACGTCGCTCCGTTGGCAGGCAAGGTGATGCTCACAACAGGCGGCTGATTTGTTGGAGGCGCCAGCGGTCCTCCCTGTGGGCCGTTCGGGGTAGTGCCTGACGCGGTCACGCTCGTGCGATTACCGTAACGATCATAGACATAGTCCTGCGTCCAATTTAAGGACTGCCCACCGGTCGCCCTGGTCAATCGCCCCAAAGCATCGTACTCATATCCGCGGTCACGGTTGTGGTTCAGGTTGTTGAGGATCTTAGTTAGTTGACCTGTCCGGCTGCCGGTGCCCTGTTTCAAATAGTCATAGGTGAGGTCGAGCAGTGTCGATCCGCCCCGCTGCACTTTCTGATTCGCCAACAGTCCGGTCGTATCCTCGTAGCTGTAGTTCTCTGTGATTTGGTTTGCTCCGCTCGCTCCAACCTTCATCGAGGTAGTCTGGCTGGAGGCGTTGTAATCGATCTGCGAAGCGTAGTCCGCGCCGTCAACCTTGAGCCCGGCCAGCCTGCTTGATACGTCGTAATCGTGATGCACGACTTTGCGAGGGTTTCCCGCCATGCCGTATTGAGCCGGATAGCGGACGTCCATCACCCGATTTAGCGTGTCATAGATGTATTCCGTAACCATCGGATGGCTGGGACGGCTCGTCATCGTTAGAGTCCGCGTGAACACTCGTCCTTCGCTGTCGTAGCTGTACTCATCCGTGCTGATGCCCGCTGTCGGCACCTTGAACAGTCTTGTTTTGTCCCCGCTCGGCATGTATTCATAAGTGACGCTCGGCGCCGCCAGGATCGGATGCGACGTATCGCCAAACCCGCTGGTATCGTAGGAAAGCGATTGCATCCGATTGAGCGGATCGTTGTTGTATGAATAGACCGTCTTGACCCCTCGCGCATCCGTTTGATTGATAAGGTTCGATCGCTCGTCATATGTGAACGCCTCACTCCACGTCCCGTTGCCGACATATTGGCCCGAATCATTGAGTGTTGCGTTCTCTTCAGCCAGCTTGTGATGCGTAACCCGGTTGAGCGAGTCGTACTTGAATTTGCGTTGCTGCACGCCCTGATTCACCTGCGTTAAGTTGCCGAGCGCGTCGTAGCTATAAGTGGTCACCAGGCTGCCCGCCGCGAAGACAGAGCCGCTGCCTGTTGGGTTCGGTTCGATGACTTCGGCAAGCTGACCGCTCGCGTCGAGCCGCGCCCATCGTTCCCGCCCCCAGGCGTCCACTACGCGCTGTGTCTGTCCAGGCAGGGTGCTTGCGGAGCTGGGACGAGTTGTTTCGTTAAAAAAGATTCTCGATTGGCTTCCATCGGGCGTCGTAGCCTGGAAAGCCCGGCCTAACGCGTCATAAGAGGTTGAGTTCCACTGCTGAGTCTCTCCGCTTCGATGTGGGCGGCTCTGCTGCGATACGCGGTTCATTACATCGTACCTCGTTTCAACCGAATCCCACGCGCCGCCTTGTCCGAGCGCCTCTTCACGACTTACCTGTCCAAGTCCGTTGAGCCATTTCACGTTCTGAGACGCAACTGCGCCTCCCAACAAATTAACCGTCTGGGTGAGCGACATCGCCGTATCGTCGTAGGTGTATGACGTGGATCCGCCGGTCGATGAGGTCAGAGTCTGCGGCCGCAGCGTATCCGCAAGGTAAGTTGTCTGCGACTGCCTCCCGTTTGCATCCGTCGCAAACCGAAGAAGCCCCGTGCTGAAGTTGTAAATAGCGCTTATGGTTATGCGCGCCGGCGACTGTGGATCTGCCGATCCCTGCGTTTGTGACTCCGGATGCGCAAACTGCGTGTTCAAAGAATAAGCCAGGCTGGTCTGTTGGCAGCACGATGTCGCGGCGCTCACCATGTTGCCGGTCATGTCATAGCTTCGAGTTTCCGTAATCGCTCCAGTCGCGCTCGCCGCATTGCTAAACCTGGTCACCGTGGTTACATTGCCGCGGAAATCGTTCGCCGAATTGTAAACCGGTACGCAGATCTCCTGTCCCAACTCCGGATCCCAGAAACACTCCGGCGGTTGATACGGGTCGTATGTAGGATCGTGGTGCGTCACACCCGGTGTGTTCGCCACCAGCGTCTGGTCGTGGTCATAAAGCACGCGCGACATCCTGATTGTGTCCGTCGCGTCCCACACGTCGACTCTTCTGATCAGGTTGAAGATATGCCTGTTGGTGTATTCGATGTTGTTGCGATACGCGACCCGAGTCGTGCGCAGCCGGTTGACCCCGCCATAATCGAAGTCGCGCACATCGGTCACCTGGTTGAACGAGCCGTAACTGAATTCCGTCGCGGTCGTCTGGTTGCGTTCGTCGGTCGCTTCGATCCGCACGGGACGCGCCGAGCTGTAGTCGCCCATCGCCCACGTAACCGTGCTCTTTCGCATAAGCACATCGCCAGGTGCGTAGGTGCTGTCCTCGTAGATATAGCCGTCGTTGAACTGGCCGGGCGCCCGATGAGAAAGCTGCACGCTCTTTGTCAGGTCGGGAAGCGTTACTGTCGCGCTCCGAGTCGTTCCGTTATGCTGAAGCAGAAATTGCGTGACCGCTGGCCCCGTGTCCATCCCATCCCATGTTTCTGTCTGGGTCGTATAAGTCGGTGCGTCGGTTAGTGTGTTGTTGGGCGTTAGCGTGTAGTTGTAGGCGCATTGCTTTGTTATGGTCCCCGGAGTCACCGTCCCCTGCACATCAAGCGACGCTGCTGAGAATCCCATCGCGCGTTGTTCGCTGTACTTCGCGAGCATCCCATAGCTTGAATAGGAGTCCGAATCCCCAAACCAGTACCCGGTTCCCGTCCCCGGATAATAGATCGCATCCAGAACGTCGGGAGTTGGGTTGTCCACGTTCGCCGTCAATGTTGAAGAGAACCCATAGTTGAGCGTGAGCGTCTTGTAGTGCAGCCGCACCAGCGGGTGCTCGCTGCCATCCAATCCGGGCGCGGTTATTGCGGTTAGTTTGCCGGCCTCATAATAGAAGTTCATCACTCGCCCGAGAGTGTCGGTTACCCGTTGAATCTTGGGTCCTCTCTCGGGATTGAACCTGTATTCGACTGTTATGTAATTACCGTTGGCGTCCGTTATCCGCTGAGGATGAACCGCACCTCGGCCCGGCGCGCCGTACTGAATGACCGTGCCGTTGGGCATCTTTACCTGAGCGAAATTTATGACGCCGGTGCTGTCGGTGAACGTACTGTAGTCGATAAACGTGCCGTCGACGGTGTGGCCCTCAAAGCCGATAAAACCGCTCGGAAACTGAGTCACCGTGCCACTGAAGCCGTGACGGGTTCCGTCGGCGTCAATCAGCATCGCACCGCCCACGCCCAGCCCCGCCACCCGTCCGAAGCCAAGCGACCATCCCGCCGCGGGCCAATCCCGATCTATGTCATATGTGATGTCCGAGTTAGACTTCGTCCACATGCGAGAGTTGTAAGTCAACGCGAGCGAGACATCTACGCCGCGGCCCGGCAAAGAGATAATCGGTGCATGAATCTGAAAATTACCGCTGCCTGCATCGTGATGCAGAGGCCGGCCGGGCGGGTTCCCACGATCGTTCTCAGGGTCATCGGCGGCCGGGAAATTGCTCTCGTTCCAACCTCCCTCAGGCTCTTCCTCCACATTCGGTTCAGGCTGATTCTTGAGCTGGGGCGCAGACGAAACCTGGTCACGTGACGAAACCTCCCTCACGCTTAAGGGCTTGGTGTTTTTCGTCGGCCGGTCCTTGTCTTCAATGACGGTGATCGATAACCGCGCAGTCTTCTGGGCCCCTTCGACGGTCACGATGTAGTGTCCCGGCGCCGAAGGTACAAATTCTCCGGTCTGAGACATTCTGACCACACGCAACACTTCCATCTCTCGCGCGGCCCACGTGAATTTGATTCCGCCAACCGCTTGACCCTTCTCGTCATAGCCTGCTGCGGTGAAGAAAACTCTTTCTCCCATCTTGAGACTCACGTCTCCCGGGAATGCTCTGATGGTGGCTACCCTGGCGTCTCGATCAGCCTGCTTTTCCGCCTGCGCGGCCGATTCACCGCCAAGCTGCCCCGTCAAAAGGCTCACTGTTTTGGACCATCCGCTTGAATGAAACCAAAACTTGAACGAGTCTCGAGACTCGGAATAAAGCTGTCTTGCGCTTGCGGGTAACGCGGGCGTCTGCGTCACCAGAATGATCGTGATAAGCGCCATGCTCAAGGCGCAGGCCAAGCTGCGATTTAGGGATCGGCTGTGTCTCATCGCGTAAACCTCCAGCGGTCGGAATCTTGTTCTCAAAAGTAACTACCGGTTTCGGAAACTGAGGCTCAGTTGGAGCTAAAGTAAAGTCGCTCGCAGCTTTGAGTTTGTGCCTGTCCGGAGTAAAACGATAAGAACCGGGGTCGGCAGCAGAAAGCTGCTATTACGCACCCGCGCTTGCTGATCGTGCGGTCGGCATCCGCATCCGGCGTAAGACACACCACCCTGCCTTTTACGCAAGTTCGCGAACGTCACTCTGTCAGATGGATTTGCAACTTGCCGGGACCAACAGACTCAACCCACGCCCTCGGCACCAGGACGCATTTGCCTCGTCGCGTCATCCCCTCGGGCGCGTGGATGATATGCCTGCCGCAAGAACCTGTCAACGGGTATTATGAGATTTCATCCCCGCTCTTGTAGCATCACCCACGATCCGCTACGTCCCTTTCCGTAATCCGTCCCACCGCAGACTCGCCGGAACGACAGACGCCGTGTCACGATCCTTGGTTTTGTGCTTCACCGTCTCGCCTCGGCTGTGCTAGGTTCGTTCTCGCATGTCTTCCTCGCTTTCCAGGATACCGTCGGGCGTGCAGTACATCTTCGACGATGAAGTTCGCGCGCGCCGGTTTATCGAACGTCGCGTCATGAGCGTGTTCGAGGGATGGTCTTACTCGGAGATCATACTTCCAATCTTCGACTACGCAGATCTCTTTGCGCTCGGGATGGGGAAAGAACAGGCTGAAATGACTTATCGGTTCACCGGACGAGACGGGAAGCTGCTGGCTTTGCGTCCCGAGATGACCTCGCTCGTAGCGCGCACGGTTGCGACTCGATTTCGAGATCGCCCCCGCCCGATCCGGCTCTCCTATTCAGGGGAAGTGTTCAGGTGGGACGAACCGCGCGGCGGGCGACAATACGAGTTTCATCAGATCGGGCTCGAACATATCGGCTCGGATCGCCTTGAGGCAGACACCGAAGTGCTTGTGATCGCGATTGAAGCTCTGCGGCTGCTGGGTATCGATGACTTCACCATCACGCTCGCGCACGCAGACTTCTTCAACGGGATCGCCGGGCAACTTACGCTCGATGAAGTGGCAAAGCGGAGCCTGCGAGATGCAGTCGACCGCAAAGACTCCGAACGAATCAAGTCGTTGCTTGAAGCGTACGCTGACGAACCGACTCGGGAGGCGTTCCTGCGGCTCGCATCGCTTGCAGGCAAACGCGAGGTCATCTCGCACGCCGAGGCGCTTGTCTCGAACGGCAAGTCTCGAGCTGCGCTTGATGACATTGAGCGGGTATACCAGATCGCCGAAGCGCTCGGCATTGCGGGGCATATCGACATAGACCTGGGAGACGTGGCCGGACTTGATTATTACACCGGGCTGACGTTCAAGATCTATGCTCCCGGCCTTGGGACAGCGCTCGGCCGCGGCGGCCGGTATGATCGGCTTCTGGAGAATTTTGGGTTGGCGGAGCCGGCCGTTGGGTTTTCGTTCTGCCTCGACTGGCTTGTGCAACTCCTGGCGCCGCGGCTTAAAGAAATCAGCGTCCAATCGACTGAACCCGTGAGGATTGAGCCGGCCGGCGATATCGTGGCCGCTTTCAAGGAAGCAAACCGGTTGCGGAGTGAGGGGGCTAAGGTGGAGATCTCTTGATTTTGGATCTTAGATTTTGGATTTTGGATTCCGAAACTAGCGATTACCTGGCTGAGTCCGTCGTTTTCCTCAATCCAAAATCCAAAATCCAAAATCCAAAATCACATGAGCATTCTAACCATCGCCATCGCCAAGGGACGCTTGCAAGACGGGGCATTTGAGTTGTTTCGTCGTGCCGGCGTCGTCGTGCCCGAAGCTGCCGCGTCTTCACGACGGTTGATGATCGAAGACGAATCGCGCCGCTACAGTTTTATTCTTGTTAAGCCCGGCGATGTGCCGGTCTATGTTGAATACGGAGTGGCGGACGCGGGCGTTTGCGGACGCGATGTCTTGATCGAGTCCGCCGCCGATGTTCACGAACCACTCGATCTGGGCTTTGGAAGATGCACTCTGGTTGTCGCCGGCAAAGCCGGGTCGGCTGAGCGAGGCTACAACCCTCTCGCAACGGCTCGGGTTGCCACCAAGTACCCGCGCGCAACGGCGGACTACTTTCAACGCAGGGGCGTGCCCGTCGAGTTGATCGAGCTTTCAGGGTCGGTAGAGCTTGCGCCCGCGCTTGGGCTTTCTGAGCACATAGTCGATCTGGTCGAGACTGGACGGACGCTTCGCGAGAACGGGCTCGTGGTACTCGACACAATAGCGGAGTCGACAGCGCGATTGATCGTCAACCGCGCCAGCTATCACCTGAAACGGGCGGCCGTAGCCGGTTTGGTCGACGCCTTGAAAGAAGCAGTGTTCAATCAGCCACAGATGAACACAGATAAACACTGATAGGGACCGAAGACAGTGGGGGTTACCGCAACACCTTGAATTATCCGTGTTCATTGGTGTTCATCCGTGGCGTAGTTTCCGATGGAGATAACAAGCTACAAACCGGGCACTGCAAATCCAGCGCTTGATCGTGTGCGGTCACGCTCGCTCCGGATGAACCCCGAGCTTATCGCTCGCGTCGCCGCGATAGTCGACGCCGTGCGAACGGACGGCGATGCGGCGCTTCTACGGTTCACCAGGGAGTTCGACAACGTCGCCCTCGCGCCAGATCAGCTTCGAGTTGAACCGGAGTTCATAAGAGAAGCCGCCTCGCGAGCTGAACCGCGCATTGTGGAAGCCTTCCGGCTGGCGATCCAAAACGTCCTAGCGTTTCACGAACACGAACGAGTGGCCGGGT
>Ga0134123_10002124_pt1 | contig 13008 bp, 13 predicted proteins | sample KB303_FD_96460 | JGI IMG/M metagenome (GOLD analysis project Ga0134123, IMG submission 96460) | Terrestrial soil microbial communities without Nitrogen fertilizer from Kellogg Biological Station, Michigan, USA - KB3-0-3 | ecosystem: Environmental > Terrestrial > Soil > Unclassified ...
AGTGCGCCGCGTCTGGCTCGCCGAAGGAGCCGGAGTTCGAGCTCTACGACGAGTATCCGCTCACGACCAACGACTCCGAGGTGACGGCGACGGTCGCAGCGGCCTTCGAGGAACACTTTGGCGGCCTGGCATTCACCGCCCCGCGTCTCTCGGCGAGTGAGGACTTCAGCACCATCCCGGACGCATTCGGGGTTCCGTATACGTACTGGGCACTCGGCGGCATCGATCCCGCGATCTGGCACGCAGCGGAGGCGGCGGGGCGAATCGCCAGCGACATTCCCGCCAATCACTCGCCGAAGTTCGCTCCCGTGATCGAGCCGACGCTCAAGACGGGAGTCGCAGCCATCGTGGTCGCCGTTCTCGCGTGGCTTGGTTCCTCGCGGAGTCCAGCCGCGTGACGACGTCGACGCCGTCGGGCGTCAAATCGCCGGGGAACGATCGGCTGCTCTTCGGGATGATCCTCGGGGTCGTGGCCTTCTGGCTCTTTGCCCAGACCACACTCAACATCGCATCGACGATGGCGGCGGATCTCGGAATCGAGATGAGCGTCATGAATATCGCCGTCTCGATCACGGCCCTGTTCTCCGGGATCTTCATCGTCGTCGTCGGCGGACTCGCCGATCGAGTGGGACGCGTGAAGGTCGTTCAGGTCGGCTTCGGCTTCGGCATCGTCGGTGCCATCCTGGTCGGACTCGCGCCGCCGGGCTCATTGGCTACCCCCGCCCTGATGCTCGGACGGATCTGCCAGGGCCTATCGGCCGCGTGCATCATGCCGGCGAGCCTCGCCCTGGTGAAGGCCTACTGGGATGGCGCCGGACGCCAGCGCGCCATCAGCTTGTGGTCGATGGGCTCGTGGGGCGGCTCCGGATTTGCCGCTCTCTTCGGGGGCCTGGTGGCGGAGAACGTCGGCTGGCGCTGGATCTTCATCGCCTGTGCTGCCGTGTCGGTGATCGGCATGCTGCTGGTCCACGGCACCCCCGAGAGCAGAGCGGAAGCGAGCGGACGCTACAAGCTCGACCTCAAGGGCATCGCGACCTTCATGGTGGCGATGGTCGCCCTGCAGGTTCTCGTCACGTTGGGCGGGACCCTGGGCTGGACGAGCCCCGCATCGCTGGGCCTGTTAGCGACTGCCCTCGTGGTCGGCGTCATCTTCGTCCGGGTGGAGTCGGGGAACGCCGATGCGTTCGTGGACTTCCGATTGTTCCGGAACGTGACCTACACGGGCGCGACCCTGTCGAACCTCCTGCTCAACGCGGTCGCCGGAATCATCATCGTCGCGATGACCCTCGTACAGGTCGGAGGCGGCTTGAGCGCACAGGAAGCGGGGCTTCTGACGCTCGGGTACGCCATCGCGATCGTCGCGTTCATCAGGGTCGGCGAGAAGCTGCTGCAGCGCTTCGGCGCGCGGACGCCCATGCTCTGGGGCTGCCTGATCGTCGCTGCGGCGATCCTCCTGCTCATGCCGACGAACCTCTTACTTGGGACGTATCAGGTCCTGGCGGTCATCGCGTTCACCCTGTTCGGCCTTGGGCTGGCGTTCTACGCCACTCCGTCCACTGACGCCGCGCTCGCCAATCTGCCGGACGACCAGACGGGGGCTGGCTCGGGCATCTACAAGATGGCTTCATCGCTCGGCGCCTCCTTCGGCGTGGCGATCTCGGCAGCAATCTTCACCGCGCTGAGCGCCGACGCCGGAGGCGTCAATTGGATCCCCGGCGTGATCACGTTTGTCGGCAGGCAAGACAATCTCGCCGTCCGCGAAGCCGCGATCGTGGCCTTTGGGGCAAACCTCCTGATGATCGTGGGGGCGATCATCGCGATCGCGTTCCTGGTGCCGAAGGGCAAGGCGCGGGGCGACTCGCGCGCGACAACGTCGGCACCGGCTGAGGCTGCCGCTCGTTCCGGTTCGGGTTCTTGACCAGGCAGGCTCGTGCGTAGCCGATGGAATCGCTGGTCCTGGCACTCGATCTCATGGGGACATTCGTCTTCGGGCTGAGCGGCGCGATGACCGGCGTGCGCCATCGGCTGGACATCTTCGGCGTCTCCGTGGTTGCGTTCGTCGCCGGGAATGCCGGTGGGATCACCCGCGACTTGTTGATCGGGGCAGTGCCTCCAGCGGCGATCGCCGATTGGCGGTACATCGTGGCGTCCGTCGTCGCCGGGCTGATCACGTTCCGGGCATACGGGACGATTCGGCGTCTTCGTGACGCCGTGCTGCTCTTCGACGCCGCGGGCCTGGCGCTATTCGCGGTGTCAGGGTCGCTCAAGGCGCTGGCGTTCGGAGCGAATCCCCCAGCCGCGGTCCTCCTTGGCATGCTGACCGCGATCGGTGGGGGGATCCTTCGTGACCTCCTGGTGGTGGAGGTGCCGATCGTCCTGCGAGCCGAGCTCTACGCGGTTGCCGCCCTAGCCGGCGCTGCGGTCGTCGTCGGAGGCCAGTACCTGCGGCTCCAGCCGATCCCGGTCGCGATCATCGGGGCGCTCATCTGTTTCGTCCTGCGCCTCATCGCTCTTCGGCGTGACTGGCAGCTTCCGGTCGCACGCGAGAGTGATCAGGACGGGTGAGGCGTCTTGACCGGCGGCCCTCATGCACCGGGAGAAGGCTGATCGTCGATCTCCCAGGCCACGTCGGCCTCGACCCCGATCACGCCCGGGATCAACGTGGGAATTCGTTCGATCATCTCGGCCGTGGAACGACGCTCTACCCGTCCGGCGATTCGCACGTTTCCGTTGGTCACGCCAACCTCGAACACCGCCGGATCCAACCACAGCGTCTGGTACAGGACGGCCTGCCGAATGACCTCGGCGAGCTCCTCATCGGAACGCGAGAACACCCGGACGACGTCGCCCCGGCTGATGATGCCGACGAGCAGCTCGCTGTCGACGACGGGGAGTCGGTTCACCCTCCTGCGGGCCATGATGGCCGCCGCCTCGATGACCGGCTTCTCAGGAGCGATGGTGATGGCCGGGGCCGTCATGGCCTCTTGTGCCGTCGACGCATCGATCTTGGCGAGCTGCTCGCGCGTCGTGCTCGACTCACCCAGGATCCGGCCGAACGGGCGCCGGGCGACCGCGTCCGGACCGCCGACCTTGGCCAGCAGATCCGCCTCCGAGATGACGCCGAGGACTCGCCTGTCGTCGACGACGGGCAGGCCGCTGATCCGGTGCTCAGCGAGGAGCTGCGCCACCTCCTTGAGGGACGCCGAAGTGCGGACGGTCACGACCTGCGGCGTCATGAACTCTCGAACACGCAACATCACATGGACCTCCGCGGGGAAATGGGCAGCTCGTCAGTGTGGAGCCCGAACGGGCCGTCGGATCCGGCCGGGTACTCAACCATCGGGATGACGTTTCTGGACCAGGCGCGCCGGATTGGTTCGATCACCCGCCAGGCTTCCTCGGCTTCGTCGTCCCGGATCGAAAAGGTCGGGTCGCCGGCGAGAACTCCAAGCAACAAGCGGCCGTACGCTGGAATCGCCTGCTTCGCAAGCTGCGCATCCAGCTCGATTCGCACAACGTCAAAGGGGTCACTCGGACCGTTCACGTTCAGACCGAGACGGATGGTGTCTGGGTCAAGCGTGAGGCGGAGGTCGTTCCTGGCGGGATCCGTCTCCGGGAACGCGAGGTGCGGAACGCGCCGAAATTGCACGGCGATCTCGCGCCGATTGTGAGCGAGCGCCTTGCCCGTTCGCAGGACAACGGGCACGTCACTCCAGCGCCAGTTGTCGATCGCGATCTCCACCTCCGCGTAGGTCTCAGTGCCCCGGGCCGGATCGACGCCGGGTTCGTCGCCGTACGCAATCGCTGGCTGGTGATCGGAACGACCAGCTCCGTACCGGGCGCGCCGCGTCCTCGCCATCACGTCCGCGTCCGTGAACGCGCGGACGGCGCGTAGCAGCTCGACCTTTCGATCGCGGAGGTCTCGCGGGCTCACGCTGGCTGGGGCCTCCATCGCGACCAGGCACAGCAACTGCAGGAGATGGTTCTGGACCATGTCGATGAGGGCCCCCGCCTGGTCGTAGTAGCCCGCCCGGCCCTCCAGTCCGATGGTCTCGTCCCAGATGATGTCGATCCTCTCGACATGGTCACGGTTCCAGACCGGCTCGAGGATTCGGTTCGCAAACCTGAGGCCCAGGATGTTCTGGACGGTCTGCTTGTGCAGGAAGTGGTCGATCCGATAGACCGCCTCCTCGGGGAAGGCTCGATGAAGGAGCCCGTTCAACTCCCGAGCAGACGCGAGGCCCTGGCCAAAGGGCTTCTCGAGGACGATCCGGCTGCCCTCCGGCAATGCTGCCGCCGAGATCGCCGCGCTCGCGGCGACGGACGTCGAGGGAGGAAGTGCGAGATAGACGACCAGTGGGCCATCCCGCGGAGCGAGTGCCGCCCGGAGCTGCGTCGCGTCCGTGACGTCGGCCGCCCGGTACTGCAGCCGACCTGCAAGCATCGGCCAGCCGTCGCCGCCGGCATCGACGGCCGCCCCGCGCGATCTGACCCAATCGAGGTACTGGTTGACCGTCCAGTCGCGGCGTCCGACGGCAGTGATCGAGAAGGACGCAGGAAGCTGACCTTGCGACAGGAGGGTTGCGATCGCGGGCAGGAGCGATCGCCGCGTCAAGTCGCCCGTCGCTCCCAGGATCGCGACTCGATCGATCATCGAAACGAGCGTAGCGTCCGGGGGCGAGCGGGCAAAGCGCCTGTTCCTGGCGCTACCGAAAAGCGCGTCCCGGCGGTCTTTTCCATCGCCCCCACGTCAGGGCATGGCGTCCCCCGCGGCGGACGTCCATCGGGGCCCCGGAGCGTAGGCTTCGCCCTCACGCCAGCCCTGAGGTCGTCGCCCGGCAGACGGGCGCACCCTGCCGGGATCCTGAGTAGCGGGAGGTGTCAAACGTGACAACGGAACCCAGCCGGACACTCACGTTCGTCGGAGTCGCGGAGAGCCTTCGGCGTGCTTCGGTCAACCGGGGTCTCATCCGCGCGGCGATCGAACTCGCTCCGATCGGGACCAAGGTCGTCCCCTTCGAGCTCACCGACATTCCGATGTTCAACGCCGACCTCGAGGCAGAGGGCGACCCGCGCGCGGTGGCCGACCTCAAACACGCGATTGGAACGGCGGATGGCCTCCTGATCGCAACGCCCGAGTACAACCACTGCGTGCCCGGGGTTCTGAAGAATGCGATCGACTGGGCATCGCGACCAGCTCGCCGATCCGCCTTGACTGGCAAGCCCGTCGCCATCATGGGAGCGAGCTCGGGGCGAGGAGCGACAGCCCGTGCGCAGGCCCACCTCCGCGATGGCCTCGCCTACACGAACGGCTTCGTCCTCCCCTTGCCGGAGGTGCTGGTCGGCCTCGCGGGCGAACGGTTCGACCAGGACGGCAATCTGATCGACGAGGAGACGAGGCAGGAGGTCCGGGACCTGCTCGTCGCACTCGCCGCGTGGACCAGGCGCCTGCAGCGATCCGGAGACAAGGCGCTCGCGAGTTGAGACCTGGTCCATCTGCCCACAGCGTCGACCGATTGGGCCCCCTGCCGACAGTCGCCACCGCCATCGCGGCCGCCGCGTTCGTGGCCATCGTTGCGTCGCTGGTCGCCGGTGGTGGCTCGATCAGTCTTCCGTGGGCTCCAACCCTGGGACTTCGGATTGAATTTGCTCTGGATGGCCTCGCCCTTCTCTACGGGCTGCTCGCGACCGGGATCGGGCTGCTCGTGTTCGCATACGGAGCGGCATACCTCCCGCGCCATTTGGCGCACGAAGGTCGACCTCGGGCAGAGGAACGACGCTTCTGGCCATGGATGACCCTGTTCCTCGTCGCCATGGTCGGTCTGGCGATGGCTCGCGACCTCATCCTCATGTTCGTCTTCTTCGATCTCACGGCGGTCGCCTCGTACTTCCTCATCGGCTTCGACCGACACCGCCCCGAGGCTCGGGGTGCTGCGTTCATGGCTTTGCTCGTCACGGGGGTCAGCGCCGTGGCGTTGCTCCTTGGAACGGTCCTCCTTCAGGCCGAATACGGGACCTTCTCCCTGCCGGAGCTCTTCACGCGAGCCAGACCTGGCCCGGTCACGACGACCGCCGCGGCGCTGATCGCGGTCGCGGCACTGGCGAAGAGCGCCCAGGTGCCGCTGCACTTCTGGCTGCCGCGGGCGATGGCCGCTCCGACGCCCGTTTCGGCGTACCTCCACTCCGCGGCCATGGTTGCCGCCGGTGTCCTCGTCATCGGGCGGGTCCACCCGTTGCTCGCGCTCAACCCGGTCGTCCTCGATGCGCTCCTTCTCGTCGGGTTCGTGTCGATCGCCGTCGGCGGCGTGCTTGCCCTGGCCCAGGACGAGCTGAAGCAGATCCTCGCCCATTCGACGATCTCCCAGTACGGCTACGTCGTCGTCCTGTACGGCATCGGTGGGCCCGAGGGCGCGGTCGCGGCCGCGCTATACGTGATCGCCCACGCGATCGCCAAGAGCGCGCTCTTCATGACGGCAGGTGCCGTGTCGGAGGCGACCGGGGAGTCACGGCTGTCGCGGCTCGGCGGTCTCGGTCGCGAGTTGCCAGTGCTCGCTGTCGCCAGCGGGATCGTCGCCGCATCGCTGGCTGCGCTGCCTCTCACCCTCGGGTTCTTCAAGGACGAACTGTTCTTCGCGGCGGCGTCCGGCAAGGGCCCGCTCGTCGCCTCGCTTGCGGTCGTCGCGGCGGCGTTGACGTTTGCCTACCTGGCGCGGTTCTGGCTCGGCGTGTTCAGCGGTCCTCGCCATGCTGAGGCAAGCCGAGTGCCGTGGCTGTTGGTGGCGCCGATTGCCGTCCTCGCGATCCTGTCGATCGCCGGTGGCATCCTCGTCGCGCCATTCGAGCGGCTGGCCGAGAGCGCCGCTGCGGTGACCCACGGCAGCGCGATCGACGTCGCGCCCGGCTACCACCTCGATCTCCGAATCGAGAACGTGATGGCCGTGGCGGCCTGGGGGCTTGGTGCCGTGCTCCTGGTGGGGGCGAGATGGCGAGAGCCCGCGGTGTCGGCGATCTCTCGGGCCGGCGATCGTATTGGCCCCCGGCGCGTCTACAGCGTGCTCTTGTCGGCGTTGAACCGGATGTCGGATGCGGCCCACCGAGCGGAGGTGCGCGATCTCCGGACGAGCCTGGCCGCGATCCTCGTCCCGACCGGAATCCTCGTCGCCCTCGGGTTCGCCGCCACGCCGACCGAGGGGGCTTACGTGGCCGGCCCAATCACGAGCGCCGATCTCCCGATCGTCGCCCTGCTCGCCGTGGCCATCCTCGCCGCCTTGACCGCGGCCCGAGACCGCGGTCGCCTTCGGCCTGTGCTCGCCCTGTCCGTACTCGGGTTCTCACTGGCCGGTGTCTACGCGGTCATGGGCGCGCCCGATGTCGCGCTCGTGGCGGTCGTCATCGAGACTGTCGTCTCGCTCGTGTTCGTGGCCGTGTACTCCCGCCTGCCCGGGACGACCGTCGGTCGTCCGGCGCGCGCCGCGGCCGCGTCCCATCGCTTCCGGAACGCCGCGGCCGGCATCATCGCCGGAGTCAGCGCGTTCGCGGTCATCTGGGCCGCGCTTTCGCGACCGTCGCTCGGCGGCAGTGACGCAGCCGAACAGATTCGGCGGACTCCCGATGCGCACGGTGGCGACGTCGTCACCGTCATCCTGGCGGACTTCCGCGGTCTCGACACCATGGTGGAGATCACCGTGCTCGCGGTCGCGATCATGGGGGTCGCGAGCCTCCTCCGACGGTTCGATCGAGCATGAGCCCCATCATCGACGTCGTCGCGCCGCGATTGCTGGCGCCGGCCGTCATGCTGGCAGCGGCACTGATCGTCAAGGGCTACACCGACGTTGGCGAGGGCTTCAGCGCGGGAGTCATCGTCGCCCTGGCCATCGCGCTCCGGTATGTGGCGCTCGGTCGCACGAGGGCCGACCGAACGTTCGCCCTCGCCCGTCGCGCCCACCTGGTCGCGGCCGGGGGGCTGTTGGTGGCGTTGGCCTTCGGCTTCGCGGGCGTCGCCTTCGGTCGGCCGCCGTTTACCCACCTGCCGCTGCCGGGTGAGTCGGTGATGCGGATTGGGAGGCTGGAGATCACGACCGCAGTCGGGTTCGATGTCGGACTGTTCCTCCTCGTCTCCGGCGGCCTCACGGTGCTGGTCCGCCACCTGACAGGTCTGATGCCGGCGGACGAGACCGAGCCGGAAGGGGACGGATGAACCTCGTCTTCGCACTCGCAGCGGCGGCCCTCTTCGGCGTGGGCGCGTTCCTGGTCCTCCACCGTGACCTGGTTCGACTCGTCCTCGGCGTTGTCGTCATCTCCCAGTCCGCGGTTCTCACGCTCCTCGCAGCGTCGCTCGAGCGCGGCGCGGCGCCGATCTATCCGCTGCCGGAGGGTGGCGTAAGCGATCCCCTGAGCCAGGCGATGGCTCTGACCGCGATCGTCATCGGCATGGCCGTGACCGCCCTGCTGCTCGTCCTTGTCCTGCGCGTCGCCGTCGCGTTCCACTCCGAGGAGTTGGAGGAGGTCGCCGAGACAGAGCTCGCGCTGGACGCGAGGTCGGAGGAAGTCCACGCCCGCGCACATGCGGACGAGGACGCGGCCGCCGGATGACCGCGCTCTCGGTCGCGCTGCTGATTCCGTGGGTCGTGGGCGTCGCCCTGCTCGTCATGGACGGCCGTCGCCGGTCAATCCGCTGGATCGCCGTGGGGGCGCTTGGCGCCACGCTCGTTGCGCTGGGGGCGGTGGCGGCCGACGTGCTGCGGGCCGGCCCGATCGTCGTGACCACGGGAAACTGGCCGCTGGGCGTGGGGATCACCCTGCGGGCCGACGCGCTTGGGGTCACGTTCGCCCTGTTGTCCGTGGCGATGCTGACTGCCGCGGTCACGCACGAGGCCTTCGATCACGTCGCCGAACGCGAGTTTCCCGGCCTCGTCCTGCTGCTCGCCGCCGGGCTGATCGGGACGTTCCTGACCGGCGACATCTTCAACTTCTACGTCTTCTTCGAGCTCGCCCTGGCGGCCTCGTACGTTCTCGCGATCTACGGCCGGACGCCGCGGGTCCTCGGAGCCGGCCTGGTCTTCACCGCCGTGAACCTGCTTGGGACGTTCGTGTTCCTGCTCTCGGTCGCCAGCATCTACCGGGTCACCGGCACGCTTGACATGAGCCGGATCGCCGATCGCATGGCCGTCGCCGACCCGAATGCCGCCATCCTGATCGCGGTCGGGTTCTTCGTCGCATTCAGCGTCAAGCTGGGCCTGTTCCCGTTCCATTTCTGGCTGCCGACCGTGTACGCGGCCGCACGCCCGGCGGTCGCCGCGATCCTGAGCGGCAGCCTCGCGAACATCGGGGCCTACGGGCTGCTGCGCTTCGGGGCCGGCCTCCTGCCGCGGGAGCTGGAGCTGGCAGGCGGCGCGCTCATCGTGATCGGAGTCGCCTCCATCGTGTACGGGGGTGTGCTGGCGGTCTCGCGAAGGACGGGGACCGAGATGCTCGCGTACTCGGCCATCGGTCAGGTCGGCTACGTTCTCGTGGCGATCGGAGTGGGCGGACCGGTCGCCTTCGCCGCGGCGATTCTGTACACGGTCGTGAACGCCGCCAACAAGACCATGCTGTTCCTCACGACCCAGCAGCGGGGCGCGCTGGTCGGCGGCCTGTTTGCCGTCGGCGCACTGAGCATCGCCGGCGTCCCGCCGGCGGTCGGATTCATCGGCAAGCTCGAAGTCTTCCGGGCGGTCATGGGGCAGCCGGCTCTCCTCCTGATCGTCGTCCTCGGGAGCCTGCTCTCGTTCGTCTACGCGTTCCAGATCTACCAGTTCGAGCACTGGCGTCCCGAACCGGCCATGGCCCGATCGGGCGAAGGCTGGTGGCGAGCGCGGATCGTCCCGATCTCTCTGGGAGGATTGATCCTGGCACTCGGCGTCTGGCCGGAGCCGTTGCTTGCCCTGAGCGCTGCGGCCGCCGGCGCGCTGACCGGAGTGGCCCGGTGATCGCGTCGCTGCTCCGTGTCGCAGGCCTCGTGGCCATCTACCTGCTGGTGCTGACGAGCCTCGCGCCCGGGGACCTGCTCGTCGGCGGACTGCTGGCGGCCGGCCTGGTCCTCGCGGCCGGCTTGGGCGGCCCTGCGCGAGGGGCGAGGGATTGGGGGCGATGGGTGATCGCGCTCGCACGAATGGTCGTCGTGACCGCCTGGGAGATCTCGGTCGGTACGGTACGAGTCGCGCGCTTCTGCTTGACCGACATCGGCAATCCCGGGTTCGTCGAGATCCCCCGCGGCGACCGGTCCCGGCATGGTGTCGCCTTGTGGGGCGTGCTCACGGGCGAGGCGCCCGACGAATACCCGGTGGCCGTGGACGATCGCCGGCACGTCCTGATCGTCCACAACGTCGACGCCAGCGACCCGGCCGCCATCCGTGCTCGTCACACAGCGTCACGAGAGCAGTACCAACGCGACGCGGTGCCCTGAGATGATCCCAGACGTTGTCATGGTCGTTGCGTTCGCATGGGCGACCGTGCTGCTGGTTGCGGGTGGCTTGCTGCTGTTGCGCGCCGCGGACAGCCTCCACCGGTTGCTCGCCCTCGATGTCCTCGGGACGATCGTGATCATCGTGCTGACGACCCTCTCCTACGTGAAGGGCGTCTCCTACTACATCGACGCCGCGCTCGCTCTCGCCCTGCTGTCCTTCTCGGCGACGCTCGTGGCGGCTCGCTACATCATCCAGGGCCGGGGCCCGTCCGCGTGATCGAGTCCGTCGGGAGCGTCCTCGGTGCCGGAGCGCTTCTGCTCGGTCTCGTGCTCGCCTCGATCGGGCTCTTCGGGATGTTCCGCAAGCGCGCCATCTTCGAGCAGCTCCACGCGGCGGGGCTGGTCACTGGACCGGCCGCCATCCTCGTGTTGCTCGCGTCGCTCGCGAGCGCGCGCGCCGAGATCGCGACGAGCGGCTTCCTCGTGCTGGCGTTCGTTCTGGTCACCTCGTCGCTCTCCACGCACGCCATTGCTCTTGCCGCGTGGCGGCAGGGAACGGGATCGACTCGCACCAGGGCCGGATCAGATGCCGACGATCAACCTGGGGCGGGCTCGGCAGGTGTGGCGAGGACGGCCATGCGAGTCCTCATCGCGCACGACGGGTCGCCTGGCGCCGACGTGGGTGTCGCTCTCACAGCTTCGCTGCCGCTGCCGGCGGGCTCCGTCATCCGCCTGATCGCTGCGATCGAGGGTGACCTGGCGCCGTTGTCCGCTTCTGAGCCCACCTCCGACCCGCCCACCCCTGCGATGGTGGATCTTCGGGTCCCTCTGGAAGCGGCGGCGCGCAGGCTGCAGCGGCCCGGGGTGACGATTGATCACGTCGTGCGGCGCGGCGACCCTTCGATGGTCATCGCAGCCGAGGCAGAGACGCTTGGCGCCGACCTCGTCGTCGTCGGAAGCCGGGGCCTTGGGCGGATCCGGACGCTGCTCGTGGGATCGGTGGCCGCCGCGGTGGTTGACACCTCACCGTGTCCTGTCCTGGTCGCCCGCATCCCGCGCATGAGCAAGGTGCTCCTGGCGACCGACGGGTCGGTTCCGAGCGCCGTGGCGACGGATCGACTCGCCCAGTGGTCGATCTTCGAGGATGTGCCGATCCTGGTCCTGAGCGTCGCGACGTCCGTTCCTCAGTACGGCGATCCTCCGTCAGGGTCCGGCATGCAGGAGATCGTCCAGACTGCCCGACAGCAGAAGGTCGTGGACGCTGCGGCCGTGCCCTTGCTCGAAGCCGGCCGTCGCGTCATTCCCCGCGTTCGGACTGGTGACGCCGCGGCCCAGATCGTGAGCTACGGGCACGGACAGTCAGTCGATCTGATCGTGGTCGGCTCACGTGGGCGGACTGGGCTCACTCGGACGTTGCTGGGTAGCGTCGCGCGGGGTGTCCTGGCTTCAGCGCGGGCGTCGGTCCTGATCGTCAGGGCATCGCCGAACCTCAGCGAAGGCTGGAAGAGCGCCCGCTGACGCGGTGTGGGTTCAGCGGGTCGCCGCGGCCACAGAGCGAGGGACGCGAGGCAGACGGTCGGCCTTACCTCGCAATCACCGTCGTCCGGTCGGAGGCCGAGACAACCCCGTCGGACACGCTGTCCTGGAGCGCGCGGGCGAATGACCCCGCCTCACGACGTCCGACATAGATCGCGTCGTAGGCGCCCTCATGAGCGATCCGCGCGATCTCGGTGACGGGGTCCCCGATCGGGGTGTGAACCGTGGCCTCGAGGTCGTGTTCACGCAAGATGTCTGCGGCATCCTCGGCTGCGGCAGCGAGCTTCGGCAGAACGGTGACCACGCCGATGGCCGCACCCTTCGCTCGCGCCGTATCGGCCGCCTGCATAAGGGCCCAGTAGGCTTCTTCGCTGCCGTCGTAGGCAACCAGGATCCGTCGCTCGTTCATCAGGTGTCTCCCTTCGTCGTCATGTCCCTGCCGCCGCGACCGCAGAGGCGTTCGTGTCCAGTGCGTTTTCAGTTCGTTCGTGCACGACGAGCACCGACGCCGTGCTACCGGACAGCACATTTCTGGCGACGCTGCCAAGGACGAGCCGGATGAGTCCGGTCCGACCACGGGAGCCGAGGACGATGAGATCGGCGCCTCGTTCTTGGGCGACGGCGATGATCTCTGCCGCGGGATCGCCGTCTCCCGTCTCGGAGTCGACGGTGCGCCCGCTCTTCCGCAGTCTCGTTGCAGCATCCGCGGCGATCTGGTGGTGCTCTGCTTTCGACTCGCGGAGCTCCGCCGCGTAGGCGTCCAGGACCTGGCGATACATGGTTGGGGCGATCCCGGTGGTCCACGGATGGACCACCTCGGCGACGCTGAGAACGCGGATCGGGAGCCCGGCGAAGATTGGCCATCGGGCGAGGATGGCTTCGGCCTCCCGGGCCGAAGGCGAGTCGTCAGTGGCAAGGATGGCCCGGCTCAGCGCCTCGCGCCGAGCCACCAGGACGGGGCAGGAGGCGCGGTCGACGACTTCGCTGGAGACGGACCCGAGAAGCAGCGTCGCGATCGCGCCGTGGCC
>Ga0134123_10002126_pt1 | contig 12999 bp, 21 predicted proteins | sample KB303_FD_96460 | JGI IMG/M metagenome (GOLD analysis project Ga0134123, IMG submission 96460) | Terrestrial soil microbial communities without Nitrogen fertilizer from Kellogg Biological Station, Michigan, USA - KB3-0-3 | ecosystem: Environmental > Terrestrial > Soil > Unclassified ...
CGCCGGCCCAGCGTCAGGTTGAGTTAGTGGGGGCTCAGCCTGTTGCTGTTCTGGTGGTGCGACTGGTGGCAATCCGAACGGGTCGTCGGCGGTTTTGGCAGTGCGTTGGAACTCGTCCAAATGCTGCCGGATGGTATCCCGCTCGAAGGGTAACAGACCGAGCCAGTGGGCGCGGAATGCGTCGGTTCCGCGCTCGGCCGCCTCGCGTGCATTAGCCAGCGCGGAATAGGGCGGCGGCGGCTCCGCTTCACCTGTAACGGCAGCGAACTGATCGAGGTCAGCGGTGGTGTCAACCGCGGTGTCGATGCGCTGCCGCATCGGCATATCGGCTTGTGCCATTTCGTCGTCGCTGTACAGTCCGGACAGCTCTTGCGGGAAGGCTTTGCGCAGTGCCAAAGCCTCGGCGCACTTGGCGAGCATGACATCCGGCATCGTTGCCCACATGCGGATGAGACCGCCGTCGCGTTTGCGCTGGGCGTAGCTATCGAAGCGGGCTACGGCCCAGCAGGGTTCAGCGAAGTGCTGACAGAGCACTGCCACGCGGGCCGCGGCTGGTGGTTCCTTTGGTAGCCAGACATCGTGCCATTCACCGTCCTGGCCGCACCAAAACGGCCCGAGCTGCCCGGTGTAGTTGCCGGTTCGCTCGGCGATGAGGCGCAGCCCGTCGATGCTGGTTTGCATCGCCATGACTTCGCGACCGGCATCGCGGTCGTAGCGTTTGATGGCATGGATTTGGCGGCTGAACGGGTCGAGCCCGGTGCGCCTGGCGTAGTGCAGGAACAGCTGCAACTCGTCGTCGGTGGCGCCTTTGCAGATGGTGCGCTTGATCAGCTCCACCTGATCCGGCGAGAACTGCGTCGTGTGCTGCACCGGCACTGTGCCGGCGGCGCGCGGCAGTGTGGTCACTTCATTCTGCGGCATCGGTTAACTCCATTCGGTCGATTGCGACATCGGCGAACAGCGGGCCGTCGCGGTAGATGCGGCGTTCGCTCATGCCGGCATAGAGCGGGTTGAGTTCGATCAGGGTGGCATTGCGGCCGAGGCGGTCGGCGACAAGCCCGGTGGTGCCGGCGCCGCCGAACGGGTCGAGCACGGTGCCGCCCCGCGGGCAGCCGGCCAGGATGCACGGCTCGATCAGGGCCGGCGGGAAGGTGGCGAAGTGGGCTTCGGCGAACGGTTCGCTGGCGACGGTCCAGACGCTGCGCTTGTTGCGCCCACCATCTAATTGATGCCCGTACTCGCGCGTTGGATTTAACCCGATGATCGCGTTTTTCGGCGTGTCCACATTGACGACGCGTTGTCCATCACCCCACACGCACGGCTCTGCAATCGCCGCCGCATCGAACCAATACCGCGCGCCCTTGCTCAGCAGGAAAATATACTCGTGCGCCTTGGTGCATCGGTCGGTGACGCTCTCGGGCATCGGGTTCGGCTTCGACCAGATGATGTCCTGTCGCAGCCACCAGCCATCGGCGCGCAGCGCGAATGCCAGCATCCACGGGATGCCGAGCAGGTCTTTTGGTTTGGTGCCGGCAACGACACCGGCGCCGTTGCGGTTGCTGTTTCCGCCGTTCTTGTCTGGGTTGCCTGCGCGCCACCCGCCGCAGGCGCCCCGGTAGCTATCACCGATATTCACCCACAGCGTGCCATCCGGCCGCAGCACCCGGCGCACTTCGCGGAACACCGCGACCAGCGCAGCGATGTACTCGTCGGGGGTCGGCTCCAGCCCGATCTGGCCGGCGCAGCCGTAATCGCGCAACCCGTAATACGGCGGCGATGTCACGCAGCAATGCACGCTCTCGGCCGGCAGCAACCGGAGCTGTTCCAACGCGTCACCGATGATGATGCGCACGCTCACGCCGCGCTCTCCTCGCCGCCGTCCTCGCTGACGGCGCGCACCCGGAGCACCCTGATATCCTTTGCTGGAATTAAGACTTCGCGCCGATGCTGGGTGCCAAAGCTGATATTCCAGCCGGGCAGCCATCCCCGCGAAGCGCGGCCCATGCGGTTTTTGATTTCGTAGTCGAGTTCTTTCAGCCGCTTTTCGGCGTCGCTGGTGGTGGCTTTCAGCGATGCGCGCTCGGCGAGGATGCCGGGCATGGCGTTATCGGTCGAAAGGTCTACGAATGAGCCGTCGTCCAGGTCCGCCTCAAGCTCCGCGCTGGGTGCGGTGCCGGCGATCTCCCCCGCATCGAAGGCGCGCCACCACTCCCGCACGGCATCCAATATGCGGCGTTCTGCGGCCTCGTGGCGGGGCACGTCCACGACGTGCAGTGGATAGGAGGGGGAAACTTCGAGCACCGCCAGGAGGCCCCAGGCGCGGCCGGTGACCATCAGTTCGCAGAGCGTCTGAATCGTGTAGGCGATTGGCACTTTGCCGTGCCAGCGCTGCCATTGCTCGGGGCTGACGGTTTTGCACTGCACCAGCCCGTCCGGTTCTGCGAAATAGTCCGGCGTCGCGCCGAGACGCCATTCGGGGATGCGGTGATAGGTCGAGGCTTTCGTGATCAGCAGCTCGGGCCGTTCCTCGGCGAGCGCCGCGGCGACGGCGGGTTCGAGGATGCGGCCGCGACGCATGGCGGGCGAGTCCGGGACCGAGCTTGTGCCGGTGCCGGTGGTGCCGCGCATGATGTCGGCGAGCTGCTCGCGGCTGAGATAGGGATGTAATGAAAAGAGAGCCGGCAGACGTGATGCCGTGATGTCTTTTGTCCTCCACGAGAGCCAATCCCCGGTGGAGACAATTTCGCGGACCTCGCGCGCCGGCTCGCTCATGCGAGCACCGTGGCGGCGATGTGATTATGCTGGGGATGCCGCAGGGGGATGGTCCCCTGCGGCTCACCAAGGAGAAGAGGATGAAAATCCATCTTCTCCTGTCCCTCGGACGGCTGCGGCTGCGGCTTGTAGTCCGCATCGGCCTGTAGGGACAGGGCGCCGGGGGAGTGTAGCAGCTTCCCCGGCTGCCCTTGGAAGATAGGAGAGGGTGGGAAGGTTCGCAACATCATGGCGTGCCCTCCCACGGCCCGGTGCGGGCGGCCTCGCGCAGGCGGCGGGTGAGCACGGCGTCGATGGCGGAGCTGCTGATGTGGGCGAGCACCGACTTCATACGGTCGGCGTCGCTCCAAGTTTTTAGGAGCAGCGAGTCGCGCCACACTTCGAGGGCGTACTCGACGTGCTCTGCCGAGATGAGCTCGGCGTAGATCGCCTCGGCGAGGTCGCGCTCGGCGCTGGGTATATCAACAACCAACGCACGATTGTCTGACGCACTCATGGCGACTCCTCCTCGCCCAACCGCTTGAGATTGATCAGATCGCGGTCGACTTGGTCGCGGGCGTCCCACGCCACTGACGCGCGTGGGGATCGATTAAAATAGTTCAGCCTGGTGGCCGCGCTTCCCGCGCATAGCCGCCCGCAATACCGGCGCCGCCGCCACCTACTCGGCGCCTCGTCCGCGTGCCGCTGAAGCGGTTTCCCGCAATACCGGCAAAAGCGGTCAGCGCTCATGGCGTCGGCATCGCTTCAATGGCGGCGCGTGCGATAGCTCGATACTTGTCGTGCAGGTCTGTAGCGCGCTCCCACGGCCAGCGCTTTCGTACTTCCGCCGAAGAAGAGTGCAGCGTCGCTGCGTCATAGATCGCCCGCGCGACTTGATCGACCGCAGCGGCGGGGATGTCGGCGCTCATGGCGCCCACGCGGTGCAGTCGCGCAGCACCGTCAGCAGACAGAGGCCGCAGTAGTTTCGGGTGATGACCTCGCCGGGGCGCGGGCTTACCTGCAATGCCGGGCCGCCGAACTGCTTACCGTGGCGGGGACACTCTCTGGCCTCCCCTGACTTCCAACTGCCGATGTCGAACGGGATGTAGTCGCTCATGTCGGCGGCTCGTCAAACAACGTAGCCTCGCGCGCGGCGGCGAGGCGGCGGCGCCGGATGCGGTTGTCCTGCTCGCGCTCGATGACCAGCGCGTCCTGGTCGAGGTCGGCGAGCAGCCGAACCACCACGTCCATAGTTAGCCCGTGTGGCCATCTGGCGGCCCGGCCGGGCATCAACCGCTCAACGTCGGCGAGCGCGGCGCGGTATCCAGAAACCCAGTCGCTCATGCGGCGGCCCCCGTCGCGACGGCGTTAAACGAGCGGATTCCATAAAGCCCGATCAGCGCCGCTTCCGCCCGGCCGATACCGCGGGCGCGGGTGCAGTAGCCGCGGCGCGCGGTCCAGAGACCCGCGTCTTCCGGCATGGCTTGTCCGGCTATGTAAAGGGACCACTCCTTGCCCGACCCGGTGGTGATGCCGAAATGTCGTTTCCATTTTGTTGGAGCGATGATTTCGGTCGGCCAGCCATGACATGCGGCAATGGCTTTGAGCGCCATGTATCGCTGGCCTAGGTTGAATGCTGATGTGGCGCCGATAGTGCGGCCGGCTTTTGCGAAAGGTTGTTGGCGCTCGATCCACAGGTGGCCGCAGCGCCGGCCGTCGAGCGCGGCCAGGAGATCGGTTGCGAGTTCGCGCACGCGCAGCTCGCCGGCACTCATCGGCATGTCGATGATGTGCAGCACGCGGCATGTCTCGGCATCAAGGAATGCCACTGCGCCATCGGCGCCGGGATCTGCGCCGGCTACGATCACGGCCGGCTCCGGGGGAGGCCAACCCGGCAATCACCGGGTTGACCATCCTCGACTAGCGGCGCACCTTGATTCTGACGCGCAGAATCACGATAATCCGCAGCGAGAGCTTGTGATGTGGACGCATCACACTCTCCTCCGAAGCGCCGGGCAGGCAACGCCCGGCGTTTCATTTTAGCGGACACGAAATCGAACGGGATACAATCGCGCGCCGTCATTGCCAGCCCCGGCAGAGCCAAGCCGAGCCTTGCCGGTCCCAGCCGAGCGCTGCGATGCGAAGCCTGCCCAGCCTTGCCAGGCGCCGCCCGGCCGTGCCACATCGAGCCGCGACGAACCATGCCTGCCCAGCCATACCGCGCCGTGGCGGGAGGCGCGCTGTCTCGCCTCGCCTTGCCCGGCCTGCCAAGCCGCGCCCTGCCGGACCTAGCCAGGCCACACCCGGCGACGCCGTGACACGCCTCGCCGGCCATACCTTGCCGCGCCGAAGCAAGCCTAGCCACGCGCTGCCCGCCGTGCCGTGCCAGCCCACGCCCGGTCTGGCCCGGCCGCGCCAAGCGTTGCCGCGCCGCGCCTGCCAAGCGATACCGTGCCAAGCCGGGCCGGTTCGGGCGCTGCCGGGCCTTGCCTGCCAAGCCGCACCGCGTCGCGCGTTGCCAGGTCGCGCCGAACGTCGCCGCGCCTGCCTTGCCATGCCTGCCCCGCCATACGTTGCCCATCGCGGCGATGCCATGCCGAGCCTGCGTTGCCAAACCGGGCGCGGCCAGGCGATGTCACGCCCATCCAAGCCGGGCCTGCCCATCCGCGCCACGCCAGTCCTTGCCCGGCCCAGGCTCGCCCAGCCGGGCCAGTCGTTGCCACGCCTTTGCTGCCGTCAGGCGGCATCTTTTGCCGCCAGCGGATCGGGTATGCGGTCGATAGCGCGGAACACGCCCGAGAGATCGGCCTGCAAAAAGCCGTATCGTTCGCGCCAGCGGCGAAGCTCGGCAATCGCCTGATCTACGGCGTCGCGCCGCATCTCAGCGCTGTTGACAACCTCGCCAAGCTCGCGATAGCCGCCGCCCTTCGGTCGGTCTACGATCAGCGAAATCGTCTGCCGGCCGCCGCTGACATCGACAACATGGATCGCAATCAGTTGCCGGGCCTGCCACAGCCAGTGCTCGTAAGCTGCCCGGCCAACGTCCCACTGGAAGTGCCCGTGCAGGGCGGAATCGGGGTTGCGCCTCGCCCAATCCACAATGATCTGCGGATACCAGCGTCCATCACTGGCCCGCAGCGAGACGATCTCCTCAGAGACTCGCGTGCTGGCGCGCCTCATTTAATTGCTCCCTTCCACAAGCGCGTTGACGATCTCGAACAAGCCCCATCCGAGGCCATTGCTGTTCGGGCTATTCGGGCGCCCTTCGCCGACGCCGACTTGCAACCCGGCGCGGGCAAGCAGGTTCAGAACGTCAGCTGATGAGAACTGGTCGGCATCCCAACGGATGCGTGGCACGGCCTCGCATTCGCGCCACATCGGCCGCCAACGCAGATCGGCGCCGCCGTTGGCGTTGCGGCCCCAGCCTTTATGAATTTCGGGCTCACCCTTGGTGATGCGCACAAGGGGAGTGCCGTCATTGGCGTCGAAGCCATCTGCGTGGATGAAGATCGTCAGCTTGGCGTGCGTCATCTTGAATCCGACGAGGCGGCAAGCGTCGATCATCGCGTTGCGGAAAGCGGGCGCGGGAATGCCGAGCCAGCCCTCCTGACTGCGGTGCTGCGCCGCGAGATACCCGGCCTCGAAGTCGCGTGCCGCACGGTTCTTGCGGCTGCGGGCCTGCGTGCCGGCCCGCTGCGTTTCCTCCATCTGTAGCTGCGCCTTTTGCGAGAAGGCGTGCTGAACGTATGGGCTGACGAAACGGATAGGGATTGCCGCAGTGAGCAACCGCGGCGGCGAGATCAGAACCTTTTGAGCCGGCTGCGTAGCGGCTGCGATCTCCTCGGTTGTCAGTGGCGGCACTTGCCCGCGCAGGTCGCGCAGGTCCGGTGAGGCCGCCCCGCCATTGCTTTTTGCTGATCTGGTCCGCTGTGCGGGTGGGTCTATCGTCAATGTCATTTTAGTCCCTCCAGTGAGGCCGGGTTGGTCGACCCGGCGGCGTCGGGCAGCCTGCCCACGTCAAGGCGGCTCCCGGCCCCACCAGAGGGGGATGTGTGGAAGTCGCCGCTACCCCAGCGACCAAGCCAGGGGATTGGGTTGATGCGATGCCGCGCGGCCTTCTCGGCGATGGCTCGCTCGATGTGCTCGACGTAGCGCTCGGCCGCGTCCCGTGTGCGCAGCCGCGCCCGCGCCCGCCGCATGGCCGCGCGCGCCATCTCCATCTGCGACGGCATGGCCGCCGGCCGCGGCTCCAGCGCGCAGCCGGGCCGGTGCGTGGTGCCGCCCTCGCCGTCCGGCGGGCACTGGCACCCGGCGATGGCCGCCATGCGGTCGCGCTGCAATTCGCGCATGCGCTCGCCGATGCCGCTGTCTTCGCAGGCGGGGGTGCGGCCGGTCATGGGCCCGGACTCCCGCTGCACGCCTCCGTGACGGGATTGCCGCGAGGCGGAGTTCTCTGCGGCTGGTAGCCGATCGTGCCGGCGACGGCTTGTGCGCCGGTGGCGGCGTGGAAATGCCAGCGAAAGATGTCGATTTCGCCGACCTCGTGCTGGGTCGCAGTCGCCAGCGCCAAGATGACGCCGCAACCGGGCAACTCGGTGGCGCCGGCTTCGATGCGCGACAGCCCGGCGGCGCTCATCCCGGCGCGTGCGGCAAGGTCGGCAAGGCGCAAATTATGCCGGTCGCGGTAGTGCCGCAGCGGGTGGCGCGGTTGTCTGTCGTGCAACTCGGCGGGCTCTGGCATGGGCCTATGGTTGCCATCAGTTGCAACCCCGTCAAGCGCCCGATTCGACCAGATTGGCGCCCGCCGCATACCGAATTTGCCGATCCGGCAAATTATCGCGCCTCGTTTTAAGATAGGACAACGGCCCGCTCTGGCGGATTAACCATACAATTCGCTTGCCCGCGCCTTGCCGATAGCGCAAAAAAAGTGCCCGGCGAAAAGTTGCTGGACAGGGTACATGGCGAACCACCGCTTTACCGATCCTAACGCTGAGCTGCCGCCCGTTTATTTCAAAGAGTGGCGGCAGGCGAATGGCATGACGCAAAGCCAAGTCGAGGGGCTGCACGGTTGGTCAAAGGGCCGGCTGTCGCGGCTTGAATCGGGCGCCGCTCCTTGGACGCCGCAGACGCTCAACGCCCTGGCGCGGACCTACAACTGCACGATCGGCGATTTGGTCAGCCGGTTGCCGCCCGAGACAACATCCCCGAGCCTCGTTTCCGCACCTGACGCAGAGGCAGAGCCCGCCACCAGGGTCGGACCCGGCTTTACCGGCGTCGTTGAAATGCAGCAACTGATTGGCCGGTTGAAGGTCGAGTTGGCGCAACTGCGTGGCGAGGTTGTGCCCCGCCTCGATCAGATCGAACGGCGGATCAAGGAAGCCAGCAAGATATCCGACCAGGTGGTGCGTAATGCCGAGGAACTGGCCGAGATATTTGCCCATTACGCAGCGTCGGTGCCGCGCGGGGTAACAACGAAAGAACCAGAAGAACTCTAGCTTTGCACAATTGGCAACCCAGTCTGGCCAAAATCCCGTTTGAGCCGGGCCCCGCACATCCGTCATTCTGTTGCTCAGAGCGTAACCCAGATTTGCGGGAAGCGCCGATTTCCTCAGCGAAATCGAGGAGAACGGGGAAATGGCGGATGGCTTTTTGCTCAACGACGCCGCGCTCAAACTGCTGGATATGGAGCGACAAGCACGCTGCCTGACTGAGTATTTGCGCCGCGGCGACCTCGAGATGGCGCTTTGGCTGGCGACCGAGTTACGCGACGAATTGCGGCATTTCGGCGCCAATCTGGGGATCGAGCGGCGATGACCGGGTTTGCATCAGGCGCAAATTGGTGTTGCGGTTGAGCGCAACCGAAGCCCATAGTTGTCTTCAGACGCAACCCTCGCAGCGGAGAGAATCGATGGCTGCCCCCACAGCCGACACACGCGCCCAGCGGCTGCCGCCGGGCATTACCCCGCGTCTCCTGACCGCCGATCAGGCTGCCGCATATTGCGGCGTCGGCCGCGAGAATTTCGAGGCGCGCGTCGGCGTGGTGCCGTTAAAGCTGTTCGGCAACCGGGTGCTATACGACCGCATCGCGCTCGACCGCTGGCTCGACCGGCAATCCGGCATCGCCGAGATGCAGGCCGACGACGGGGTCGATTGGGCGAAGGCGCTGGAATGAACCCGTGTTAATGAAGCGGGAACGGCGGGTGGTGCAAACACCCGCCGCCCCTGAACCACACATCGAGGAGCAAGCTCGACACATGGCTATCCTTAAACCTAACACACCGCCCGCCAGCTATCCCGGCGTCCAACTGATCCGGCAAAAGAACGGCGTCGTCCGTGCATATCACCGCAAGACGAAGACCCGTCTCGACGCCCCCATCGGCTCGCCCGAGTTTCTGGCCGAGATCGCCGCGCTGAACGACAAGCGCCGCGCCGCCGACAAACCGCTGCGCGGCACGCTCGCCGGTCTGTTCGACGCCTATCGAGAGGCGCCTGAGTTCCGCGGATTGGCGCCGCGCACCCGCGCCGACTACGAAAAGGTCTTTCTCTTTCTGCGGCCCGGCGCCGAGCAGAAGCTGCTGCTGAACTTCAAGGTCAAGGATGCCTTGGAGATCCGCAACGCCGCCGAGAAGAAGCACAAGCGGCATTTCGCCAACTACACCGTCACGGTGCTGCGGCTGGTGCTGAACTGGGGCGCGCTCTACGGCCTCATCGACGTCAACCCGCTGGCCGACAAGCGGCTCAAGATCAAGCGGCCGCACGGCATGCCGAAGGCCAACCGGCGCTGGGCGCCTTACGAGTGCGACGCGGTGCTGGAGGCCGCCACCGGCGGGGTCCGGGTGGCGATCGCGATGGGGATGTTCCTCGGTATGCGCGAGGGCGACGTGCTGCGCGCGACGAGACTCAACTACGACGGCGCCCGCGTGACCTGGGTGCAAGGCAAGACCGGCGAGCCAGTGCGCTTGCCGGTGGCGCTGCGGCTGAAGACCATCCTCGACGAGGCGCTTAGCTGCCGGCCGGCGACTGGGGTCGAGCATCTCGAGCTCGTGCTGAACCAGGCCGGCCAGCCCTACACGCCAGACGGGTTCCGCACGATGTTGTGGAAGCTGATCCACAAGCTGGAGGTCGCGGGTGCGGTGATGCCGCGCCTTACCTTCCACGGGCTGCGCCACACCGCCGCGACGACGCTGGCCGACCTCGGCGCCAGCCCGCACGAGATCGCCGCGATGCTGGGTCAGAAGACGCTGATCATGGCGGCGCATTATTCCGCCGAGGCCAATCGCGAAAAGCTGGGTGAGGCGGCGATCATCCGGCTCAACCCGAGGACACAATCATGAGAAGGCAACCACGCATTTATCAGACAGTACCGACCACGGAGCGGCCGGAACCACGGAAACTGAAGTTCGGCGCGGGGGATGCCGAACCCAGCACATGCAACAGCCATCCACCGACCAGATTTCGGGTTCAACTTCCTGATAACCATACAAAGGTCGAAATCAGTCGAGTTGGAGGCGCCGATGTCTGGATATGCGGGATGTGCGGCGGGTGGTTGCTGCGCGACGGTGACGGCTTTCGCGCCATGACGCCGGATGACTATCGCCATTTCTACGAAGCCATCCAGCGCCGATTTGGAACGTGAACAGAACATGACCGGAACAGTTTACAACTTCGGATTTGGAAACACTTGTAAACAAGGTCCGCTTTGATATGCATCTCACCCCGCAAGTCCTTGAAAAATATGGTGCCCAGGGGCGGAGTTGAACCACCGACACACGGATTTTCAGGGGCCGGTGCGGCTCGAGATTTCAATCGCTTAGCCGCAGCGCGCTTGTAAAATTTTCCAGGGTTTTCGCTGCGCCGCTCCTCGCCGCCGCCCTCGCCTTCGACCCGCACATCCTCTTGCTGTCGTGGTCGGCCGAGCGCCAGGAGACGGTCGCCGCCACCAGCCGCGCGACGTGTGAAGCCGCCCACGACGCCATCGCCGCCGGCCGCTGGCTGGCTGACGACCCGCCGGCGGCCATGCGCTGCGACCGCGGCTCGGCCTTCCCGCCGGGCTGGGACTGCATTGCGTCGTATAATTGCGATCGCCGGGAGGGCGGCCGATGATGACGACCCGCATCGATGCGTTCCTCGTCGGCCTGCTGCTGGCCGGCCTCGCGTGGGCGATGGCGATATGACGGGTTAACCATCTATTCGCATGGACATGCGGGCGGCCCGGCCCCATAGAGGGAAGCGGCGCCGAGCGGGTAGTGCATCCCCGCCCGACGCCTCACCGCAACCGGACCACACAGGAGGTCGTCCGATCATGGCTTACCGGATTTTATCAGCCGCACTCGTCGCCTGTCTCGCCGGCCTAAGCACGGCACAGGCCGCAGATGATCCGAAGGTGAATGAGTTGATCGATGCCATGGACATCGCGTGTCGGAACACGCCAATTGCCCAGATGACCCGCGCCAAATTGGAAGAATGCGAAAAGATCGAAAAGTTCTTCTCGACTCCGATCGAGTTAATCAAGCGTCTTGAGCGGGAAAAGGAGGCCCGGCGCGGGCGCACAGCGTCTTGATTGCTTGCCGGCGCCTCGTCCTCGGTCACCGCATCGCGGGAAGGAAGATATAGAGCCCGAGCAGCAGCACCGCGACAAAGGCAAAATACACGTTGCTCGCCGAGAACGGCGCCATAGGCGGCAATGGTAATATGGTCAACAACCACAAAAACATCACGACGACGAACAGGATTTCTAGAATCATTTCGCTGTCTCCAATAGGCTCCTCACCATGTCGCACGGCTCCAGCACGGAGAGAATTTTCCCATCGGCCAGCCACAGCACGCAGTGCGTCTCGGCTGGCGACAGCTTGTTGGTGTGCGGCGGCGGCGCTTTGGCGTGCAGGGCGGTGACATGGGATGGCATAATAGCGACGACGCCGCCATCGGCCCGGTGCAACAGAACCATATTCAGGGCGAGTGCGGCCGTAATCCACATCAGGTGATGACGGATACCGCGAACTGCGGCGGTCGGGTCGGCGCGGTCACAGTCGACACGCTGGCCCACTCCTCAATAGCGACCTGTGTAACCTGAGCCAGCGCCATCACGGCGACGGAGGCCCACTCCTCGATGGCCACCTGAGTGATCCGCGCCGGTGGGTTGGTGGCGCCCCATTCTTCGACGGCGACTTGGGTGGCGCGGGCGTCGGTCACGCAACGACGACCGGGCCGGCTTGCACGCCATCAACGCCGGGCGCTGTCCAAGCCGCGCCAGTTGATGGGTCGGTCAGATCGATGCGCCACGCCCACAGCCAGCCTGATGTCGTGAGGGTCAGCGTCGAGCTATTCACCGTGGTCGCGCCGGATTTAAGCGCGACGTTTGCGGTGCGTGTACCAGCGTCAGACTTTTGCATGTAAGCGCGGGTGGTAACCGCAATGATGCTGGCTGGGGTCGAGCCGATGGTGGCGACGTTATAAAGATCGGCATGGCCGGCCGTGGCATCAAACACGTAATCGGTCAGCGCATTTTGTTGCGCCTCATCAACGCATGACGCATTCGTGGCGCCGGCCGTACGCGAGAACTGCACGCTGGCATCGCTCGCCGGCATACGGGTAAAGCACCTGATGTCGCCCATCCAGGCAACGGAGGAAGCGTCACTGCGCCAGAACAGGTCGTCAATCGCATGATTATTAACCGTCCCCTGCATGCCAACAGTCAGTTTGTTGGCATAAGCATTCGCTGAATTTTGCGTGTCCAGGGACGACGCGGAGAAATCATCGACGGAGTTGCCGTTTTTGCGTACTTTAAAGCTCCCCGTTGTATTATTGATGACCACCTCGATCTCGAATTGATACCAAGTGTTGGTGACCGGGAATGCGTTGGTATACGTCGCCAGCACCGTGCCGTTGGCCGCACCGGACGCCAGCAGGATTGCCCCGTCGGAACGAAACACCACGGTGCATTGCGCCGTTGCGCCGTCGTCTAATCGCAAATATATGCCGAGCGTCGTGCCGGAGATGGCTGCGGTTTGCCGGAAGGCGACGCAGAAATGATGCACCGCGTCGTTGGTCGCGCTGCTCTTCGTTAAATACACGACGGCACTGCTGGAGTTTACCGCTTGACTGCCGGCAAAGCGGCCCGCGGTAAAAGTAAATTGTCCTGCCGAGCCCGTAGTATCCCAATATCCGGTAGCAGCATCCGTTACCGCGGTATACAGGTCGAACCCGTCACCAAAGCTCCAAGCCATCGCTATGTCTCGTATGCAACAA
>Ga0134123_10002128_pt1 | contig 12990 bp, 12 predicted proteins | sample KB303_FD_96460 | JGI IMG/M metagenome (GOLD analysis project Ga0134123, IMG submission 96460) | Terrestrial soil microbial communities without Nitrogen fertilizer from Kellogg Biological Station, Michigan, USA - KB3-0-3 | ecosystem: Environmental > Terrestrial > Soil > Unclassified ...
AGGCGATCGTCGCGCTGCAACGGCGCGACATCCGCCCCGGTCATGTGGTGGTGATGCGCGGCGCCGGCGTCTGCGGCGGGCCGGGCATGGGCGGCGGCTCGTCAAAGGTGGTGTTCGCGATCGACGCCATGGGCCTGGGCGAACAGGTGGCGATGCTCACCGACGGTCACCTGTCGGGGCTGGTGTGCAAGGGGCTGGTGGTGGCCGAGGTTTCGCCCGAAGGTTCGGTGTGTGGGCCACTCGCGTTGGTGCACGACGGCGACACGATCACCATCGACCTCGACGCGCGCCGCTGCGACCTCGAGGTTGACGACGCCGAACTGCAACGCCGACGTGAGGTCTGGCAGGCACCGGCGAAACAATTCGACAGCGGCTGGCTGCAGCTGTACCGCCGCAACGTCGGCCCGCTGAAGCACGGCGCGGTGCTGGTCGGGCCCAAATAGGATCGTCGCCGATGAGAACCACGCAGCGCACCGACGAACGCATCCTCGCGTCGGACATCTTCGAGCGCGACGACAAGAGCCCGCCGCGCACCGACTGGGGTTTCTGGGACGAGCCCGGCCGCCGCATTCCGATCTATCACCGTTGCGACGTGCTGGTGGTGGGCGGTGGCCCTTCGGGCACGGCCGCCGCAGCTGCTGCTGCCAGAGAAGGGGCCGACGTCACGCTGCTCGAGCGCTACAACCACCTCGGCGGGCTGTCGACCGGCGGCCTGGTGATCTGGATCGACCGCATGACCGACTGGGAAGGCAAGCTGGTGATCCGCGGTTTCGCCGAGGAACTGTTCGACCGCCTGCCCGCCGATGCCGTGGCCGGCCCGCCGCCGCCCGACTGGGGCAGCCGGGACACTGCCAAGGCCGCGCACTGGTCGCAGCGCACCGCCGCGTACCACGGGGTCGTGACCTGGTCGCCGACCATCGATCCCGAGCGCTTGAAGCTGCTGAGCCAGGAGATCGTGCTCGAGCGCGGCGTCAAGCTCGTCTATCACGCGTGGGCGGCCGAGCCGATCACCGGGGGTGGCGTGGTCAAGGGTGTGGCCTTCGAGAGCAAGGAAGGACGCATGGCGATCATGGCCCGCGTGGTGGTCGACGCCACCGGCGACGGCGACCTCTTCGCGCGTGCCGGCGCCGCGTTCGACAATGACATCGAGGAAGCCGACGTCCACCACTGCATGAACACCGCGTGGCTGTTCGCGGGCGTGGACATGGATCGCTGGATTGCCTTCAAGACCGGCCAACCCGAACGGTTCGCTGCCTTCATGGCGAAAGGGCGCGAGACCTGCGGCTTGTTCGAGCGGCCGTTCGTCTCCTGGCGCAACGATGTGGCGCTGTTCATGGGGCCGCGGCAGACGGGTTATTCGGCACTGAACGTCGACGACCTCACCGCGGTGGAGGTGCACTCGCACCGCGCGATGGAAAAGCACCTCGGGTACTACCGCGCGTTTGCGCCCGGCTTCGAGAACGCCTACATGATGCTGTCGGCACCGCAGATCGGCGTGCGCCACGCGCGCAGGCTCAAGGGTTTGGACTCCGTGTTGCGCAGCCGCTGGCCTGAAGGAACGGCACTGCCCGACGAGATCGGCGTCACGCCTTCGGTGAGCCCGAAGTTCCCGAACATCTCCATCCCCTACGGCGCGCTGGTCCCACAAACGCTCGACGGCCTGCTCGCCTGCGGGCGCCACGTCAGCTGCGACAAGAACTCGCACGGCTTCATGCGCGAGATTCCGCAATGCTGGATCACGGGCCAGGCTGCCGGCGTCGCCGCAGCGACCGCGGTGGCGCAAGGCGTACAGCCGCGCGCGGTGGATATCGCCCGCGTGCAGGCCGTGCTGTTGAAGCAAGGCGTCTATCTGCGCAGCACGCAACCCGCGCTGGCCACCGCGGCTTGACGATGCATCTGACCGACGAAGAGCAAGCAATGGCCGACGGGCGCGACGGCCCGGCCGTGGCGCGCGCGATGGACCTGCTGCAACGCTACGGTCGCGCGCTCGGCGCCGAGCGGCTGGTGGCCACCAACAACATCGTCGCCTCGGTCGGCGCCACCACACCGTTCATGCGTGACTTCGCGCGCAGCAAGGGCGGCATGGACGCAGTGTTCTCCGAGTTCAGCCTCGACAGCGACGCCGTGGTGAAGATCCCCAAGATTCGTGCCTTCACCACCCACACGCAGCTCGGCTTTGTGCCCGACCAGCCCGAGCGCATGGGCGTGGACGAAGCCACGGTGCAGTTCTACCGTCAGGGCGAGGCCTTCATCACGGGCCTCGGCGTGCAGGCCACCAACACCTGCACGCCCTATCAGGTGGGCAACCTGCCGACGCGCGGCGAGCACTGCGCGTGGATGGAGTCGTCGGCAGTCATCTACTGCAACTCTGTGCTGGGCGCGCGCACCAACACCGAAGGCCGCGAAAGCGTGGGCGCCGCGATGCTGACCGGCCGCATCCCGTACTGGGGCTACCACATCGACGCCAACCGCCGCGGTACGCATCATGTGCTGCTGCAGACCGAGGTCGAATCCACCTCCGACTGGGGTCTGCTCGGCTACTGGATCGGCGACCAGGTGCAAGAGCGCGTGCCCGTGGTCGAGGGTGTGAAGAGCATTCCCAATTTGGCGCGGCTCAAGCACTTTGGCGCCGCCGCGTCGTCGTCGGGCGGCGTGGAGATGTACCACCTGGTCGGCATCACGCCCGAGGCACCCAACCTGGACGCAGCCTTTGGCGGCAAGCGCGCGATCGAGACGCTGCGCTTTGGCCTGGTCGAACACCGCGCCACGTGGGAAAAGATCAACGCGACGGCCAAAGATACCAAGGTCGACTACGTGATGCTCGGCTGCCCGCACTACACGATGGAGCAGCTGTGGGAGGTCGGCCGCCTGATCGAGGGCCGCAAGGTGCACCCTGACTGCGAGCTGTGGATCTTCACGGCGCGTGCGATCAAGTCCATTTCCGACCAGAACGGCACCACCAAGATCCTCGAGGAGGCCGGTGCCCGCGTGATGACTGACAGCTGCTCGGCGATGAGCCGGGCCGCTCCCAAGGGTGCGCGCGTGGCGGCGTTCGACTCAGCCAAGCAAGCGCACTATGTGCCCGCCATCCTCGGCATCCAGGCTTGGTATGGCAGCGTCGACGAATGCATCCATGCGGCCTGCACCGGGCGCTGGGACGGACGGTTCGCATGAACGCCGAGACGGTCGTTGTGCTGCACGGCCGCTGCGTCGTTCCCGGCAGGTCTGAAGGCGAAGCGCTGGTCACGCGCGACCGCATCTCGGGCTGGGGCGGCATCGACTCGCGCACCGGCACCATCGTCGAGACGCGACACGAACTGCGCGGCGTGAGCTTCGCGGGCAAGGTGCTGGTGTTCCCGGGCGCCAAGGGGTCCTCCGGCTGGTCTGCCGCGTTTCACATGACACGCACGATGGGTACTGCGCCGGCGGCGTTTCTGTTCAACGAAATGACGACCAAGATGGCGCTCGGTGCCGTGGTGACGCGTGCGCCGGCGATGACCGACTTCGACCAGGACCCGCTCGCCGTCATCGAAACCGGTGACTGGGTCACCGTCGACGCCGATCGTGGCGTCGTCGAGATCCGCAAGCAGGCACGACCCGCCTGAGGCACGCAACGCAAGGAGACGATCGCGACCATGAACCGTTCCCGCCGCCAATGGCTCCTGCGAGCCGGCAGCCTGGGTGCAATCGGCAGCACACCGCTGAGCGCCTGGGCGCAGACCGCGTCCGGCGCCGCCGGATGGCCCAGCAAGCCGGTGCGCATCATCGTGCCCAACGTGCCCGGTGGCGCGCTCGACATCCTTGCACGCATGCTGGAGTCCGAGCTCAGCAAGACCTGGAAACAGCCGATCATCGTGGAGTTCAAACCTGGCGGTGGCACCATCACCGGCACCGACTACGTCGCCAAGTCGACGCCCGACGGCTACACGCTGGGTATTCTGGCAATCGGCGTCTTGGGCATCCAGCCGGCACTGCGCAAGGACATGCCGTTCGATACGTTGAGCGACCTGTCCGGCACCATGCTCGTGGTCGGAAATATTCTGTTGACCGCCTCGCCCAGTCTGCCGGCGAACAACCTGGCCGAGCTGATCGCCTACGGCAAGGCCAACAAGGGCAAACTCAGCTACGCCACCGCCGGAACCGGCAGTTCGATGCACCTGGCCGGCGAGCAGCTCAATCTGATCACTGGCATGGAGATGGTGCACATTCCGTACAAGGGTGCGGGTGGCGCCTACGGCGACGTGTTCGACGGTCGCGTGCAGTTGCTGCTGGATCCTCTCTTCAGCTCGATGCCGCACGTGAAGAATGGGCGTCTCAAGCCGATTGCCGTGATGGGCACCAAGCGCGACCCCAGTGCGCCCGATATCCCGGCTGCGGGTGAGATGTTTCCGGACTTCGATTTCGCAAGCAATCTCGGCATCGGTCTGCCACGGGCGACGCCGGCGGAAATCATCGCCAAGATCAATGCCGACGTGAACAAGGCCATTCGTTCGGAGACGCTGGCGCCAAAACTCAAGGAAATGGGACTCACCGTCACGGGTTCGACGCCGGAGCAATTCGATGCCTACATGCGCAAGAGCCTGAAGACCTTCGCCGAAATTGTGAAAGCGGCCAAGATCACGATCAACTGACGGTCGGTGGACACCGGCCCGTGACGCCGGGTCAGGCAATTGGCGCGCGAAGCACTCTGCGTCGAACGCACAGCCGGTGGCTTGCCATTGCGACGAGCTCGTTCGGCTCGCACCAGCGCATGTCGACAGAGGGCCGATAGCGATCCTTCGCGATCGTCGCCTTTCGGGCCCGAAGCTGATCCTTCGTTGAATCGCAGAGCGATGGCGCGCGGTCAGGCCTGCGCCCCGTGTTCCCCGAGAAGTGCAGCCTTGGCATTCGTCGCAATCTCGGTGATGCGATCAATCACGGTGCGAACAGGCTGTCGTCGTAGCCAACGAATCTCGATCGGCCCCGCCGCGCCTCACGAGATAGTCGCGCGATCCAAACAGACCATACGCCACCATCGCCAGTCGGCGCGCCACGATCGCCTTCTCGCTCGGCCGCATCGTCTGCGCAAACGGCAGACGTTCGAAGAGTTGGCGCGAGATCGGGCGGCGGCTAGCGCTGTGCCGCGCCTCTTGCCGACTCCTTTCGGCGAAACAGCGATGACGCAGTGCTGAGCCCGGCGAGCTCGCGCGCCGTCTCGATCAGGGCACCGCTGAGTCGCTTCATGCGCACTTCGTCGAGGCGCACCGTTGGGCCGGCGATGGTCACCACGCCGATGGCGACGCCGCGCACGACGACGGGCGCTGCCATCGCCGACATGGCCGGTGCGAACACCTCGCTGATGGTCGCGTAGCCACGCTTGCGCGCTGCGTGCACGAAGGCAAGCAACGCCTTGACGGTGGTCGGCGCCTTCGGGCCGTACGCGCTCGGCGACCCGAAACCCTGGCGCGCGACCAGCCGGAGCGCCTCATCGTCGTCGAAGGTCGACAGCCAGGCGTGCCCGGCAGCGCTGCACGACAGGCGCACGGACAGACCCATGTCGGGGTCGTAGCGCAGGCCGCGCGTCGCACCCTGCGCCTTGGCGACGAAGACGAGATCCTCGCCGTCGATGATGGCCAGTCGCACCAGCTCGGCCGACTCGAGCGCGAGCCGATCGAGCGACGGCTGGGCGACATCGACCACCCCGGACGTGCCCAGGTAGCTGAGGCCGAGCGCGACGAGCTTGATGGTCAGGCCGTAGTCGCCCTGGTCGCGCAGCTGGCGCACGTAGCCGCTCTTGACCAGCTCGGAAAGAAGGCGGTGCGTGGCGCTGAGTGGCATCGCGATGGCGGCGGCGATGTCGGACAGGGCCGCGCCCTCGGGGTGGCTGGCCAGGTGCTCGAGCAGCGCGAGACCTCGTTCGATCTGGGTGGTCATGGTCCACCGATGGTAGCCGTTGTGATAAGTGTTTTCCATATTGGAAAGCTTTTCCATCCGCGCGATGATGCGGCCTCCCTCAACGCAGGAGTGCAGCCCATGCGCCGTCCCTTGCTCGCCCTCGCGCTGCTCGCCGCCTCCGGTCTGGCGCTGCCCGCCGCCGCGCAAGACATCCAGGAGCGGACGATCCGCTTCGGCCACCTCAACAACCCCGACCATCCCACCAGCACGGGCGTCAAGAAATTCGCCGAGATCGTGGCGGCCAAGAGCGGCGGCAAGATCAAGGTGCAGGAGTTCCCCAGCAGTCAACTCGGCAACGAACTGCAGCAGCAGTCGGCGCTGCAAGGGGGAGTCCAGGAGATGCTCGTGGCGTCGACCACGTCGCTTGCCGGCATCGTGAGGGAGTTCGGCATCTTCGACTTTCCCTTTCTCTTCAGCAACTCGAACCAGGCCGATGCCATGGTCGACGGTCCGCTGGGCAAGATGCTGAGCGGCAAGCTGGCCGAGAAGGGCGTTGTCATCCTGGGCTTCTTCGATCTCGGCGCTCGCAATGTCACCAACAGCAAGCGGCCCATCACCAAGCCCGAGGATCTGGAAGGCCTGAAGTTGCGCGTGATCCCTAACCCCGTGTTCCTGGAGACGTTCAAGACCTTCAAGGCGAATCCGGTCCCGATGCCCTTCGCCGAGCTCTACGGTGCACTCGAGAGCAAGGCCGTCGACGGCCAGGAGAACCCGTACTCGGTGATCTTGTCGAGCAAGTTTTACGAAGTGAACAAGTACGTCAGCGCGACGAACCACGTCATTGCGACCAATCCCGTCCAGATCAGCAAGCGTTTCTGGGACAAGCTGTCGCCCGCGGAGCAGAAACTGCTGCAGGAAGCTGCCATCGAGGCTCAAAACTACCAGCGCGTCGTCAGCCGTGAGGCCGCCAGCAAGGCAGTGGGCGAGCTCAAGGCAAAAGGCATGATCTACAACGACATCGCCCCGGCCGAGATTGCTCGCATGCGCGCTGAAGTCAGGCCTGTCTACGACAAGTTCGCCGCGTCGTACGACCCTGCCGTGATGAGCCTCTTCAAGAGCGAGCTCGAACGCGTCTCCAAGCTCTGACGCGAAAGCGCGGCCCGAGCCACACAGACGCCCGCGGGATACCGTTGCGCCGGCCAAGCGATTCCATCCATGATCCAGTTGCTGGTCCTGCATGGACCGAACCTCAACCTCTTCGGCCGGCGCGAGCCGCACATCTACGGCAGCACGACGCTGGCTGAGATCGACGCCCGCCTGCGAAGGCTCGCGGACGAGCTCGAGGTCGGTCTGGAGATCTTCCAGTCGAATCACGAGGGCGCGCTCATCGACAAGCTTCACCAGCGCATCGACGCCGTTGCCGGAGCCCTCGTCAACCCGGCCGGCCTCACGCAGCACGGCGTGCCGTTGCACGACGCGATCAAGGCGATGCCGTTTCCGGTCATCGAAGTGCACATGAGCAACATCGCTGCGCGCGAAGCGTGGCGGGCGCATTCGATCATCTCGCCGGCCGTCCGTGGCACCGTGCAAGGGCTCGGCTGGCGCTCCTACACCGCGGCACTGCGAACGCTGGCTGAAATCGCCAGCGAAGCCGCCGCGAGCGTGCCGAGAAGCTAGCCGATCATGCGGTCCTGTGCTCGAGCGCCGATCTGGCGAGGTTGAATGCGCCGACCTCGTGGTCGACGAGGCTGATGCCAGATCACCGCGACATGGTGCGCAGCCCCGCAATGGCCGTCTCGTGCGCAGCACCATCGCGGGACATTCTCGGAGAGTCCCCTCTGTGGTGCGAGCAGACGCAATCGCTGCTTTGGATCGACATCGACAGCGCCACGCTGTATCGAATGCATTTGGCCAGCGGGCGCCGGGATGCGTTCCGCTTCACTGCACGCTCGCTCGGCTCGCTCGCGCTGCGACGCGCACCCGGCAGCGTGGTGCTGGCGCTCGAGGCGTCCCTCTACACGTTCGACTTCGACACCGGGCTGCTCACGCTCCTGGCCGAGGTCGAGCCGGCGGCATGGAACACGCGGCTCAACGACGGCCGCTGCGACGCCAGGGGCCAGCTCTGGGTCGGCACGATGGACAACGGCCTCACGGCTGCAACCGGCTCGTTCTATCGGGTCGGCACCGACGGCACGGTGATGCGGCACTTTGGTGACGTGATTGTCTCCAACACCGTGGCCATCTCACCGGATCAGCGCACGCTGTACTTCTCCGACACCCGCCGGTACGTCACGTGGGCATTCGATCTGAGCCCCGAAGACAGCTCGCTGTCGAATCGCCGCGTCTTCATCGACCATCGCGCGCGCGAGGAGCGCCCTGACGGCGCGTGCGTCGATATCGAAGGAGGACTTTGGGTCGCGATTTTTGCGGGCGGTCGGGTGGACCACTACACCAAGGACGGTCAGCTCGAACGCAGCATTGGCCTGCCCACGGCCAATCCCACCTGCGTCTGTCTTGGCGGACCGGACTACCGAACGCTCTTCATCACCACCGCTCAAAAGTTCTTGAGTGCCGAACAGCTCGGGAGGGAACCGCTCGCCGGAGCAGTCCTTTCGGTCGGCGTCGACGTTCCCGGTCTGCCTGAGAAGCGGTTCGCGGCATGACAGCGCCTCTGGCAGAGCAGTGCCGTAGGAGTTTGAGCTCACGCGAGCGCAGCCGCACTCTGCACGATCCTCTGCGTGCAAGCATCGGCCCTCCTCGGTTCTTCTTCGTTCAGGCCCGCATCGACTGGTCGAACAGCCTCACGTAGTTTCCGCCCGCGATCTTGCGGATCTCTTGCGCACTGAAGCCGCGGTGCCGCATCGACTGCACCACGAGCGGAAAGGTCGAGTAATCGTCCCACACGGCCGGCAAGGCGCCGAAGCCCGAGTTGTCGGTGCCCAAGCCGACGTGGTCCACGCCGATGGTGTGCGCCGCACGGGCGATGTCGTCGACCCAGTCGTCGATCGACTTGTAGCGCAAGGGGGCGCCCCAGATGCCCACCACCCCGCCCGTCTGCGCCACGAGCTTCGCGTGCACCGAGGTGATGAGCCGCGTGTAGGGCCGCATGCGGTCTTCGCGCAGGGCGATGGCCGTGTGCGACAGCAGCAGCGGTGTCTTGGATACCTTCGCCGCGGCCTCCACGAATCGCTGCGTGGCATGTGCCACGTCGACCACGATGCCCAGCCGGTTGCACTCCTGGATGGTCTGCCGGCCCAGCGCCGTGAGGCCACCCTGCTCCGCAGGCTCGGTCTGGTTGTCGCCCATGTCGCTGGTGTAGAAGTGCACGAGCTGCAGGTGTCGCAGACCGCGCGCATGCAGCTCTTCGATCCGCTCGAGGCGGCCCTCGAGGAACTGGCTGCCCTCGATGGCCTGCACGATGGCCGGCGCACGCTCGACGTGCAGCGCCTCGAGGTCGCCGCGCTTCAGCGCGCGGCGCATTCCCTGCGCCTGCACCATCGAATCGACCCAGCGCAGGCGGCTCTGCGTGTAGGCCCAGAGCTCACCCGGCTTGGGGTTGCGGACTGTCAAGACCGTGCCGTCCGGCTCGCGCCGGAGCACCGGCACGTCGCTCGAGTGGCAGAGACAGATCGCCGTCATGCCCCCGGTGCGCAGGCGTGCTGCGAGGTCGTAGGTGGGCTGGGGGCGACCGTTGACGCCGGCCGCATGCGAGTGCATGTCGATGCCGATCACGCTGTCGAGCAGCTCGGTGGTCTCGGCATCGACACGCGGCGCGTCGGCGCCCTTGCCCACTTGAGGTGAGCTGGCCAGCAACCATGCTGCAGCACTTCCCGCAACCGTACGCAGCACGTCGCGGCGAGCGGGACGATCAGGACCAACTTCGAGCGAGGTCACCCGCTGATCACACCCCGGCCCAGGTTGGGCGTCAAGGGAAATACAGCGACCGCTGCGATGATCCGTCACACGAAGCGGCTTCCGCCATGGCGTATCGCAGTCGCTGGAAACCACCTGCCTGGTGGCGCGCCCAATGTCGACTCCGCAGCAGCGGTGGCTGTCCGTCGACCGCAGCAACAAGTTCACGGTGTCGGCTGAATCACGATCACTGAGGTGCTCGCATGAGTGGCGCCCGGGTGACCGGTCCTGACGGTGGTGCTGACATTCACGAGGTGACAGCGTGCCGACTCACACCGCGTTCCGACCGAATGACGGCTGCCCTATTCCATCTACTCACGCATCCGAAGCCCAGAAACAGATCGTCGACCGGCAGTGGGCCGGACGCCGCGCGCGACTGGATCGAGCGCATCAACGAGCGCTGGTTTCGCCGCGGCGACTAGGGTTGCTCCCAGCTCGCAGGGGCCGCAACTGCGATACGCCCCAGCTTGGCGATGTCCGGCCAAGTGCGTCCAATGCGTCCCGCGCACCGTGGGGTGCCGCCCACCACCCTCGGGAGCCACCATGTTCAATCTCGCCGCCATCTCCGCCGCTGCGTCAGCGGTCGCGCACAGCCAACTGTTTGCGCAGACCAATCCGCCAGTGCCGGACCCGATCGGGCCGGTTGCTCATCCGGGAGACGAGGTGGCGCTCAACCCACAACCGCTGCCCCCGCGTGACATGCTGTTCGGCACGCTGTCGCATCGCTTCGACGCAGTGGCGTTGAACCCGCAGCCGCTGCCGCCTCGCGAGGCGTTGCTGGGTGGCCCGTCGCATCGCTTCGACGCAGTGGCGTTGAACCCGCAGCCGCTGCCGCCTCGCGAGGCATTGCTGGGCGGGCTGTCGCATCGCTTCGACACCGTGGCGTTGAACCCGCAGCCGCTGCCCCCTCGTGAGGCGTTGCTGGGCCAGTCGCATCGCGGGTCGATCGCCTCGATTCGTGCGGCGCTCGAACCGCAGCTCCGACCGACCCTCGGCCTAAACAAGGCACTCATCGACGCGCTGCTGCGGGACCCGCTTGCGCACCGCCGCAGCGGCAAGGTTTTCAGCGACGCAAGCCTCAACACGCCGCCGGCGACCACGCAGCAGCTCTTCGTCAAGGGCGCCGGTGACGTCGACGCGGTGTCGTTCAACGACATCGACCAGCAGCAGGTCGGCGACTGTTTCCTGCTCGGCTCGCTCGCCGCCGTCGCGCGCCAGGACCCCCAGCGCATCCGCAACATGGTGGTCGACAACGGCAATGGCACTTACACCGTGACGTTCAAGGAGCAGCGTTCGGTCGGCGTCGGTCTCGGCACGCATCTCGAATGGTTCGATGTGCCGATCACTGTCACCGCCGACTTTCCCGGCGGCCTGGCCGGGGACAAGCACGCGGCGCCCGGCGACACCGGGTGGGGCACGGTCGAGATCTGGCCGCTCGTCATCGAAAAGGCATACGGCCAGTACCTCACCTGTGTGGACCCGTACGGTGCGATCACCAAAGGCGGCTCGCCGCGGACCGCGCTCGAAATGCTGACCGGGCGGCCCGTGGCGTCCGACGGGTCTCTGTCGGTCGGACTCGGCGGACCCGAGAGCTTCGATACGCTGCTCGCTGACTTCCAGGCGGGCAAGGCAATCACGGTCGGCACGGACGCCAAAGAAGGAACCCTGGTTAAAGATCACTGCTACGCGGTGAGCAACGTGTACCGCGACGCGAACGGCAAGCAGTGGGTCGAGCTCTACAACCCGTGGGCGCATGATCACGCGACCCTGTCGTTCGACGAGGTGCGCACACGCGAGATCTATACCGCGTGAGCGAGACGCACGCCGCCGGCGCACCCGCTCCGCAACGCAACCGACCGCTGGTGGCCCATTGCGGACCGCCGCGACCGACTGTTATCAGTCCGTTCCGGTCGTTCGGCTCGCGCCAGCGTATGTCAACAGAGGGCCGATAGCTGACCTTCCCACTCGTCCGCTATCAACCCACTGTCACCCTCAGCACACGCCGGCACCTCCGCTGGCAATCGGCCAGCTTGGCATCAGCGACCGCCGACGCGATGGGAATCGTCCGCGTCGCTTGGTTCACTGCCGTCGTGGCCGCGTCGATCAACCCTGCCTCCTCGGTGCTAGTTGTGAAGGCGCGTGCATGCAGCAGACCGTGTCAGCGCCCCGACCGAAGCTCGCGCCGCGTCGATCCAGCTCGAACACTGGTCGGCAATCGGAGGTGCGACCGACCAGAATTCAACGGGCTTCGAAAGGCCAGGAAGCAGCTGAGTCTGCCCAGACTTGGCGAGGGCAGCGTCAGGTTGATTCACCATCTGCCGGGCTGCGGTTGCGCCAATGAGCTGGCTGCGCTGCGGCTCACTCAATGAAACGACGGCCCAAAGCAATGTGAGGGTCGTTGCGATCGAGGCGATGGCGCCAACAACGCTGCCCGCGATCGAGGTGTTGAAGTGCTTCATCTCGCGTTCCCTCACGTTGACGTGGTGGATGTGCCGAAGACAGGCAGACCATTGCGCACCTGCCCGTCGATGTCCCTCAATGCGACTGGATGGGCCCTGAAGCCGAGGCCGAGGCGATCGGGTCGATGTGCGCGGAGCGTTGCCCGCAGGCAGCCAGCAGCGCACGCCGGTGGTCAAGCCACGCGACGGTTTCCATCATGTCGAGTTGGTAGATCATCCGAGTCCTCAGGATGAACTGCCGCAGTGGCACGACGCCCTGGGTCGCCAGTTCGGCAACGCGGCCCTGCGTGGACGACAGGTGTGCTGCGCCGGCGCATTCAGCCTCTGAGACCGTCGCAGCAGCTGTGATGACCTGGGCGTCCTGAGCACGCGCCTGGAACGGGGCGATGCACACAGAAGCGGCGAGCGTGATCAAAGTGCACAAGGTGCGGTTCATGTTCGACTCCAGAGAGTTTTTGAGGTGCCGCGAGAGCGCACGCGCTCCTACGGCGAGAAGCAAGGTACTCGTGCAACACACGTGGAGCTAGCGCATTGCGACGAAGGCGGACAGACTTGGTGCGAGATCGAGCCTGCGCGGACGAGCGTGAGACCAGGTGTCGTCGCAACGTGTGACCGCAACTACATAAGCTTGAGCAAGTCCGCGTTGGCCGCGCTGACGCGCAGCGTCTCGGCGCGTTGAGCCTCGGGCCCGCCGCCGGCCTTCACACCCTCTGGGCCCGGTTTCGCGAACGGCTCGCGGCATTTC
>Ga0134123_10002131_pt1 | contig 12982 bp, 13 predicted proteins | sample KB303_FD_96460 | JGI IMG/M metagenome (GOLD analysis project Ga0134123, IMG submission 96460) | Terrestrial soil microbial communities without Nitrogen fertilizer from Kellogg Biological Station, Michigan, USA - KB3-0-3 | ecosystem: Environmental > Terrestrial > Soil > Unclassified ...
CGGGAGAATACAGATTCAGCAGGACGCCGACCCGTGACCGTTTTCCCGCCGGCTGCGCCTCGGCGGCGCCCGGCACAAGGAAGCTCCCTGAGACCATCGCGAGGAAGGTGCGTCGCGCCATCAGTGTGGACCGCGAGCCTCGGGCCCCGAGTCCTGGCCGGCGTGGATGGGTACCTTCTGGCAGACGGGGCATAGCCCGAAGCTAGCACGTCCAGAGGACTTCTATCCCCACGGGCCCGTCTTTGGAAGCGGTCGAGCTTACCGAGTCGTTAGTCCCTGACCTCCGGTCTCACCAAGGCTCGCGTCATCCCGGACGCGAATATAGCCCGCCAATGCAGGGCCCCTCTCTTCCTGACGCGGGGCACGGCATATGCACATCCCGTGGGGAACAATCGGATGAAAGGCGGCAACTTGGTCACGAACGAGAGCCGAACGAGGACGCACAATTGGTTCAACAGACACTGGAGGGACAATTCAATGAACGCGGATGTTTTTGCAGGCCAGTGGAGGCAGATGCGCGGTGAGCTGAAGTCGTGGTGGGGGAGATTCTCCGACTATGACCTCGACAGAATAGAGGGTCAGAAGGACAAGCTGATCGGCTTGGTGCAAGAGAAATACGGATATGCTCGCGCTCAGGCCGAGCAAGAAGTCGACCGGCGATTCAAGGAGTGGAACGACAAAACGGGCGGGACGTTCGCGAAGGTGATGACCACGGCTCAGGATCTCGGGGCGAGTGCCGCCAGCCGAGCCAACGAAGCGGCCACCCTCGTCGCGGAGAAGATCGCATCAGCGGGCTCGTATGTGCGGGACAAGAAGGTTGCCGACCTGGCACCCGGCGTAACTTCAATGATCCACACCTACCCCCTCCAATCATTGCTCATTGGTGTGGGAGTAGGTTATTTGCTTGGTTGGGGCTCGTCGTACTTCGCCGAGGCCCGTGGTCGAGGAGGGCGCGGCGGATGGCTTGATGGCCTTTGGAGCTAGAGAGCCGAGCTGGTTGCGCCGTCCCCTGTAGACGTGGGTATCGGCCCAACCCTCTTGCGCGGTGGCTTCACGGCAGCAAATGGCGGCGTTTCATTGAGGGCCTTTCATAGGAGCAAATCCCCCTGAATCTCCGAGCGTCTTAACGAGGCGGAGCGGCCGGGCCGCGCGGCTGCCAATCGTGGCCCTCACCGCGTTCGCGAAGCCGATCCGGCGGGACCAACTCGCCGCCGTCTTGGCCCGCTTCGCGGGGGTGGCGACGAGCCAGGCGGAGGCGGACGAGCCGATCCCCGCGCTGGACGAGCCGGCAGCGCTGGCATACGCGGGGGGCGATCGGCAGCTGCTGGGCGAGCTGCTCGGCATCTTCCTCGAGGACGGCCCGCGTTCGCCTGAGTGCCACCGGGAGCCCGGAACCGCTCGGGTAGATCTGACGCGCTTCGGCCTGCGGGAGATGGCTGGGGGCGGGGCGGAGGGGGGCCGAGGTGAGCGGGCGATCCGCGCCCGGGGCGGGCATGGACCAAGGTCCCATTTCCCGCGCAGGCCCTCGAGGCGACACTCAAAGAGTGTTGTTCCTTTTGAGGAACCGCCGCCGGAGGCACGACCCATGAAGCCCAACGGCCTGCAGCGAGCCATGCTCCGAGAGTCACCGCCCCGAATCAAGAACTGGAGGGTCTTGTCGACCCTCCTCGTGGGATTTGCTCTGCTCTGCTGCCTGGTCGGCTTGGTCGGGTATCTGGGCGTCAAGGGTCTGGGCGACACACACCACCTGGTCGCCCGCCTTCAGCACGAGGCGCCCGCCATCGCTCATATTCTCGGGAGCAACGTCGAGCTGCTGCAGAAGGCTCGCATGACCCGTAACGTGATCCTGGATTCGGAGTTTCACGACCCGGAAGCCGTGAGCCACTGGGTCAACGAATACGAGCGATTCAGTGCCCGCCTCGCCGCGGAGCTGGCGGCCTTCGCCGAGGCGGAGGATGCGGACGGGCGACAGCATCTGACGGAGCTGGCGCGACACGTCGATGCACTGGACCGGCAAGAGCGCGAGATCATCGCCCTGGCCCGCGCGAGCCGGGTGCAGGAGGCCAACGGCAAGCTCACCCAGGCCCGCGCTCTGGCCACCGAGATCGACAAGAAGATCGCCGCGATGGCCGAGCTCGAGCTTGCTGAATTGAAGGCGACCCTGGCGGAAGTGGAGTCGATCAGAGTGTCGACCCGCCGCCTCGTCGGGGGCGCAACCCTGGTTGCCCTGATCCTGGCCCTTGGGACGGGCACCGTGATCACGCGGCTCTTCTCGATCCTGACCGGCGCGGAGCAGTTGCTGCGCGGGAGCGAGGAGCAGGTTCGGCTCCTGCTCGATAGCAGCGGCGAAGGGATCTACGGCACCGACTTACAGGGGCGGTGTACGCTCTGCAATCCCGCCGGCGCCCGCCTGCTCGGATACCGGACACCGGACGAGCTACTCGGGAAGAGCATGCACGCGCTCATTCACCACACACGGACCGACGGCACTGTCTACCCCGCGGAAGAGTGCCCCCTCGACCAGGTCTTCCAGCAGGGCGTGGAACGCCACATCGATAGCGAGGTGTTCTGGCGGGCGGACGGGACGTGTCTTCCGGTCGAGTATCTCGCGCACCCGCTGCGCCGTGATGGGCAGGTGATCGGCGCCGTCGTGAACTTCAGTGACATCAGCGAACGCCGGCGAGCCGAGGAGGAGCTGAAGCGCGCCAGGGACGCCGCGGAGATGGCGAGCCGGGCGAAGAGCCACTTTCTGGCGACGATGAGCCACGAGATCCGCACGCCGATGAACGGGGTGATCGGGATGACGCAGCTGCTGCTGGACACGCCACTCAGTCGCGAGCAGCGCGAGTATGCGGAGATCGTGAGGATGTCGGGGGAGAGCCTGCTCGCCATCATCAACGACATCCTGGACTTCTCGAAGATGGGGGTGGGCCAGCTCGACCTGGAGGCCGTCCCGTTCCGGGTCCGGGACACGCTGGGAGCCGTGCTCAAGACGCTCGCGTTTCGCGCCCACGAGAAGAAGCTCGAGCTCGCGTGGGTGGTGGCGCCGGAGGTGCCCGAGAACGTCATCGGGGACGGGGGCCGTCTCGGGCAGATCGTCGTGAACCTCGTGAACAACGCGATCAAGTTCACGGAGCGGGGCGAGGTGGCGGTGCTGGTGGCCGCCCCCGAGGTCGGGCCGGACACGATGCTCCTCGAGGTGCAGGTGCGGGACTCGGGCATCGGGGTCGGGGCGGCCAAGCTCGAGGAGATCTTCGAGCCCTTCCGGCAGGCGGACGCGTCGATCCAGCGGCGGTTCGGGGGGACGGGGCTCGGCCTGGCCATCTCCCGCCAGCTGGCCACGATGATGGGCGGGGACGTCCGGGCGGAGAGCCGGCCCGGGGTCGGCAGTGTCTTCACGGTCACCGTGCGGCTGGGGCGAGACGCGGAAGCCGCGTCGGAGAACACGTGGCACCCGGTGACTCTCAGAGGGTTACGGGTCCTGGTCGCCGACGACCACGATGTGAATCGTCAGTTCTTCGACGCGGCACTCCGATCGTGGCAGATGGAGCCCGAGATCGTGGCCGGCGGCGCGGCGGCCCTCGACATCCTGCGGGCGGCCGTGCGCGAGGGCCGGCCGTTCCGGGCGGCGTTGCTCGACGTGGCGATGCCGGAGGTGAGCGGGCTGGACGTGGTGCGCGCGATGCGGGACGAGCCCGGGCTCGCCACCACACCCGTGGTCCTGTTGACCTCCGACCTCGATCCAGCGCGCCGCGCGCGGGCGCTCGAGCTGGGCGTGGCGGGGCTACTGACCAAGCCGGTCACACCCTCCGATCTGCTCGACGCGTTGCTCGGCGCGCTGAGGATGCCGAGTGAGGCGGCCCCGGGGTCCACGGTCGCATCGGCGAGGGCGGCCCCGGAAGACCAGCGGGCGCTCCGCGTGCTCATCGCCGAGGACAACGTCGTGAACCAGACGCTGGGGTCGCGGCTTCTCGAGCGGCTGGGACACCGCGCCGTCGTGGTGGCGAACGGGCACGAAGCGCTGACGATCCTCGCGCAGCAGCATTTCGACCTCGTCCTGATGGATGTGCAGATGCCCGAGATGGACGGGCTCACCGCCACCCGCGCCATCCGGGCCGTCGAGGCGGAGATCGCGGGGGGGCAGCGGGTAGCCCCTCGCCATTCGACGTACGCGGCGGGGCGGGTCGCGATCGCGGCGCTGACGGCGCACGCGATGAAGGGCGACCGCGAAGAATGCCTGGCGGCGGGCATGGACGGGTATCTGACCAAGCCGCTGTCGTCCGACGCGCTGGCGGCGGAGATCGCGCGCCTCGGGCGACGCACCGCGAGCGTGCCTGTCCCCGCGCTCGCGGCGACGGCGGCGGCGCCCGTGGACACGGCGGCGCCTCTGAATCTGGAGGAGGCGCAGGCGTTTCTCGGGGGCGATCCGGCGTTCCTCGACGAGATGATCCAGGTCTTCCTCGAGGAGCTGCCGCGCTACCAGGCGGACCTGCAGAAGGCGGTGCGGGGCGGAGACACCGTCGTGCTGATGCGCACGGCTCATTCGGTCAAGGGCGCCCTGGCGGCGCTGCACGCGGAATGCGCGCGGGCGCTGGCGGCGCAGCTGGAACAGCTGGCGCGTGACGGGCTCGGGGAGGGCATCGACGGGGTTGCCTCCTCGCTCGGCGTCGAGCTCGAACGCCTGGGGGCATTCCTGCGCGCGGGTCGCCCTCGAGAAGCTTGACGCGGAATTCGTTGACGGTCGCGTCGCGCGGCGGGGCCCGGACCGCCGCAAACGTGGAGGAAGGCGACGCCGCGCAGTCGCGGCGCGAGAACGCCAGAGCAAGACTTCAGAACCGCGCTACTTCCTACTCGGATCGTCGTTCGGGTTCACGTACTTGACTCCCCACGGGCCGATGCCATGCACTTGGACTACCGTCTCTTCAGTTGTGTGCACGAAGTGAGTGGTTCCGACCGGCATGACGATGAAGCTTCCCGCTCGCATCGGCGTCAACGTCCCGGCGTCGAATGTGTCTCCCATCCCGAAGTTGATCGTGCCGGAGAGGACGGTCAGGTGCTCGATGGCCGGATGGGAGTGCGGCGCAACCTTGAACCCGGCAGGAAACTTCAAGCGCATCGTGAATGGACCAGGCTCGCTCGGCTTGCCCTCGACGACTGCCAGCATCGCCCCACTCGGCAGCGATGGCGGCGCGGGGCCCCACCTGACATCGTCGGGCGCCAGCATCACGTGGCCGCTCTGGGCCATTGCCACCGTATCGCCGAGCATGAACTGCGCCAGGACCAGCACCGGAAGTATGCTCCGCATGGCGAACCCCCTGAGGGTTGGTGACCGGCGCCCCAAACGGCACCGGCACGCACTGTTCACTTCCAGGCCTCGGCGCGGAGGAGGTCATGGCCCGTCGGGGCCACGCTTCCCGGAGCCGGCTCCTCGGTAACAGTGATCGCGCGCACCTCTTCGAGGGCGACGGGGATCGTGATCTTCGCCCAGCCCAGGCCGCGCGCGTTGACCGTGAAGGCGCCCCCGGTCGCCGGGGAACCGCTGCTCCGGAGGAACCACAGTTGATAGGTGCGCGTGCGCGGCAGTGAGGTCAGGCCGCTGATCGCCAGATGCCCGGGGCCCCCGTCCGCGGCGACGAAGAGGCGCGCGCTCGCCCCCGGCTTTCCTGTTCCCGCAAAGATGACGAGACGGCCTGGTCGACGCGACAGTGCTTCTACCTCCGGGCCGGGAGCCGGTCCGGGCTCGCGCCGAGTAAGCTCCCGCTGAAGCACGACGTTCCAGACCAGGAGCGATGCGACGAGTGCGGCCAGTACCGGCCCCACCGCCCGCCGCCAGCGAGGCTGTTTCTCCAGCCCGGCTTCCTGATCGGCGCGGGGGCGTCGCCGTCGTGCCTCCGCTCGAATCGACGCCCACGCTTCCGGCGGGGGCGCGACAGGATCAAGCGCCATCGGCAGCGCATCGATCACGGCGCGATACTGCTCCAGGACGCCCCCGCACGTCGGGCAGGTCGCGGCGTGCGCCTCAACACGTAGCCCCTCGGGCCCCTCCAGGGTTCCCAAGGCGTACGCGGCAAGGCTCTCGGTAGGGTGCGCGGCTTCGTCAGTCACGGCGTGCCTGCACTTCCCGCGTCGGTTCGATGAGGGGCCAGAGCACGGTACGCAGGCGTTCCATAGCCTCGCGGGTCCGACTCTTGATGGTTCCGAGCGGCTCGCCCAGCACACGCGCGATCTCCGCCTGCGTGTGACCTGCGTAGTACGCGAGTTCGATCGCCTCCCGCTGCCCGGTCGGGAGACCCTGAAGCGCGTTCGTCACCGCGCGACGCAGCATGACCGCGTCCGTGGCATCGGGCTGGGCGGTTTCACTGGCGAGCCCCGTGAGTGGCTCCCGCTCCCGCAAGCGGGCCTGGTGAGGCCGGCTCCGCAAAAGGTCGATGGCGCGATGGCGCGCAATCCCCACGAGCCAGGCCGGCACTCGCCCTCGACTGGGGTCGTAGGCTTCCCTCCCGTCCCAGCACCGCAGCAAGGTATCCTGAAGGACCTCACGGGCCAGCTCACGGTCGCCCACGATGCGGAGCGCGAGCGTGAAGATGAGACCCCCATAGCGCGTATAGAGGACTTCGAATGCGGACTCGTTCCCGAGCTGCATCTGACGCAGGAGGTCCGGATCCGTGGCCGCTTCCGCGCCGCCGCCAGCCAGCGTCGCTCCACGCCGGGGTCGCAGCTCAGACATGGCTCGTAGCGTGAATCGGCTCCCCGGAGGCTCTTACCCTCATTTAGTCCCTACAATAGAGTCTACGGAGTGGCGACCGTGAATGGATCAGCGTCGGAAAACTCCGCCGGTAGTGAGCTTGCATAGCGTCCGTGCGCCCGGTAGAGGGGGCGTGCTAGCCTCCTGGCTATGCCCCGTCTGCCGGTCACCTCGCCGCCGGTAGGTCCTGGCAATCGTGACTCCTGAGAGTGGCGAGGAGAGGCCGGTGCCTCGAAGGAGCGAGGGGGCTCGGCCCAATGCGGGCGGATGAGCGAAAGATCCGGCAGGTTGTTTTGAACTTGCTGTCGAACGCCATCGCAGTGCCGCGCGAGGAATTCGTGGAAGTGTCCGTGAGCGATACGGGGGTCGGCATCGCTCCGGAGGATCAGGAGGCGGTTTTCGAGGAGTTCCGGCAGATGGGGACGGCGGCGAGGAAGGTGGAAGGCACCGGGCTCGGCCTGGCCCTGTCGCGGAAGTTCATCGAGTTGCATGGCGGGAGGATCTGGCTCCAGAGCCGGGTAGGGATCGGCTCGACGTTCACGTTCACGATGCCGGTGCTGCGGGCGGACCGGGTGATCGAGTGATGGACCGGCGGGCGTTCGTTGCTGGTGTTGCCGCGCTGCTTGCCACACCGCTCGCCGCCTCGGCGCAGCCGGCGGGGAAGGTCTACCGGATCGGAGTCATCTCAAGTGGCTCGTCGGTCACGTCGGGGGCCTTCTTGGACGCATTCCGCCAGCGCTTGCGCGAGCTCGGCCATACGGAAGGCCGAAATATCACTATCGAGTCTCGCTATGCGGAGGCACAGTCCGGACGGTACCCTGTCCTCGCGACCGAGATGATCGGCCTCGGAGTGGACGTCATCGTGGTCTCGGGCACCCTCGCCGCCCGCGCCGTCAAGCAGGTGACAAGTACCATCCCGATCGTCATGGTGAGCGTCGGCGACGCCGTCGCGGCGGGGTTAGTAAAGAGTCTCCCCAAACCGGGTGGGAACGTTACCGGACAGTCGTTCATGGGATCCGAGCTGGCCGTCAAAGGGCTCGACACGCTCACCGACGCCTTCCCGCGCGCAACACGCCCGGCAGTGCTTTTCAATCCCGAGATCGCCACGAAGGCCACCACCCTCCGTACGCTCGATGCGGCTGCGAAGGCGAGAGGCGTGGCGCTCCAGCACATCGCCCTCCGGCGCCCGGAAGATCTTAGCCAAGCCTGGGCGGCGATGGGCAGGGTGCGGCCCAACGCCCTGCTGGTCTTCGCGGTGAGCGTAGACCACCTGAGCCGCGTCGTGGAGTTTGCCGCGAAGAATCGACTTCCGGCGCTCTACGGCTTCCGAGAGGCCGTCGAGGCCGGGGGATTGATCTCGGTCGGTCCCAAGCTCATCGAGCTATGGCGGGGAGCCGCGAATTACGTGGACAGGATCCTCAAGGGGGCCAAGCCCGCTGATCTGCCCGTGGAGCAACCCACCACGTTCGAGCTGGTCATCAACCTCAAGACCGCCAAGGCGCTCGGCTTGACGATCCCCCCGTCACTCCTGCAGCGGGCGGATCAGGTGATCGAGTGATGGACCGCCGCGCGTTCCTGGCTGGTGCGGCCGGCCTGCTTGCGGCGCCCCTCGGTGCCGGGGCGCAGCCGACCACGGTCAAGATCGGATGGCTCGCCCCCGAGCCCAAGCCCTTTGCTCTTGGCCCGTTCCGTCACGCGCTGAAAGGGCTCGGTTGGATTGAGGGCAGCAACCTCGTGATCGAGCCGCGTTACTCTCATGGGGTCGCCGCGCGATACCGCGAGCTCGCCTCCGAGCTGCTTCGAATCAAGGTGGACGCGATCGTCACGGACGGGAGCCCGGCAACGAGGGCGGCCCAGCAGGCGATGGGGACGACCCCGATCGTGTTCGTCGCCGGCAATCCCGTCGAGCAGGGATTTGTCGAGAGCCTCTCCCGCCCGGGAAAGAATCTCACGGGAGTGGCGATCATCGCGGCTGAGCTCAACCCGAAACGCGTCGAGATTCTCAAGAAAGCGGTGCCGAGCCTGGCGCGTCTCGCGATGCTCGATGACCAGTCCGGCGTCGCGTTGGCCCCTACCAGCGTCGAGGCGACTGGGAACCGAATCGCCATCGAGGCGGCGTCCCGACAGCTGCGGATCGCGCTGACGACTCTGAGCGTGCGCAAAATTGACGACCTGGACGGCGCTTTCGGGCTGGCCGTGAAGGAGCGGGTGGGGGGCATCCTGGTGCTACCGTCCGCGGTGTTCGCGAGCCAGATTCCGCATCTTGTGAAACTGGCGGCACGAAACCGGCTCCCTGCCATGTACGAGCACCGGGGCTTCGTCGACGGCGGCGGGCTCATGTCGTATGGACCTGACCATGGCGAGATGTTTCGCCGCCTCGCCGGCTACGTGGACAGGATCCTGAAGGGTGCCAAGGCCGCTGAGCTGCCCATTGAGCAGCCCACCAAGCTTGAGCTGGTCATCAACCTCAAGACCGCCAAGGTCCTCGGCCTCAAGATCCCGCAGTCGCTCCTGGTGCAGGCGGATCAGGTGATTGAGTGATGGATCGGCGGGTGTTCCTTCCGGGTGCTGTCGTGCTGCTTGCCGCGCCTATGTCGAGCCGTGCGTTACTGTCCCTTCCCCGGTCCAGCCTTCAGAGCGCGGTCTATCGCTGGGACAGCCTTCGGAGCGTGAGCCAGGGCGAGGGCGCGGAGGCCCAAAGCGTCAGCGGTGGATCCGGTGAGGACGTAAGTCCCATCCTTCGCTGGCTGCTCGGCGGTCGCCAGGCGCCGGGAAACGTTCGACTGACGGCGCGCATGCTTCACCAGCATCAAGTAGTCGCCCTCGGATACCTCGACCCGGAAGGGCAGAAGAGACTTGGCGGCGGCCTTGCGCGGCTTGGCGGGCATTCCTGCTAGTCGTCTTTCGACACGTCGGCGGTGCCTTCGAGGGTACGGCCGTCGATGACCACCGTGTAAGGTCCGACCAGACTCGGGCCCTTGCCGACCAGCTTGCCCGGCGAGAAGCCGCCCACGCCGCGGGTCTGCGCGGTCAGCGTCAATCCCTCGGTCTTCGGATCCCCGAGGATCAACTGGCCATCGACGAGGGTGCCGGTGAACTCACGCCGGACCGTGGGCAAGCCATACCACACCGCCGTCGCGGTCAGCCGATCGCCGCTGCCCCGGGCGAGCTGCAGAGTGAACTTGCCGTAGACCGCGGGGATGCGCCAGAAACCGGTCCAGCGCCCCACCAGATTCGCGGCTTCGCGGCTGGTGGTGGTGAGAGGGACGGTCTGCACGCAGCCGGCGGAGAGGGAGAGAGCAACGATCAGAGCCAGGTATCCAGGGGCGGTCGGGGCCGATCGCGTCATGGGCCTGGATAGGATGCCATAGCGTCTTCGCCCACGGAAGGGCGGACGTGTGCTTGGTGCGATCTCCGCATCTGCTAGACTCCGCCTCGTGCCGCTTTCAGTGTCGGGTGATCGAGGGATGGATCGGCGAGTATTCCTTGCCGGCGCGGCCGCGCTCCTGGCCGCGCCGCTCGGCGTCGAGGCGCAGCAAACCGGGACGCGGGCTCGGATCGGTTATCTGTCTTCTGGCACCGCGAGGGCAAGCGCCGGGTTGCGCAAGGCGTTCGCCGATGGGCTTCAGGCTCACGGATGGATCGAGGGGAAGAATATCGCCATTGAATTCCGATGGGAGGGCATGGGGAAGACGCTTGACTCCCACGCGGCCGAGTTGGCGGGCTTGCCTCTGGACGTCATCCTTGCTGTGAGCACGCCCGCGGCCCTTGCGATGAAGCGAACGGGAACGACGCTTCCCATCGTATTCGCTACTGTGAGTGAGCCGGTCGTGACGGGGCTCGTGGGTAGTCTGGCGCGGCCGGGCGGCAACTTCACCGGGCTCACCACGATCAACCGGGAGCTCATGTCCAAGCGTTTGGAGGTTCTCAAGGAGGCGATCCCCGGCCTTGCCCGGATAGGATACCTGGCCAATCCCGGATATGCGGTCCACCAGGTTCAACTCACCGAGATGAACGCCGCCGCCCGCAGCCTGGGACTGACACTCCATCTCGCCGAGGTGCGAGCGGCTTCCGAGCTCGAGCCGGCGTTCGCACGCATGGCGGCCGCTCAGGTGGGCGCCTTCATCGTCCAGCAGGATGAGCTCTTCGTAGAACAACGGTTGGCCATCGTGGATCTCGCCCGGTATCGCCGGTTGCCCGCGATGTACGTGTTCAGCCTCTATCCACGATCCGGCGGGCTCATGTCCTACGGAGCCAACGCCGAGGACCTGTACCGACGAGCGGCCGGCTACGTGGATCGAATCCTCAAGGGCGCCAAGCCGGGCGACCTCCCCATCGAGCAGCCCACGAAGTTCGAGCTCGTCATCAATCTCAAGACCACCAAGGCTCTCGGCTTGAAGATCCCTCAGTCGGTGATACAGCGGGCGGACCAGGTGATCGAGTGACCGAGCGCCGGGCCGTCGATCACTCAATCACCCGATCGGCCTGAAGCAGAACCGATCGGGGGATCGCTAGGCCGAGCGCCTTGGCGGTCTTCAGGTTGATCACCAGCTCGAACTTGGTCGACTGCTCGATGGGAAGATCGCCGGGATTCGCGCCTCTCAGGATCTTGTCGACGAAGACGGCGGCACGACCGTAGTTGTCGAGGAAATTCGGCGCGTAGGCCAGCAGGCCGCCGGACTCTACATGCTCCAGGCCCCCGTACACCGCGGGCAGACGACGCCTGGCCGCGAGGTCGGCGATTTGCGTCCGACGATCGATGAACATCGTGTCGACGAGGACGACGAGCGCGGCGGCCGCCTCCTTTGTCATCGCCGCAAAGGCGCTGTCGATCTCGCGAGGGTTCCGGGCCTCCAGCGATTGAAGTCGCATCCCGAGTGTGCGGGCCGCAAGCTCCGCCGCTCTCAATTGTGGCGGGTTACCGAGATTTCCGGGATTCCAGAGGACGGCCACTCTTGAGGCCTTGGGAACGAGTTCCTTGAGCAACCCGAACTGCTTGCCCACGAGCTCAGGGGTCCTGACCGAGAGTCCCGTGATGTTGCCTCCCGGACGCGCGAAGCTGGCGACGAGACCAGTCTCCACAGGATCAACCACGACCGCCATGACGATGGGGATCGTGCCGGTCGCTTCCTTGGCCGCGCGGATCGCCGGCACCGCCGCCGTGAGAATGACATCCATCTTCAGCCGCACCAGCTCGGCCGCGAGGCCCGGGAGGGTTTCGTACTTTCCCTCCCCCCATCGGGGCTCGATCACGATGTTACGACCTTCCACATAGCCGAGCTCGCGGAGCCCTCGCTTGAACGCATCGATGCGGCCCATCCCCGTCGCGGAAGGCGAACCCGACGAGAGCACGCCGATTCGCCACACTTTGCCCGCCTGCTGAGCCTGGGCGACAAGGGGTGCAGCGAGGAGACTGCCGGGGACCAGCGCCAGGAAGGTGCGTCGTTCCATCACGAGCAGCGCCCGGAGGCGCGGCGACCGACCGAACCCCTGCTACCGATTCGACGCGGAAGGCTCGTAGGCGCGAGCGCGCTCGTCGGGATCGGTCGGGGCGAGCTCGGTGGCCGGGTCGCCGGCCACGCGGGTGTGGCGCATCGCGCGCGCCTCGCGATAGTCGTACGGGCGGGCCCGATGCAGCACGCAGCGGTTGTCCCAGATCACGACGTCGCCGGGCCGCCAGGCGTGGGCGTACGTGCGCGGGGGCCGGCAGGCGAAGTCGACGAGGTCCGCCAGGAGCTGCTCCGACTCCGCCTCTTCGAGGCCCGGGATGCCGTAGGCGTGGCGGCCGATGAAGAGGGCGCGGCGGCCCGTGACCGGATGCACCTTCACCAGCGGGCGCAGGGGCGCGCCCTTCGCGTGATAGCCGTAGCCCGCGCCGGTCTCCACCACGTGGCCGATCTTGGCCTGGGAGTGGTAGAGCGAGTGATGCGCGGAGAGCCCCGCGATCCGCCGGCGCATCGCTTCGTCCAGCGCGTCGTAGGCGGCGCGCATGTCGGCCCACTCGGTCTCGCCACCCGCCGATGCCACGACCTGCGCCGAGAGGCACGAGGCCTTGGCCGCCAGAGGCATGTAGGAGCTGTCGGTATGCCAGCCCTCGTTGCCGCGCAGCGTCTTGTAGCGATGCTCGCTGGCGCCCATGATCGTGCCGTCCGGCTTCACGTTGCTGATGGCGACCGCCTTCTGCTCGGGGTCTGCCGCCAGGAGCTCGATCTCGCCGAAGCGACGAGCGAACGCCAC
>Ga0134123_10002132_pt1 | contig 12981 bp, 13 predicted proteins | sample KB303_FD_96460 | JGI IMG/M metagenome (GOLD analysis project Ga0134123, IMG submission 96460) | Terrestrial soil microbial communities without Nitrogen fertilizer from Kellogg Biological Station, Michigan, USA - KB3-0-3 | ecosystem: Environmental > Terrestrial > Soil > Unclassified ...
AAATAAAATACTACATACAGCTAAATCGCCTTCACAGTGAAGGCGATTTTTGATTTTTAAACTACTAAATCTTTTCGATTAGAGAAATTTTTTCTGATGTATGAGAAAATTATTATCAATCTTGTCATATATTTTAGAATATTCATCTCTTGCCTCTTCACCTTCGTCATAAAGCCAAAAGGCTTTTTTTATAAGATTTTGGTTTACTTTATCATCATAAAAGTCATGGATTGACTGGCAAAATTTAATAAGGTATTTTTCTTTCTTATCCTTATCTTTCGGAGTTTTTAACAATATCTCTTCCAAAAGCTTCAAACTCACTGAGTGTAATCGACTTTGTGGAAAAATATGAGGTGTAATATTTACAGAAGAATATTCTGATTTATATTCAGTAAATGATAGGTATGTTCTTAGCTCATGCAAACATAATTTTTCAGATCGAATATATAAATTCATAATTATAAAATACGGATGTGTAAAGAGATCATTAATAATTTTATAATATAAATTTGGATATTGATGACACAAGTACTCTTCCTTACTTGTAATTTCATAAAACTTAAGACCTAGTTCCTCATCAATATAACGTATATCAAACCGAAATTTGGAAAATTCATACCATAGATGGACAGTTAAAGGAAAGATATTTTTCATAGAACATTTTTCTTTATAAAAACATATTTCTAAATATTTATCAATATATTAAAGAGAAATCACTAACTATTGTTTACGATTTTTCTTTTCTTAGAAAGACCATCAGTAAAGTTCCTTATACATATAAAACCGTTCGGAGCCTGACGCGTTTTCGATCTTCCCAAGTAATTTCATTCCTGACTTTTCATAAAAAGCTCGCGATTCTCCCGTGGCAAGCATGACAAACTTCTTTTTCCAAACTTCTGATATTTTATTAAACAAACTTTCCAAAAAGAATTTCCCAAAGCCTTGCCCTTGGTATTGTGGTTGTACTGCGAAATACTCAATTGAAGCCGCAGAAGATGTATATTCATCTTGCTTTATTCTTGTAGATGCAATCAGTTCGTTTTCTTTATATAAGCAATACACAATACCTTTATCCAAATCTGGAGAAGAGCTTACGCTATTGGCAATGAAGCCAAGCATGATTTTTCTATAATGTTGTTCGTCATCCGGACCAGAAAGAAGAGAGAGCGCCAGGATTTCTTCGGGAGAAGTATCAGATCTCATTACCTCAACTCCCAGTTTAGATTTTATTTCGGGATTCATTACTGGAGTATATCAAAAATTCTTCTTTGCCCCCGAATCTCACATCAACACACAAACCTTTTCAGTCTAGGATCTTAGTTTGACTTTCCTCTCCAAACGGATAGTCTAAAGGAAAAGCTAAAAAATGAATGAAGAAAGAAAAATAATCGACATACAAGATATGCCGGGATTTGAACATAAAGAAGGATTTATAGGTGTAAAATCTGTTTCAGAAGGTAAAGTGTTTCTCAAAGAATTTCCAGCCGGCATATATCCTGCATGCATAAGGCATGGCGCAATCCTTTGCGTGGCTACTAGTGAAAAAGGCAAAATATGGCGCTGCAGAGAGCTCGGTTGTGACGAGGGATGTTACGAAAAACTGAATCAAAAATAAATTTTTAAAAAGCCACTTATATAAGTGGCTTTTTAATTTACCCAGATTATCTATCAGTTAATTAAGTTTCTTTACAAACCCATTATCAGCATCAACTTCGACAATATCGCCATCTTTTAAGACTTGAGTCGCAAATTTTGTGCCAATAACGCATGGTTTGTTAAGTTCACGAGCCACGATTGCAGCATGGCAGGTAATACCGCCTTCATCGGTAATAATTGCAGCTGCTTTTTTCATTGCTGGAACAAAATCAGGAGTGGTCATTGTGGAAACAATGACATCACCTTCCTCCGCATCTCCAATTTGTTCTTTGCGCTTCATTATCCGTACTTTCCCTTTCACATACCCTTTATTGCCGATCTGCCCTATCAATGTTGAGTTGTCCGCTGGAGGAACTTCAATATTAAAATGGAAATCCGGATGCTTTGACTGGTATTCTCTTATTGTTCCAGAAAAATCCTCATGCTCACCGACAATGATGAAATGTTTTTTTCTTTCTCTAAGCACTTCAAGTGCTGGAGGATTGCTAATTTCGTTACGCAAAATACCCTGTTCATATCCTTCTAAATGAGGATAGATAGTGGTAAGGCTTTTTCTGAAAAATTTATCAGTTTTGTCAAAATACACATCTTCATTGCGCATTTTTAAAGCTTGGTCTCGAATAGATGTAGGAGTACGATCGTCTACTGCCGGATAATACATCCAGTCAAAAAATGCCATGGTCTCAAATACTACGTCAACGATTCTTATGAGTTCGGAAATATCGTCGACAAAACCCTGCTCCCAGTACGGTTTCAAGAATGCGACCTGTTTCAAATGTTTTTTAGTATTTTCATTAAAAATACTTTCGCTTTCTCTATTTTTTTCAAGTATCTTATCCATCAAATCTTGAGTCCATTTCAAATTTTCCCAAACTTCAATGACGCCGTCATTGAGATAGTGCAAGACAAGTGTTTTATTATCATATTCTTTCATCATAAGTTCCTTTTGATGATCTTCAAGTGCAACACACCATGCTTGCTGAATAATAAGAGTGGTATCTCTCGTATATACTTTTTCAAATTCTATTTTTTCTGAATCTACGCGTGTAGACAATGTTGTAATCGGCCTGCTTTGAACAATATAAAACTTCCCATTTTCATATGCCCATTCGATATCACAGGGAAAACCATAGTGATTTTCAATAGCCATGATAATGTCTGAAAGTTCGAGTATTTGACCTTCAGTTAAGGCTTGTGAAGAAGTTTTTATTGTATCAAGATCTACCCATTCATTGCCTCCTCCTTTTTTTCTATAGAGTGCCTTGATTTGATTGGATACATTTACATTGAGTATCCTTTTAGGTTCTTTCTCGACCACATAACTATCGGGAGTGACAGATCCAGAAACAATCGCTTCACCCAGTCCAAAGCCAGCTTCAATCAAAAGCTGGTTGCGGTCCTCGGTTATAGGATGCACGGAAAATGCTATGCCCGAGATTTCTGAATTCACCATTTTTTGCACAACAACTGCAACAGAAATTTTTGTTGCATGAAGTCCTTTTTCAAAACGATAGAAAATAGCCCGAGGCGTAAACAGCGAGGCCCAGCAATGCTGAACTTTCTCCAATAAAGAATCTTTTTTCGTATTTAAATAGCTGTCGAGCTGCCCCGCCCACGCATTATCTGCACCATCTTCTGCTGTTGCAGAAGAACGAACGGCAACAAATTCCGAATTAAGCACAGTAAATGCCGAAAGAATATCCTTTTCAATATCTTCTGGCATGGAAGCATGTTTAATAAGTTTTTGGATTTTTAAAGATGCTGCATCTACAGTATGTACTGTCTTATGGTCGACACCGTCTAAGATAGCATCAATTTCTTGAACCAAACTTGATTTACTAATAAATTCTTCAAAGGTATCAGCGAGAACAACAAAGCCATCCGGCACAGGAATACTGGAACTAAACATCTCTCCAAGAGAAGCACCTTTACCTCCGGCAATGTGAGCATCATTCTTGTTCAGATCTTTAAACGGCTTTGTATAAGTCATGTGATATCGATAATGTAACATAAAAATCTTAAATATATAATGACTTATTTAGTGCCTATACTTCTTTCAAAAGAAGCGAATGTTTGAGAATCTGTTGTTTTCGTGTAGATTGTACATATTCGGTCCCGTCGTTTCCGCCAAAGGCGGACAAGCAATGAATGGGACAAGTGTATGGTATTCGGTCCCGTCGTTCAATGGATAGGACGGCAGCTTGCGGAGCTGCTGATGCAGGTTCGATTCCTGCCAAGATCACAAGACAAGTCTTGCTCGAACACAATCGGGCTTAAAGACTCGGGAGATTTTTTAACTCTCTGGAATACCAAGTAATCCAGAGGTTGATTTAAACGTGCCTCAACAATCTTTCCAGTTTGCATCTTCAGAGATTTAAATAGGGTATGAGCCAATAATGCACGCAGTTGGTCGTTTGGAGCTTTTTCAAAAGCATAGGAGCAGTTATTCATAAGACCCAAAGATATTTCAACCACTTTTATGGTTTCTGATATTTTGTTTTCTAGCTGGATTAGTTCCTGTTGAAGCTGAACCTCCCTTGTTTCTAATTCAATTTTTACTTCATCGAACATAGCTAGGTCGGTATCACTACTTTCTTCTTTAGTAATAAAGCTTTTAATCAAGTTCTTCTTTTGTATCTTAATTCCGTCCAGTTTGTCTAAAATGACTTTCCTTGATCTCTCATATAATTCTTGATCGTTCATAAAGATAGATTGTATTCTCACTCTAATTTTGCTAACAAGGTGATCTGGGAGTTGTACCTTCTTCAACATTTCCTGAAATTGAGCGAGATATACACCTTCATGGGTATATTTTTGGGAACATTCTACTTTCTTACCATGTTTTGCTTTTAAACAACGTAGATAGCGAACTACATTCCCGCTACTTGTTGTATGTTCATCGCTAGTCATACGGCTTCCACATTCCCCGCATATAGAAATAGCCTTTAGTATTGAAAACAAGCGTTTATTACGACTACCCCCAGCAAGTCGAGCATCCAAAATTGTTTGAGATTTTTGAAAAAGACTTTTATCTAAAAAGAGTTCATGTTTTGCATTTGGGTTAATTACCCCACCCCACTCAAGAGTGCCTATATAAAACTTATTACGAATCATTGTTTCTATAAAACTTGTATGTAGTATGTTATTTTTTCCCTTAACCCTGCCCCTTCTTAAAGGAAATCCTTCTTTCATTAAAGTATCGGCTAAAGATGAAAGGGAATAATTACCTGTAGAGAAAAGTTCAAAAGCTCTTTTTACCCACTTTGCTTCGATTGGATCGATTTCAACCCATGCTTTTTTTGCTCCACTCGGAAGCTTTTCTTGCTTGTTTGTATAACCGTAAGGAGCTTTATTGGGCCACCAGCCGTCTTTGGCCTTTTGTATCATATTCGCTCTAATTTTTAAGGCGTAGTGTGAAGAAAAAAATTCAGCGGCAGATGATAGTAATCCCTCCATCATTTGTCCTCCGGGAGTATCATCAATCGGTTCAGTTGCGGAGAGAAGACTTACTCCATATTTATTAAAATCATTTTTTACCAACGCAAAATATATTCTATCTCTAGATAATCTACTAATATCATAAATTATTACATTTTTGATAGTTGGATCATTCTTGCACCTACTAAGAAGCATAAGTAATCCGGGGCGGTCGGCCGCTCTTCCACCTTCTCCTTCATCTTTTTAAATATCTGTCTCCACATCAACATTTAATTTTTGTTGGTTGGCAAATTCTAGGCATTTTACTTTCTGGGTTTCGATAGCAATCCCTTTTTCTGCTTGTTTTTCTGTCGAAACACGCAAATACAATATCCCCTTGGTTCGTAATAAATCTTTATTTTTCAGTTGAGTTTTCATTTTCAAAAATGTTTCTGCCAATAAAGGCAAAAGCGTGGGCTAAATCTTCTACTAATTGATCTTCAGCTTCTTCATAATTTGCGCTTGGCGCAAATATTTCATTTGGAGTTCGACTATCATTTGGGTGGTTGGCGTTTAGGGTAATCGCTACTGTATCGGTTATCCCATCGCCAAGTATTTTCTTGGCCGGATCTTCCCTCATGAATAGTCGGATATGTTCTCATTAACATTCCGTATCTATATTTTACCAGTTGGGATAGCAGATTTTAGTTGGGATAAAATTGTCCTTATTTTGTAATGATTATTTTCATTTGCGGCGCCGCAAATGGATTTTTACCTTTTTCTTGGCAATAGTAGTGCTTCTCCGCATCCTAATTTCGATTCAAGGTATTCAAGATAATCCTTATCATTTATCACTGAAAGTTTTTTTATTTTAAGGGCTATGAAGCTTGTGATTGCGATACCCAAGCCCACCAACAACGTTTTAACTATGAAAAACTTCATTGGGTCCCACTTGTCGTTATTTGCTAACAAATAGCGTGATGGGTCATTATAGAGCGCAAAGAGTTGGGTACCGATCAACCCAAGGAAAGCCCCTAGCGTTATAGCCCAGATTATTTTCTCGATTTGAGAGGGTTTTGTGTACATAGGTTGATTATTTGAATATTTGCTTAAGAATAATATGCCCGATGACGATAGAGGCCGATCCGACCAAAAAGAACCCTATCAAAGCATCTTTAATACCTAACCGCCCAAACAATATAGCGGCACCCGCAATCATTAAAAGTCCCGTGAATCCGCCCCTAACAGCACTAGATTGTTCATGGGTAGGCCTACCAACACTAATCCCCGTACCAAGGCCACCAAAGACAATCAATACATAAGCTAAGATATTCATCTCCTAGTTGGTTATTTAGACAGCAAAAAGCCCACCACGAAGGCGACAGCTTGCGCTATCCATACCGGTTTCCCGATATGACCAGTGACGGTAGACCCCTCGATGATGGGTTCTTTGTACGTCACTGGTTTTGCGACCATATCCTATGCTTTGTGGCGTAGGGGTTAGGTCTCTGATAAATATTTAATTATGATCCAATTATATACTTATTTGCTCTTTTTCCAATTTCTAACGGTCGCCGCAATTGCAACCCTTAATAACTAGAAACTCCTTATAAAATATAAGGTTAATTTCGGGTAGACCACAGCTTAATCAGTTTTATTTATCATTGTATTGTATCGGAAAAGGCATTAGATTCAGTCGAATATGTCTGTATTATCTATCCTCCATGTCACACCCAGAGAAGTAGGCGTGGCGTGGCTTAATTTTTATTTGCGGTGGCGCAAATGGGAAGCTGTTTACTCAAAGTCTTTTTAGGAATACTATACACCTACATGCAGAGACTAAAGAAAAGAAATAAAACTCGGGCACAAGAAAGTGCATCGATTAGAATACTCGAAGAAGCGTTTGGAAACAGAGGCCAATACACTGGTTTTTCGGCTACATATGAAAATATTGACGGTTGCCTAGAGCTTTACGATGAAAATCTAACTCCTTTAAATATTAAAGTTTTTTGCCAAGTAAAAAGCACGGAAAATGATGATAAAAACGATTATCCATTTGAAATTGAACATTTGAACTACTTTTTTAAAGAGCCTACCCCTACAATTTTATTTTTTATCAAAGTTCCTAAAAAGGAAATTTATTATGTAATTGCTTCTAAGTACTACATAAGCAAGGTTCTTAAAATTGACCCCCAGACACACACAGGGGGAACAAAAACAATAAAATTTACGGAACAAAACTTATTCACCGGGGATATAGATAAATTTGTAGCCGATTACCATGTTGAGGAATTTGAATTGACTAGAATGAGACAATTAGAGGCGAGTTCACAACCAGCCTCTAAGAATGAAGTCATAGAGCATAAAAAGGTTGTTACCCAAATCGTTGCCACTGAGGCAGAAAAAATATATGAAATTGAAGCCTTGATTTATTACTATTTTCCTGTTCGATTAACAGATATCGATTTAGTAAAAAAAATAGCTGACAAGGTAGGAATCAAGGGTAGCGAAATGGATTATTTGCTACAAAAAATGTTTTCTGCGGGGCTTTTAAAAAATATTAAGAATCTTGTTTCGGTAAAAGACCCGAAGGTTGCACAGAAACTTCTAGATGACATTATCGCTGAAAAAGGAGTAACTTATTTATTATGAAAAAGGAGCAATTATCAAAATTAGCATCTCTGGAAAACCCAAAAACTCTCAAGTTTTTGGAGGAATTTGCTTTGGAAGAGAAAGAAAAAATTACCGCCGCAAAATCTAATGAGGAAATTATCCAATCTTTAGATCTTTTAGACGCTATATATTATAGAGTGCCTGCAATCATTATTCGGGTTGTATACCACCTCCTTTATAAAACAGAGCCAATTAAACCAACAGTAGAAAGAACAAATTGGGGAACTTTGGAAGGTAAAACGTTCAGTGATGTTCAGGTAAAATGTTTTGAACTAGTAAGACATATTCGTTATTATGAGATTGATAAAAGTATCACAATAGCTTTTGACTTCATAAATTCGACTGATAAAGTTTTAAGTAGTATAGCGTCAAAACTAGCTGAAGAAATATCAGAATATAATCATCATGTATTGCCAAAGATCGGCACGGCTTCTCAAAGGAAGGTACTTGAGTTTCTTGAAAAGAAACTATCTAACGATAAGTCAAATAAATTTAATATTTATTTTATAAAAATAGCCCTACATCACATACTGGAAACTTCTTCTAATGCTACCACCATGACCTCGCCAGATACTCTTACTTTTAGTCATGGAGATATCGTAGGTAGCGTAAATATTGCTGAAATTAGAGAAAGAGCCATTAAAATAGTAATCAATATTCTTGAGCATGTAGAATCTACCGAGGATAAAAACTCAATTTTTGGGTTAATCGAACAAGCTTGCAGAATGCCAATGAATAGCCCTAGGGATAGTGATTTAGGAAAAATTATACAAGATAACAGGGTGTTTATAGTTGAAAGTCTAAGGAATATTACTTTCTTGCAAGAGAAAATAATTCAACCTCTTTGGTTTTGCCTGAAACTAGAGCATTTAATGCTCTGGTCTTTTATCCATATTGAATTACAAGTTGATATAGGGAAAAAATTTCTCAGTTCTCTTTATAAAGATGATCGATATAAATTATTTAGTAGATTTGTGTACGATGATAGTTCACGTTATATAAAAGATAATGTTATCGAGGGAATGGCACGAGATACTAAATCTGACATAAAAAATTATTTAGAATCTATTGCGGAAAAGAAAGAAGAAATTATTTTTGAACAGTTGAATGATATAGCAACTGAAGCATTTAAGGTGGATGAATGGAAATACCTAGTATTTAAACAACTTCTAGAGGAAATGGGTAAATCTAAACCCGAAGTTGCCTATACAATAGGACAATCAAGTATTAAAGAGAGGGCGTATCTTTCAAGACCATCTTTCCTTTCCTTTTTATTAAGTGGAATTCGACAAGTTGAAAGATTTGATCTGTGGGATAATATCGCAAAAAATATTTTTAAATCAAAGGATATAGAAATATTAAGTACACTGATAGGATCAATGTTTCTTAGTGCAAATGCTGAAAAGAGTCATATTCGTAAAAAAGAGGATTTCAACTTAATTTTTGATTTAATACATCGAAAAAATCAGTTTAAATTTTATGGAAAGTCTACCAATACTTTGCGTCACTTTACTATGAATGTCTTAAAAGTTTTATTTAGTATTAGTCCAAAAAAGACCGAGGAACTTGTTATTCTAGAAATTAAAAATAATCCTGAATATCTTAATGGTTACTTGCAAACTATCTCAATGGCTTCAGAAGAGGGGGGGTTCAATCTCAATAAATGGACAAAAAAAGGGAAAAATTTTCTTCGCAAGGAATTATTAAAATTAAATGACGTGGATTGGCACATACAAAGTATTTTACCAACCTTTTGTAATCCTGAAGAAATATTAAATTTCTTCATCAATCGAATAAAATACAGGGAAAAGCTTTTTGGTGAAGGAAGATATTTTGATTCACCGGGTAGATTCTACGATCCTGTGCCTTACCATATTAATCACGAATTGATTGAATTTACAAAAAAAGATAGTAAGATTGCTGAAAAAATTGCAAAAAGAATATCATCAAAGTATAACTCTCATTCTTTAGAAATATCTCAATTTATCAAGAATTTCGGGATTAGCTTAGAGGAAATTGATAATGCGCTATATAAAAAAGAAAAAAACAAAGAAACTGCCTTAAAAAAGACGATCAGAGCTATATACGGCATGGAAAGCAATGATATTGATTTTATAGTTGGCTTGGCCGCAAGAACATCAAACCAAAGGATATTCGCTGATTTATATGCAAAAATAGCCTCCACAGGGGTTGTTAGTGGAGAGTTTGGTATTGCTGACGCCTATAGGGGGAAAATAGAAGCCTTGGAAAAATATACTGACAACGAAAATAAAAATATTAGAGATTTTGCCACATTTTCAATTGAGAGATTAAAATATTCTGAAGAACAGGCACGAAGAGATGCAGAAGAGGAAAAAGAGATACGGAGAGTAGATTTTGAAAGTAATAATTAGCAAGCATTTTCCGGGTGCTTCGCATTTAGCCGATTCCTTCAATAGTAAGAGAATTCTATGATTGGCGCGCTATTTTAATGCTAGTTTTTTATAAGGTTGGTTTCTCCCATAACTTTATAACAGTTCATAAAATTCACCCTTTGTATCGGGCTTATGAGCTGTGGTAATATCGAGACATATTCGAGTAACGTACGGTTTGGATCACATAAAAATGAGTCGCTATTTTTTTGCGACTCATTTTTATGTGAGACCGAGCGAGTAGACTGCTCTACTCGTACACGCGGGATGGATGCCTACTAATTATGAACCTCTTTATGACTTAATTTCTTGGGGATATCTCGAAACTTACTAATTTCATATACAAGAGTCGGTTCAACATATTCAATCAAATCTCCGAACTTTTCACGTAATTCTTGGGATAAATTACGCATTCCTTCTACTGTAGGAACTTCTACGTCAATGAGTAGTTGCCAATTGCCAACAAGTTTTAAAAAATTGACAATATTGGGATTTTTTTCGCAGAAAGAGAATAATTCTTTTTGTCTTTCTGGGTTGAAATTTTTTATCTGTATAAGTGTTCTGTAAAAATACAGCCCCATTTTTTTGTGGTCTAAAAGAATCGTGTACCTTTGAATAACTCCTTTTTTTTCTAAACTCTCCACATTCTTGACAGCTGTTTGTCGAGAAATAGCTATTCGATCTGAGATTTCATTATATGAAATTCGCGCATTTTCATTTATCAATTCAAGTATATTCTTTTGCACTTCTGTCATTTCTATCGAAGATACGTTGCTTCCCGTTACTCCTATAGTTGATGACTCGGGGTTCTCGTTCAGATATTTTCGAGGGAATTGATAGAAACCAACAGGTATTGCGGTTTTGTAATCTGCTATTAGATTATGAAAGCGCTCATAAAAAACTTCGAAGGCGGTTTGGTTGGCAAATATGCCGAGTGTTGAAAAAGTAATATGCAAATCCCAGAAACCATCTCCTTGCATAGAAATATTAATATCATTACAACTTTTTATGTAATCGAAAAGGTCAGATTTTGCTTCATTAGACACATTTTTTAATTTAAAAAAATAAGAAACATTCAAATAGCCAATTTTTCTGAAATCGACGGCTGGCCAAAATCCAATAATTGTTCCTGATTCAACCAATTTATCAAAATGGTATTTAACAACCTGAGGGCTAGCTTTTAACTTAGCCGCAATAGTTGTTAGGGTGGTTCGGGCACTTTGATCTAGGAATCTTATTAATTTATAGTCATTTTTGTCTAATTTTTCCATGGTAATGTTAATTGTTAACATGTATAATCTAACATATTTAAAATAATAATACAAATAATATTTATATATGTTTACTATTACCATAAGAATGGTACTATTTAAGTAATAATAGTTACTTGAAAACCTAATTGTTTAAGGGAGTTTAGAGGATCATCTCCGAGACTTTTGTCTTTGAAATGACTCTCTAAATTCAATGTTTAACCTTAAATAATAAAAAATATGAAAAATAATAAAAAAATGAAGAAATTCTTTTGTTTGCCTAATATTATTTTGGCCCTGGTAGTGATTGTGATTTATAGTATTGAATTAACTGTCGGGTATCGTGTTTTGGAAGAAAAGCCAATTGTTATAGTTCAAATTATTGTAGCAGTTGTTCTTGCGGTGGGATTACGCCACTTTACTAAGAAATACTTTATCGCTCAGACACAATCACGCATGCCAAAAATTACAAAGCCGGGTATCTATATGGTAGATCGTTGGATGGGGGCTTTAGGAGGTAGCTACAACGTGGACAATCCTGATCCGCAGTTTGACGATAGCGTTATCCATGCAGGGTTAGCGTGGGTAGCAAGGGTGACTAAATTTGATAAGGATGGTAAACCAATCATAAAGGAGGATGATTATCTTCTTTACCAGGTTTACCTACAAGGCAAAGAAAGGAAAGAATATACTCTTTATGAAACTACTGATCGTACGTTTACTTATTATCGGCCAGATCCTGTATCGTATGAGTTAAAAGTGTATGTTCCTAAACCAAAAAAAGAATTGATAACACCAGCTACTTAAGTCTTCTCATTAAACCATTCGTGAAAGAAAGGTCTTACAACTTTGTGAGACCTTTTTCTTTTTGTATCAATTCTCTCACTCTATAAATACTGGTGATCCCGGCAGGAATCGAACCTGCATCAGCAGCTCCGCAAGCTGCCGTCCTATCCATTGAACGACGGGACCGAATATGTACAATCTACACGAAAACAACGGAATCGCAAAACATACGTATTAAAAATTGCCTTCATGAAGAAGACAATTCAATTTATTTAAGATTTTTCATTAGCCATTGTATAAGTTGTTCCTCTGGCATCACTTCCGGATGAAACTGCACTCCAATAATCGGTCTTGTTTGGTGTTTGATTATTTCAGGCCCATGTCCTGAAGAGGCACAAACTAAAAAATCTTTTGGCATATCTTTAGTAGATATTTCATGAGCTTCATATACCTGCAAGAAGTCTTTACCAAGAGTCTTTTTTAGACCTTCATCAGTAATAGTAAGAGAAATATTTCCCCGGTGTACAGAACCAAGATCTCGGAGCGTTCCGCCAAAAGCCACGGTGATAATCTCACTGCCGAGACAGATGCCCAAAATAGCTGTTTTAGTATTTTGTATAAATGCTATTTCTTTTGCGTATAGTTCAGGGTGACGTAACACACTTCTAGTATGTGAACCACCTGAAAGAACAATGAGGTCATAGTGGTTGGTATCAAAATCAGACAATTCTTCTTTGGTTTCTATAGTGGCGTTTTTCCCTAATAGGTCATAAAGTTCTTTTTTGTAT
>Ga0134123_10002134_pt1 | contig 12979 bp, 8 predicted proteins | sample KB303_FD_96460 | JGI IMG/M metagenome (GOLD analysis project Ga0134123, IMG submission 96460) | Terrestrial soil microbial communities without Nitrogen fertilizer from Kellogg Biological Station, Michigan, USA - KB3-0-3 | ecosystem: Environmental > Terrestrial > Soil > Unclassified ...
AGCAAAGTGAGAGAACGAGTAACAATAGCGGAGCGCCTTGCGATCACGCTCGAGATGATCAAGATCGAGCACACGTTGTTCGCGTTGCCGTTTGCCTTTCTGGGGGCTGCGCTTGCAGCGCGGGATGTGCCTTCGCAACCGGCGCGCTTCTGGATTGTGAAACTATTGTGGATCACGCTGGCGATGATCGGAGCGAGATCGGCGGCAATGACCTTCAACCGGATCGCCGACGTAAAAATCGATGCCGCGAACCCGCGCACCGCATCGCGAGCCTTGCCTGCCGGGCTCCTGGATATACGATTCGCCAGGGCATTCACGATCGTCGCTTCGTTGCTGTTCTTGCTCGCGGCCTCGCAGCTTAATCGTCTCACCCTTATTCTTTCGCCGGTCGCGCTCGGTTCGGTGTTTCTTTACTCATACACAAAACGATTCACCGCGCTCTCGCATCTAGTTCTGGGCTGGTGTCTCGCAATAGCTCCTTCCGGCGCTTGGATCGCTATTCAAGGCAAGCTCACCATGCTGCCGGTGCTGCTGTCGCTTGCAGTGATGTTGTGGACTGCCGGGTTTGACGTGCTGTATGCGTGTCAGGACGTCGAGTTCGACCGGCGCGCGGGATTGCATTCGATACCGCAGCGACTTGGAATCAGCAAAGCGCTGTGGGTCGCGCGAGGCATTCACTCATTGATGTTTGCGGTGCTGGTCGTTTTTTTCTGGATGGCGAACCTCAGTTGGCTAGGCCTGCTTGGCGTTGTCGCAACCGGGCTCTTGCTGGTGTATCAACATAGCATTGTTAAGGCTGACGATCTTTCCCGGCTCGATGCAGCGTTTTTTACAACTAACGCGTTCGTGAGCATAATTCTCTTTGTCGCAATCGCCGGCGATTTGTTCCTACTAAGATAATCGGATTCAGATGGCAAAGCTGCCAGCCGGTTTATTAGAATCAGACCGTTTGAGCGGCCCGACTACATTAGTCCCTCCTCCCCGATGGTTCTCGCCAGCTCTTTTTCTTATAGCGGCTGTTGTTTACCTTGCCACGCTCACTTCTGACTACTACTGGGATGGCATCACATTTTCTTTGCAGATCGAGAAGGTCGCCAGAGCCCAGGCAAGAGTGGCCCTGCTGTTTCATCAGAATCATCTTCTGTACAACGCGCTCGGCTATCTCCTGTACCGTGCAACCAACGCACTGGGGTTTGGCGTTCGAGCGCTATTCCTTTTGCAAACTGCGAATGCGTTTATTGGAGCCGGCGCGGTTGTAGTTTTCTTTCGTATGGCGGCCCGGGCAACTCGCAATGTGTATGTCGCGCTGGTCTGCACGACCTTTCTGGCATTCTCCGCGGCCTGGTGGAAGATCTCGACCGATACAAACGCGTACATTCTGACGATTCTGCTGATTCTGCTCGTCGCAAACAACCTCCTCGGCGAAAAACCGCAGTGGCTGGTTGCGGGTCTGACGTTCGCAGGCGCGATGCTGATCCACGAATTAGCGTCGCTTTTCTATCCGGCTGCGCTTGTAGCTGTTTTCTTAAGCAAGACCATCGAGCGAAAACTGAGGTTCGCGACGCTGATGAGCGTCGCCGCCGGTGTAGTGACTTTGGCTGGTTATTACGCGTGCGCTTATCTGGTCCAAGGAATTACAAGTCCGATTGATCTTCTCAAGTGGGCCGCATCAAACCCGAGCCTCAAGCCCGTATCGTCTAGCCTCTTACAAGGAATGCTGACGTTTCCCAGGACAAACCTGGATGCGATCCTTGGTCATAACTTCGGGCTGTTTCGGAGCCAGAGCAACTCGATTGAACTTTCGATCGCGTTGGCCGCGGGGTTAGCTGGTTTGGGCTTCGCGCTAGTTGTAGCGCGGCGAGTCGACATTGTTCGCGCCTTCCGAACGTTGCTGCAATGGGCGCCCGAAACGGCCGACACGCGAAAGCAGATCGGTCTCATGATCATCCCATGGATTGGAACCTACGTTTTGTTTTTGCTTTTCTGGGGTCCCTTAATCTACTTTCGCGCGTTTTATGCGCCGGCGATAGGTCTTGGTTTGGCACTCGCACTGGCCAACTATCATACAGTTTCTCGCGCGAAACCTTACGGCGCAGCAGCCATCGCTGTAGTAGCGCTTGCATTGTTCAACCTGGGCTTTTACATCGGTCCAAACATGCGAGCCCCCGCAAATCCGAGAGTGACCGAGGCCCGCAAAGCACGACATTGGAACGACCGAACAATCATCTACTACCACACGCGCACCGAACTGGACACTGCCTTCGAGTACTTCAATCCGTCAGCCGACTGGGACAACCTCTCGCGACTTTCACTAGCGGAACTTGAAAGAGAAATAGCTCGCGCCTACTCGGAGGGCGGCAGCGTTTGGCTCAACACCAGCGCGATGTTGCTTGTTCCTGCGGAGTGGCTCACGAGACATTCATCGGGCGAGGCGATCGAGTTTGATGAACCGGCCGGTACTCGGCGTTACGTGAGGGTGATCCCGAACAAGTGAAACCTCGATCCGCGAGTAAACATCACTCCGAAACCTCGACTGGATAGCCGGGCTGGCGCCGCCTATAATCGAAGCCGCAGCCTTAACCACTTCACGCGCGAGCTACAAGAACAATGTGCGGCATCTGCGGAGTCGCCGGCCAGGCCGATGAACAACTCATAAAGTCAATGCTCGCGCGCATCGAGCATCGCGGTCCCGACGACGAGGGCGTCTACATAACCGCCGCTTCCCAGGACAAACGCGTCGGACTCGGGCACCGCCGCCTGTCGATAATCGACCTCTCGCCTGCGGGACACGAGCCGATGTCCGACGCAAGCGGCAGCGTCTGGCTGACCTACAACGGCGAAATCTACAACTTCAAAGAACTGCGTCGCGAGCTGGAAGCGCGCGGCCATTCCTTCAAGTCCCAAACCGATGCCGAAGTCATCATCTATTCTTATCTTGAATGGGGTCTCGACTGTCTCAGCCGGTTCAACGGAATGTTCGCCTTTGCGATCTGGGATGCTCGCGACGAGAGCCTGTTTATCGCGCGCGACCGGCTCGGCATAAAGCCTCTTTATTACGCCGATACACCTGCCGGGTTTGCGTTTGCCTCAGAGATAAAAGCCCTGCTGGCAATTCCAAACATCGACCGCACGCCTGATTTTGCTTCGCTCGATCAGTTCATGACCTTTCTTTGGACGCCCGATCCGGGCACAGCTTTTCGAGGAATCTCAAAACTCCCCCCGGCCCACTATCTGGTCCACCGCAACGCCAGGACGGAAGTCCATGAATACTGGGACCTGAAGTTCGACGAAGACGATTCGCTCTCCGAATCGGATTGGACCGAAGCTCTTCGCGAGCAGATCACTCGAAGCGTTCGATCTCAGATGATCTCCGACGTGCCGTTGGGAGCTTTTTTGTCCGGAGGTCTTGATTCATCCACGATCGTGAAGCTGATGACCGATGTCGCAACTCAAAAGGTCACTACCTATACGTTTGGTTTCACCCAGGAGGACCTGCGCTACGACATACTCGAAGATGATGTGAAGTACGCGAGGATCGCCGGCCGTCAATTTGGGACCGACTATCAGGAACATTACCTTGAGCCGCGGGTAATGGAGCTTCTGCCAAAGCTCGTCTATCACCTCGACGAACCTATAGCCGATCCTGCGGTCATCACCAGTTATCTTATTTGCCGCGCGGCGCGCGAGCGTCTCACGGTATTGCTTTCTGGGATGGGCGGCGACGAAGTCTTCGCCGGCTATCCGCGCCACGCCGCTGTCAGGATCGCCGACGCCTACAACATGATTCCATCGTTTCTTTCGCGACCGGTGGCTGATGCTCTTCCAGGCGCAAGGCCTGGAAGACTCACGGCGTTGTTTCGCAACACAAAAAAGCTCGCCAAATCGGCCGCTCTACCCAGGCGCGAGCGCTATCTCGGCTTTGGTACTTACTTCACTCAAGCCGAGAAACAAGACCTGTACACGACGGAGATGCGCAACGCTACTATCGACTTCGATCCGTATCGACAGCACCAAGCGCACTTCGATCGAGTGAACGATCAGGATTTCGTCAATCAAATGCTATATATCGATTTGAAGACTTTCCTGCCTTGTATGAACCTGTCGTACACCGACAAGACAAGCATGGCTTCGTCGATGGAGGTTCGGGTGCCACTGCTGGATCACGAACTCGTTGAGATGGCGGCAAGGATTCCCGCACGACTTAAGCTGAAGGGACTGACCGGCAAACATATCCTGAAGAGGGCAGCCGAAGCGTGGTTACCGCCGAGCATCATCAACCGGAAGAAAGCGGGGTTCAGCGCGCCGGTTCGCGCCTGGCTGGTGCGCGACTTGCGCGAGATGGTAGAAGACTTGCTGTCGGAGTCGAACATCAATCGTCGAGGCTATTTTGAGTATTCGGTTGTGCGACGCTTGATTGACGAGAATCTGTCAGGCCACGAGGACAACAGCTTGAAGGTGTTCCAACTGCTGACGCTGGAATTATGGCACCGGGCGTTTATCGACGACGCACAGTAAGCCCCAAACAGGATCGTTCCTTCTTTGTCACGCAGTTTGTTAGATTCGCTGCGCAACTCGGCCCCGCGGCTTTGCGGTTGGAAGGCTCTGAGTTGACCGGCTACTTGAACCTCTATGCAAAAGATCCTTGTCACCGGCGGAGCAGGTTTCATAGGCAGTCACCTTGTCGACCGTTTGATGTCCACGGAGATCAATCAGGTGGCTGTGGTCGATAACTTCAACGACTTCTATGACCCATCGATCAAACGAGCGAACATAGCGGCTCATCAGGCAAGCGACCGCTTTGAGCTCATTGAAGCAGACATCGCGGATGCGGCAGCGATGGACGCGCTTTTCGCGCGATCCAAGTTCGATGTAGTGATACACCTTGCTGCGCGCGCAGGAGTCCGGCCGTCGCTTGAGGACCCGCTCGGCTACGAGGAATCAAACGTTCGGGGCACCTACTCGTTACTTGAGGCTGCCCGGCGTCACGGTGTAACCCGTTTTGTGTTTGGATCGTCCAGTTCAGTCTACGGGCTGAACTCGAAGCTTCCCTTCTCGGAAGACGACGCTACGGCTCAGCCGATCTCTCCCTACTCCGCAACAAAGATCGCCGCCGAAGCGGCGTGCCGCGCATACAGTCATCTATATGGTTTGCGGATCCTTTGCTTGAGGTTTTTCACAGTTTACGGCCCACGTCAGAGACCCGACCTCGCGATTCACAAATTCGCGAGTCTGATCTCGGCAGGCAGGCCGATCCCGATTTTTGGCGATGGCACCACGCGCCGCGACTACACCTATATAGACGACGTGATTGCAGGAGTCGAGGCAGCCATTCGATACGACCAGAGCCCCTTCGAAATCATCAACCTCGGCGAGTCCGAAACGGTTGAACTACTGCGGCTTGTCGATCTCATCGAACAGACAATGGGTAAGCGGGCGATTGTGGATCGTCAGCCGGAGCAGCCTGGCGATGTGCCGATCACTTTCGCAAACATCGACAAGGCGCGGCGGCTTCTGGGCTACAATCCGCAAACCAGGATCGAGGCCGGGATCGAAAAGTTCATAGCGTGGTTCAAGAAATTGCCGGCGGGTGATTGACGACTTAGGTCTGACGGAAGCGGGTGTGATAATAAGCGGCACTTTGTACCAAACAATTCAAAGCTCGTTGCTGGCAGACTTTGCGGTCCCAGTGGTCCCCAACTCCGCCAGGAGTTGCATGTTTATAGATGGGATACGACGGCGGCTGCTCACCCCGTCGGGGTGATATGTTATTGCACCATTGCGACATTGCACTGCTGGCGGAGTGCGTCGCCTTGTAGCTCGCTGTTCTATAAACATGGCACTCCTACGGAGTGCAGCACCGCGTCGCACGATGGTACCTTAAACAGCGACCCGGAGTTTACGTACCGGGTCCACTCTTAATCACACCCGAGGAAAGCACCGCAAGACGCCGGAACTTGCCGATATTCACGCGCGCGTCTACTATTCTCTCTCACAGAACCGACCTCATCTCATGCAAGAATACCGCTTGAAAACCGTAGGTGAACTTGAAGGTGAGCGCTCCGCGCCCGAGGTCTCGGTTTTTCTACCGGTCTTCAACGAAGAGGCTAACATTGAGCCGCTGACCGCAAGGCTCACCGATGCGCTTGGGGAACTCAGGCGGAGTTACGAAATCATCTACGTCGATGACGGCTCAACCGACAACAGCCTGGACAAGCTTAGGGCCGTCGCAGCGCGAGACTCGCGAGTTCGCGTGATCGCCTTGAGGCGTAATTACGGCCAGACTGCAGCCATGAGCGCGGGCATTGATCACGCGCGGGGGCAGATCCTCATCCCGATGGACGCAGACCTGCAGAACGACCCGGCCGATATCGTACGCCTTCTGGAAAAATTGGATGAGGGTTACGACGTTGTTTCGGGCTGGCGTAAAGATCGCAAAGACAAATGGCTGACGCGGCGTCTTCCGTCAGCGCTCGCGAATCGTTTGATTTCGAGGTTGAGCGGCGTCAAGCTTCACGACTACGGGTGCAGCCTCAAAGCTTATAGGCGAGACGTGCTCGCCGATGTAAAGCTCTATGGTGAAATGCACCGGTTTATTCCGATCTACGCCGGGTGGTCGGGTGCGCGCGTCACCGAGATTCCGGTGACCCACCACCGGCGCAATGCCGGCGAGTCAAAGTATGGATTGTCTCGCACGATCAAGGTCATGTTTGATCTGATCACCATCAAGTTCATGTCGAGCTACTTGACGAAGCCACTCTATCTTTTTGGGACGGCTGGGCTGCTCTGCCTTGTTGCCTCATTCGTGTCGGGCGGCTTGGCGCTTTACTATCGCTTTGTCAGGGACATTCACCTGAACAGAATGCCGCTTGCGACACTTGCGATGATCATGTTCGCGATGGGAATTCAGTTTGTCTTCATGGGATTGCTAGCCGAGATGATCGTACGCACTTATCACGAGTCTCAAGACAAGCCTACCTATCTGATTCGCGAGCGAATCAACATCGAACAAGACGGCGGTCGAACGCCCGAGCTATGAACAACGCGGTGGCGTGGAGATGACTGACGCACGCGGGCGACTGCGCAAGAACTCAGCGGCGCGCGGCATAGATCTGTCTACCACTAGAGCCGACTTTTGTGACATAGCCGGCGTCGATGTCGACAACGTTAGCGAAGATGACGCGATTGCCGCGATCGAGCGCCTCGTGGACGCTGGCGGTTCTCACTATGCGGCAGTCGTTAATGCCGCCAAAATCGTCGCGGCAACCAAAGATGAGAAGTTGAAGCGCATCTTGCTGGAAGCCGACCTCGTCACCGCCGACGGCATGTCGGTGGTGTGGGCTTCACGTATTCTAAGCACCCCGCTAAAGCAAAGAGTAACCGGCATCGACCTCTTCGAACGTCTGGTCGCGTGCTCAGCCGCGCTCGGTTGGGCGGTTTACTTCCTGGGTGCCCGCGATGAATCGGTACGCGGCACGGTCGAACACCTGACCGGCCGTTATCCGGAGTTGCTGGTAGCAGGTCACCGCAACGGCTTCTTCGAAGCATCCGAATCAGCAGAAGTTGCGAGCGCGATCCGAGACAGCTCGGCAGACCTGCTGTTCGTCGCTTTGGGCTCACCCGCGCAGGAGTATTGGATCGCGGAGAACGTCGGGCCTACCGGTGTTCGTTTCGCCCTGGGAGTCGGGGGAAGTTTCGATCACGTCAGCGGACTTGCTCGACGGGCGCCGGAATGGATGCGGCGAAGCGGGCTGGAATGGCTTTATAGATTGGTCCGCGAGCCGCGGCGGCTGTGGCGGCGCTACTTGATCGGAAATTCCGTCTTTTTGTGGCTCATCATTCGGCAGCGGTTTTCTGCTCGTAGCCAATAGCGCGGCGCCATCTGTGCTATACAGAACTCCAAAACGACCAGGTACTCCCATCGCGATCCGCAGCGGCAAGACATGTCGAATTTGCAAACTAGAAGATACCTAGTGCTTACTGCGACGACCGGAGGCAAACTCATTCGCGTTGTCATTGTCCTTTCACTCGCCACCGTCGCAGCCTGCTCCACAAGCACCGGTGAGTCGGCTGTGGAGCGCGGCACAGCGTTGTTGATTGAAGCTTTTGCCGAAGAGCGACTAATCGAACCGCGATTGTCAGGCGGCTTTAAGTGCGGCGAGCTCAAACGCGACGCTGGAGACACCTCACATATCAACCAGGCCACGCTCAAAAAGGCGGGCGATCTGATACTGAACGCCGTTGACCGAAGTAATCCTTCGTCGCAACTCGCGTATGCGCGTTTGTTGTTGAGCAAAGGCGAGAAGGCTCCCGACGCGCTAAAAACTCTGAAGCTTGTCCTCGAGGCTGCGCCCGACAACGCCCAGGCTCACAACGATCTCGGAGTCTGCCTGATTCAGCATGACAAGTTGGAGGATGCGATTGACCAGTTTGAAACGGCCCTCAACTTGAATCCAGAGCTTTCGGAGGCGGTCTTCAATCGAGCGCTCTGCTATGGGCGCCTGCTGCTGACTGCTGCCGCCACGGCGGAATACAAGCGCTTGATCGAGATCGAGCACGACAAAAGCTGGATACCCGAAATTCACCGGCGTTTGCAGGAACTCTCTCGACAGCTTCCACCATTGAAGAGCGACAAAGAGACGATTGCTCCTCTGGATGCGGCGATCGAGCGAGGAGATCAGGAGGAAGCGAGACGAATCGCAACTCAACAACTCGAAGCGATGATCGTACCTGGAACATTCGATCTACCGGAGAAGTATCTAACTCGGATCATGGATGGAAGGCCCGAGCAAGCCGAACGCACACTCTCGGAAATAAGGCTGATTGGGGAGTTGTTCGAAAGTTCTATGGGCGATTCATCGCTAAACGAGCTCGCTAGCTATTTGGAGAACCTGTCAGCGAGGGAAAAGTCGATCGAACTCGACCTGCTCAAGGAGTACGATGCTGCGACAACGGTGTTTGCGACAAGAGAATACGAACAGGGGCAAACTAGGTTTGCCAGGTTGAGCGCCTTGTTCAAGGATCGTGGCAACGCTCTCTTTGAGTCGTTGGCGATCAACGATCTCGCAAACTGTCAAAACTCTTCGAGGGCTCCCGCCGCGAGTCTCAAGACGCTGCGCGGGTCGATCCCGCGGTTTCAACAACGGCGGTGGCCGTACCGCCAGGCGTTGCTGCTCACAACGCTCGCGCAAACGCATTCTCAACTGGGCGAGGACTCCAATGCCATAGGCGATTGCACGCAAGCGCTAAGGCTGTATCTCAAAGCGCCTCGTAGCCAGGCCAAGGTCAAACAGATCATGGGCATCGCCTACCGGAACCTGGGAGATCTGGAGAATGGACTAGCCAACCTAAAGGAATCAACCCAACTGTTTCTGACACACCGGCTGGATCCGGCAGAATTGGCCTTCAATTACCTCAGGAGCTCTGATTTCCAACGGCTTCGGGGTAACCATTCGCTGGCGTTGCTGTTTGCTCAGGAAGGGATTGGGTTTTCCGAGATGTCGAAGAGCCCAAGCCGTATCGCCCAGGCGCTTTCCTCCGCGGCAATCGAGAACGCGCGCCTCGGACGCTTCGAAGAGGCACAAGCACAATTCGCCTCCGCGTTTGACTTTGTCAGCCAGACAGGAAAGAGTCAGCGTCCGTTTACAGAACAACTCGTCCTGACGCGAGCCGGCGAGCTTGCCGCGAGGCGCGGTGACCTTACTGCCTCGGTCGACTGCTACTCGCGGGCCCAAGCGCTTCTCAGAAAAGGCGAGGGACAGGAGCTCTCCCTGATCGATGTCCTTCGCGGGCGCGCCGAAACCTACATCGCCGCAAAAGACTTCACGAAGGCACGGATCGACCTCACTCAAGCCATCGCGCTTATCGAGAGATACCGTTCTCACATCATCGAAGCTAAGGACCGAAGCGCTTATCTGGACGCCAGCCACGGCGTTTTTGATCAGATGATACTTCTAAACGTTAGGGGCTTTGGCAGGTGGTCCGATGCGTTCGACTTTTCCGAGCAGTCCCGCGCTCGAACGCTCCTCGATTCGATCTCCCGAGAGGCTTCAGAGCAAAGAAGCGCAAACCGGGCGACGGCGCTTAAAGAAATAAAGAGCGGCACGCCAGCTCCCGCACTCAAGAGAGCGACACTGATTGAGGTACAGAGTGCTTTGCCTGCGGATATGACCCTGGTGACTTATTCGGTCACCGATCACGGAACTCTTGTCTTTATCGTCACCCCTTCCGAGCTTCAGGTGGTTGAACTAAAGGAAACGGCCGAGGTCATTGACCGGCTGGTTAACGATTATGTCTCGGGCTTGAAAATCAAAGCACCGCTTGAGGAAGTTTCGGCGAAGGCGCAAGAGCTATATCGGTCCCTAATCGAGCCGGTGAGATCAAAGCTGGGCGACGCCAGCCGGCTGTGTATAGTTCCGGACAAGGCGCTGCACTTTCTGCCGTTCGCCGCGCTTATGGACGGAAGCGGGCACTATCTCGTTCAATCGTTTTCACTGACCACGGCGCCTTCAGCTTCGGCGCTTGTTCAGTGCATCGAGGCGCGTGCCAGGAAGAACCGGTCGGGTGAAGAGAGAATCCTCTCCGTTGGCAATCCGGCTTTTGACCGCGCCGCGTTCCCGTTGCTGCCCGACCTCCCAGATTCGGAGAAAGAGGCCAGCGAAGCAGCTTCGTTCTACGGAAGCAACCAGGTGTTGTTGATTGGCCAGAGTGCCGATAAGCAACGGCTGCGCGCCGAGCTGCAGGATTGCACAGTCGCCCATCTTGCGGTGCACTGTCTGGTTGAACCGAATTCTCCTTCGTTGGCGGCTTTGGTTCTTGCGCCTGATCGTGGAGCAAATCCGACCTCACAGACCGCACCGGCGGACGGGTTACTATCGCTTAACGAGGTCTACGGGATGAGCTTGCCAAAAACCAATCTGGTGGTATTATCCGCCTGTCAAAGCGGGCTTGGACGCTACTATAGAGGTGAAGGAATTGTAAGCCTGGTCAGGCCCTTTTTGGCGTTGCGGGTGCCGACGGTTGTAGCAAGCTTGTGGTCGGTCGATTCGCAGTCCACCTCCTCATTGATGGTTGAGTTTCACAAGCAGATGCGTACTGAGAATCGAGGGCCCGGAGACGCGCTGAGGATCTCGCAGATCAATATGGCTGGGAGCGAGGAACACAAACATCCCTTCTACTGGGCTCCCTTTACAGTCATCGGCGCCTCCAATTAACTGCCCGGCCCCATGGGTTCCCTTGTCACAAAGAAGCGACTTTTCACATAGAAAAGAGGAAGCAACCAAATTGTCTCAACCACGCGGCACAGCCGCGAGATGGAAATGAGAATCAATGACGGGTGCTTACTCGAAAAGGAGAGAATATGTCTGTGATAGCGACAGTGACGCTCGACAGTGGGTGTTTCCTAACGCGCAAGCCGGATGCGGTGAAACCCTATCCCGCCGAAATCGGATACTTTGAATCTGAGGAGGGAACTTCAGACATCAAGGTTCAGATTGATGGTCGCGAGATAGCATCGAACGATTTGGAAAAGCTTGGCAAGAAGTGTGTGATCGAAGTTCGCCGCATGGATGGGGGGAATACTCCTCGAAAAGACGGTGCCAGGTCCTCGCCTACTTTTCACGACAGCCTTCTCCACATCACAAATCTTTACAACGACCCCGAGATGGATTCTGCCGAAGACAACTTTGATTGTGTTATCCGCTTCGACTCGGGTTACTTCTACGCCACCAACGTGAAGGATCGCACGTTCAGGGAGTATCCGAAGCAATCGGACAACTCGCTGGCCTACGATAACTCCATCAACAAGAAGGTTGTGGAGTCGATCGCGCACGATGTTGCGATCTACTTCAGGCTCGAAGACGGCGAGTGGCTTGAGCTGGTGAGGGATGGAAAACCCTTCTGGTCGAGTAAAGACCTGGGCGCGACGGAGACGATTGATATTACGTTTGGCGCCGATGAATCGACGGTTGAGAAGTTTTACTGCCAGGCGCTGCGTGAGAGCCGCGATAGCTACTGGCTTCCAAACAACCCCGACGATCCGCCGCCAAGCTGTTCGAAGCCCCCGTGCAACGGCGATCCGGGAACGCCTTAGCGGGCACTTGAATCCTGAGTCTGGTCACCGCGAGCTCTTAAGCTCCGCACGTCGATGGTCAACGCGGCTGATCAGCACGCTTCGACTATCACAGGAGTGATGTCGGTGAGCGATCGCACACGCGCGCTTATGAATTCGCTCAAAGGCCCGAAAGCGAGCGTGGCGACCGGGTTCATCGTGTGGCCGCGTGTACTAGCGTCTTCGATGTTCCCGTGATCGCTGGTGATAACGACGGTCTGTCGTTCGAGGTCCGCTGCTTCCAGGACAGCTCGGACGAATCTCGTCAGGATGGGAATGTGCCCGCGAACAAGCTTCCACGACATTGCCCGATCACGAAGATGGCCGATTCGATCAGTTATGAAGTGCTCGTAAAGCGTGAAGTCGTGGCCGGCGGCGAGACGCGCCAGGTTGCTCCCGGCTTGTTCGGGTTCGCATTCCTTGACCTCGAAGCCTCGTTCGATCAGAAAGCGATTCGTGAAATCATGGCTTACCGCGTGGCCTTCTGTCAGATCTTTCAGCAACCTCAACTGCAGTCCCGCCGTTTGTGCGGCGACGGTCGTGCACGAGACAAAACGCGGGCGTGATTCAAGATAATTAGTCGTATATGCGTTTGCGAATGTGACTGATCGCTCTCGCTCAATCAACTTTTTGTAAATCGAATGCTCGGCGAGCGTTTGCTTGAGGCGAGGCGAGGGGTACCCGTGAAGATGACGCCCAATTAGTTTTGCAGCGTTGACTCCCGTGAGTATTGTTGCTTGACCAGTCGCGCTCTGAGGAAGGCCTTCAACACCGAGTCTCGCATCAGTCTCGGCCAATCTGCCGTTGAAGGGTAGCTTTGGCTGTTCGCCTTGAAAAATGGAGAAGAACTCCGAGTCGAGACCGTCAAGCGGG
>Ga0134123_10002136_pt1 | contig 12976 bp, 10 predicted proteins | sample KB303_FD_96460 | JGI IMG/M metagenome (GOLD analysis project Ga0134123, IMG submission 96460) | Terrestrial soil microbial communities without Nitrogen fertilizer from Kellogg Biological Station, Michigan, USA - KB3-0-3 | ecosystem: Environmental > Terrestrial > Soil > Unclassified ...
CCGCCCCGACATGATCCTCGCGTCGATGGGCAACTACATCTTCAAGGCCAGCGTGATGATCGACGTGCTGCAGCGCAACGCGCTGCGCAACGCCGGCGTGGACTTCGGCAAGGAAATCATCCCCGAGATGTATCCGAAGATGAAGGTCTACGCCTACGACTTCGCGAAGAACTCCATCCCCGGCGAAGATCCGTACAACCAGGGCTACTGGCGCGACGTCGGCACCATCGACTCCTACTTCGCGGCGGCGCTCGACCTCATCGCAGTCGTGCCGCTGTTCAACCTGTACAACTCCGCGTGGCCGATCGTCTCGGCGCCGAATCACCTGCCGCCGGCGAAGTTCGTATTCGCCGACTCGAAGTCGCAGCGCATCGGCATCGCCACCGACTCGCTCGTCTCCGACGGCGTGATCATCTCCGGCGGCACGATCAACCGCTGCGTGCTGCATCCGCGCGTGCGCATCAACTCGTACGCGGACGTCGACGAGTCGATCCTGATGGACGGCGTCGAAGTCGGGCGGCACGCGAAGGTCCGCCGCGCGATCATCGACAAGGGCGTGAAGCTGCCGCCCGGCACGACGATCGGCTACAACCTCGATCTCGACCGGGAGCGCTTCACGGTCACCGACTCCGGCATCGTGGTCGTTTCAAAGGGTGCCAGGATCGAAGAGCGGGTGACGGCATGAGCGGGAAAGCTCGCTCCGACGGGCGCGCATTCGATGAGCTGCGGCCGGTGAAGATCCACCCCAACTTCATCAAGCACGCCGAGGGCTCGGTGCTGATCGAAGTCGGCGACACGCGCGTCGTCTGCACGGCCTCGGTGGAGGAGAAAGTCCCGCCGTTTCTGTATCGCACCGGCAAGGGATGGGTGACGGCGGAGTACGGGATGTTGCCGCGCGCGACGACCGATCGCGTGCAGCGCGAGGCCGCGAAGGGGAAGCAGGGCGGGCGGACGATGGAGATCCAGCGCCTGATCGGACGCTCGCTGCGCGCGGCCGTGAACCACGAGCTCCTCGGAGAGCGGACGATCTGGCTCGACTGCGATGTGCTGCAGGCCGACGGCGGCACGCGCACGGCGTCGATCACCGGTTCCTACGTCGCGCTGGTCCTCGCCCTCGGCCGTCTCTACGTCGACGGCATGATGCAGAGCTGGCCGGTGATCGACTTCATCGCCGCGATCTCGGTGGGCATGGTCGGCGGCACGCCGCTGCTCGATCTCAACTACGCCGAGGACTCGAAGGCTGGCACCGACATGAACGTCGTCGCCACCGAGAAGGGCCGCTTCGTCGAGATCCAGGGCACCGCCGAGACCGCGAGCTTCAGCGAGGAAGAGATGCAGGCCATGCTCGGCCTCGCGAAGGCGGGCATCGCCAAACTGATCGAGAAGCAGCGCGAGGCGCTGGCCGCGACGCTCACCCGCGTCGATACCGTCGCGCGCGAACGCCTGAATAAGAAATTCCGATGAGCGTGAGCAGCGCGACGATCACGCCGCCCCGGAACGTCCACGGCGCGTACCACACACGAACGTCGCTCTCGCCGGGGCGAACGGCGAACCCGAGGAACGCGCCGTTCACGCGGATCGGCTCCACGCGCTCGCCGTTGCGCTCGACCTTCCACCCCGGCCACCACGGAACGCTGCTGACGACCAGCGAGTAGCGCGGCGCGGTGACGTGCAGGCGATAGTCGGCCGGCTTCGCGTCGACGATCGCCGCGTGCGCGAGCGGCGATCCCTCGGGGCGCGGGTGGAAGAAGTCGTCGTGCATCTGCCGGTTCTCGAGCTTCAGGTCCTCGAGCAGCGCGGTGTGCGACCACTCCTCCATCTCCCACAGCTTGCGGTCGAACAGCTCGTCATTGAACTGGATGATCACGTTGCGGACGGCGTAGAAGCGCGGCAGGACGTCGCGATTCTCGAAGATCACGCCGTCGGGCCCGTCGTAGATACGCCGGAATCGCTGCGGGTCGGAGGGCTGCGTGCCGAGGAGCGCGAGCACGTAGCGGACGTTGAGATAGTCGGTCGCGCGCGACTCCATCCCTTTCTCCCACCAGGGGAAATACTTCGTGATGTCGTAGTCGGCGGTGCGGACCATGAAGTCGGCGTAGCGCTGGTTCGCCATCGGATCGTGGAAGCGGATGTCTTCGAAGCCGTAGATCGCCGCTGTGTTCGGATAGAGCATCGGTCCGGCGCCGGCGATGCGGAAGGGCGCGTTCGGCGGCTGCTGCCGGCGCAGTGTCTCGACCGCGCGGATGAGCGGCGTCTTCGGATAGAGCAGCCTGCCGTCGATCGCCGGATTGCTGTCGCGTCCCACGATCGACAGTTCCGCGGTCACCGCGACGAGCAGCGCCAGCACCGCCCACTCGCGCCGCGTGACCGCAACGAGCGTCGCGGCGATCGCGACGGCGAGGCTCGGCAGCATCGCCAGCAGCGCGGTGTCGTGCCAGTACGCATTCGGAAACGGGATCGCATAGGCGAGGACGCAGAGCGTCGCGCTGACGGCGACGACGCCGAGGAGCAGCGGAACGCGCCGCGCGAGATCGATCGCCGCCGCGGTCTGAATCGCGAGCAGCAGCACGAGCACGAGGCGTACGCGCGCGTGGGCCATCATCGGCAGCAGCGCGTGCATGCCCCCGGACAGCAGCGGCCAGTTCATCATCACGCCGAACACGACGAGCGTCATCAGCACGAAGAACATCTCGCGCGAGCGCCACGCCCTCCGCGCGATCACGTGCGCCAGCACGGCGATCCACGCGATCACGCCGAACGCGCCCGCGTATCCGCCCAGGGGCTCGGTCTCGCCCGTACCCCACGATCGCTCGAGCGGCACCTGGCCGAAGAAGTGCGGCTGCAGGACGACGACCGCGGCCTGCCAGTCGCCGTACGGGAGCCTGGGCGAGAACGGCTCGCGCTGCAGCGCGCGATGCCGCGCCGAACGCGGGAACGCCTCGGCGACCGGCGCGAGATACGGCATCGCCAGCAGCGCTCCCGCCGCCACCGCCGCCGCGAGCATGCCCGCGAACCGCAGCCGGTCGAGCCCCGCGGGGCGTTCGATGAAGAGGATCCACGCGACGTACAACACCGCGAGGATGAAGATGTGCGCGACCGTCTCCGGATGCCCGCCGAAGACGATGACGGTGCCGAGCAGCGCCGCGAACAGGAATCGTCCGTACGTGCGCCGCTCCGCGAGGAGGTCGATGGCGTAGAGCACCGCCGGCGCGAAGCAGGCGACGGTGGCGATCGGGAAGTGCAGCCAGCCGACGAGGAATCCGCCGAGGCCGAACGTGACCGCGGCCACGACGCTCGCAAGCTCGGAGTAGCGCCGCCGGCAATAGAGGAACGTGAACGTCATGGCGATGAGCATCTTCATCGCCCCCTCCGCGGTCATCGCGTGGCCGAGCGAGAGCGGCAGCGCAAGGATCCGAAGCGGCGAGAGCGCGGAGCTCTGCCCGTTCGCGAGCAGCGGGTAGCCGCTCGACGCCGACGGATTCCAGAGCGGCACCGTCAGCGATTTCCAGCTCTCGCGCACCTCGTGCGCCCACGGCACGATCTGCAGAAAGAGGTCGTTCAGCTCGCCGTTCGCGGACGTGTGATCGCGTGTGAGGTAGGCCCACGGCGGCATGCCGCGCAGGCCGTCGACCGGAAAGTTGACGTAGTCCTGCGTCATCGGCAGCCGGAAGAAAACGAGGACGATCGCGTAGAAGAAAAGCGCGGCGCGGCGCGGCAGGTCCGCGCCCGCGCGGCGCGCGAGCCAGACCGCGGCCGCGTAAATCGCGGCGACGAAAAGCCAGGTGGGGTTGGTCACTCCGGTGATACGGAGCTCATGCGCGACGCATACCAGCGTCCAATCATGACCAGCGCGAGAACCGTGAGTCCCGCCACGATCGCGCCAGCCCGGAACGTCCAGGGGTCGAACCACACGTGCACGTCGAGCTCTCCCGGCGGCGCCGCGAATCCGAGGAAGCCGCCGTTGACCCGGATCGGCTCGGCCGGCGCGCCGTTGCGCTCGATCTTCCAGCCCGGCCACCACGGAATGCTGCTGACGATCAGCGAATAGCGCGGCGCCTTCACGTGCAGCCGGTAGGAGTCCGGCTTCGCCTCGAGGATCTCCGACGTCGCGATCGGCGCGTTCTCGGGCCGCGAGTGGAAAAAGTCGTCGTGCATCTGCTGATTCTCGAGCTCCAGCTTGTCGAGAAACGCCGTGTGCACCCAGCCCTCGTGCTCGCGCAGCTTTTTGTAGAACGTGTCGTCGTTGAAGTCCATCACCACGTTGCGCACCGGATAGAAACGCGGCAGCACGTCGGGGTTCTCGAAGATGCGGCCGTCGCGGCCCTCGTAGAGCAGCACCCACTTCGGCGGCAGCTCGCCCATCCACGGCGTGATGACGTAGCGGACGTTGAGATAGTCGAGAAAGCGCGTGTCGAAGTCGTTCCAGCGCGCGAAATAGTCGTCGGCGTCGTACGAGGTGATGAGCCGCAGCAGGCCGATATACCGTCCGTTCGCCATCGGATCGTGGGGGCGGATGTCCTCGTAGCCGTAGACAGCGTTGAGGTTCGGAAAAAACGCCGGCCCCGCGCCGACCATGCGGAACGGCTGATTCGGCGGCGCCTTCGCCTGCAGCTCGTCCATCCGCTCGAGGAGCGGCGTGCGCGGATACATCAGTTTGTCGTCGAGCGTCGGGTTCCAGTCGTGATGCACGATCCACAGCTCGCCGATGATCGCGGCGAGGAGCAGCATCAGCACGAATTCGCGCCGCTTCACGAGCATCGCCGCGGCGACTGCGATTGCGAGCACGATTGCGCTCGGCACGATCGCCAGCAGCGCGGCCTGGTGTCGCGCGGCGTCCGGAAATCCGGTGCGGAGAAAAAACGCCAGCAGCACCGCGCCCGCGCCGCCCGCGCCGATCAGGATCGCGGTGCGCCTGCCGCGCTCGATGAGATCGACGGCGGCCGCGGTCTGGACCGCGAACAGCAGCGCGAGCAGCAGCCGCAGCCGTGCGTTCGCGGCGAGACGGAAGAGGAAGTGGAAGACCTCGCGCACGCCCGGCCACGACATCACGATGCCGAGGACGAGCAGCATGGCGAGGACGAAAAACAGCTCGCGCGAGCGCCACGCGCGCGTGGCGATGACATTGGCGAGCAGCGCGAACCATGCCGCGACGCCGAGAAAGCCGGCGAAGGCGGTGATCGACTCGGGATGCGTGGGCCCCCACACGGGCTCCGCCGGCATCGTGCCGAAGAAGCGCGGCTGCAGCATCACCACGAACGACGGCCAGTCCGAGAACGGCACCTGCGCTCCCGGCGGATTGTTCTGCAGTTCCTGGTACCGCTTGGACTTCGTGATCCCCTCGGCGAACGGCGCGAGCAGGGGAGCCGCCAACAGCCCTGCCACGATCATCGCAGCCGCGAGCGTGGCGAAAAAGTTGCGTGTTCCGTGTTCCGTGTTCCGTGTTCCGCGCTCCGCGAACGCGATCCAGGCCGCATACAGCGATGCGAGAAAGAACGCATGCGCCGCCGTCTCCGGATGTCCGCCGAACAGCATCGCCGCCCACACCACCGCCGCGAAGACGAAGCGTTTGTAAGTGATGCGCTCCGCGAGCAGATCGACCATGTACAGGACGGCAGGAAGCAGGCACGCCGAGGTGACGAGCGGGAAGTGGAGCCAGACGATGATGAACGTCGAGAACCCGAACGCTGACGCGCCGGTCGTGCTCGCGAGCTCGGAGTAGCCGCGCCGGCGGCAGAGCAGATAGGTGAACGTCAGCGCGATGAGGATCTTCATCGCCGCCTCGGCGGTCATCGCGTGCCCGAGGGACAGCGGGAGGGCGAGGATGCGCAGCGGCGAGAGCGCGGAGCTCTGCGGATTCGCGAGCAGCGGATAGCCGGCCGCGGAGAGATGGTTCCAGAGCGGCACATGGAGCGACTTCCACGACTCGCGCACCTGATGCGCCCAAGGCACGATCTGCAGGACGATGTCGTTCATCAGCCCGTTCGCCGACTTCACCGGCTTGTCCACCATGTGCGCCCACGGCGGCAGCGTCTGCACGAAGTCGACGGGCAGGTTGACGTAGTCCTGCGTCAGCGGAAGGTAGAGGTAGACGAAGACGATCGCGTAGAAAAACACCGCCACGCGCAGCGGGATCTCGACCTTCGCCCGCCGCGCCAGCCACACCGCGGCCGCGTACACGACTCCCACGAAGATCCAGGTCGGGTTAAACACGGGCGCGGATGATAACCGACGGGTGCGCGGTCGCGCAGTCACGCAGTCGCGCGGCTACGACGCTGTGCCTACCGCGCGACCGCGTGACCGCGTGACCATGCCAGCGATGCAGAGCCCGATCACCGCGAGACCCGCGACAATCACGCCTCCCCAGAACGTCCACGGCACATACCGCACGCGCACCATGCCACGGCCGGGCGGAATGGTGAAGCCGACGAAGGAGCGCTCGACGATGCGCGGGTGGAGCGTGCGGCCGTTGTACGTGACGCGCCAGCCCGGCCAGAACGCGATGCTGCTGAGAACGAGCGCATCGCGCGGCGCGTCGACCTCGAGCTCGTACGCGTCGCCGCGCGCCATCGTCATCGTGACGCGCGCCTCTCGCGAGAAAAAGCGCGGCATCGCGTACGGGTTCTCGAAAATGCGTCCGTCCGCGCCGTCGTACACGAGGCGATAGCGCGGACGCTCTTCGCCGGGCGAGGCGAGGATCCAGCGGACATTCAGGAAATCCATCAGCGGCGTCTCGACGTCGGTCAGCGTCTGAAAGTACGTATGCCGGCTCGCGGGCAGCACGTCGAGATAGCGCCGGTTCGCCATCGGATCGTGCACGCGCACGTCCTCGAAGCCGAAGAGCGCGTTCGTGTTCGGGAAGAGCGGAGCGAGGCCGGCGATGCGGTACGGCTCGCTCGTCCGCAGCTTCTGCAGCGCGTCGATCATCGGGGTGCGGGGATAGAGGTCGGTGCCGCGCCGCACGGGGTTCCATCGCGCCGATGCGCACCAGAGCTCCGCGAACACCGCCAGCGCGAGCAGCGCGTGCACGCGCAGCGTCGCGGCGACGAGCACGATCGCGCTCGGAATCGCCGTCATCAGCGCGAACTGCCGCGCGTCGGCATTCGGGAAGTGCGTCTTCAGCAGCACGAAGGCGAGCACGATCAGCGCCCCCGCAATGGCCACCGCGCGCCGCTCGCGCAAATGCACCCACGCCGCGGCCTGCACCGCGAGCAGGAACGAAAAAATCAGCCGCAGCCGCGCGTTCAGCGCCATCGAGAAGAGCGCGCGAAAGGGCGCGCTGACATACGGCACGTCGGCGAGCAGCAGGAACACGACCGCCGTCGCGACGACGAAGAAAAACTCGCGCTCGCGAAAGCGGCGCTGCCGGATCGCGCGCACGAGCAGCCCGAGCCACGCGCCGATGCCGAGAATCCCGGCGAATCCCGACACGGCCTCGGCGACCGCCGGTCCCCACGGCGCGCCGGGATGATCGCCGTACAGCCGGGGCAGCACGAGCAGCGCGAGCGAGGGAAAGTCGGAGAACGGCGTCGCGCTCGCGTGCTTTTCGCCCCAGCGGATCGTGTGCGGCACCGCCTCGAGAAACGGCGCGAGGATCGGCGCGGCGAGCAGGATCGACACGAACATTGCCGCGCCGAGCCGCTTCCACGCATGCCTCGCGGTGACGAGTGCGTAGACCGCCGCGAAGAACGCGATGTGTGCGACCGACTCCGGATGTCCCTGCGACAGCAGCAGCGGTCCGAGCGCGGCGGCGAAGACGAAGCGCCCGAACGTCCGCTTCTCCGCGAGCAGGTCGATCGCGTACAGCACCGCCGGCAGAAACGTGCCGGTAGCGCCAAGGGGGTAGTGCAGCCAGGTGAGGACGAAGGTTCCGAAACCGAAGGAGATCGCGCCGATGACGCTCGGCCACTCGTCGTAGCCGCGCTTCCTGCAATAGAGAAACGTGAACGTGAGCGCGATGAGAATCTTCATCGCCGCCTCGGCGGTCATCGCGTACGCGAGCGGCAGCGGAATCGTGGCGAGGCGCAGCGGCGAGAGCGCGGCGCTCTGCATGTTGGCCAGCAGCGGCATGCCCGATCCCGAGAGCGGGTTCCAGAGCGGCACGCGCAGCTCGCGCCACTGCTCGTGCACCTGATGCGTCCACGGCGCGAGCTCGAACATCACGTCCTGCAGCTCGTAGTTCGAGACCTGGTACTTGTCGAACCCCGCGTCGCGCCACGGCGGCACGAGCCCGAGCACGTCCGGCGCGACGTTGTTGTACGGCCCCGTCATCGGGCGGAAGAGGAACGCGAGGACCAGGACGTAGAACAGCGCCGCGATTCTCCACGGCACGACGCGTCTCGCCAGAGCGGCCGCGGCGAACCAGACGACCGCGACGAAAAGCCACGTCGGATTCACAGCTTCCGCCAGAGTTTTTGCGCGCGCTCGAACGCGTCCGTCGGATCGCCTTCGATGATCTCCCGCGCGATGCGCGCGACTTCTTCCGCGTGCGGCGCGATATTCGCGCGGTTGGCCTCGATCACCGGCCTCCACACCTCGGCATCGCTGCCGGCGAGCCGCAGGAAGGTCGCGAGGCCGCTGCCGGCGAAGCGCAGCATGTCCTCGCGATCGCCGAGATACGCCGCGAGCGCGGTGGAGAGAATCTGCGGCAGATGGCTCGTCAGCGCCACCGCGCGGTCGTGCTCGGCGGCGTCGACGAAGTCGGCGATCGCGCCGCAGTCGCGCACGAGCTGCTCCACGTCGTCATCGTGCGCGTCGAGGAACCAGCGCTTTCCTTCGAACAGATCGCCGCGCGCCGCCGCGAGCCCGCGCTCGTGCGAGCCGGCCATCGGATGTCCGGCGACGAAGTGAAGCCTGTCATCCCGAGCGGGAGCGAGGGAGCCGGGGCTCGGGTGGTGCTGCGAGGAACCTGCCTCGCGCCTCGCCCGCCCGGGTCCCTCGCTACGCTCGGGATGACATGCGGCGGCATCACGCAGCGGCTGCATCACGCTGCAGACGGACGTGGCGGCGCCGCGCAGCCCGGGGAGCAGCGCGATCGCCGCGTCGACGGGCGTGGCGAGCAGGACGAAGTCGTCCGCGCCGATCGCATCCGCCCGCTCGTCGGCAGCCTGGTGCAGGCGTGCGTCATCAATATTGACGGAGTCGTCAATATATCGAACGCGCCAGCCGCGCCGGCGCAGCGCGATGCCGGCCGAGCCGCCGATCAGGCCGAGACCGATGATCAGCAGCTCGCGCCGCATCGCATCACCGCGACATCAGGATCAGCGTGCGGTCGACGACCTCCGACTTCGTCACGTCGAAGTACGGACGCTGGATCGTCACGCGCGGCCGGTTCGGACGCGGTGCGATGTCGGCCGCCTTGTACAGGCCGGCCGCCTTCGAGACGTCGGTGGGAAGGTTCATCCGCTTCAGCAGCTCCTCGATCGCCTTCGTGTCGGCGGCGAGGTCGCCCGTGCGGTAATACGCGGGCGGCTTGGCGGCGCTCAGGTTGTTGGTGGCGTCGGGAGCGACGCCGTTGTAGCCGTACTCCTTCGCGTAGTACTCCGCCACCTGCTCGACCGGCGCGTCGGTGTCGTAGATCGCGGTCGGCGGCGGTTCCTGACTCGGGTTCAGGACCTTGTGCGCCTGTTTGGTGGTCTCGGTCAGCTGGCCGAGATAACGCGAGCCGGGACGGACCACGAAACTGAAGGCATCCGGCTCGGCATACTCCTCTTCGCCTTTGCATCCGGCGAACATCAGCGCCGCGACCATGAGCGCGGCGAGCAATAAACGCAAACGATTCGACAACGAGAGCTCCTTCGAAACGGTATTTCGGGCGCGAATTATACGGAGCGGGCGGCACCCGTGTCGCCGAGGTAGTCGAGTACGCCTCGTCCGACCACCTTTTCGAAGCGCTCCGCGTACGACTGAATGGCCCCCGCCGGCTCGTCGAGAAAGATGCGCTCGACGCGGAACAGCGGCACGAACATGGTGATCATCTCGATGTCCTGCTCCTCGCCGCGCGCGATCTGCCGCACCCAGTCGTCGAACGAGTCCAGGTTGATCGCGTGCATCGTCACCCCCGCCGCCGACAGCGCCCGCAGCACCCCGAAAAACTTCTCCTTCGGGTTCACGAGATTGACGATGACCAGGGCGTGGTCTTCAAAACCTTCGATCATTCTTTCTGACTCAACTCGATCAGCACGCCGTTCCCGGCCGCCGGATGGAGGAACGCGACGCGGCATCCGTGCGCGCCCGGCACCGGCGCCTCATTGATCAACCGGAAGCCCTCGGCTTTCAGCCGCGCGAGCTGCGCGTCGATGTCGTCGACGCGGAGGCAGATGTGATGGATCCCTTCGCCGCGCTTCTCGATGAACTTCGCGATCGGCGAGTCGGGCCCCGTCGGCTCGAGCAGCTCGAGGTTCGCGTCGCCGACGGGCAGGAACGCCGTCTTCACGCCCTGCGTCTCCACCGTCTCGACGTGCTCGATCGTCAGGCCGAGGGCACGATAGATCGAGGCATCCTCGATGGAGCGGACGGCGATGCCGATGTGATCGAGTGTTGGTTTCATACCCCTTTCACGTCCGCTCCCCAGATGTGCTTGTGCAACTGCGTCTGGAATCGCGCCGGCACGCGGTCGGCGAGCATCCATTCGGCGAGCGACTTCATGTCCATTGTGCCCCACACCGGCGAAAGCAGGACCGTCCAGAGATCGAGTTGCCGCTCCGCGATCAGCGCGCGCGCCCACTCGTAGTCGGCGCGATCGGCGACCACGAACTTGATCTCGTCGTGCGCCCGCAGGTGCTCGAGGTTCTCCCAGCGGTTCTTCGCCACCTCGCCCGAGCCGGGGCATTTGATGTCGAGGATGATCTTCGCGCGCGGATCGACGGGGGTGATGTCGATCGACCCCGAGGTCTCGATCAGCACCTCGAGACCCTCGTCGCAGAGACGGCGGATCAGGTCGAACGAATCCGCCTGCGCCAGCGGCTCCCCGCCCGTGACCTCGACCAGCTCGCAACCGTAGCCTTTCACCTGCGCCACGATCTCGTCGATCGACATCCGCTCCCCGCCCGTGAACGTGTACTCGGAGTCGCACCAGACGCAGCGCAGATTGCAGCCGGTGAGGCGCACGAAGACGCACGGCCGGCCGGCGTGAGAGGACTCGCCCTGAATCGAGTGGAAGATCTCAGTGACGCGCATGCCGCCTGTCTCCAGTAGAGGACACCATCGGACGAAGCCTCACGTCCAATCTGAGGAACCCCTTCGTCGACCTCGACGAAGCCTCACGTCAATGTTGACGACTCCTACGTCGACCTCGACGAAGCCTCACGTCCATGACGAACCCCCTCGTCGACGTCGACGAAGTCTCACCTCAATTGTGACGACTCCTGCGTCGACCTCGACGAAGCCTCATGTCCACTTTGACGAACCCCCTCGTCGACCTCGACGAAGTCTTACGTCAAATTTGAGGTCCCCCTTCGTCGACCTCGACGACTCATCGTTTCGCATAGATCGTGGGGTCCGGTACGCCGGCATCCACGAACCCGTCCCGTCTGAACAAACACGAATCGCAGTGACCGCATGCTCTGCCGAGGGGGTCGGGGTCGTAGCACGAGTGCGTGAGTCCATAGTCGACGCCGAGCTCCACGCCGCGGGCGATGATCTCCGCTTTCGTCATCTGCAGCAGCGGCGCCACGAGGCGCGGCTCGTGGTGCTCGACGCCGCTGCGGGTGCCCTTCCAGATCACGTCCTGAAAGGCGTCGATGAATTCCGGGCGGCAGTCGGGGTAGCCGCTGAAGTCGAGCGCGTTCACGCCGATCCAGATCTCCTTCGCGTCGCGCGCCTCCGCGAACCCGAGCGCGAGCGCGAGGAAGATCGTGTTGCGGGCGGGGACGTACGTCACCGGGATCCCCGGCGCGCCGGCGGCGTCCTTCGGGACGTCGATGTCGGCGGTGAGCGCGCTCGCGCCGAACACGCGCAGATCGAGCGGCAGCACCACGTGCTCGTCGACTCCCATCGCCGCCGCGACGCGCCGCGCGGCCTCGAGCTCGATGCCGTGGCGCTGTCCGTAGACGATCGACAGCGCGAGACACTCGCGGCCCTCGCGTTTCGCGATCGCCAGGACCGTTGCGGAGTCAAGACCTCCGCTGAGCAGAATCACCGCTCGGCTCATGCGGCGCATCGTAGCGCGAACGATGAACGATGATCGATGAGTGCTTTGTGTTCATCGTTCATCGCTCATCGTTCATCGTTCGCCTAGAATCCCCGCTATGGCTGACTACTCGGTATACGAACTGCTCAACAAGAAGCGCCGCGGCGGACCGCTCGACACCCGCGAGATCGAGTTCTTCATCGACGGATTCACGCGCGGGACGATCCCCGACTACCAGATGTCGGCGCTGCTGATGGCGATCGCGATCAACGGCATGACCGCGGCGGAGATGGCGACGCTCACGCAGTCGATGCTGCGCTCGGGTGAGCAGTGGCACCTGCGCGACAGCTACGATTTCTTCGCCGACAAGCACTCCACCGGCGGTGTGGGCGACAAGGTGTCGCTGGTGCTCTCGCCGTGGGTCGCGGCGTGCGGGATCAAGGTCGGCATGCTCTCCGGCCGCGGGCTCGGACACACCGGCGGGACGCTCGACAAGCTGGAGGCGATCCCCGGCTTCAACGCGCGCCTCTCGCGCGCCGACTTCGAGCGCAGCGTCGCCGAGTCGGGCTGTGTGATCTCGACGTCGACCGAGGGCATCGCGCCGGCGGACAAGAAAATCTATGCCCTGCGCGACGTGACCGGCACCGTCGAGTCGCTGCCGCTGATCACCGCGTCGATCATGTCGAAGAAGCTGGCCATGGGCGCGTCGGGGCTGATCCTCGACGTGAAGACCGGCAGCGGCGCGTTCATGCGCAACTACCAGGACTCGAAGGCGCTCGCGCAGAGCCTCATCGCCGCTGCAGCCGGCTCGGGCACGCGCGTCGAGGCGCTGATCACCGACATGGACCG
>Ga0134123_10002139_pt1 | contig 12965 bp, 10 predicted proteins | sample KB303_FD_96460 | JGI IMG/M metagenome (GOLD analysis project Ga0134123, IMG submission 96460) | Terrestrial soil microbial communities without Nitrogen fertilizer from Kellogg Biological Station, Michigan, USA - KB3-0-3 | ecosystem: Environmental > Terrestrial > Soil > Unclassified ...
CCTCGCCGGCGGCTGCGCGATGAACTCGCTCGCCAATGGTCGCCTGTTCGAGCGCACCGATGTCGAGGACGTGTACATCCAATCCGCCGCCGGCGACTCCGGCACCGCCCTCGGCGCCGCGCTGCACGTGCGCCACGTGGTGCACGGCGAGCCGCGCGCGTTCGTGATGGAGCACAGCTACTGGGGCCCGCTGTTCGCCGACGTGGAGATCCAGCGGGCGCTCGCCGCAGCCATTCCAGGGTCCGACAGCCGGGACGGCATCCACGATGGCTTCGTCGTGCAGACCGTCGACAACGAGGACCTCCTCTGCCGCCAGACAGCCGCGGCCCTCGCCGCCGGCGAAGTGGTGGGCTGGTTCCAGGGCCGCTCCGAATGGGGGCCGCGCGCGCTCGGCAACCGGTCGATCCTCGCCGATCCCCGCCGCGGCGACATGAAGGACGTGCTGAACCTCAAGATCAAGCGGCGGGAATCGTTCCGCCCGTTCGCGCCATCGATCCTCGAGGAACGCGTCGGCGAGTGGTTCACCATCGACTATCCCGACCCCTTCATGATCAAGGTCTACCCCATCCGTCCCGAGCGCCGGGCGCAGATCCCGGCGGTGACGCACGTGGACGGCAGCGGCAGGCTGCAATCCGTGTCGCGCACGACCAACCCCCGCTACTGGCGCCTCATCCGCGAGTTCGAGACCCTGACCGGCGTTCCCATCGTGCTCAACACGTCCTTCAACGAGAACGAGCCGATCGTCAACCGGCCCGAAGAAGCGCTCGACTGCTTTCTGCGCACGCGCATGGACCGGCTGGTCCTCGGCAATCGCGTCATCTCACGAGCCGCGGCAGGGACTACTACGGAGCGCACGGCGTGAATCGGGCACTCTTCCTCGCACCCTCAGCCTACCCGCTCGGCGGCGTCGCGACGTGGCTCGACACGTTGTTGCCGACGCTCGAGCGCTCCGGCTGGGAGGTCACCCTCGGGCTGACTGCAGGCAAGCACCACGACGCGGGCCGCTATCTCGCGCTGCACCCCTGGCATCGCGTCACTGCGACCGCGAACCCGTCGGGGTCGCGCGAGGGCCGCGTGACCGCGCTGGCGCGCACGATCGCCGACTCGAGGGCCGACCTCGTCGTCGTCGTCAACGTGCCCGACGCGATCGACGCGGTGCACCGGCTGCGGCTGCGAGGCATGCCGGTGCGAGTGGTCTTGACGGTGCACGCGATCGACGAGGAGACGATCGAGGAGACTCGCCGTTGCGGTGACGTGCTCGACGCGGTGGTGTGCACCAACCTGCTCGCCTGCGAGCTCGTCGCACGGACGGGCGGGCTCGAGCCTCGGCGCGTCCGTTATGCCCCGTACGGCGTCGACGTCCCGCCGGCGCTGCCGCCGGATCGCTTCCGCGGCTCGCCGCTGCGTATCGTGCACGCCGGCCGGCTCGAACAGAGACAGAAGCGTGTGTTCGACCTGCCACCCATCCTGCAAGCGTTTGACACCCTAGGCGTGGCGTGGCAACTGTCGATCGCCGGCACCGGCCCCGATGGCGCCGAGCTCGAGCGGCGACTCGCCGCGGCCGGCCTCCGCGGCCGCGTGGAGCTGCTCGGCAACGTCCCGCGGGCCGCGTTCGTCGCCGACGTGCTGTCGGCCGCGGACGTTCTCCTGCTGACCCCGCTGTGGGAGACCGGCCCGATCGTGGCCTGGGAAGCGATGGCGGCAGGCGTTCCCGTCGTCTGCAGCCGCTACATCGGCAGCGGCCGCGAAGGCAGCCTCGTCCACGGCGAGAGCGGGCTGCTGTTCGATCGCGGCGATGCCGCAGCTGCCGCGGCATGCCTGCGCGCGCTCCTCCAGCCGTCGACGCGGCAGCGCATCCGGGCCGGCGGGTTTGCCCTCGTCGGCGGCCGCTACTCGATCCCGCTGGCGGGCGCGCGCTGGCATCGGGAGTTGCGGGCGATCGCCGCCCTTCCGCTGCGCGAGCTGCCGCCGGTCTCGCCGACGCCGGCAGCCGGCACCCTCGATCGCTGGCTGGGAACCGTCAACGCCGAGCGCCTACGCCGCGCCGTCGCCCGGCGCTTCGAGCATAACGGGCCCGGCGGCGAGTGGCCCCACACCTACTCGCCCGTCGTCGACGCCGGGCGTTTCTGGAGCGCGGCGGCGGCGCTCGATCAGCGCGGCGACTCGACGGGCACGGCAGAAGCGGCTGCGGCGGCTGCCCCGGCGCGCGGCTGATGGCGAGCGAGGACGGCATCGTGGTAGCCCGGGTGCAGCGTCGGCAGGCGCTCGGCGGACCAGCCCGCCCCTTCGAACATGCGCAAAATGGTCTTGACGCGACGCGTGGAGGCGTCGTCCTCGACGAGGACGAGGACTGTTCGCAGGGCGTCGAGCGCCCCGGCGTGCAGCCGCAGGTCGAGGTCGTCCAGAGGCGAGACGAGCACCTGCTGACCCTCGCCCATCGCCATGGTGAGCGGCAGCAAGTGACCGCGCCGCGACTCGTCGGTCCATACCAGGTCCGGCTGCAGGCGCGCGGCGAGCTGCGCGGTGGCCGGCTCGCGCTTCACGAGTCGCCACGCAATGTAGCCACCCTCGTCGATAGCCAGCAGAACGATGACGAGCCACGCCATGCGCCTGAGCCACCGGCGCCCGGAGGCGGCGAGCGCAACGCCGACCAGCAGCACCATCAGGATCACGATGCCCAGCGCGTACGCCGGATCGATCGAACGCGGCGGCAGCACGCGAGCGGCGATCGATGCCAGCAGCAGCGCTATGGTCGCGATCGCGCTTGCTGCCACCAGCCGGGCGCCGAGCGCGCGCTGGCTCCGCCAGGCGACCACCGCGAGCGCGAGCAACAGTCCGATGCACGCGACGCCGAGCAGCAGGGCGCCATCGCTCGGCACTCCGGCCGGGAGAAGCGGGAAGGCGTTCGCGAATCCCCTTGCCGCTTCGGCCAGGGCCTCTCCTCCGGAAGCGACTCCCCAGTCGCGGCGCCCGGCCGCGGCGCCGGCGCCTTGGAAGACCAGGAACACGACTCCGGCCAGGCTCAGCGAGAGTGCGAGCGCTACGGCCGTCGTCCGACGCTTCCGCAGCACGCAAACGAGGAGCAGCCCGGTGAGCAAAGGCGCCGCGAGCAGGGCGAAGACGTACTGCGTCAGCATGCCGGCCAGCGCCAGCGCTCCGATGGCCGCCGCTTCGGCGAAGGACTCGCGTCCCGATTCCACGTTGCGTGCGGTACGCAGGCTGGCCCACAGCAGGAGCGCGAACACCAGCCCGAGCAGGGCGTACTGCCGCACGTAGGTCGCGGTGAGGATCGCGCTGTTGGAGAGCAGCAGAAGCGCGGTCGCGGCCGACGCGTGGGCGCCCAGTCCGAGCTCGCATGCCGACCCTCGCACCGCCGCCGCGGTGAGCAGCACGAGGATCAGCGTCAGGACCTTGGCTTCCAGGTAGCCGCCGTGCAGAAAGAGCGACAACCAGAGATTGAACAGCCAGAAACCCAGCGGTGGATGGAGGTCTTGTGCGCGCAGATCGTCGCGCACGGCGCGCAGCGTCAGCGGCTCGTACCCTCGGGTGAAGTCCTGCCATTGCGCCGCCGGAACGATGACGCCGAAGGGCGGCCGCCAGTCGCGCAGCCGCAGGAAGTAGTCCTGCTCGCTCGCCTTGGCCGCGAGCAGGGTGATCGCCTCGTCGTGCAAAGGGGCGGGAATGGTGAGCACACGCCCCAGCCACAGGCCCACGAACAGGATCGCGATGGCGGCTAGGGCACCCCTTCGCGCCGCCGGGGAAGGGTCCTGAAGGTGGCGCTCGCCCGCCGGCGCGCGGCTCACTTCCTGCTCCACCCGGGGCTCGCGGGATCACCGCCGAACGAAGCGCTCGTCTCGGCGCTCCTCGGCCTCGGCCTCGACGTCGACGTCTTCGCTCCGGGGACCACCGATGAGCTGCGCCAATGGGGCGAGCGCGTACGACTGCTGCCGGTCAGCTACGACCTCCGGTGGCTGTTGCGGAACGGCATCTCGACGCGGTGGCTCCGTTACTCGCTGGTCTCCGGTACCAGCGAGCTTCCAATGGGAGTTGCCGGGATTATTTCCCAGCTCTATCGAATTCCCACCGCTTGCCTGGCCGACGAGATCCGCACCGGGAGCTACGCCGGCAACGCGCCGGCGCGTTGGAAGGCGCTCGCCCGCCGCGGCATGCGCCGGGCGCGCCTCACCGTGGTCAACGATCCCTCGCGAATCCCGCTGCAGCGGGACCTTGCCCGCCTGCCGGCGAGCTCGCCAGTCCTGGTCTATCCCAGCTCCTTCGTGCAACCGCCGGCTGCCGGCGACCGCGCCGCGTTGCGCGCTCGACTCGGCATACCCGTCGACGCCTTCGTACTCGCCTACTCGGGCGTGCTCCACCTCCACAACGGCGGGCTCTGGATCCCGGACGTCCTCCGCCGGTGCCCGGACGTGCACGTCTGGCTCAAGACGCGCGGCGCCGACCCCTTCGTGGTCGGCCTCTTCGCCAGGGTGGAGGGCGCCGACCGGTTGCACCTCGACACCACGGACGTGACGTGGCACGAAGCGTGGGCGAGCGCCGCCCTGGCGGACGTCGGACTCGCCCTCTACCTCCACGACGGGCCTCAGTTCCGTCACATGGGTACGAGCTCGAACCGGGTGTGCATGTTCCTCGGCATGGGCGTGCCAGTGATCGCGACGCGCCAGCCGAGCTTCGAGTTCCTGGAGCGTTACGGTTGCGGCGTCCTCGTCGACGGTCCTGAGGACGTCGCCGGCGCGGTGGCCAGGATCCGCGCCGAGCTGCCGGCCTTCCGGGCGAACGCGCTGCGCTGCTGGCGCGAGCACGTCGCCGCGGAGCGCCGCTTCGGCGAGCTCGTGCACGCGCTCGCCCACGTGCTCGACCGTCGCACCCTGGCGCGTGCTGCGGACGTCAAGGAGCTCGCGTCGTGAGCGAGGGCACGACGGCCGCCACGATCTCGGTCTGCATCTGCACGCGCAACCGGGCGGCGAGCCTGAAGCGAACGCTCGCTTCGCTCGCCCAGCAGACGTTCGCTGGCCCCTGGGAGCTCGTCGTCGTCGACAATGGATCGAGCGACGCAACGCGCGAGATCGCGGAAGGGTTCACCGCCGCGCCGATGCGGTATCTCCTCGAGCCGCAGCCGGGTCTCTCCCGCGCGCGCAACCGCGCTCTCGCGGCGGCCGAGGGCGAGCTCCTCGTCTTCACCGACGACGACGTGGAGGTGGACGCCGGCTGGCTGGCGGCGTTCGCGTCGGCCGCGGAACGCTTCCTGGAGGCGGGCTTCTTCGGCGGCCGCATCCTCCCCCGCTGGCCAGGGACCCCGCCGCGATGGATGCACGATCCGCGGCTCGACCTGATCGCGGGCCTGCTCGTCTACTACGATCTCGGCGAGGAGGTGCGCCCGCTGCGGGCCGCCGATCCGCTTCCGTTTGGCGCGAGTTTCGCGCTGCGGCGTTCGCTGGCGGCGGTCGCCGGCACTTTCCGCACCGATCTCGGCGTCACCGGCACGGCGCCGGGCCGCGGCGAGGAGACGGACTTCCTGCGCCGCGCCTGCCAGCTCGGGATCTCCGGGGCCTACGTCGGCGATGCGCTGTGCCACCACGCCGTTGACACCAAGCGCTTCCGCTTGCGCCACCTCTTCCGCTACGGCTTCCACAAGGGGCTGGAGCTTCGCCGCACCCGCGCCGCCGGCGAAGTCGAGGGTTCCCCTCTCACCGCCGTTCTCTACATGTTGCGCGGGGCTCGGCAGCTAGTGCTGGGCCGCGGCGACCGCTTCCGGCAGTGCATCATCCACTCAGGCATCCAGATGGGGATCCACAGTGCCCGCTGACGGTCAGCTCGTGCACGGGCTCGTCAGCACGATCATCCCGGTCTACAACCGGCCGCTCATGCTGCGCGATGCGGTGGCGAGCGTGCTGGCGCAGACCTATCGCCCGATCGAGATCCTCGTCGTCGACGACGGCTCGACCGACGAGACGCCTGCGGTCGTCGCCGACCTCGCGCGCGCCCACCCGGAAGTGCGCCCGTTGCGCCAGAAGAACGCCGGGCCCGGGGTGGCGCGCGAGACCGGGCGCCGTGTCGCGCGTGGGGAGTTCCTGCAGCACCTCGACAGCGACGACCTCCTGCTGCCACGCAAGTGCGAGGTGCTCGTGGACGCGCTGCGACGGCAGCCCGAGTGCGGCGCCGCCTACGGCAAGACGCGCACGATGGGCGGGGCGGAGGACGCGCGGCCGAGGAAGCGGACCGGCGAGGCGCTCGACCGGATGTTTCCGGCGTTCCTCTACGAGCGTTGGTGGGACACCTCGACGCCTCTCTTTCGGCGTCGAGTGACCGATGCCGCCGGGCCCTGGACGTTGCTTTGGAACCAGGAGGACTGGGAGTACGACTGCCGTGTCGCCGCACTGGGGACCCGTCTCGCCTATCGCCCCGAATGGGTCTCCGAGCACCGCGAGCACAGTGGACAGCGCCTCCATGACCGCGGCAGCCTGCGGACGCGTCTCGAGCACTGTGCGAGCGCCCACATCCTGATGTTCGGCCACGCGATCGCCGGCGACATCGTTCCGGGCAGCGATCCGATGTGCCACTTCTCGCGGGAGCTCTTCCTGCTTTGCCGTCAATGCGGCGCCGAGGGTCTCACTCAGCAGGCACGCGAGCTCCACCGCCTGGCGCGCCTGGCGGCAGGCAGGCTCGGCCGGCGCGGTGACCTCGCGCTCTACCGGGCGCTCGCCTCTGTGCTGGGCTGGCGGCGCATGGGGAGCTGGTCATCGGTCGTCGATGCGATCCGTCACGGCGGGTTACGGCAGGCTCCGATATGAGCGGCGGCGGCGAGCCCGACGTCAGCATGGTCATCGGCGCCTTCGATTGTGCCGGCGACGTCCAGCGCACCATCGAGTCGGCCCTCGCGCAGGAAGGTCTCTGCGTCGAGGTGATCGTGGTTGACGACGGCTCTACCGACGGGACAGCGGCGGTGCTCGACACCATTGCTTGTCACGATCACCGGGTGCGGACCGTCCACGTTCCTCACGGCGGCCTTACCAGGGCGCTCGTGGTGGGATGCGGTCTTGCCCGCGCGCCGTTCATCGCACGGCTCGACGCCGGCGACGTGGCGCTGCCGGACCGCCTGCAGCGGCAGGTCGCCCTCCTTCGCGGTGACCCGGAAATGGTGCTCGTGAGCTGCGATGCCGAGCTGCTAGGCCCGGCGGGAGAGCTGATCCACGTCCTCGAATTCCCCGAGGCGCCGCGGCAGTTCGAGCAGACTCTTCGCGCCGCCGATCCGCGAACAATCTGTGGGCCGTCACATCCCACCGTGGTGTTTCGCCGCCGTACGTACGAAACGGTCGGCGGCTATCGGCCCGAGTTCTACTTCGCGCAGGACCTCGATCTCTGGACGCGGCTGGCCGAGCGCGGCAGCTTCGGCCACATCCACGAGCCACTGTGTCGTTACCAATTCTCCGCGACCAACATCAGCGCTCGCTACAGGCCCGAGCAGCACGCGCTGCGCGACCTCATCTGTGAAGCTACGGCGGCGCGGAAGCAAGGACTCGGCGATGGGCACGTGCTTCCGCGCGTTCGAGCCATCGGCCCCGGGCGCGAGAAGCCTGCTGCGGCAACCGACGCCGATTACTTTGTCGGCAGCTGCCTACTCAAGCGAGGCGACCGACGGTCGCGCAGGTACTTCCTGCGTTCGCTCGCCGCGCGGCCGTTTCACGCCGCGAGCTGGGCGAAGCTCCTTCTGAGCCTCGTGCCGCCAACCCTCCTCCACTCGCGAGGGGGACACGCGTGAGCTGCCAGGAGATCTCCGTCGCGATCCCGACCTTCGGCCGCACCGAGGTGCTCCTCGACTCCGTCCGCCACGTGCTGGCCCTACGGCCGGCGCCACTCGAGTTGCTGGTAGTCGACCAGACGCCCCAGCAGGCGCCAGAGGTGGCTAACACACTGGCGAGCCTCGCGCACGAAGGCGTTCGTTGGATACGTCTGTCGCGGCCGAGCGTGCCCGCGGCAATGAACCGCGCCCTGCTGGAGGCGCGTGCAGAAGTCCTCCTGTTCCTCGACGATGACGTCGAGCCGTCTGCGGACCTCTTCCGCGCTCACCTCGAGGCGCACGCCACCGGCAGTGCGGACCTCGTCGCCGGCCAGGTACTCCAGCCTTGGGAACCGGCGCCACGTCCGCTCGCAGCCGGCGAGGCATTTCGCTTCTCGGCAACGGATCGGCAGGAGGTCCAAGAGTTCATCGGCTGCAACTTCTCGGTGCGGAGGCAGAAGGCCCTCGCGATCGGCGGCTTCGACGAGAGATTCACAGGCGCCGCCTATCGCTACGAACGTGATTTCTCCGACCGGCTGCGTGAGAGCGGAGGACACATCGCGTTCGAGCCGCGAGCCAGCGTGCGCCACCTCAAGGCATCTTCAGGTGGCGTGCGTCAGCACGGCGATCACCTGCATAGCATCCGCCCCTCCCATTCGAGCGGCGAGTACTACTATCTGCTGAGGCACCGCCGGCCAGGTACGTTTCGCCAGGCCCTCCGCCGACTCGTGGGCTCGATCTGCACTAGCCACCATCTTCGGCAGCCCTGGTGGATCCCCGCCACGTTGGCCGCGGAAATGTCCGGCCTGGCTGTCGCCGCCTGGCATGCCAGCCAGCCGCCTCGCTACATCGCCAGCGAGAGGACGATCTCGTGATCTGGATCGCCCTCGCGCTCGCACTGGCCGGCGCCTTCCTCTGCATGAAGAACTGGCGTTTCGGGGTGCCGATCGCGCTCCTGGGCGGCCTTCTCGCCGACCCGGTGCGCAAGATCGTGCCGGGCGAGCCCGTCGCGCTCGTGCTGACACCGCTCGTTTTACTTGGCCTCAGCTTCCTGGCCAGCGTGATGACGGAGGGTCCGGTCCGCGTCTGGGCCGTCTCCCTGCTGCGCGAGCTGAGGCCGGCTCTTCTGATGGCGCTGGCTTGGCTCCTGTGCAGCGCGGCGCTCAGCCTCGTGCGGTATCAGAATCCGATCATGACCGCGATCGGGCTGCTCTCGTATACCGCACCCCTCCCCGCGCTGCTCCTCGCCTACCGCTTCGGACTCAACCCGGCGCGGGTGCGGCACGCGCTTCTCGTCTACCTGACGGCGTGCACGACGATGCAACTGGGCGGGTACTTCGCGTTCCTGGGCTTCGAGTGGCCGCTGCTCCGCCAGGTTGGCGAGGGCATGGTGATCTCCAGCCAAGGGCTGACCTTGGAGGCGTACACCGGCTTCTTTCGCACCCCGGAGATCGCGGCGTGGCATGCCGCGACGGCCATCTGCCTCGTCATCGTCCTCGTCACCGCCAACTGGGTGAGGCTGCCGTCCGTCGCGCTCGGCTTGCTGGTCCTCTACCTGCTCATTGCCGGCATGATCACCGGCCGCCGCAAGATGCTTGCGGAGGTCGCGCTCTTCCTCGCCGTCTATTCGTGGCTTCTCATGCGGCGAGGCGGGGGAGTCGGCCGGCTCCTAACCGTGATCGTGCTCACCACCGGGATCGTCGGCTTTGCTTTGGTGGCGTGGACGGCGGCCACCCCACAGCTCCACCCGTACCTGATCCGCGGCTTCACGGTGTTCGGCGATGCGCCGACCCGCATCTCCGACCTCGGCATCTCAGCCATCGTCGACTCGGTGCGGAGGTTCGGCTTTCTAGGCGCCGGTCTCGGCGTCGCCTCGCAGGGCGCGCAGCACTTCGGGAGCGACGCCGTGCCGACGTACGGCGTCGCAGAGGGCGGCGTCGGCAAGATCACCACCGAGCTCGGCGTCCCTGGACTCCTCATCGCTGTCTGGGTGGGGCTGCTGTGTGTCCGCTACGCCAAACGGATGATCCTGCGGCTCGAGAGCGCGCCACCGCAGGTCAGGCGCTTCGCCTATGGGGTGATCGCACTGCTCATCGCGAACATATCGACCTACCTGGTAGCCGCGCAGGTGTTCGGCGATCCGTTCGTCCTCCTCTTGCTAGGGCTGATGGTTGGCATCAGCCTCGCCCTCCAGGATCGCCACGGTGCGCCGGCCATACCCACGAAGACGCGGCGCGGGCGACGACGCCCGGTCGCCATCGCACGGCCGCCCAGGCGTGCGCTGCCCGTGCACGGTGTGGTACCCCGATGACTCGTCGCATCGTCCTGGTAGCGACCCATCCCATCCAGTATCAGGTGCCCTGGTTCCGCGCTTTGGCGCAGCAGCCCGGGCTCGAGCTCGTGGTGCTTTACGCCTCATTGCCCGACGACACCGCGCAAGGCGTCGGCTTCGACGTGCCCTTCTCCTGGGACGTCCCCTTGTTCGAGGGCTATCCGTGGCGTGCGCTCGCGAACGCCTATTCATCGCCGCGGCTGGATCGCTTCTTCGGCAGTCGCGTCCGCGGGCTCGGGAGCGTGCTGCACGAGCTCGCGCCCGACGCGGTAGTCATCACCGGCTGGAATCAGCTTCCTCTGCTGCAAGCGCTCGCCGCGTGTCGTGCGCGAGCGATACCGGCAATCGTTCGCGGCGAGTCCAATGACCAGCGCGCGCGGCCCTGGCTCGCCCGAACGGCGCTGCGCGCTCTGCTGTCGCGCTTCCAGGCCTTTCTCACCATCGGCACGGCGAACCGCGCCTTCTACCTTGCCCGCGGCGTGCCCGCTGGCCGCATCGTGGACGCACCCTATGCCGTGGACAACGAGCGTTTCGCTCGTCAGGCGGCCGAGCTCCGCGCCGACCGCGACGCCGTCCGCGGACAGCTCGGCATACCGCCCGGCGCCGCGTGCCTCGCGTTCGTGGGCAAGCTGATTGCGAAAAAGCGGCCCCTCGACCTCGTCGAGGCGGCGGCGCGCTGCTCCCTGACGCGGCCGCTCCACTTGCTGATCGTCGGCGACGGCGACCTGCGGCAGCAGGTTGCCGCACGCTCCCGGTCGCTCGGCATGAACGCGACCTTCACCGGCTTCCTCAACCAGTCCGAGATCGCCAGGGCCTACGTGGCGTCGGATTGTCTCGTGCTGCCCTCGGACGAGGGAGAGACTTGGGGGCTGGTGGTGAACGAGGCCATGGCCTGCGGCGTGCCGGCAATCGTGAGCGACCGCGTTGGCTGCGGCGTCGACTTGGTGCTGCCCGGCGAGACCGGGGAGCGCTACCCGTGCGCGGACGTCGCCGGCCTTGCGGCAGCCATCGCGGCGATGGCGGCGGAGCCGGCCGACAGCGCGCGCATGGGGGCACGCGCCCAACAGCGCGTCGTCGAGCAGTTCTCGCTCGCGCGCACCGTCACCGGCACCCTCGAGGCGATCGAGATCGCCTGCTCGCCGCGGGCGGCGCGCACTACAGGACGATGGGTGACCGCCTGAGCGACTCCTACTTCGCTCACGAGCGCCTCACGGTCATCACGCCGGCCCGGCGCTGGGGCTTGCTCGACCTACGTGAGCTCTGGGCGTATCGCGAGCTCGCCGGCGTGCTCACCCTGCGCGACATCCGTCTGCGCTACAAGCAGACGGTCCTTGGCGCCTCCTGGGCGATCCTCCAACCGCTGCTCACGATGGCGGTGTTCAGCGTCGTCTTCGGCCGGCTGGCCAAGCTGCCTTCGGACGGTATCCCCTATCCGCTGTTCGTCTTCGCTGCGCTCCTGCCGTGGACCTTCTTCGCCAACGCGGTGAGCCAGAGCGCGGCCTCGCTGGTCGGCTCGACTCAGCTCATCTCGAAGGTCTACTTCCCCCGGCTGATCGTGCCTCTGGCCAGCGTGGGCTCGAACCTGCTCGATCTCGCCGTCTCCGCCGTCGTGCTGCTGGCGCTCATGGGATGGTACGGCGTCGCACCCGACTGGCGGCTCGCGGCACTGCCCTTGATCGTCGTGGCCGTATTGCTCACGTCGCTCGGGGTCGGCACGCTGCTGTCCGCGCTCACGGTGGAGTACCGCGACTTTCGCTTCGTCGTGCCTTTCCTCCTTCAGATCTGGATGTTCGCGTCACCGGTCGCGTACTCCTCGACCCTGGTGCCGCAGCGCTGGCGCTGGCTCCTCGCCCTCAATCCGATGGCGGGCTGGATCGAGGCGACGAGGTCGTCGCTCCTGGGCAGGCCTTTCGACCTGCCGTCCATCGGGCTGTCGCTTGCTGTCACCGCCATCCTCTTCGTCGCCGGCATCGCCTACTGCGAGCGCGCCGAACGTCGGTTCGCCGACGTGATCTGACGTGAGCGCGCCTGCCATCCGTGTCGACGGCCTGTGGAAGGAGTATCTGCTCGGCGAGGAGCATCGACGCGGCCGCACCCTGCGCGAGGCGATCAGCGACGGGGCCGCACACTCGTGGCGGCGCCTTCGCCGCACGGCAGGGCGCGCTCCTGACGAGCGGCGATTCTGGGCGTTGCGCGACCTTGCCTTCGAGGTCGCGCCCGGCGACGTCGTCGGCCTCGTCGGCGCCAACGGCGCCGGCAAGACGACGCTGCTCAAGATCCTGAGCCGGATCACGCCGCCGACGCGCGGCCACGCTGCGGTGCGCGGCCGCCTGGCGAGCCTCCTCGAGGTGGGCACCGGCTTCCATCCCGAGCTCACCGGCCGCGAGAACGTCTTCCTCAACGGCGCCATCCTCGGCATGTCGCGGGCCGAGATCCGCGCGCGCTTCGACGAGATCGTCGCCTTCGCGGAGGTCGAGCGCTTCCTCGACACGCCGGTCAAGCGCTACTCGAGTGGCATGTACGTGCGGCTGGCCTTCGCGGTCGCCGCGCACCTCGACCCCGACATCCTCGTCGTCGACGAGGTGCTGGCGGTCGGCGATGCGCGATTCCAGCGCAAATGCCTGGGCAAGCTCGGCGCGGTGAGCGGCGAGGGCCGAACGGTGATCTTCGTCTCGCACCAGATGGGCGCGCTCACCCAGCTTTGCCGATCGGGCCTGTTCCTGCAGCAGGGAGAGCTGCGCGCCCAGGGCGACATCCACGAGATCGTTCGCCTCTACACCGAGTCGATGGCGGCCGGCGACGAGCTGCGCAAGGGCGACTTCTTCGGCCCTCTTACCGACC
>Ga0134123_10002142_pt1 | contig 12963 bp, 13 predicted proteins | sample KB303_FD_96460 | JGI IMG/M metagenome (GOLD analysis project Ga0134123, IMG submission 96460) | Terrestrial soil microbial communities without Nitrogen fertilizer from Kellogg Biological Station, Michigan, USA - KB3-0-3 | ecosystem: Environmental > Terrestrial > Soil > Unclassified ...
CGGCGCTCGCCGAGTACGACGCGCTGCGCGACTTCCTCGAGACCGAGCTGGACCGGAAAGCCGCCCCGCGCCTGAATCCGGGCTCCGTCGTGCTGCACCGGCTCAATCGTACCGAGTACGCCAACGTCGTCCGCGACCTGCTGGATCTCGACATCGACGTGACGACGCTGCTGCCGCCCGATGATGCGGCGCGCGGTTTCGACAACGTCGCCGGCTCGCTGACGATCTCGCCGACGCTGCTCGAGGCGTACACGACGGCGGCCGCGCGCGTGTCGCGCATGGCGGTCGGCTACTGGAAGTCGCCGACGGAGATGACGTATCTCGCGCCGGGCGACACGTCGCAGAACATGCACATCGAGGGGCTGCCGCTCGGCACGCGCGGCGGCATGATGGCGCGCCACATCTTCCCGGCCGACGGCGAATACAAGTTTTCGATCCAGAATTTCGGCGTCGGGAGCTTCATCCCCGGCGAGCAGCTCGAGATCGTCATCGACGGCGAGCGCGCGCACCTCTTCAAGTACCAGGGCGTCGGCCTGAGCCAGGGCATGGCCGGCGACGCCGGCGACGGCATCCTGGAAGTGACCGTGCCGGTGAAGGCCGGCTCGCGGCTGGTCGGCGCGACGTTCCTCGCGACGAACTACCGCCCGAGCCTCGACATGATCCGGCAGTACGATCGCAAGTCGCTCGAGAACAACTCGATCCCGCAGCTGCAGTACTACCCGGCGATCGGCTTCCTGCGCATTCAAGGTCCGTTCAACCCGCAGCGCCCGGACGACTCGCGCAGCCAGCGCAAAGTGTTCACGTGTCATCCGTCCGCGGCCTCGAGCGAAGACGCGTGCGCCAGGTCGATCGTCACGACGATTGCCAGGCGCGCCTACCGGCGCCCGGCGACGCCGCAGGACGTGCAGGCGCTCATGGCGTTCTACGGCGAAGGACGCAAGACCGGCACGTTCGAGGACGGCATCGAGCTCGCGATTCGACGCGTGCTCGCCAGTCCACAGTTTCTGGTGCGGGCCGAACGCGAACCGGCGACGGTGCCGTCAGGCAAGTCGTACCGCATCACGGATCTCGAGCTGGCGTCGCGTCTCTCGTTCTTCCTCTGGAGCAGCATCCCGGACGACGAGCTGATTGCCGCCGCCGCGCAGGGGCGCCTGAGCACGCCGGCCGTGTTCGAGAAGCAGGTGCGGAGGATGCTTGCGGACAAGCGGTCCGACGCGCTCGTCAACAACTTCGGCGCCCAACTGCTCTACCTCCGCAACCTTCCCGCCACCTCGCCCGACGGCATCTTCTACCCGGACTGGGACGACGAATTGCGGCAGGCCTACAAGCGCGAGATGGAGCTGTTCTTCGACAGCATCGTCCGCGAGGACCGGAGCGTCGTCGATCTGCTGACGGCCGACTACACGTTCGTCAACGAGCGGCTGGCGAGGCAGTACGGGATCCCGAACGTCTACGGATCGCACTTCCGCCGCGTGACGCTCGGACCGGAGCTCGACAACCGGCGCGGCCTGCTCGGCAAGGGGAGCTTTCTGTCGATCACGTGGACGCAGAACTTCCGCAGCTCGCCGGTGAAGCGCGGCGTCTGGGTGCTCGAGAACATCCTCGGGACGCCGCCGCCGGAGCCGCCGCCGAACGTGCCCGCGCTCGAAGAGTCGAACAAAGATCCGGGCAAGGTGCTGACCCTGCGCGAGCAGATGACGATTCACCGGAAGAACCAGCCGTGCGCGGGGTGCCACAAGATCATGGACCCGATCGGCTTCGCGCTCGACAACTTCGACGCCGACGGCAAGTGGCGGACGAAGCAGGGCGGCGAGGGCGGGACGCCGATCGACGCGTCCATCACGCTCTTCGACGGCCAGCAGGCCGCCGGGCCAGCCGGGCTGCGGACGGCGCTGCTGCGCTATTCGCCGCAGTTCGTCCGGATGATGACCGAGAAGATGATGACCTACGCGCTCGGCCGCGGCGTCGAGTACGAGGACATGCCCCAGCTGCGCGCCATCGTGCGCGACGCTGCGAAAGACGACAACCGCTTTTCGGCGATACTTCTGGGTGTGGTGAAGAGCCCGCAGTTTCAGATGCGCGCAAAGACGGTCGAGAACTGAGGACGTCCGCCTGAAGGCGGACGCGACGAAAGGGCGTTCGATGTTTATCAAAAAACTGCACATGCCGCGGCGGACGTTCCTGCGAGGCGCGGGGGTCGCGCTGGCCCTGCCCTTTCTGGACGCGATGGTGCCGGCGCTGACGCCGCTGCGGCTGAGCGCGGCGTCGCCGGTGAAACGGTTCGTCGGCATCTGGCATCCGCACGGCGCGGCGCCGGGCTACTGGAGTCCGACCCAAGAAGGCCGGGACTTCGACTTCTCGTTCATCACGAAGCCGCTCGAGCCCTTCCGCGATCGCACGGTGCTCATCACGGGCCTGGACATGCCGGAAGCGATGGCGACCGATGACGAGCCGGGCGGCGATCACGCGCGCGGCGCGGTGCTGCTGTCGGGCGCGCGTCCGCGGCGCAACGCCGTCGCGCCGTACCTCGGCGAGACGATCGACCAGACCATCGCGCGCAAGTACGGCGCGGACACGATCCTGTCGTCGCTCCAGCTGGGCGTGGAGGACACCGGCAACTTCGGCAACTGCAACTGGGGCTACAGCTGCGCGTACACGAACTCCGTCTCGTGGACCTCGCCCACGCAGCCGCTGCCGACGCAGGTCAACCCGCGCGTCGTGTTCGAGCGCCTGTTCGGCGACGGCACGAGCAGCGAGGAGCGCCTCGCCGGCCGCAGGCAGAACGCGAGCATCCTCGACTCGGTGACGCACGAGCTGAGCCACCTGAAAAAAGATCTCGGCAACGGCGACCGGCAGCGCCTCGACACGTACCTTACGAACATCAGCGAGCTGGAACGCCGCATCAAGATCGCGATGAACAACTCGATGAAGGAGGTCAACGTCGAAGTCCCCTTCGGGCTCCCCGAGAGCAAGCACGTCCACTTCCGGCTGATGTACGACCTGATGGCCCTTGCCTTCCAGGGCGATATCACACGGTCGGCGACCTACATGCTCGGGCGCGACCTCACCGGCGCGAGCTTCCCGGAATCGGGCTTCAACGGCGGCTGGCACGGCACGTCGCATCACGGCGACAAGCCCGAGAACGTCGCGAACTACGCGAAGATGAACCGGTACCACGTCCAGAACCTCGCTTACTTCCTCGAGAAGCTGCGCGCGATGCCCGAGGGCGACGGCACGGTGCTCGATCACATCCTGATCTACAAGGGCAGCAACATGGGCAACTCGCACCGGCACGCGCACGAAAAAGTTCCGGTGATTCTCGTCGGCGGCATCGACGGGACGTTCAAGGGCAACCGGCATCTGGTGTTCCCTGACAACACGCAGCGCACGTCGAACATGCTGCTCAGCATCCTGCACCTGTACGGCATCCCGCAGGAGAAGATCGGGACGAGCACCGGGCCGCTGCAGCCGCTCGAAATCGTATGAGAAAGGTTCTCAGGGTGCTCGGGGTTCTCAGGGTGCTCGCGGTTCTCGGGGTGCTCGCGGTTGCCGCGCCGGCGGGGGCGCAATTTGGCAACAAGGCGACGCGGCCGAGCGTCGTGCCGCCGCAAGGAGAAGTGCGGAAGGTGATCCTGAAGCACTGCACGATGTGCCACGGGATCGACGACTACGCCTACAACGCGCTCGATCGGACGAAGTGGAACGCGCTGCTCGAGAGCAAGCACGAGAACCTGTCCGCGATGCTCCCCGCGCGCGACCGCGACGTCCTGCTCGACTGGCTGGTCGTGAAGTTCGGGCCGGCGACGAAGCCGTTTCCGCGCGCCTATGTGCCGCCGGAGATCACGACCTACTTCAGCGACGCGGAGGCCAACGGGCTGACCGGGCGCGCATGCGTCGGCTGCCACGCGATCGACAAAGTCAACGACGCGCGCTTCAGCCCAGACCGCTGGCGCGTGGTCACCGTCGATATGCGCGAACGCGGCGCCAAGCTGACCGACGAGGAGCTGGAGAAACTCGTCGAGTGGCTCGGCCGCACGAAGGGCACGAACCCGAATCAATGAAGGCGGTCCTCATCGGGCTGCTGCTCGCGGCGGCGCCCTCCGACGGCATCACGTTCACCGCGCAGTCCGTCAACGTCGAGCAGGCCGGCACGCCGGTCAAGATCACGATTCTCCGCTGGTCGACCGAGGACGAGACGCGGCCCATTGTCACCGCGCTTGCCGCGCCTCCGCAGCAGCCGTCGGAGCCGGCGCGCGCGAATGCCGCGGCGGCTGGTCGAGGACGGGCGGGCGCTGCCGGACGTGGAAGAGGGCGCGGCGGTCCCGCGGCCGCCCCGCTGTCACCAATCGCCGCATTCACGGCCGCGCTCAACCGCGTGCCAACCGTCGGCTATCTCTGGACGAACGACATCACCGGCTACTCGATCAAGTACGCCTGGCACTCCGCGCTCCCCGACGGCACGGACCGCATCGTCCTCGTGTCCGATCGACGGCTCGGCGCGTACACGAATGCGTGGAAGTCGAAGGCGCCGGATACCGATTACACGTTCACGTTGATCGAACTGCACGCCGGGCCGAAGGGATTGATCGAAGGCAAGACGTCGCTGGCAAACAAAGTCGCCGTCGACAGCGAGGCGAAGACCGTCGCGCTGGAGAATTACCCCGCCGCGATGACGGCACTGTCGCCGGCTAGATCCAGCGCCGGAAGATCATCTCCACCTTCCCGTTAAGGAAGCACACCATCCGCAGGCGGGCGTGTCCGTGGTTCCGGCTGTCGCTGTACTCGGCGCACGACTCCGACGGAGCACCGAGGATGCGCAGGACGTCGGCCTTCGGCATGCCTTCGACGACGCCGCGTGCCCTGCAGACGTCGGGGTCGTGGGCGTCGTGCACGACACCCGCCTTCAAGCCGGCGCCGAAGCAGCCCGGCGGCAGGTGTGCGGCCGACACCTCCATCATCGACTGGACACTCGAGCCCTTCGGCATGTAGAACACGCTCTCGAATAACGGCTCGCCCAGGCGCGCGCGCACCACGTCTTCGGAGTCGCCGACGGCGATCGCGCGGAACGCCTCCTCGGAATAGCCGGCGGCGAATCGCGTGTCGTCGCGCAGCAGCAGGCCCATCACACGCTCACGCACCGGATCGCTCGACCCGATGAGCCACACCAGCACTATCCACACGGCGATCGTGGGCGCGCGGACCCGCACCCGAAACGCGAACAGCCACAGCGGCAGAAACAGCGCGAGCTCGGACAGCGCGACCGTGGCGCCTTCGAGCGTGAAGAACGCTGGACCGATGGGTGCAACGGGAATCGGCTGCCACGGCGCGAAGAAGCGCTTGAGGCTGAACGGCCACAGCAGCGCCGCGCCGAGGCCGCCGTCGGTCAGCGAGTCCAGCAGCCCGTGGCTCGCCAGCACGAGCGTCGCAAGCACAGTGATGCGAGCCGCGGACCTCGAGTCCCGAGCCCCGAGTCCCGAGATCCGAGCGGCGGCTCCCGTCACGATCCCGCCGATCACCGCGAAGGCGAGCGAATGCGTGGCGCCGCGATGTCCCCAGGCCGCGCCGTACGGCACGCCGCGCAGGAAGCCGACGACGTCGATGTCCGGGAAGAGAGAAAGGGCCGACCAGAAAAGCAGTTCGCTCGGCTGAAGCCTCGCGCTCCTGCGACCCGCCGCAAGACCGACCGCGACGTGACCGATGCTGGCCATAGCAGTCAGGTCCGCCTGAAGGCGGACACCACCGTTGTTCTCGTCGCCGCTACTTCTTGTCGGTAGCGTCCTTGACGGACAGGCCGCCGGTGATGCCTTCGACCTGATGGCCGACCGCGAGCTTGCGCATCCTCAGGATTTCCTGCGGCGTGGCGACCTTCGGATCGACGTTCACCTGCGCGCACGTGAACCCGCGCAGGGTGCACTCCGACGTCGTGTGGACGATGCCGCGTTCCTTCATCATCCGCTGCATCAGCGCGACGGCGTCCTCGTGGATGATGACGGCATTGTTCGGCACGAACGTGCCGACGCCGATCGCGTAGTCGATGGGCATCAGCGGCTCGACGCTCGCGCCGAACGCGCCGTCGTTCTTCTTGCCGAGATCGTAGGCGGCAAGATCCGCGCCCTGATCGACCAGATACTGGATGATCTTCGTGTCGCCGAGGTTCGCGGCGACCATCAGCGGCGTGATGCCGTAGTCGTCGGCGTCGTTGACGTCGGCGCCCAGGCCGACGAACAGCTTCACGACCTCGAGCCGCTCGGCCGGCGTCTTCCCTTTGCTGTACCCCTGGATGAACCCGAGCGAGGCCGCCGCCTCCACCATCGTCTCGCCGTCGCTCGACTTGATCTTCGGATCGGCGCCGTACGACAGCAGCAGCTTGCAGAGCTCGAGGTCGCCCGAGAACGCCGCGCGCATCAGCGCCGTCGCAAAGACGATGCGCGGCGAGCCGGCGCGCATGCGGGCCCGTGGCGTGTTGTTGACGACGGCGTTGGGATTGGCGCCCGCGTCGAGCAACTTCTTGACCAGCGGCAGCGGATCGGCCGTCACCATCCACGGAAAATTCGGCGCGGTTTCCATGTTGCGCCGATCCACCGCCCAGAACAGCGGCGTGAAACCCTGCGTGTCGGCCTTGTTGACGCCCGACTTGCTGTCGATGAGAAACGACGCGAGATCGTAGTTGCCGTTGAAGATCGCGAGGCCGAGCGCGTCCTTGCCGTCGCCGGCAATCGCGTTGACATCGGCGCCGGCCGCGACGAGCAGTTTCGCCGAGGCGAGGTCGCCCTCGCGGGCGGCAAACATCAGTGGCGTCAGCCAGCCGCTGGCGAACTCCTCCACTTTCTGTGTCGCATCGTCTTTCATCGGCGTGCGGCCCTCGAAGCCGCGGCCGTTGGCCGCCGCGACGAAGTTCGAGCGCGCGTGGACGTCCGCGCCGTGCTCGATGAGGGCCTTCGCGGCATCGGGATGGCGCTCCGACACCGCCCACATCAGCGGCGTCGTCCCGCCCCAGGACTCCTTCGCGTTGACGTTGGCGCCGCTTTCGATGAGGACGCTGACCGCCGACGTCTTACCGGTGCGCGCGGCCATCATCAGCGCCGTGTCGCCGGTCGGCGTGAGCGCGGCGTTGGGATCCGCGCCGGCTTTTATGAGCTTTTCGATCATCGGCGCGCTGCCGTTGAGCGCGGCCATCTGCAAGGGCGTCGCGCCGTCGCGATTGACTGTTGAGACGTTCGCGCCCGCGTGAATCAGCGCGTCGGCGGTGCCGAGGTCGTCGTAGCGGACGGCCCACAGGAGCGCGGTGGTGCCGTCGTTCTGCGGCGCGTTGACGTCGGCTTTCTTCTGCAGCAGCGCGCGCGTGCCCGCGGCATCGCGGCGCTGGACCGCATCGGCGACGTCGCTGGTGGCGGCATATAACTCGCCCCCACAGAGGACACCGAAGACACAGACGAAGACGGCCTTTCTCATGCGGGTAGTGTGAACGTTTCCCCTATGTCGGTCAACGCAATCCGGTGGGGGTCGATGGCCGCCGTAAACCGCCGGATCGGCTCTCCCATCGGCTCGCGGCCGAGGCGGAAGGTCTGGTGGTGAATCGGGACGACGAAGCGCGCGCGGGCCTCGTTGGCCATCTCGACGGCCTGTTCGGGCGTGCAGTGGCTGCCGATCCAGGGGTTGTACGCGCCAATCGGCACGGCGATGACGTCCACCGGGCCGCGATGTCCGACATGGCGGAAGCTCGTGCGGGCCGTGTCGCCCGCAATCGAGATGCGGTGGCCGCGCCGTTCGAGGAGATACCCGTTGAAGCCGCGGTGGACGTCCTTGCGCATACGCGCGCCCCAGTGACGGACGCCGAACGCTTCGATCTCGACGCGCTTGTGCGCGTGCTCGAACCGCCGTCCCTCGCCCCACCCGAGCTCGACGACCTCGCGGAACCGCAGGCGCCGCAGCAGATCGCTCGTGGACTTGGCCGTGATGACGACCGAATCGCGCGGCAGCTTCCGCAGCGTGCCGATGTCCAGATGATCCATGTGCGCGTGCGTCAGCAGGATGAAGTCGATCTTCGGCAGCTGCCGCACGCGCAAAGCCGGCGCGACGAAGCGCTTCGGGCCGAGGGTCATGACGCCGGCGCGGATGCCGACGCGCGGGAGCAGCGCCGGGTCGGTGAGGATCCAGACGCCGTAGAAATTGACGAGCAGCGTCGAGTGGCCGAGCCACGCCAGCGTGAGCCGATCGTCGCGCCACGTCGACGGATCGGGCTTATGCGGAGCGGGAGCGATGCGGCGCCGGTACCCGGCGCTGACTTTCCTCCAGTGCTTCGCGTCGTGCAGCAACCCTTGCCAGCGATTCATCTTTTTCGGCCTCCGCCCGCTCTTCGCGGATTTCGAGGCGCAGACGCCCGTACAGGCTCATGTAGAAGTTGGCGACCCACACGAGCGCGAACAGCGCGACGAAGTAGCCCCGCCAGCCAGCGTACAGCATCTGAAAGCGCGTGATCGCCAATACGGCGGCGGCCACGTAGTGGCTGAGGCAGTATTCGCAAGTAAAGAGAAAGAAGAACTTACGCGCAGGCAAGGATGAGCTGGCGCGGCTCCGGCGCGCACACCAGTCGCGTGGCTCGCGAAACACTTCTTCGTGTGTCACGGTCCACGCGATGGCGGCGACCGGAAGCGCCAGGACGAATAGCGTGACGATCTGCGTGGTCATCAGTCGTCAGGCATCAGTCGTCAGGCATCAGTCGTCAGTCGTCAGTCGTCAGCGGCTGGAGCCCTGGTTCATGTCGTTGCCGCCGTAGTCGATCCGCCGTTCGGCGCCCGTACGGCGCTCGCTGCCGTCCCACTGTTCCTTGTGCTGCTGGCTGCGGCCGCCCTGCATGTCACGGTTCTGATCCTCGCCCTGACGCTGGCGGTTGCTGCCCTGGTCTTGCTGATCGCGGTTGCGATTCATCTCAGCCATGGTCACTCCCTCCTAGTGAATGGTCTCCGGGTGCGGCTTCAAGACGACCTTGATGCACCCTTCTTCGTGGTCGCGGAAGAGCTTGTAGGCATCCGGCGCCTGATCGAGCGGGACGCGGTGCGTGATGACGAACGACGGATCGAGCTCGCCCGACTCGATCCGGTCGAGCAGCGGCTTCATGTAGCGCATCATGTGCGTCTGGCCCATCTTGAACGTCAGGCCCTTCTGAAACGCCGCGCCGAACGGAATCTTGTCGAGGAAGCCGCCGTAGACGCCGGGGATCGAGACGATCCCGCCCTTGCGGCAGGCGTGAATGGCCTGACGCAGCGCGCTCGGCTTGTCCGTCGCGAGATACGCGGCCGCCTTCACCGCGTCGACATAGGCGTCGAACGTGGCGCCGTGCGACTCGAGGCCGACGGCGTCGATGCACTTGTCCGGTCCCCGCCCGCCGGTCATGGTCTTGAGCGAGTCGAAGACGTCCGACGTTTCGTAGTTGACGACCTCCGCCATGTTGACGTCCTGCGCCATCTGCAGGCGTTCCTGGACGCAGTCGATCGCGATTACGCGCTCGGCGCCGAGCAGCCACGCGCTTTTGATCGCCATCTGCCCCACCGGACCGCATCCCCAGACGGCAATCGTGTCGCCGCGCTTGATCTCGCAGTTCTCCGCCGCCATGTACCCGGTCGGCAGGATGTCGGACAGGAAGAGCGCCTTCTCGTCGGGGATGCCGTCCGGGATCTTCAGCGGGCCGACGTCCGCGTATGGCACGCGCGCGTACTGCGCCTGTCCGCCGGCGTATCCACCGGTCAGGTGCGAGTAACCGAACAGCCCCGACGTCGAGTAGCCGTACAGTTTCTCCGCCATCCCGGCATTCGGGTTCGAGTTGTCGCAGCACGACCACAGCTCGTTCTTGCAGAAGTAGCAGCCGCCGCACGCAATCGTGAACGGGACGACGACGCGGTCGCCGCGCTTGAGTGCGCGGTTGCCTGGCCCCACGTCCACGACTTCGCCCATGAACTCATGACCCAGGATGTCGCCGCTCTGCATCGTCGGGATGTAGCCGTTGAGCAGATGGAGATCGGAGCCGCAGATGGCGCTCGTCGTGATCCGGATGATGGCGTCGCGCGGATTCAGGATCGACGGATCGGGGACACGCTCGACGCGGACGTCGTTCTTCCCGTGCCAGACCAGTGCCTTCATGCGGCACCTCCGCGCGGCTGACCCTTGGTCGTCGGCACCTCACCGCTTTCCATCAGCGCCTTGAAACGGCGGAGGTCGTCGCGAATGCTCTGCGACGGCGAGTCGCCGAAGAGCCACGCGATCGCCGCGCCCGTCTTGCCGGCCGGCGGCTCGTACTGCAGGTGCACGAACACCTGCGTTTCGCCGTCACCGGCGGGCTTGAAGCGGACGGATCCCGCGCTGACGACGTCGGCGCCGTCGAGCGTGCGCCAGCCGATCAGCTCGTTGACCTCGTCGTTGATGATCTCGGCATCCCATTCGACGGTGCGGCCGCGAATCGACCTCGCCGACCAGTGGGAGCGGTTGTTGCCGAGATCCGTCACCGATTCCAGATGCGGCATGAACCTCGGCAGGTTCTCGAGCTGCCGCCAGAAGCGGTAGAGCTCGTCGTGCGGCTTCATGATCGTGACCGCGACTTCCACTCGTGTCCCTCGCGAGCCCGCGAGCGCGACCTTGGTGTCGTCGCTCGAGCTTCTGTCCACACCGACGGCGGCATAGCCCGGGCAGAACCCCGTGGCGCCACGGACTATCAACGCACCGCCGGCCGCGGCGAGCACGGCACCGGATTTCGACCGCTTTGAGATGCCAAATGCGGCCAGCAGCGCGCCGCCAAGGGCCGACGCCAGCCGTTCGGCATCCGAAATGTTTGCAATAGATGTTGAGAAGGAGCTTTCTCTCATGGGCGCCGCCTCCGCTGTGCCATGACGATAAAAGCAACGCACATGCCCGCCCCTCACATTGGCTGTTCAGGTTGGAACTACAAGAGCTGGAAGGGACACTTCTACGCGGCCGGGTTGCCATCGAGCCGCTGGCTCAACTACTACACGACGGTCTTCGACACGGTCGAGATCAACAACACGTTCTACCGGCTGCCGGAGTCCAGCACGTTCGCGGGCTGGCGGCGGCAGATGCCGGCGGGATTCGTCGTCGCGGTGAAAGCGAGCCGCTTCCTGACGCACATCAAGAGGCTCAAGGATCCGGTCGAGCCGATCAAACGACTGTTCTCGCGCGCGAAAGCGCTGGGGCCGCGCCTCGGGCCCGTCCTCTATCAGCTGCCGCCGAACATGTTCCGCAACGAGGTCAACGTCGACCGTCTCGAGATCTTTCTCGAGGCCCTTCCCCGCCGCGTCAATCGCCGCCCCGTCGATCACGTCGTCGAGTTCCGGCATCCGTCGTGGTACGTCGGCGAGACGTACGCGCTGCTCGAAAAGCACGGCGTGACGATGTGTCTGCACGACAAGCGGGGCTCGGCGATCTTCGAGCCATACGTCGGGCCGATCGTCTACGTGCGTTTCCACGGCACGAGCGGGCACTATGCGGGGAGTTACCCGGAGGATCGACTCGCGACGTGGGCGTGCACCTTAGCTGAACGGTGGCTGGCGGGCCGGCCGGTCTACGCCTATTTCAATAATGACCCCGGCGCGGTTGCCACAGAAAATGCACAAACGCTCCGGCGGCTCGTACTGAGTAAAATAGGTGCATGACGAAAACAGGCGCGGGATTTCTGGTTCTCGGTATCGCTCTGATTGGCAGCGCGTACTCATCGGTTCGGGCGCAGGCGCCTGCCGGCGTCAACGACGGGATTTATACGGCCGCCCAGGCCGAACGCGGCAAGGCGGTCTACGCCATGACCTGCGCGGGCTGTCACGGCGAAAAGGCCGAAGGCGGCGCCGCGGGGCCGACGCTGAGCGGTCCGGACTTCACGAATGGATATAAGGATGGCAGCGCCGGCGCGCTCCTGAACAAGATCAGCCAGGACATGCCGAGCAACGCTCCCGGGTCGCTCGAGCCGCAGCAGTACGCGGACGTCTTCGCCTACGTGCTGAGCGTCAACAAGTACCCCGCGGGCCAGACCGAAACGCCGAAGGACCCCGCCGCCCTCAAGGGCGTCAAGATGGCGGCGCCGAAGTCGTAGCCCTACGCGCAACCTGCTTCTCGCCGCCGTGTTGCTGGGTCACCACAGCGCGGCGGCGACCTACGACGCCGGACATCCCCTCACCCTGACCGGCACGGTCGCCGAATTCCGCTGGCGCAACCCCCACTCGTTCCTCACCCTGGACGTCACGACGGGAAGTTATAAGGGCCGCCGTTATGTCGTGGAAATGAGCAGTGCCGGCGTATTAGGAAATAGCGGGTGGACCGCGTCGCGCCTCAAACCGGGTGACACGGTCCGTATCACGGTGCTGCCCTCGCTCGCGGGAAAACCGGCAGGACTGTGTCGCGAATGCCCGATCAGCATCAACGGCAGAGTGACGAAAGCTTAGGTTTTACAGTAAGATTCCGGGGCTCAAGAGGGGGAGACAAGTCCGTGCGTACATTCAAGGCAACTCAGGCGATGTTCTGCGCCGCGCTGGCCGTGTGGGCCATGGCGGTCGGCAGCTCGGCGCTCGACGCGCAGTCTAAAGATGCCGCAAAGATGAAGAACCCGGTGAAAGCCACGCCGGAGTCGATTGACGCGGGCAAGACGGCCTACAACAAGTACTGCAAGTTCTGTCACAACGAGGGCGGCACCGGCAACGGCGCGCTCGCTCCGAAAGACACGCATCCGCCGAACCTCATCGATGCGAAGTGGGATCACGGATCCACCGACGGCGAGATCTTCGAGAACATCAAGGAAGGCATCGGCCCCAAGTTCGACATGAAGGCGATGAAAGCCAAGATGAAGGACGAAGACATCTGGAACGTCGTCAACTACCTGCGCAGTCTCGCGAAAAAGTAATCCCTCCGGATGCGCGCCCGCTGCTGGATCGTGATTCTGGCTTTGGCTGCGGGCGCGTCCGCGTGTAC
>Ga0134123_10002146_pt1 | contig 12944 bp, 15 predicted proteins | sample KB303_FD_96460 | JGI IMG/M metagenome (GOLD analysis project Ga0134123, IMG submission 96460) | Terrestrial soil microbial communities without Nitrogen fertilizer from Kellogg Biological Station, Michigan, USA - KB3-0-3 | ecosystem: Environmental > Terrestrial > Soil > Unclassified ...
CGCTGGTCCGCCCGTCGGCGAGCTCGAGCAGGCGCGCCGCGGTCTCGTTCATCACCAGGACCTCGCCGGCGCGCTGGCGCACCACGACCGCTTCGTCGTCGATGCGCCGGAACCGCAGATCGCGGGCCGGTCTCAGGATGCTGGCGGCGTCGAGCGCAGGCATTGCCGTTCCAGTATAGGCCAGCAGTCTCCGGTGAGAGCGAAACGCAGGGCCCAGACCGGGGGATCGCCGGCAGAGGGCACCAGGGTCCCCAGATTGGCCAGGAGCGTCTCGCGGCGGTGCGGATCGACGTTGACGAACGGCGAGCAGGCGAGGAGGAGCCCGACGGCCTCGGCCCGGCCGAGGGGGACGAGCTCGTCGTCCGGGCTCTTCTCCAGGCGCAGCAGGGCCGCCAGCGGAAAGACGTCCGAGGGAGACGCCGAGTCGCCCAGGTCGCCGGTGAACGGGAGCTTTTCGACCATGGTCCCCGCGGCCGCGCGGCGGAGGGCGTTCAGGTCGTCCGACAGGACCTCCGCCCCGCGCGCCAGGGCGAGACGGGCGAACGTGGTCTTGCCGGCGCCCGAGCGTCCGAGGGCGAGCAGGGAGCGGCCGGCGGCGGCCACCGCGGCTCCGTGCACCAGGACGCCCCCCTGCTCCAGGAGGCGGTAGGCCGTGAGCACGCGGAAGAAGTTCTCGAAGATGCCGGCGAAGGAGTCGCTCCCGGCGTCCGGCGTCCACAGCGCGCCCGAGAGGCCGGAACGCCAGTCGAGCCGGCCGGCGAGCCGCAGCCCGGCGAGGCGCACGGCCGCGGGCGCGGGGTCCAGGTCCAGGCCGTACTCCCAGCCGCGCGTGTCGATCTCGCGGAACTCCTCCTCGGCCATGCGGAAGACGAGACTCTCCACGGCGACGCCGGCGGCATCGGCGTCCCCCATTCCTTTGATATAGGCGCCGAACCGCGCCCGCACCGCCTCGACCTGCGCTGCGGCGAGACCCGCGAACCGGTAGGGGCCGCCGGGAAGCGCGAAGGTGACCTCGCACGCCCCCCAGGTTGCGCCGCCGCGACGGGCCGGAAAGAGGTCCGGGTGAGCCAGGAAGGCGGCGCCGAAGGTCATTTGGGGATCGGACCGATTGGACGGATCCGTCGGATCAACTGCCGGAACGCGAGCCGCAGAAAGCCGCCGGCCGCGCGCAGGCGGCCGGCCGGCCCCGGCCGAAGCTGAACCACCCGGCCCAGGATGCGGCCGCGCGGCACCGGCGCGTCGTGGCAGGGGCAGCCGTCGCCGCGGGCCACCGCGGCGGGCCCGCCCTGCCACCAGCGCCAGCCGAGGAGCCGGTGGACCAGCCAGCGGCCGTCCGCCGCCTGGAAGACGATGACGTCCCCCGGCCAGTAGAGCCGCGCCGGCGCCACCTCGACCCGGTCGCCCTCGGCGATCCCCGGCGCCATGCAGCCGCCGCGCACGGTCACCGCCACCGGCCGCTCCCGGGCCATCTCGCGCAGGGCTTCCAGCACCTCGGTCTGCGGGCGCATCTCCGCAGTATAAGCCCTCGCCCCTGGTGCGTCAGATCATTACTTACCTCGATAAGCCGGGGGCACCTGCGGCCAGAGCCGCGGGTCGATCCGCAGGGCGAGGCGGAACGCACGGCCCGCCTCTTCGGCGCGCCCGGCGCGATCGAGGGACCGGCCGAGGTAGAGGTAGGTCTCGGGCCGCGGCTCGAGCCGCAAGGCCTCTTCATATGCGTCGATCGCCGCCTGCGTCTGGCCGAGCAGGTAGTACTGGCTGCCGCGGGCGATCGGAATGCCGATCTCCAGGGGATCGCGCCGCTCGGCCCGGCGGAGCACGTCGATGTTGGTGCTCAGCACGTCGGCCCGTCGTTGGCGGAACGCCTCGAGAGTGAGGACCTCGACGGCGCGCAGGGTCCGGCTGGCGAGCGAGCGGTCCCGCCAGCGCACGGTCTGCGCCAGGAGGGCGAGCCCCAGGACGAGCATCAGCGGCCAGACGAGCACCCGTCCACTCATGTGCCTTCCTCCGGCTCCTGCGGATCGCCGCGGCGGAGCACCCAGCTCAGGAACAGGAGGGCCGGAAAGGCCAGCAGCGCGATCCGGAAGGGGAAATAGACGAACGAGAGGACGGCGAGCGCGCTCACGCCCGCCCAGGCCAACGCGTGCCCCTCCTGTCCCCGCGCGCGGCGCAGGGCGGCGAAGAGGACCCACAGCCCCCAGGCCAGCACCGCGATTCCCAGCAGGCCCCAATCGGCCACGGCCTCCAGATATTCGTTGTGGGCGTTGGCGAAGACCGGCTGCAGGTGCTGCGGGTACATCTGGATGCCGCGGTCGAGCAGTTCGTTCATCGCCGGCACGAACTCGGGCCGGTAGGCGCCGTGCCCCACTCCGGTCCAGGGATGCTCGCGGATCATCCACAGCGCCGCCCGCCAGCCGTCGAGCCGGCCGGTGAGCACCGAGTTCCAGTCCCCGGCCAGCGCCTGCCCCGCCTTGGCGGCGATCCGTACCCGCAGAGGCGCAACCGCGAGCGCCAGGACGGCCACCAGGGCCGCGCCGCCGCCGAACAGGAGCGCGGCCTGCCGCCGCGGCAGCAGGAGGGCCCAGAGCACGGCGCTTCCCACCGCCAGGGCGCCCAGGGCGGCGAGAGTCTGCGTGACGACCACGGCATAGAGGCAGAGGCCGAGGGCCGCCGCGGCCAGGATGCGGATCCGCCCCCGCCGCCGGAACACGGCCCATTGGGCGATCAGGCAGGGAAGGACGAGATACGCCCCCAGATCGCCGGGATTGCCGGCCAGCGAGGTGACCCTGAGGCGCGGATCGAAGAAGCTGGACCCGGAGAATTGAAGGGGCTGGAAGATGCCGTGGAACTGGAGGATGCCGAACGCGGCCAGCAGGCTGGCCGGCACCAGCAGGCCGAGCAGCAGACGCTCCAGCCGCCGCGGCTCCAGAGCGAGGCTCCAGCCGGCCAGGGCCGCGGCTCCGATCCACAGGTCGGCGAGCCCCTCGCGCACGTGGAGGGGATGGGCGGAGGCGGCGAAGCTCGCCGTGGCGATGGCGAGGACCGGCAGGACGATGCGCACGGCGGGCCGGTCCCACAGGCCGGACCAGCGGATCGTGCCGGCATTGCGCACCTCCCAGGCGAAGAAGAAGAGAGACGCCAGCGCCAGCCAGCCGCTCGCCATCGACTTGGGGAGGCGGAACGCCTCCTTGGCCGTGGGAGAGATCAGCAGGGGAGCGACGAGGACCAGGAGCCACAGCATCAGCATGCCCATCCGCCGGCCGCGGGGCTCGGACGCCGGGGCCGGCGCGGCAGCCGCTCCCTTGCGGGACGGTGCGGAGTGCTGGGTTGGGCGCTTGCGGGCGGGTTTCACCACGGCAGCTCCCGCACCTCCGCCGTCCCCCCGCCCGCCAGCTCGAGCCGGGTGCCGGGCGCGGCGGCGCGGCGATGCAGGATGGCGAGCCCTACCATCAGGTCCAGCCCGGGCGAGCGCACGACCGAGCCGACGGTTCCCGCCTCGCGGCCGTCGGCGAGGAGCGCCGTGCCGGGCTCCGGCGCTCTGTCACCGTCGAAGACCAGACCGCGTAGCGTCTTCTGGACACCTCCGCGGTAGTGGATGCGCGCCACCACCTCCTGGCCGAGGTAGCACCCCTTGGTGTAGCTCACCGCCTCCTCCAGGCCGGTCTCCTGCGGGAAGCTCTGCGGACCGTAATCGAGCCCGAAGCGGGGGAGACCCTTCTCCACCCGCAGGATCTCCAGCGCCTCGAAGCCGGCCCGGCGCACGCCCTCCCGCTCCAGGTTCTCGAGCAGCCGCGGCGCGTCGGACGCCGGGACCCACAGCGTGTAGTCCCAGGGGACCGCCGGTCCGCCGCGCTGGAGCCTCACCTCGATCCCCGGCACCGCGCGCCGCGCATGCGCCCAGGCGCCGCCGGGCAGGTCCGCCTCCGGCCCCAGGATCTCGGCGGTCCGCGGCCCGGCCAGGGAGATCGGGTGGACGTCCGCCAGCGGCCGGATCTCCACCCGGTCCGCCAGGACGTACTTCTTCAGATGGTCGACGATCGGCCCTTCCTGGTCCGGGCCCACCTCCATCCAGAGGCGGTCCTCCTGCACCAGGACCACCGCGTCCGAGAGGATGCGCCCCTGCGCGCTGGTCAGGAAACCGTAGGCCCCGCTTCCCGGCGAGAGCCCCTTCACCTCGCAGGTGAGATAGGCGTTGGCGAAGCGCTGGCGGTCCGCGCCGGTCAGCTCGATCCGCCCCGCCATGGAAGAACGGTCGACCACGGCGCAGGTCTCGCGCAGGGCGCGGTGCTCGGCTTCGAGGGAAGGTGTCGTCATGGCAGCAGTCTATCGCCAGTGCGGACTGACACGGACCGGCACGGACTGACACGGACGACCACGACAGTCCTTGACGTCCTTGGGGTCCTTGGTTTTTCTTTACAATTTCCCGTATGACCTCCACGACTTCCTTCACCCTTCGCACCCCTGCCGGCGCCACCCTCGACGGGCTCGTCGATCTGCCCGATCCGCAGCGCCACCCCGGTCCGCGGCCGGCGGTGGTGGTCTGCCACGGTTTCAAAGGGTTCATGGAGTGGGGCTTCTTTCCCTACCTCGGCACCCTCCTCGCCGAGCGCGGGCTCGTCGCCGTCCGCTTCAACCTCTCCGGCTCCGGCATGCGACCCGGCGCGGACCGCGTGGACGATCCCGAGGCGTTCCGCGCCGACACCCACAGCCTCGAGGTCGAGGAGCTCCTGGCCGTGCTCACCGCCACCGGATCGGAGATCGCCGCCGACCGGGTGGACTCCGCGCGGATCGGCCTCTTCGGGCACAGCCGTGGCGGCGGCAACGCCGTCCTCGCCGCCGCGCGCGAGCCCTGGCGGGACCGGGTGCGCGCCCTGGTCACCTGGGCCGCCGTCGCCGGCTTCGACCGCTACCCCCCTGATCAGAAGGAAGCCTGGCGCCGCGACGGCGAGCTGCCGGTGGTCAACGCCCGCACCGGCCAGCAGCTCGCCCTCGGGCTCGGCCTGCTCGAGGACCTGGAGGCGCACCGCGAAGAGCTCGACGTCCTCGCCGCGGCCGCGCGCCGCCGGGCGCCGTGGCTCATCGTCCACGGCGGGCGGGACGAGAGCGTCCCCGCGAGCGAAGGAGAGCGGCTCGCGGCCCATGCCGCCGCTCCGGCCGAGCTCCTCGCCATCCCCGAAGCCGATCACACCTTCGGCAGCCGCCACCCCTTCGCCGGCCCCTCCCCTTCGCTCATCCAGGCCCTCAACGCCACGCAGACGTGGTTTTTGTCCCGCTTTTCGGCCTTGCGGTAACTACTATTGAGAAGGGAAGTGGAGAGGGGGATGACGGGGGGACGATCCATGGCTGAATTTCATTTGAGGCACGATCAGTTGGAGCGCTTCCTGCGGGCCGAATCGTCTCAGCAGGAGAACCGGGAGATCATCCGGCACCTTCTGGCGGAGTGTCTGCTGTGCCAGGAGAGGATGCGAGCCGCGGCGCGGCGGCAGGGATTCGAGATTCCGGCGGAGCCACCCCGAAGAGGGGCACCGCCTGCCCTGCGTCTCGCTCCGGCAGGTTAGGGGCTCACAGCCAGCCGATCCTCTCCAGAGCCGCCGGCAGATCCGGAACCACCCAGTCGGCTCCGGCGGCGGAGAGCATCTCGGCGGGGGTGCGGCCGGTGGCCACGGCGAGACAGGGAATGCCGTGGGCGCGGGCGCAGGCCACGTCGTGCACGCTGTCCCCGATGATCAGCACCTCGCCGGGCTGGAAGCGCCGTCCGGCCACGGCCTCCGCCCGCTCCAGGGCCACCGGCGGCAGCTCGGCGCGGTCGGTGCCGTCGCAGCCGAAGGCGCCGAACGCGAAAAAGCGGTTCAGGTCGAAGCGCGACAGCTTGGTGCGCGCCCCGGGCTCCCAGTTGCCGGTGAGGAGCGCCAGTGTCAGGTCGGGCCGCGACGCCTGCCGCTCCAGCAGCTCCTGGACCCCGGGAAGCAGACGCATCCCGTGCCGGTCGAGAGTCCCCTCCAGCCGGTCCAGATAGAGCCGCCGGATCTCCGGGAGGAGCCGCCGCACCTCCTCCTCCGGGATTCCGGCGGCGGTCATCAGGTCGAGGACGATGCGCGGATCGGTCCTTCCCCCGAAGTCGTAGCGGTCGCACGTGCCGGCCGTGCCGAAGACGTCGACGAGCGCCTGCGCGAACAGGGGACGCACCTGCGGGCCGCAATCCACCAGCGTGCCGTCGATGTCGAAGAGCAGGAGCCGTTGGGGTCTCAGCGCCACTTCGGAGGCTTCTTCGTTGCGAGGAAGGTGGCGATGCCCTGCCTGCAGTCGTCCGTGGCGCGGGCCGCGGCGTTCACCTCGGCCGCGTGCTGCAGCGCGTCGCCCAGCGGCCGGCCGAGGACGTCCAGGAGCAGCCGCTTGGTGCGGGCGATCGACTCCGAGCTGCCGGTCTCCAGGACCTGCGCCGCCAGAGCCTCGCCCACGGCCGGCAGGTCCACGGCGGGGGCCACCCGGTTGACCAGCCCGATCTCCAGAGCCTTGCGGGCATCGATGAATTGCGGATTGAGCAGCAGCTCGCGGATGTCCGAGCCGCGCAGGCGCAGGGGCAGACAGGTGGCGACGAGGGCCGCCACGAAGCCGATCCGCACCTCGCTGTAGAGAAACTTTGCGTCGTCCGCCGCCACCACGAAGTCGTGTGCCGCGGCCAGGCCGCAGCCACCGGCCACGCAGGCGCCGTGGACCAGGGCGATGGTCAGGGCGTCCTGGTAGAGCACCGACGCGAAGAGGTCGCGCAGGGCGAGCGAGTCGCGCAGGTTCTCCTCCGGACCGGCGTCGCGGAGCGACCGCAGATGCTCCAGGTCCGCCCCGGCCGAAAAGTTCCTGCCGGCGCCGGCGAGGATCAGGGCGCGGATTCCCTCGGAGCGCAGCGGCCGGTGGTAGAGCCCGGTCAGCTCGCCGATCAGCGCCGGCGACAGGGCGTTGGCCCGCTCCGGATCGTTCAACGTCACCCAGAGGAGGTCGCCGTCGCGTCTCGTCTCCAGCCGGCTCACGGCCGCGCTCCGCGGACCAGCTCGTCGGGGATCTCCACCTCCATCTGGAGGAGCCCCTGGGCGTGGGTCTTCCCCTGGGCGTCGGTCTTCAGGCTCTCGGTGCCGCCGCCGCCCAGCGAGTCCTTCAGGATGAAGTTGAAGGCGAGCAGGTTCGGCACCTCGTAGCGCTCCACGCCACCGCGGCAGACCTCGCGGAAGTGCTCCTGAACCCGCTCGGGCGTGGCCGCTGCCCGCAGCACCCGATAGATCTCCGGCGTGCGGGCGATGAGCCCGACGTTGCTCGCGTCTCCCTTGTCGCCCGAGCGCGCCTGCGCCACCTCGTAGAGCCGTACCTTCATGCGTGACTCCCTGCATTCCCGCGCCGCCGCGGCAGGAGAAGGGCGACAGCTCCCGTCAGGGCGAGGGCCGCGGCCACCGCAACAGCCGTGGCGGGACGGGTCGCGATCGGATGGTAGAGCCCGGGCGCCACGGCGCGGAAGCCCAGGTCGAGGATCTCGTGATGCCGCGCCTCGATGGCGGCGAACCCGGCCAGCCCCAGCGCGCCCAGGAGAGCCATGACGCCGGCGAGGCGCGCTCCCGGCCAGCCGGCGGCAAAGCCGTGCCGCAACAGGACCACCCAGAGCGTGCCGAGCCCCAGGGCCCAGTAGACGAACAGCAGCCGGTCGGCGATGGCGCTGTAGAGAAAGCCCAGGAGCAGGATCGGCAGGAGGCCGCCGAGGAGGCTAAGATACCAGCTTCTCACACCTCCTCCACCGTGACCTCGATCCGTCCCTCGACCTCCTCGCGGGCGAGCAGCGCCGGCCAGTAGGCCATCACCTCCTGCGCCTTGGGCCGGCCGCCGGCGAACCCGGTGACTCCCGGCGGGCCGGCCGTGATCAGCGGCGCGATCTCCAGGCCGAAACGGGCCACCTTGGCGGCGTCCGCGTCCCGCACGCCCAGCCGCAGGACCACCTCCGGCGGATCGTCCGGCGGCGGGAAGACCCCCGGCAGGCAAACGCCCGTGCCCACCAGCTCGACCGAGCGGCAGTCCTCGGAGAAGGTGACGCCGGCCCGTTCGAGCCGCTTCCAGACGATCTCGGCGGCGAGCTGCGCCTTGTCGATCGCGCGCGGGCCGGAGACCGTGATCTGGCCGCTCGTCTTGTAACCGGCCAGGTACGATCCCGAGACCTTGAGGAACGGCGTCCGGGGCCGTCCCTGGATCCCGGAGACGGCCACCCGGTCCCGGGCTTCCTGGCGCAGCCGGATCGAGGTGAAGTCGGCGACCACGTCCGGCGTGACGTACTCCCGCGGGTTTGCCATCTCGTAGAGGAGCTGCTCAGAGATTGTATCGACCGTCACCATGCCGCCGGTCCCCGGGTGCTTGGTGACTGTGAAGGTGCCGTCCTCGCGGGCCTCGACCACCGGATAGCCGGCGTTCCAGAGGTCGGGGACCTCCCACCAGCGGCTGAAGTTGCCGCCGGTGCACTGGGCGCCGCACTCGATGATGTGGCCGGCGATGGTGCCGGCGGCGAGCCGGTCCCAGTCGTCCTCGGCCCAGCCGAACTCGTGGATCATCGGCGCCAGGGCGAGCGCGGTGTCGGTGATCCGGCCGCAGAGCACGATGTGGGCGCCCTGGCGCAGGGCCTCGACCGCCGGCCGCGCCCCCAGATAGACGTTGGCGCTCATCATGCGGTCGACCACGGGAGCCAGGGGCTCGCCGGAGTCCATGTTCCGCATCTCGTGACCGGCGTCGATCAGTCCGCGCAGCCGGTCGAAGATGTCGTCCCCCTCGACCACGCCGACGCGCAGCCCCGCCACCCCCAACTCGCGCGCCACCTCGAAGATCTTCTCGCGGCAGGCCCGCGGATTGAGGCCGCCGGCGTTGGCCAGGATGCGCACGTTGCGCTCGACGACCTCCGGGAGCACCCGCCGGACGAAGCCGATGAAATCCGTGGCATAGCCCAGGCGGGGGTCCTTGAGCTTCTGCCGCATCATGATCGACAGCGTCACCTCGGCCAGATAGTCCATGCCGATGTAGTCGATCGGGCCGCCGTGCAGCAGCTCGACGGGGGCGTCGACGTTGTCCCCCCAGAAACCCTGGCCGTTGCCGATCCGGATCGTCCGCATAGGAGCGGCAAGCCTAGCACGGTGCGGGCGGCGGTCGGAGTAGGGCGGCGCGAGACCAAGGCAAGGACGTAAAGGACTCAAAGGACCCAAAGGACATCAAGAACAAGCACGCTCCCGGTCTCGGTGGCGCTGATTCGCTGCTGTCCTTTTGGTCCCTTTCGTCCTTTACGTCCTTTACGTTCCTTTGCTCAAGTCTGCAGCACCCCCGTCCTGAGCTCCGGCACGTGCGGGTTCATCGCCGCGCAGGCGAGTGAGCGGGCGATGACCTCGCGGGTCTCGGCGGGATCGATGATCGCGTCCACCCAGAGGCGGGCGGCGGCGTAGCGGGGGTTCATGGCGGCGGCGTAGCGCGCCTGGATCTCGGCGAGACGCTGCTGTTTCTCCTCCTCGCTCACGTCCTCCCCCCGGTTCTTGAGCTGGATCGACAGGAGCGTCTTGCTCGACTGCTCGCCTCCCATCACCGCGATCGACGCCGACGGCCAGGCGTAGAGGAAGCGCGCGCCGTAGGCCTTGCCGCACATAGCGTAGTTGCCGGCCCCGTAGGAGTTGCCCACGAACACCGTGATCTTGGGCACCGTCGTGTTCGCCACGACGTTGACCATCTTGGCCCCGTCCTTGATGATGCCGCCGCGCTCGGCGCGGCTCCCCACCATGAAGCCGGTCACGTCCTGGAGGAACAGGAGCGGGACCTTCTTCTGATTGCACAGCTCGACGAAGCGCGCCGCCTTGTCCGCCGAATCGGAATAGATGACGCCGCCGATCTGCAGCTCGTGGTCCCGCGGCCCCGTGCCGGTCTTGCGCTGCACGATCGACCGCTGGTTCGCCACCACGCCGACCACCTGGCCGCCGATCCAGCCCGTGCCGCAGATCAGCGACCGGCCGTAGGTGGCCTTGTACTCGTCGAGCTCGCTGCCGTCGAGGAGGCGCGCCAGGATCTCGTAGGTGTCGTATGGGCGCGTGCGGTCGACCGGGACGAGACCATGGATCTCCCGCGGATCGTACAGCGGGTCGCGCGGCTCGCGGACCGCGAAGGGGGCGCGCTCCGGAGCTGCGAGCTGGGCGAGCTGGCTGCGGATCTTTTCCAGACAGGAGGCGTCGTCCGGATGGCGATGGTCGACGACTCCGGAGATGTCGCTCTGGACCAGGGCGCCGCCCAGCTCCTCGTTGTCGATCTGCTCGCCGATGGCCGCCCGCACCAGATGGGAGCCGGCGAGAAAGATGGAGCCGGTCCTCTCCACGATGTGCGACTCGTCGCTCATGATCGGCAGGTAGGCGCCGCCGGCCACGCAGGAGCCCATGATGGCGGCCATCTGGAACACCCCTTCGGCCGAGAGGCGCGCGTTGTTGTAGAAGGCGCGTCCGAAGTGCTCCTTGTCCGGGAAGATCTCGTCCTGCATGGGAAGGAAGACGCCGGCCGAATCGACCAGATAGACGATCGGCAGCCGGTTCTCCAGGGCGATCTCCTGGGCGCGCAACACCTTCTTGCAGGTCAGCGGGAACCAGGCGCCGGCTTTCACCGTGGCGTCATTGGAGACCACGACCATGTCCCGGCCATGGACCCGGCCGATGCCCACGACCACGCCGGCCGCGGGAGCGCCGCCATATTCCTCATAGAAGCCGTGCGCCACCCAGAGCCCGAGCTCGAGGAACGGAGCCCCCGGGTCGCACAGCGTCTCGACCCGTTCGCGGGCGGTCATCTTGCCTTGCGCGCGCTGCTTCTCCTGGGCCTTGAGACCGCCGCCCAGGCGGATCCGCGCCTCTTCCTCGCGCAGCTGCGCCACCTCGCGCCGCCAGTGCTCCGCCCGACGCTCGAACGTCTCGTTCCGGTTGACCTTGCTCTCCAGGATCGCCACGCTGCCCTCCTTGCGCGCGCGGATTATATGGGCTGCCGCGGGCAGGCGGATTGCAAAGCCCGAAGTGGGCCTTGGACAGGCCCCTCGAACGAAAGGAGATCATCATGGCTTACGACGACGTCTTCGAGGGCCGCTGGAAGCAGATCAAGGGGGATGCCAAGAAGTTCTGGGGCAATCTCACCGACGACGATCTGGACCGTTCCGAAGGCAACCGCGACAAGCTGGTCGGCGCGCTCCAGGAGCGCTACGGCTGGGAGAAGGCGCGGGCCGAATCCGACTTCGACCGCTTCGTGGAGTCGGTGCGGACCCCGGCGGGGGCGGGGTATCACGAGGGCGGCTAGAGCCCTCACCCCGGCCCCCACTTACCCTCTGACCCTCTCCCCTCTCTCGCTCGCGGGAGAGGGGCCGGGGGGTGAGGGTCTGATGTACCATCTTTCTGCATGAACATCCGCCTGCTGGCCTTCGCCAGTGCCGGGGACGCGCTGGGCGCGAGCGAGATGGATCTGGAGATGCCGGAAGGGAGCCGCGTCGCCGATCTGCGCGACCGCCTCGACCGCGATCATCCCAGGCTCGCCCTGCTGTGGCCGCGTCTCGCGGTGGCGGTGGACGGCAGGGTCGTGACGCCGGAGACGCCGCTCGCCGACGGAGCCGAGGTGGCGCTTCTGCCACCGGTCTCCGGCGGCAGCGAGGATCTGAATTCAGAAAAACCCGCGCCGCCGCAGGCTGCTCTGGTGGACGGACCCATCGACGTGCAGCGGGTGGCGGACAGCGTCGCCGGCCCGTCGCGCGGCGCGGTGGTGCTCTTCCTGGGAACCGTGCGCGACCACCACGCGGGGCGCTCGGTCGGCAAGCTCACCTACAGCGCCTACCGCAGCATGGCCCTGGACGGCCTGCGCCGTATCGTCGACGACCTGGAGGCGGCGGCGCCCGGCTTGCGGGCGGCGATCGTCCACCGGCTCGGCGAGGTGCCGGTGGGGGAGGCGAGCGTGGCCATCGCGGTCGGCTCGCCGCACCGCGCCGCGGCCTACGAGGCCAGCCGCACCGCCCTGGAGCGGCTCAAGACCGAGATCCCGATCTGGAAGCGGGAACACTACAGCGAGGGGCCCCCGCTCTGGCGCGAGGAGGAGCCCCTCACGATCTGACCAGAACGGGGAGCCTGGATCGCTCCAGTGTCCCGGGCGCGAGCTCTCGAGCCCCCGTCACCACTCGATGATGTAGGTGCAGGAGTCGGCCCCCTCGGTGCGAGTGGGCTTGCTCTTGTCCAGCCGCACCTCCGAGCTCGGCTTGAACCTCCGGCACAGGGTCGTGATGATGCCGCGATCGAACTCCGAGGGATACGGGTTGTCGCACACCATCTCGGCGGAGCTCTGACCGGTCAACCCGGTGAACCGGTAATGACCGATCCCCTCGGTCATCTGGCCGGTCTCCGGGTTGAACAGCGGCTCCCCGTTGATCCGGTGGTGGAGGTGGTAGTTCAGGTCCAACGCTCCCAGCGCCTTGTCGATCGTGTCCATCCACGGCGGCCACTCCACCTGCTCCGGGATCTTCTTCCCGATCGCGAACAGGGTCAGCGGCCCGATGTTCTGGGCGATCGTCTTGAAGGCGTTGAGCCAGCTCTGCTGGGGGTACCACTGGTCCGGCTGCGGCTTCTTGATCCCGTGCTGTGCCAGGATCTTCAACGCCGTACTGGTGAAATCCCCCATTCCATCGACGACTGAGAGGACGACGGCTCCATACACTTCGACGTCGGGTCGAAACGCAACGAATTGGGTCATGGTGGGCGGAGTATCGCACAACCTCGAACCCAGGGGAAGACGTTTCGGAGAAGTTGATGGTTCAACTCAAGAATGACCGGCCGCGGCCTTCCGGATGAACGCCGTCAGGTCGGCCTTGAGCTTCTCGCGGTCGGTCTTCCGGATGTACATCATGTGCCCGGCCTCGTAGTACCCCTTGGTCACCC
>Ga0134123_10002147_pt1 | contig 12944 bp, 11 predicted proteins | sample KB303_FD_96460 | JGI IMG/M metagenome (GOLD analysis project Ga0134123, IMG submission 96460) | Terrestrial soil microbial communities without Nitrogen fertilizer from Kellogg Biological Station, Michigan, USA - KB3-0-3 | ecosystem: Environmental > Terrestrial > Soil > Unclassified ...
CATCCCCTGGCGGGGTCACGTAGCTGCTGTTCACGATCCGGTAGTTCACCGTGCGCACCACGCAGCGGAGACGATCGCCGTCGGCGTAGATCGACGGATTGCTCGCGTTCCACCCGGTCTCAGGTGTGAAGTCTATCGCCTGCGTCACGCCTCCGAGCATGTCGAACGCACTCTGCGCAAAGTGCGCTCGATTCGCGCGCAGCCGCTCGTCGTTCGGGAGGAAGCTTACGGCCTGCTCCGCGAAGTCGCGGCCCGCCGTCTTGTGTCCCGAGTAGAAGGACGAGATCGCGGCCAGGTCAGCCGCCTTCCACGTGTAGACGCCCTCGTCGAGGAAAAGATCGGTCGGCGGCTTCGGCATCCGCGCCGCCGGGGTTGCGAAGAGCCGCGTGAGCGCGTGCTGGTTCTTGCCGTGGTAGTGCTCTGCGATCGCGTGCAGCGGTTCGGCACGCCGCGGGTCGTGCAGGAACGCGTCGAGGTAGGCCTGCTGGACTTCGGGCCACGGGCGGCCGAGCTTGTCCTTCATCTTACCGATTCGGAGCTTCGCCTCGAACACCTCGTCGAAGTAGCCGCCCATCTCGGCACGCTTCTCGAAGAAGGCTAGCGCCTGCGCGTACTGGCCGAGGCACTCATGTGACTGCCCGAGGTAGAAATACGGGCGCGGATCGTTCGGATCTTCGGTCAGATCACGGTTCAGAAGGTCGAGATCACGCGACCAGCGCGCGCGCCACTCCGCAGTCGTGCGCGCGCCGCGATCGCGCTGCACGCTTACGCCGGGGATCTGAGCCCCCATATTGGGCCCTACCGCGCACTCGTGCGTGCGCCACTTGTAGCGCCAGCCGAATCCCGTACGCATGACGAGCGGGTGGTAGTAATGACCCGGGGAGATCCGGACGCGGTACGCGCCGGTGAAGACCTCGTGGCGGTGACCTTCGAGGAAGCTCACCAGCTCAGACCCGCCCTGGAGCACGTCGCCGTTGGGCATGATCGTGAACATTGTCGAGGTCCCGTGCAGCTCAAGCGCGCGGTTACGGCTCGCTGCAAAATCTACGAACGGCTCCTCGAATAGCCTGCCCGGGATTCCCTCCAGCGCGCGCTTGACCAGATCCTGTGTGCCGTCGGTCGACCCCGTGTCGAGGATCGTCCATGCGTCGATGTAAGGCCGGTACGACGCTAGTACGGCGTTGATGCGTGTGGCCTCATCCTTGACAATCATGACGAGGCCGAGCAGTGGACGATCGAAGCTGAGCGGCGCGGTGGTTCGGAGGGCCTCGACGAAGGTGTCCTTCATCTCGCCGGCGATCCCCTTGAGTCGCTCCCAGCTCCGCGCGAGCGTCGCCGTGGGATCTTCCGCCGCTGGCTTCGTCTCGCCTGAGTTCTGGTGCTCTTCCGTCTCTGATCCAGACGAGTGCGAGCGCTTTTGCCGCGGCTCGACAAGAAGCATCTGCGGCCAGCCACGGATGTCGACGACCCTGTAATCGAGGCTCGTGACGTATGCCATCAGCTTCGCGCGCTCGTGCGCATACCATTCGTGATCCCACGCCTCGAGCAGGAGCGTCGGGCGGTGTTTCTCTAGTGTCCGCGTAGCGCCGTGTAGAATGTCGATCTCGAACCCCTCCGCGTCGATCTTGATCGCACCGACGTTGTCGAGGTCGAAGTCATCGAGTTGTGCGAGTTTTACGCGCTCGCGGGCGAGCACTTCGCCCAACTCGCGACGATGTCGTAGCGTCGATCCTCCGCCATCCATGGACACGATGTTGAGATCCAGCTCTCCCGATCCACCCAGGGCCTCGTCGTGGCAGGTGACGTTGCCGAGTTTGGCAGCCCTGACTCCATCGCGTAGGCGCTCGAACGTGGAGCGCTGCGGCTCGAACGCGTGCACCTGCTTGCACTTCAGCGCGAAATGCTGCGTCCATGAGCCGATGTGCGCACCGACATCGACGAATGTCTCGTCGCGCGCGATGAACTGGGTCGCCCACGCAATTAGCTCAGCCTCGGGAGCACCTCCGTGTCGGGCGAAGTAGGCCTCTTCGGCCGCGTCACGGAGGAGGTAGCAAGAGCTTGGTGAGAACGCGGGCCGAAACATCCGGTAGGCTGGCGTGCTGACACTGACGGCGGGATGGGCAACAGTCAGGTCGGGCGGGGCGGGGGTTTTTTCCATGAGGCGTCTCCGGCGAGGGCTGCGAGGTAAGGATCAACTGGCGAGGTACGGGTGCACAAGGGCAAGGAGATCCCGGCGGCCTGTCACGATCATGCGACGCACAACACACCCGGACGGCTGCTTGTTCTCGCGAGGGAAGAAGAGGCTCCAGCGCTGCATCAGAAGTCGACGACGCATTACCTTGCAGCGCACGGCTCGCCGGGGCCCCATGGACGAGCTCGCCGGCCCCGTGGCTCTTGGTCGTTACCTGATGGTAAGCGAGTCGCCGACCTTCATTGTCCAGCAGCAATGCCGTGCGCACCGGATCTGCCTCTTGGCGGCCTAGTTCTATCGGATCCTGACTCATGGGCTTGTTGGGCACCGTCATGACTTGCGCGCTGCATCAGCGATGACGGCTGCCTTGGGTAGGAAGCTCCTCCGACCGTACCACTGCCCGACGAGTGCCGACCCAAACGCGCCGTGTTCTGTGCAGAGGTTCTCGGCTATCAACTTGATAATCTCATCAAGGTACGCGTCGTCCCTAAACTCTGCGTCATGTTCGGCGTTTAGGCGATCTTCAGCCGCGCGCAGTTCCGCGGTGATCGTGCAGCGCGCACAATCTGGGCCTCGACAGCTTCTGCACGACGCCTCAATGAACTGCGCGCATCGCTCCACCATGCTAACGCGACGCGGAAGCTCCATCTCGATCTTGCACACGCACGCACTAAGAGCACTCCCTGAATGGCCTTGAGTGCGGTACGTTCGAGTGTATCTTTATCGTCCATAGACACCCAGCGGAAAGCCTCGGTTGAACAGATAATGCACGCGTTCATGAGCGGTAATGTATCATGAGGCGAAATATTTCAATGTTTCATTACCTCGACCTGCTCGATGACCGTATTCTCGTCGACGAAGTCGTCCGGCGGGGTGGCCGCAGTGTGGGCACACCCGAACCGACAGCAACTGCCCCGCGAGCAGCTCATACCTGCCGGTCGCGAGGTGCGGTCCTTGCCGCGGCCTTCAGATCATCATTCACTGTCGAGCGCGTAAGGATCCCAACCGAAGCCTGGCGGTGATGAGCGCTCTAGCGACGGAACGTGTTGGATCCGGGTGCCCAGATCCTCCAGGCCCAGACCAGGACCAGGATCCACGTCCGTGCCTGCCGCGCGCGCCGTCCTAGCGACATTAAGCGGGACAACGACGGCGGCCCAGGCTGCGCGGAAACAGTCGCCGCTCTCCGACGGTCCGGGACCACGTAGCCGTCGAGCCGGTCTCCTTGGCCAATCGAGAATTTGGACGCGCGCACCGCACCGCGCGCCGGAAAGACGCTAAGGTTGCCGACAAGCACGTTGTTGATTAGGAACCCGCTGCCGATTTCTGGGTCTACCCACAGCCTGTAGGGCCGCACGGAGAGTGTCGACTGCACCACAATCATGCGGGTAGCCCAGGGCAGGATCCGCTCGGACTCTAAGGGCAGGAAGGTGCTCCTGAACGTCATCGGCACCTAGCTTACATCAGGCGACGAAACGGCACTAGTCCTACACGGCTCAGCCCGAGGAAGTCCTCAAGTACCAACATCGGCGGTCCGCTGTGTCCCGTGGCGGGCCGGTTCGTCGCGAACCAGGAGCAAAGGAGCATGAGAACCGCGTCACCGCTTTTCCGCGAGCAGCATGTCCGTGTAGCCGCTGATGGGGATGCAACGGTAGCCGAGATTACCGAGGAGATCGAGCAACGCTTCCTTGTCTCGCCGGTACCAGTCGCTGGACCAGCACTCGACCAAGAGCTTCGGCAGGCTGTTTTGCCGCAGCACGGCCATAGCACCATTCAGGACGCGCAGTTCGAGCCCCTCGACGTCAATCTTGACGAGCCCGACGTCCGTAAGAACGTCCGCGAAGCTGTCAAGCGTAACGACGTCGATCGTCTCGGCGCTTTGGGAGACACCGGCTGCCTCGAACTGTCGAGCAACCTCAGCCCGTGCGGACGAGCTGCCGCGATCGACACCCAGACGCTGGAGCGTCAGTTGACCTGAAACCTCGTCGAGGCCCACGTGACGTGCGAAGACGTTCGTTAGGCCGTTCAAGGCCACGTTCCCGCAGAGCTGCTGGAAGATCAGCCGCTGGGGCTCGAAGGCGTGCACCTCACGAAAGTGCGTCGCCATGACGAGCGACCAACTGCCCATGTGTGCGCCGATGTCGACAAACTGCTTGTGCCCTGGCGCGAGCTGGATCGCCCAATCGACAAGATCGCGCTCGTATCGGCCTGGCACGATGTGCGGTACCGCCTCGGCCGCGTAGCCGAGGATCACGGCCGGGAAGCCGGCTACAGGAACGCTTCCTCGTGCAGGATCGTACATGTACCGTGCCGGCCGCTCTGTTCCACCCATCGTCTCTGGCAAGCCTCGAGCCCGCGCGTCACTGGCGATCCACGTCCTGTGGGCATCGCCGCCGCGAGCCTCGTCGTGGTTACGTAAGATGTCCTCATAATCACCGTAGCTGTACGAAAAGTCGCTGAGCCGCTGACCAACCACGTAAGTCAGAAGACCCTCGTCGAGCGGCGCGAGTTCCCTCGATATTGCGCAATCGAGAGCTCCCCAGAAGTCATCCACGAGGCTGCGCATGTTGGAGCGCGCACCGATCACGAGACCACCCGCAAGGTGTCCGTGGATGCTCTTCCAGTAGTCCGTGCGATCGACGTCGGCCTTGGAGAATGTGCGCAGCACGTGCACTCGTGGTTTGTCAGGGGGGTCCGCAAACACGTCGACACCCTCTGGAGGCAGCTTCCCGACGTGCGTGATCCCCAGATCGATCCAGCCAAGGTGACTCGCATCCGTGAGCCCTAGTGCTCTCTCCAGCATCGCGTACTTGCTCCACATGAGCTGGACGAAGGGCACCGTCACTTTCGTGCGTAGGGCGTTCACCTGAAGAGCGCAACGGTCCGCAGCCTCGAAACGATCAGACCGCACGAGTCCCTCAAGAGGAACAGGGACGATCGTTGTCGGCTTGTTTCCGCGTAGCGCTCGCAGCTCAGCTTCGACTTCCTGATTAGGATCCGTGAAGATTACCAACTCGCGATCTTGGTCGAGGACGAATCGAGCGTTCTCCAGGAGCCACTTGACCGTCCGATGTGCCGGACTCCCACGCTTGACGAGATCGTAGATACAGGTGACGAGGCACAGGCGCTTGGACATGCTTGACACCTCTCAGGGTACACGAGCGCGAGTACGTCGAACGCTCCGCCCGTTGTGCGCAGGGATCCCGCAACTGGCGTGCCGATTGGTCGGGTGACGAAAACCTCGACTGTCCCTACGTTTCGTTACCGCCTTGGTGATAAGATCACACGGGAGTCGATCCTCATGCGCATCAAGAGCAATGCACGGATGCCGACGAGAACGCGCGCGAATATCGAGCATTTCACGGACTGCATCCGCACACTTCCCAAACCACATCGTGAGGAAGCTGAACGCTTCCAGCTGCAGGTCACACCCGTCGGACTCTTCGAGATCCTCCATAGCATGCGGCGGTGGTACTCGGGGCAGACCATGGCGCGGCGACTCCTGGCGTACCGCGGCCACCTGCGCCGAGTCATGGACCTTGAGCCGTCTGATGCTGTCGGTGTCTTCCGCGGGTTCCATGTTCCTCGGGATAGTAAGTTGGCGGGTGTCCTGCCAGGCCAAACGATCACGCTACCAGTCACGCGGAACCACGGGTTCTCATCATGGTCCACGACGGAGGCGCCGGTGCACCGTTTCTCTGGTGCCAGTCGAGATCAGGTCGGTCTCGTCGTGCGCTTGGTCGATGAACGCGGCGTGACACCAGTGCTCGCCCCGCCCGAACGCACTGTCGGCTGGTTCAACCAACTGTATGAGCGCTGCGTAGGCACCTCCTTTCGGAAGGGGGAGCGCGAGTACCTGCTCGCTGCGCCGCGCGTGCGCGTCGAAGTCGTTCGCGTCAAGAAATGAGTGCTCGCGATCCAGCCGGCGGTTAACGTGGTCGGGCGTGGACCCCTTGTGCCGGCTCTGCCATGGTGATAAGATCACACGGAATTCGAGCCTCATGCGCATAGAACGCGGGCGAACTTTGAGCGCCTCACGGCTTGTATCCGCAGGCCCTGGAGGCTGCGGTGAGCGTCGACATCCGAGAGCTCGTCGCCAAGCACGGCGCGACCTCCAAGCTCGTGCGCGCGATCTGCCGAGCGAACGGGTGGCGGCACGCGGCGCAAGGAGCACCGCCCGAGTGGTTCGCGTGGTGGCGCGCGGGCGGCGGCCTCGCCATCGAGCACGCCATCACGCCATCGAAGCGGAGCTGACTTACGATAGCTTCTTGGGCTCAAAGGGAACGTTCCTGACGTCGACGACGCGCTTGGGCCGTAGTCCCGGCAGGCGTGGTACCAGCGCACTCTGTGCTTGCCCTGAGGTTTTGCTGACCAGCGTGTAGAGCCGGGCCAGGGTCCGGCCGTACTTGCCCCGCGGTCGCTGATTCGCAAGTTGCCGCGCGTCCGGGGCCTGTGCGATAGGCAGGCCAAGCGCGCCACGCCGCTCTACCGGCGCGCCGCGGTGGCGCGCGTCCAGGCTAGCGCTTCAGAGCTTCACGAGCAGCGCTCCACCACTGAGACCCTGGCCGTAGTAGTTCGGCAACGCGGTCTCGCGCTCTGGCTTGTCGCGCAGGAAGTCTGCGCACGCCTGCTTCACTCCCGGCAGCCGCTCCCACTCGTAGTCGTCGATCACCACGCGCGCTCCCCGTGACAGCTTGCCGTACACTTTGTGGAAGCTGTCGATGATCGACGAGTACATGTCACCGTCGAAGAGCGCAAACGCGATCGGCGACGGGTACTCCTTGTCCGCGATCTCGGAGAACCATCCCGAGTGGATCTTCGGCTTGCGCAGGTCCGCGCGCTCAAAGTTATTCTCGAACACCTTGCGCTGCGTCGAGCAATAGCCCTTCTCGAACGGCGCTACGCCTGGTGCCGTCGCGTCTTGAGGGGCCGGCGTTGGCACGCCCTCCCATGAGTCGTACACGTGCAACTCGCGATCCTTCTGCCTCAGCTTGTCGAGCAGACGACGCAGCATCATCGTCGTACCGCCCTCGAAGCACCCCAGCTCGACGACGTGTCCAGGAACGTTTTCGTTGACGACGCGGTAGAGCTCCATGAGCACGTGGTACATCTTGCTCGGTGACGACTGGTCAACGACGACCGGATAGTCACGGATGAGCCATCGCACGAGCGCATCATCCGACGTTGGTGGCGGCATGATCCCGAACATGGAGTGCTTGTTTGTGGGCGTGTTCATGGGGGTCCTGGTCCTTCTCGTCCGCGGTTATTTGAACGACGAAAATTGCTGACGGTACGTCATGAGGGGAAGCTCGGTGATCACCGTACGCTCGGTGTGCTTGTAGACTCGCGCATTGAAGTCGACGTCCTCCCCGATCTGAGGGTATTCAGGCCAATGAATCGCCTGCCACACCGATCGCGCGACCGCGGGGTTTCCGTTAGTGATGCCCTCCGCGATCGGGGTGGTCCGGTAGCGGCTGCGCTTCGCGGCCTCCCTCACGGAAAAACTCTGATCACGCGCTACGTAGTAATAGAATAAGTGCATCAGGTGCTCGATCTTGTACTTTTCGAACAGCCCCGCGATGATCTCGACGCGCTGGGGGTGCGGGATGTCGTCGGCGTCCTGGTAGATCAGGACGTCCCCCGTCGCGGCGGCTGATCCGTGGTTCCGGTTCGCGCCGGCCGTCTGCCGCTCGGGTCTGTGGAGCACCAGTGCGTCGAGGACCGGCAGCTCGGAGGTCTCGCAGCCTGACACGGCGACCACGATCTGCTCGGGCGCACGCGTCTGAGAGCGGAGGCTCGCGACGAGACCGGCTAGGTGGGCGACGTGTGATCCGGCGCACGGCACGACGACACTCATCGTCAGCGCGCGACGCAGCTCACGTTTGTCAAGCTTCTTCTTGTCGCTCATGTTTTCCATCCTCGGGGCGTTTCGTGCCCGAGATGACCGATTCGCCCTGACCGCGCGCACGCGCGATCCGCTCTTGCGGCGAGAGCGCGGCACCCTTGATGGGTGTGCCGTCATACCAGTCGAGCACGTCTCCCTGCGGCAGCGGGAACGGCAAACCTGCTGCGTGCTGCTCGCGCAGCACCCGCAGATCCGGCGTGGACTCGGTGTGTGTGCGCCCGAAGAAACGTGCGCGCAGGGCGTGGCTCTTGTCGTCAGGCGCCGCGCCCTTGTCCTGGCGAGGAAAGTTGACCGGGTGCACGAACAGGCCGCGGCGATCGAGCTGCATCGACATCGCGACGACGAAGTCGATTCGGTGCCCCGCGTTCTCGAGCATGTGACCGAAGACGCAGTCTTCGAGGCCGACCGGGTCGCAGCCTTCCTCGAAGCCGTTCACCTCCAGCGCCCACTCAAGCGGCAACGCGTGGTTACCGCCGTAACACCAGCCGCCCGAGCAACCCTTACGGCCCCTCTTGGACTCTCGTCGACGATGATCCACCGAGAGGCCCCAGTCCTCTTGCCTGTCACAGGGGCCGCAGATGACTGACTCGCGCTTTCTAGCTCCCTGACGAACCTCGTTGAGCCAGTGCTTATCGGGCTTGCAGCGGTCGTCGACGAAACAGATGTAGTCGGTCGAGCATAGGACAAGCGCGGTGTTCCTGGCGTTGGCGTTCGCGTAGAAGTCGTGTGCGGTGATCCGGTGCGGGCCCTGCCAGATCGTCGGCTTGGGTTTCGTCTGCACGACCTTCGTGACTGGGGGGATCACGCGGTAACCGATCGCGCTCGCCTGCCGCCCGTACGCATCGACGACGATCAGCTCGAACTCGTCGCTCCTCTTCGCCTGCTGTGCGAGGCCGTCGATTAGCCAGCCGAGCTGCGGGTCTTCTCGCGCCGTGATGAATACGATCGTGAGCTTCGTGCCGCTCATCGTCCGCCTACGCTACCGATCGCTGGATCGAACGAAGCGTCGCGAGTACCGCCGCGAGCGACGTCTCGCCGATACGGGACTCCATGTCGTCAACACCGAACGACACGACGACACGATCGCCGTCGATGGCCATACCAACCGCGAACTCGATGCCGTTGGGTGCCAGCTTCATGGGATAACTCGCGGACATCAGTGCCCCTCGTGCGTTGACGAGATACCATACGTGCCAGTAATACTTGAGCTTATCGACGAACGTCATCGCGTGTCCAATTCCTAGCCACGCGTCCTGGCCTGCGCGCACGAGTTGCGTCCCGCCGCGGAGGCCCTCGTACCACGAACCTTGTGGCTCGGTGACGACAGCGTGGTGCGAATGGTCAGAGTCACGGCGCTTGCGCGCTGCGCGCTCGCGTGCCTCCTCGCTATCGTTTGCGCGCTCGACGGCACGCTCGCGCACGTGATCGTCCGGCACGTAGGGCTGTCGACCACGCGTCGAAGGGCGCACGATGGTGTCAGCGCCGCGAAGCGCGCCTCGCGCGTCGAAGAGGGTCCCCTTGTCAATCGCGTAAAGAAATCGCGCCTCCGCGCAGTTGTCGAACGGCGCCCAGTTCTTCTGCGGTGAATTGCTCCAGCCGCCCCGGATCGGACGCGCCTTGATGATGTCGTAATTGTCGTTGAGCGAGAGCACGACCTGCTCCACGAGCTGCTTACCGCGGTGCGACCTCTTCAGGTGCAGCGACGCCGCGATGCCTTGCAGACCTTCGCGATCGGTGCGGAACAGTCGAACGTCCTCAAAGCCGATGCTGCCGACGGCCGCGCGCGGCAGGTCGTCTCGCTCGCGCATCTTGTAGATCTCGATCGGCTTCCAGCTCGCGGGGTCGAAGATCACCATGGCGTTCTTGGTTTGAGACTGTCCAGGCCGTGCGCGATCGCTACGCACGGTCACGCCGCCGGGCATCGCGTAGTCGGTGCAGCGGAGCACACACCGCCACGTCTTGCCGTCGAAGTGGATCGACGGGTTCATCGACCACATCTGCTTGAAGGGCCGGAGCGAAATGTCCGTCACCTTCCAGGGGATCAGTTCGTCAGCGCGCTTCACGGCTCGGCCGATCTTACCGTTCGATCACCACGCGATCCCCGCTCGATCGGTTGGAGGGTCGCCATCACGGCAGCGAGGCTCGTCTCGCCGATCCGGCAGTTCATGTCGTCGACGCCGAACGACACTACGACGCGATCACCGGTGATCGCGAGCCCTGCGGCGAATTCGATGCCGTTCTCGGCGAGCTTCATGGGTTCGCTCACCGCGCGCATCTTGCCGAGCCCATCGACGGCGTACCACGTGTGCCAGTAATACTTCCTGCCGGAGACGAACTTCATCTCGTGGGCGAGCGCGATCCAGGCGTCATCCGCGATCTGCACGAGTTGGCTGCCGCCACGCAGACCTTCGTACCTCGGCAAGAGGATGCGTCCTGATCCCATGAGGCGTGTCGCCTCGTCACCCGTGCGCGCGGGAGCTGAGCGCGGCGATCCACGCGGCGCCTGACGGGACGACGGCCGCGATGTCATCGCGTCGAGCTGGAGTCGGCCACCGCGAACGATCCGGACGTCGCCACCACGCACCGGCACCTGACGCTTGGGTGCCTTGGAGCGATCGTGATCCTGGCTCGCCTTGTCCGCGGCAGTCATGACCTCGGGATCCGCGTGCGAGATTGGAGCTGTGGCCGCGGTTGTGGCCGCCGCCGTGTGCGAGACGGGCTGACCCTTCGTGGAGGGCCGCGCGCGTGCTGCCTCTCCGTGGACGGGACCGCGCGCGTCGTACATCGATCCCTTGGCGATTGAGTGGAGGAACCGCGGCTCCGCGCAGGCGTCGAATGGCACCCAGTTCTTCTGCGGGGTGCCGCTCCAGCCGTCGCCGCGGATCGGCTGCGCGGCGACGATGTTGTACTGTGCGTCGAACGACACGAGGACCTGCTCGGGAGGCTGGTGCTGTGGCCTGTCCTTGTCCGTAGCGCGCTGTTCGCGATCTCGCCGGAGGTGCAGCGATGCCGCGATGCCTTGCAGGCCGCCCTTGTTCGTCCAAAAGATCCGCATGTCTTCGTAGCCGACGTGCGGGCACGCCTCGCGCGGGAGGTCGTCCTTCTCGTGCATCTTGAAGATCTCGATCGGCCGCCACGTTGCTGGATTGAAGAGGACCATCGCGTTCTTGGTCTGCTGCCCGACGGACCGCGCATTTTTGCTGCGTACCGTGACGCCGTCAGGCATCGCGTAGTCGCAGCAGCGGAGCACGCAGCGCCACGTCTGCCCGTCGAAGTGGATGGAGGGATTCATAGACCAGTACCCCTCGTAGGGACGGATCGAGATGTCCGTGACCTTCCACGGGATGACGTCCTTGGCGTCCTTCATGCGCGGTTCCAGCCCCGTGCGTCTTCCATCGATCATTTCTCGCATGAAACTGTCACCCTCGCGACACCCAAGAGATCTCGGCGACCGTCCGTGCTGGTCTAGATCGCCAAGAGCTGCCGACCAACGATCGCCGAGGCGCCTGAGGCGCCTTGACCCCACGCGCGCCCGACAGTCTCGGCGTTGCGCAGAGTGTCCTCGAGCCGGTTCTGGAGGCCGTGCCGGCTCGACATGTTCCACAGCCGACGGAGGCCCTCCCCCATCTGGTCGATTGGGAACGCCATCACCTTTTTGTGGAGGTCACGCCAACGCGCTGGTGGTGCGCTGTCGCGACGTGTGATCTTGGGCAGCAGCTCGGTGACCACGGCGGGCGCCGCGTGGATCTGCTTGACCGCCGATCCGAAGTCGGAGCTGCTCTCCGGCCAGCGGACCCCGTTCTCACCGAAGACACGACGAACGTCCTCGCGTGCGGCCAAGATCTTCCGGATCCCGGCGCCCACCTGCATGTCGAGCTCAGCCTCGCTCATCCACGAGATGTCGCGCGGGTTCTGGCGCTTGCTCTTCTCGCAGAGCGCCCGGAGTCCGTCGAGTGTCGCGCCGTACTTCGCGTCCCCGGGGAACATGAGTTGGAAGATCCCGACCTCGGTCGGGCCACCGATCGAGCACATGTTACCGCCGCTCTCGATCCGGATCCACTCGAGCACCGCTGGGACAGGCAGATCTTTCGCGCGCTTGGTAACCTCGCCGCGCCAACGCTCGACGAGCTCGGGAAACGGGGTGCGCGGCCACGGGATCTCGCTTGAGCCTCGCTCGCGCGGGGATCCGGTCGTCGCTGCGGATCCCCTGCGCGAGACAAACAGGATCCCGAGGCCGATCACCGCGCTGAGGCCGATCACCGCGCCGGTCACCCCGCCGTTTCCCTGGCTGTTGCGGGCAGGCACTTAGCCCTGCGTGCCGCCCAGGAGGCTGCCCGTGATGTCGACCGGCAGCGCGCTCATGTCCGGCAGCGGGTCCGCCAGCGCCCCGGTCAACCGCGCCTCGGCCGCCGCCGCGCGAGCCTCGGCCACCGCCGCCTGGTTCTGCACCTGCGGCCGGCCGTTCTCCATCTTCACGATCACTGGTGGCAGGGGAGCTCCGGCACGCGGCACGCGCCGGGGAGCCATCGCGGCGTTGCGCTGCTGACGGTAGCCGGCACCCGGCTGTGCCTGGTGATATCCACCACTTGCCTGCGGCGGCGTCGCGCGGGACGGGGTGTACGCGACGGGCTGCGCGGCGGGGCGCGCATAGCCCACGGACGGAGCGAACGCGTGCGGCACCCGGTAGCCGACCGCGGGGCGCTCGACCGGCGCGGGATTCTGCTCCGGAACGGCTTCGCTCGCGACAGTCTCGATCTCGACCGGCTCGTCGGCGACGACAGCTTCTGCTTCGACCACGACTGCGGGCTCCCCGGTGAACGCCTCCTCGGCGGCGATCGCGGTCGCGATCGA
>Ga0134123_10002151_pt1 | contig 12934 bp, 8 predicted proteins | sample KB303_FD_96460 | JGI IMG/M metagenome (GOLD analysis project Ga0134123, IMG submission 96460) | Terrestrial soil microbial communities without Nitrogen fertilizer from Kellogg Biological Station, Michigan, USA - KB3-0-3 | ecosystem: Environmental > Terrestrial > Soil > Unclassified ...
CACGTTCTCGAGCACGGTCTTGTGGGGGAACAGCGCGTAGTTCTGGAACACCACGCCCATGTCGCGATGCTGGGGATCGAGGCGCGTGATGTCGCGGGCCCCCCGCATGACGCGTCCCTCGTCGGGGGCGAGCAGGCCGGCCACGATGTGCAGGGTGGTGGTCTTGCCGCACCCGCTGGGGCCAAGCAAGGTGAGGAATTCACCCTCGCGGACGTCGACGTCGACTGGCCCGACGCCGAGCGTGGCGCCGTACCGCTTGACCACGCCGTGCAGCTCGAGAATGGTCTTGGCCATCGCGGTGGCGGGGCGTCCGGGAGAGCCTTAGCTGCCGAGCACTTCCTTGTTCCAGCGATCACGGATCTGATCGCGGTAGGCGAACATCGCCATGTAGTCGAAGTTCCGCTGGATCTTGCCGAAGCTGGCCACCTGCTCGTCGGTGAGGGCCAGCTTCTTGAGGTCGGGCGGCAGGTTCTTCATGGCCTGCACGTTCGTGGGCGGGTAGCCGGTCTGGCGGGCGAAGGCGATCTGCTTCTCCGGCTCCAGCGTCGTGTTCACGAACTTCTCGGCCAGCTCGATGCTCTCCTTGGGCCGGCCGGCCAGGATCGACGTGTTCCAGATGAAGCTGAGCCCGCCCTCCTTGGGGATCACGAACTCGATGGGCGCGCCGGCCGCCGCCGCCTTCTCCGCGCGGGCGCCGAAGTAAGGGCAGATCCAGACCTCCTCGGCGAGCAGCAGCTGATGCGTGTGCTCGACGTTGTTGATGGTGATCGCCTTGTGCTGCTTGTAGAGCTCCTTCAGCTTGGTGATCCCGGGATCGACGTTGTCGGGCGAGCCGCCGTCCAGCGTGTTGATCGCGTGAAAGACCTCCTGGCCCATCCAGTCCCAGGCCGGGAACGCCACCTTGCCGTCGAAGGCCGGGTCCCAGAGGTCGGCCCAGCGCGTCACCGGCTTCTTGATGCGCTTGGTGTTGACGGCCAGCCCGTACGGCGTGTGGGTCTTGCCGGCCAGATAGGGATAGCGGAACGCGGGGTGAATGTTCTTGAGGTTCGGAATTCGCTCCTCGGTCCACTCGACGACCGCGTTCATGGCGCCGAGCTGGCTCGAGGTGTTCTGGTTCTCGTGGATCAGATCCCACTGCGGCCGGCGGCGCTGGGCGATCACCAGCGGCTCGAACGACAGCCCCAGCTTGTACACCGACTGCACCTTCGCGCTCTGCTCGAACGGCTTGACGAAGGTGGCGTTGAACCACTCCTGCCACGAGCCGCCGGGGAAGAGGATGCGCAGCTCGGTGGCCGCCGCCGTGCTCCGGCGGGGCATCGCGAGGTGGCCGGCCGTGAGGGCGCCGAACGCGGCAGCCTGCGTGAGGAAGTGACGACGACTGGTGAGCGTGGCGCGACTCTCTCTCGACATGGCGGTCTCCTCCGACGTGCGGCATTCAGTCACGAGTGCCGGGCCGGTGTCAAGCCAGCGCGTACGCTACGTGCGGGTCGTCACTGTCCCGTCCCGTTGGGGCCACCTGATCTTCCAGCCAACCGCACGGCCAACTTGGTACGAAGGGTGGCAACGGCTAGAGCGCCTTCCACTGGATCCGCCGGAACCGAACGGCACCCGTATGTGTTTGCAGGCCGATGAACCGGGGCTCCTGAGGCGTGGACGGCAAGCCGCGCCGAGGCGATTGAGGGTCTCCGGTGAACTTGAAGATGTTCACGATCTGACCGTTCAGCGCGACAGTGAAGATGGCGCCGTCGACCGTGATCTCATAGTCGTTCCACTCTCCGACGGGTCGGACGACGAGCGGGCCGTCGGTCGGGCCCTTGAACGAGTAGATGGCCCCGGTGCGATGGATGGCGGCGCCGTCCGGCCGGGCAGACTCGTCGATCTGAACCTCTAAGCCGAAGTTCACGCCCACGTACGCGGTGTTGTCGTAGTTCTCTTGCTCGGGATCGGGGAACGCGACAAACACGCCCGAGTTGTCATCGGGCGCGGTCATCATCCACTGGAGCCGCAGCACGTAGCGCGGCGGCGTGGGTGTCGTCAACCACAGCAGGCCGAGATCCGTTCCCGTCTGCGCCTCGAGGGCACCGCGGCGCACGAGAAACCGACCCGGGTTGTCGCGGCCCGGCTGGTTGCGGATCGTGGACATCCTCCAGTTTCCGAGACTCGTCCCGTCGAAGAGAATCTGGAACCCGGCATCGGCGACGAAGGCCGGCGGCGTGATGATCCGGTCACCCGTGCGCCGCGCCAGCGCGACACCGGTGAGCATCGGGTTCGGCGAGCCGATGGTCGGAAACAGGCATGGTCCGGCGGCATAGAGATTGTCGGTGTGATGAAAGCGCCCCGTGTCGTCGACCACGCTCTTGGTGGCGTCGGTTCCCATCCAGAGCGTTCCGGTCTCGTGATGTGTCGTCCCGAGACCGTCAGGACCGAGGGGCTGGATGATCTGCATCGGCTGGCCGTTCGCGATGAGGTTGGCGACGTCGGACATGGTGGTCTCCATGGCAGCCCGCAGATCAATGTCACGCTGCGTCGTCGTCAGCGTCACGAACGCTCGCCGAACACCGTACTCGTCGGTTCGCACGTCCAGGTCGACCCGACTGGGATGATTGCCGACATTGTTAAGGTCGGCGGATTCCATCTCGCCGATCCCGCGGATGGCGACGGCCACGTGCGTGTCGGTTGACGTGGCAAGTTGCTCGAAGAAGTCGACATCCGGCACCTTGCGGAACAGCTCGTCCTCCGAGCCGACCGTGCTTCCACCGCCGGTGGCGGTGATCTGCAAGTGGAAGTGCCCGACGAGGTCACCGTTGGCGCGCGTGACCCGGCCCTTCACGAAGAAAGCCGCCGCTTGCAGCTCGTTCGTCGTCGCGGAGAGACCGGGGATCGCGGCCCGGGGCACCCGGAAGACCATGTTCGACCGGAGATGCGCCATGAGGTTCTTGCCCATGAGAGGCAGGGTCGGAATGTTCGTGCCGTCGAAGGACACGAGGGCCAGCCGGGCGCTTTCGATGGTGCCCAGGGCGACGATGGCCGCGCCGCCCGGCGCCAAGGGGATGAATCCGTTGCTGGTATCGACGCCGGTGACGCGCCGGGTTCCGGTCCCGGTCGGGGTCGTGCGCAGCGACAGCACGTGGGTTCCGGGCAGGATCATGAACTCCTTGCGAGCATCGTCGCCGCCCGCATCTGTGACGGCGGTGCGGGCTGCCTTCATCAGCAGCGGGACCGTGCTGAACTTGTTCATCGGAAAGAAACCCGCGTGAGGTGGCCGGGCCTGAACGGCCAGCGGCGCCTCCAGCTTGAGCATGTTGCGCAGGTCGTCGTCGGAGAGCCCGGTCGTGTCGGTGAGACCGAGCAATTGGGCCAGATCGGCGCCCGGCTTCAGCACCGGCGACGGGGGCAGCTGGCTGAGCGGAATTGCGGTGGCGATGGTGCCCAACTGGTCGAACAGGCGGCGGCGCAGTGCGTTCTGGAGTTCGCCGAAGATGAAATCATTCGTATCGTCGACACCGATCTGCTGCGAACTCTCGCCGAAATAGCGCGTTGTCAGATCTGCCACGGTCGGGCCTGGCCACCCGGTCATTTCTGCGTCGAGCAGTCGCGGCGACCAGCCGCCCCAGTACACCGACCGACCTCCGACGGCGTAGGCCAGACCCTTGAACGCGGTTGCCGATTTCCAGGGCAGGCCCCACACCTCGTTGCGGGGCGGCTCGGGCTGCGGCGCGTTCTCGTTGAGGAAGAACGGCGTGGCCGGATCGGCGAGTCCCTGAATGCCGGTGTTCTGCACGTGCTCGGGCACCGTGAAAAGTCCGGCTTCGATGACGAGCGTCCGCAAGCCACCGCCGGCCGTCTTCTGGCGGAACCAGATGTGCTCCGCGATTGCCGCACCGAACGTTCCGCCACCGATAACGATCACATCGAACGGGCGCCCACCGGGGGCGCTTGTCCAGGCGTTGACCTCGTTGAGGTCGTTGCAGAGATAGCGCCCCTGGATGTCCTTGGTGAAGGAGGTGGATTCCGTGGTCTTTGGCATGGGCGCCTCCTACTGAGAGACGGTGGTCCAGATACGGCCGTAGTGAGATGGGATCAGCAGTGCGGTTTCCTGAAGTGTGACGACGGCCTTGAGCCCCAGGTCGCCACCATGCAGCTCTTCGACGTAGTCACCTCCAATGGGGAACCAGAAGGGCACGGTGTGGTCGGTGTCCGTAGTGTTGACGGCGACCAGAGTGTACTGCGCGCCACTGTAGCGGGCGAACAACAGGACGCCCCGGGACAGGTAGTGATCCCAATGGTTGAAGAAGAAATACGCCCCCTGCCGCACGTGCTGGCGACTTCGACGGATACGGAGCAGCTTGCGGACGAGCGTGACCAGGCTCCGGCCGGCGTCATCGTAGAAGAAGTCCCAACGGAGCGGGCGCAGCAGGGTCACGCGGCCGGCCCCGAAGTCGGGCAGGAAGTAGTTCTCGCCGAACTCCTCGCCCTGCCACAGCATCGGGATCCCCTTGCTCATCAACATGGCGATCAGGTACGGCTGCACCATGTACCAGCGTCCGCGCTCGCCCTCGAGGAACAGCGGATTGCCGGCCTCGTCCGGGTTGATCAAACCAAAATTACAGAGGAACCGCTCGTGGTCGTGATTCTCCAGGTATTGCAGCGCCGTCTTCGGGATCACATCGCCATTGCTGTCAGCCTGTTCGGGATAGCCGAAGAGGCCGAGACATAGGCCCAGGTCCGTCAGACGGCTGGGGTCGCCGCGGGCCACGGACCGCGCTGAGTCGAACGTGCGGTTCTGCCAAGTGGAATTGGAGTACGTCGTCCGTAGCACCTCCTCCGGTCCCTCGAGCTGTTCGGCGCACTGGATGAGGCGCAGCGGCTTGCCCGCGCCTCCGTCGAAGCGACTCCAGTACTGCGGTGTCTGGGCGACCTTGCTCCGGGTGAGCTGGTACGTCTCGTAGATGAGGCTGGCGTAGCCAACGCCAAGCGGGCCGTCCCAATAGTTCGGCACGCAGTCGTAGCGAAAGCCGTCGACGTGATAGACCTCGAGCCAGTGATGGTTGGCCGTGAAGAAGTAGTCGCGCGTGAGCTGGCGATTGAAATCGGTGCTCTTGCCGAAATTGCTGAAGTAGTCCTTGGCGAAGGGTCCCATGAACGGATTCTCGCGATACCGCAGCCGCGTGTACGCGTCGTAATAGGGAAAGTCGACTCCCGTGTGCCCGTACACGACATCGACGATGACCGCCAGCCCGTGCTGATGCGCGCTATCGACGAATTGCTGGAAGTCCGCGCGCTTGCCGAACCGTTCGTCCACGCCGAAGTACCCGATCGGGAGATATCCCCAGTCGACCGATCCGGCCACATTCGACAGCGGCATCACCTCAACCGCGTTCACCCCGAGATCACCCAGGTACGCCAGCAGGTCGCGCGTGCGATCGAGGTTGCCGCCGAGTTCGGCGAGGTTGACCTCGTACAGGATGAGGTCGGCGAGCGCCGGCGTGCGCCAGGCGTCTTCGGCGGCGCTCCAGGCGTAAGGCTGGTAGCCGAGCGTGAACGCCGAGAGGCGTCCTAACCCGAACTCGCGCGCGAAGGGATCGATGACCCAGTCCAGCGTGCCGACTGCCGGGTTGTCGATCTGGTAGCGGTAGACGTACCGCCCCGGGGTTCCCCAGGCCGAATCGGGGGCTGCCGGTGGTGTGACAGCAATCGGGACGGCGACGGACCAAAAATCGCCGTGCGGCGTCCGAACGCTGTGGGTCATCGCGAATTCACGAGGCGTGACGTGCTGCAGGAATTGATCCGCCTCGTGGATGATCTTCACCGTCACGGCATTGCCGTCGGCGGCTGAGACCCACGGCAACCACAGTCCGAACGCCACGGTCCCGTTGGTCTCGACCGCGCCGAGCGTGCGGAGCGGGAGCAAGCTTGGAGGCACGGTCAGACACCGACCGCGGCGCGGGACATAGGCAAACACGCCATTACTAACTCCTCAAATGGTCCCGGGGCGAGAGCAGTGTAGGAGGTGTTCCTGGGGAGGCGCAAGGACAAAGAACTTCCCGGCTGCCGTTCTTCCAGAATGCCTGCATGCGCTGGAGGATGAGCGTCGAGGGCGGGGCGGCGAGGGCGACACGCCAGAGGACGAAGGCTGCCTCTTGGCATGGGTACCTCAATCAACTATTCGCGCAGGCGAGGATCCAGGAGATCGCGCAGCCCGTCGCCCAGCAGGTTGGCGCCCAGCACGACGAGGGAGATCGCCATGCCGGGGACCGTCGCCAGCCACCACGCGTTCGAGAGATAGTCGCGCCCCTCGGCCAGCATCGCGCCCCACGAGGGTTGCGGCGGCTGCACGCCCATGCCCAGGAACGACAGCCCCGACTCGAGCAGGACCATCGTCGCGAACTGGCTCGAGCCGATGACGAGGATCGGCGCCAGCGTGTTGGGGAGGATGTGCAGGACCACGACCCGCAGATCGCTGGCGCCCAGGGTGCGGGCGGCCTCGACGTAGTCGAGCTGGCGAATGGTGAGGACCGCGGCGCGGACGGTGCGCGCGTAGAGCACCCAGCCCGAGAGGGCGAGGACGGACACCAGCGCGGCCGGACTCGTCCCCACCACCGACACGATCGCGATGGCCAGCATGATGACGGGAAACGCCAGCTGCACGTCGGCCACGCGCATGACGACGTCGTCCAGCCGGCCCCCGAGCACGCCGGACGCCAGCCCGACCACCACGCCCACGGTGCCCGCCAGCACGACCGCGCTCGCGGCCAGGGCCAGCGAGACCCGCCCGCCGTAGAGCAGGCGCGCGAAGATGTCGCGACCGAGGTTGTCGGTCCCCAGCACGGAGGCGGACGTGCCGCCGAGCACCCGGGGCGGTTGCAGGCGCTTGCTGAAGCTCGGCTTGATCGGATCGGACGAGGCCAGCAGCGGCGCCGCCACGCTGGCGGTGACCACCGCGAGCAGGAGCAGGCCGCCCACCACGGCCATGGGATGGCGGAGCAGGCGCTTCATCCGTAGCGGATGCGCGGGTCGAGGACCGTGTAGAGCAGATCGACCAGGAGGTTGATGGCCACGAAGATCGTGGCCGAGAGGATGAGCACGGTCTGCACCACCGGGAAGTCGCGGAAGAAGATGGCGTCGACCACCAGCTTGCCCATGCCCGGCCACGCGAAGATCGACTCGGTGATCACCGCGCCGCCCAGCAGCGTGCCGATCTGCAGCCCGAGCAGGGTGAGCAGCGGGATCGTCGCGTTCCGCAGCGCGTGGCGCAGGATCACCGCCCGCTCGCCGAGCCCCTTGGCCCGTCCGGTGCGGATGTACTCCTGGCCCAGGATCTCGAGCAGGCTGGAGCGGGTGAGGCGCGCCACCAGCGCGGTGGGAAAGGCGGCCAGCGTGATGCTCGGCAAGATCAGATACTGCCAGCCCTGGAAGCCCGAGGTGGGCAGCCAGCGCAGCGAGACGCCGAACAGGAGAATGAGCATGATGCCGAGCCAGAAGTTGGGCAGTGACTGCCCGAGCACCGCCAGCACGGTGCCGGCGTAGTCGTAGCCGGTACCCCGCCGCACCGCGGCCAGGATGCCGATCGACACGCCGAACAGCACCGTCAGCAGCATGGCGCACAGCGCCAGCTCGATCGTGGCCGGGGCACGCTCGACGACCACGCGCAGGGCCGGCGCGCGGTACTGGAACGACTGGCCGAAATCGCCACGCGCCACCGAGCGCAGGAAGATCCCGTACTGCACCCAGAGTGGTTCTTTCAGACCCAGGGCGCGGTTCAGCTCCTGGACCGCTGATTCCGGCGCGCCCTCGGGCAGGAGCATCTTCGCCGGGTCACCGGGGATGACGCGCAGGATGACGAAGACGAACAGCGAGACGCCGACGAGCGTGAGCGCAGATTGCCAGAGCCGCCGCAGGAGATAGGCTCGCACCGGCGCGCTACCTCAGCGGTTCACGGACGCGATCAGGCGATGCCGACCTCGGACAGCAGCACGTAGTAGTCGCGGCGCGCCTCGAAGTTGCGCAGCTTGTCGCTGACCGCATAGATGGCCACGCTGTAGTACGGCCAGATCTCGGGCTCGTCTTCCCACAGGATCCGCTCGATCTCCTCGTACTTCTGCTGGCGCACCTTGGGATCGGGCACCCGGCCCTCGGCGATGAGCTGCTCGACCTTGGGGTCGTTGAAGCGCGTCATCTTCTCGGCGCCGGCCTTGGTGAACCACTGACCGAAGTACCAGTCGGGGTCGTGCGGCATGTGGGCCCAGCCGGAGAAGAAGAGATCGTAGTTGCCGGCCGTGCGCTGCTCGCGCGCGGTGGCGATCTCCAGATTCCGGATGTTCACCTTGACGCCGACCTCGCCCAGCATCGCGGCCACCGCTTGCGCGATCTCCAGCTGCTTGGGGTAGAGGTCCTTCATGAGCACGAAGTCGATGGTCAGATTCGACTGGCCGGCCTGCTTCAGGAGCGCCTTGGCCTTCTCCGGATCGTACGGCTTCTGGCCCAGATTGACGTGCCCGATGAGGCCCGGCGGCACTGGATTCACCACCGGCCGCGCGTAGCCCAGCAGCAGGTCCTTGATGATCACGTTGCGGTCGATGGCCAGGGAGATGGCCTTGCGCACGCGCGGATCCTTGACGTTGTCCCGCGCGAGCTGGAAGTGCCAGCGCTGCGCCTCGACGGCCGGCGTGTCGAGCACCTTCACCCCCGGCGTGCCCTTGAGCGTCTGGACCATGTCCGGGGACACGCGATCGATCACGTGGATCTCGCCCGCACGCAAGGCGGCCGCGCGGGTGGACAGCTCCGTGATGAAGCGGACGGTCACCTTCTCGACCTTGGGGACGCCCGGCTTCCAGTACTTGGGGTTCGCCGCCAGCTCGATGTGGTCGCCGTGGGTCCAGCTCACGAACCGGAACGGGCCCGTGCCCACCGGCTTCTGGAAGAAGGCGTCCTCGGTGCCCGCCGCGATGGGCGGCAGCATGCCGAGCATCGTCAGGTGCGCGGGCAGCGAGCCGAAGGGCCGCTTGGTCGTCACCGTGACCGCGTAGTCGCCGTCCTTGGTGACCTCCTCGATGTCCTGGTACACGAACGACTTGATCAGCTTGCCGTCCTTCACCCGCTTGAGCGTGTAGACCACGCTGTCGGCGTTGAAGGGCGTGCCGTCGTGGAAGGTCACGCCCTTGCGGAGCGTGAATTTCCAGGTGGTGTTGTTCACCGAACGCCAGCTCTCGGCCAGCGCCGGCACGAACTTGTCGTCGTTGGTGACGTCGAGGAGCGGGTCGTAGATGTGACGCAGCACCGAGGTGGCCGAGATCGAATAGTGGTTGGCCGGGTCCAGGGTGAGCATGCGCTCGGACAGGCCGGCAATGATCTGTCCGCGCGGGGCCTGCGCCCGAGCGGCCATGGGCCGGACCGCCGAGGCGCTCACAACCACACCACTTCCGATCAGAAATTGCCGACGATTCATGTGGGGGGTCTCCGCCCGGCATCCTCGCAACCGCCGTCGGCCGTGTCAAGGGACCATACGCCTTTGGTCCTACGCAATTCTGTCGAATCGCACAGTGATGGTCCAGGGCTGGACAGCCACGAGACGATGGATCACGCGCACATCCCGACGCGGACCCAGACAAGGCGCCGATTTCATTCGAGCGGGATTTTTCTCGGCGCTGGCATGCGCGTTGCGACTCGCGCCGCGCCGTTCGCGTGTCGAGAAGGGGCTAGGCTTTCCCTCGTACCTGCGAAGTGGTCCATGTGGAGAGTGCTCCTCGCCGATCCGGATCGGCAGGACCAGGAACGACTGACGCGGGCGTGCGCCCGTTTCGGTCGAGTCGTCAGCGTGTCGACAGTGGCACGACTCCGTCGCGAGCTTGCCGTGCGAGGCGCCGACCTCGTCGTGCTCGAGCACCGGCTGCCCGATGGCTCGGGGCTCGACGTCGCCGCGGCGCTCAGGGCGCGCTGGCCGGATCTTCCCGTCGTCATGGCGACCGCGTCCGGATCGGAAGCGGTGTGCGCCGCCGCGCTGAGGCTGGGCCTGCGTGACTATTTCATCAAGCCCTGGTTGGCCGGCGAGATGGCCGCATCCCTGCGGGCCATCCTGAGTGCAGTTCGACCCGCGACGGCCGAGCGACCGAATACGTTTCGACCGATGCGTGGGTTCGTCGGCCGCCCGGACCGCCGAGGCGGGGACGTTGCGGCCATCCGACAGGCCGCCCAGCGCATCCAGGAAGACCTGGAAGATCCCGTGTCATTCGGGCAACTGGCCCGTGAGCTTCATCTGAGCAAGCCGGCGCTGTCGCGCCGCTTCACGCGAACGATCGGCATGTCCTATCGACGGCTGGTCAATGACGCGCGGATCGCCCGGGCCCGAGAGCTGCTCCGCTCTTCGCGATACACGATGACGGAGATCGCGCAGATCGTCGGCTTCGGCGATCTTCCCCGCTTCGACAAGGTGTTCAAGGCCGTGGTCGGCGCCTCGCCCTCGAGCTTCCGTCAACAGGAGACAAGCGAGCGAAACAAGCTACTAGCTGACCGCACCGGCTCTTAGTACACCGCATGTGGACCGTGGCGATGGACGGGACTCCGATACGTCGGGTCTCGCGAGAACAGAGCAGAGCACCGCCGCTTCCGTACAAGGAGACACCCAATGCCCGTTGCGCCCACATTTCCCGGCGTCTACATCGAGGAGGTCCCGAGCGGCGTTCGGACGATCGCGGGTGTCGCCACGTCGATCGCGGCGTTCGTGGATCGATTCCGGCGCGGCGCCGTCGACGAGGCCGTCCAGATCTTCAGCTTCGCCGATTTCGAACGGGAGTTCGGCGGACTGGACGCGGGGAGCGACGCCAGCTACGCCATCTCGCAGTTCTATCTGAACGGCGGCACCGAGGCGTGGGTCGTGCGGGTGGGGCGCTCGTCCGCGCTGCCGGCGCCGCCGTTCCGCGAAGCCTCCGCCATCCTCACCAGCGGCGCCACCCAGATTGCCAACGTGCGCGCCGGACGGCGCATCCGCGGCGCCTCGGTCACCAACCCGGGCACCTGGGGCAACTTCCTCCGCGCCGAGGTCGACTTCGACACCGCCATCCTGCCCAATGCGTCGCTCGATCCCGATGGCCTGCTGGTACAGGGCGAGCTCTTCAACCTCACCATCGTCGAGGTCGAGGTCCGCGACGGACGCACGTTCGTCCGCCAGACCGAAACGCACCGCAATCTCACGATGCGTCCGGGCGTGCGGAACAACGCCATCGAGGTCGTGAACGAGACGTCCAACCTCGTGCAGCTCGATCGCAACACGCTGGCCGCCATCCCGACACCGTTCCCCGTGACCTTCCGGCCCAACGCCACCGGCACGCTCGGTGGAGCGCTCCCCACGCCGGCGGCCATTCCCGCTCAGGGGGCGACATTCGACCTCGCCGCCGATCCCGACGGGCCCGCCGGCGCCGCGGCCGCGGTCACCCGGACCGTCACGATCGACTACGGCGGTGGACCGGTGCCGACGGACTACGCGACCTTGCGGCCCTTCGTCGAGAACGCCATCCGGGCCGCCGACCCGAACAACCCGCTGTTCAGCGGCGCCACGCTGCAGCTCATGGGCGGTCGCTACCGCATCCAGCTGGGCCGGGCCGGCGCCGGCTTCAACCCGGCGGCGACTGCCACGGTCGTGGGAGGCGCCACCGCGACGCAGCTGCGGCTGGCCGTCGCCGACGGCGCCGTGGTGGGCGCCCAGCAGGCCGTGCTCGCGGGCGGCGGCGATAGCGCCGCGCTCACCGACACGGAGATCCGGGGCGTGCGCGCCAACAAGACCGGCATGTACGCGCTCGAGGACGTGAGCCTGTTCAACATCCTCTGTCTGCCGGCGGCGGCCAATCTCCTGCCTGCCACCCAGATGCGCGCCGCCTACGCGGAGGCCGAGGCGTACTGCGAGGAGCGTCGCGCCTTCTTGATCATCGACATCCCGGACACCACCGACGATCTCGACGCCATGCAGACGTGGCTGAACGACAACGCCACCCTGCGCCACCGCAACGCCGCCGTCTACTTCCCGCGCGTTCTGGTCGCCGACCCGCTGAACCAGGGCCGGCTGCGCGCCTTCGGCGGCAGCGGCACCATGGCCGGCGTCTACGCGCAGACCGACGGCGCGCGCGGCGTGTGGAAGGCACCGGCCGGTACCGACGCCCGCCTCCGCAACGTCCAGGATCTGGTCTACGTCCTGACCGATCGGCAGAACGGCGCGCTCAATCCGCTGGGCGCCAACTGCCTGCGCAACTTCCCGATCTTCGGCAACATCGCGTGGGGCGCGCGCACGCTGGACGGCGCCGATCAGCAGGCCTCGGAGTGGAAGTACGTCCCGGTGCGCCGCCTGGCGCTCTTCCTCGAGGAAAGCCTCTTCCGCGGCACCAAGTGGGTGGTCTTCGAGCCGAACGACGAGCCCCTGTGGTCGCAGATCCGCCTCAACGTCGGCGCCTTCATGCAGAGTCTCTTCCGGCAGGGCGCGTTCCAGGGGCAGACGCCAAAAGAGGCGTACCTGGTCAAGTGCGACAAGGAGACGACGACCCAGACCGACATCAATCTGGGCATCGTCAACATCGTCGTGGGGTTCGCCCCGCTGAAGCCAGCCGAGTTCGTGATCATCAAGATCCAGCAGCTGGCCGGTCAGATCCCGACGTAGGCGAGGAGGACGCCACATGGCCCAGTTCACGGTCAATCCGCTGCGGTTCGACCCGTACAAGAACTTCAAGTTCCGGGTGAAGTGGGACGGTCGCTACGTGGCCGGCATCAGCAAGGTGAGCTCGCTCAAGCGGACGACCGAGGTCGTCGAGCACCGCGAGGGCGGCGATCCCAGCACGGGCCGCAAATCGCCCGGGCGCAACAAGTTCGATCCGCTCACGCTCGAGCGCGGGGTGACGCACGACCTGGAGTTCGAGGCCTGGGCCAACAAGGTGTGGAACTTCGGCGCGGGCGC
>Ga0134123_10002152_pt1 | contig 12933 bp, 11 predicted proteins | sample KB303_FD_96460 | JGI IMG/M metagenome (GOLD analysis project Ga0134123, IMG submission 96460) | Terrestrial soil microbial communities without Nitrogen fertilizer from Kellogg Biological Station, Michigan, USA - KB3-0-3 | ecosystem: Environmental > Terrestrial > Soil > Unclassified ...
CTGGCTCGGTGAGACGGACGGCGTCTGGGACGCCACCGGCCGCACGATCCCGCGGATCTCGGCGGAGACGTTCCGCCATGCCGCGCAGGCGATCGGCGCTCCGGCCGGCACGGACGTGACCGGCGGCATGCTCCACCGCGTCGAGACCGCTCTCGGCCTCGCCCGGCTGGGCATCCCGTCGCTGCTCATGAACGGCCTCGTCCCCGGCGCGCTGGAGAAGGCTCTCCGCGGCGAGGAGGTCGCCGGGACGGAAGTGTTATCCTGAGCGCTGCGGTGACGGCCGAATCGATGCCCCGCGAGAGCGGCGAGGTGGATCTGGAGCAGCTCCTGATCGCGACGAGCCGCACGTTCGCTCTCGCCATCCCGCTCCTCCCCGAGCCGACCCGGCGCGAGGTCACGCTCGCCTATCTCCTCTTCCGGATCGCCGACACCTTCGAGGACGCCGCCGCCTGGCCGCGGGAGAAACGCATCGAAGCCCTCGAACGGTTCGCGCAGCTCCTGGAACGACAAGATCCGACGGCCACCGCCGAGCTCTCCCGCCAGTGGGCCGAGGAGGTCCCCTGCGAGAAGCCGTCCTACCGCGACCTGCTGGCCGAAACGCCGGCGGTGCTCGACGCCTTCTTCGCGCTCTCCCCGGAAGCCGTCGACCTGATCAGCCGGCACATCGTGCGGACAGCGCGGGGGATGGCCGGCTTCGTGGCGCGGGTCTCCGCCGCCGGCGAGCTGCGGCTGGCCGATCTGCGCGACCTCCAGGCCTATTGCTACGTGGTCGCCGGGATCGTCGGCGAGCTGCTGACCGAGCTGTTCCTGCTGGAGCATCCGGTCCTGGCGCCGGTCGCCGCGGATCTGCGCGGCCGCTCCCGCGCCTTCGGGGAAGGGCTCCAGCTCGTGAACATTCTCAAGGACTCGGCCTCGGACGCCACCCAGGGGAGGCTGTATCTGCCGGAGGGCGTCGACCGCGCGGAGCTCCTGGACCTGGCGCGGCGCGACCTGGGCGAAGCCTCGGCCTACGCGCTCACCCTGCAGCGCATGGGAGCCGCCCGCGGCCTGGTCGCCTTCAATGCCCTGCCGATCCGCCTGGCCTATGCGACCCTCGATCGCGTCGACACCGCCGGCCCGGGCTCCAAGCTCACACGGCCCGAGGTCTTCGCCATCCTCCAGCGTCTGCATCGCGCCCTCGAACGCAACGAACCCGCCGTATAGTTTTGATCCGATCCGCATGAAGCTTTCTACAAATCGCATCCCTCTCGCGCTCCTCCTCGTCCTCCTCCCCTGCTTCCTGGCCTGCGCGGCGCAAACCCGCCCCGCGCCGCCGGTCGCGAGGGTCCGGGTGGTCCAGGAGAGCTCCCAGGATCCCCATTCGTTCGCGCAGCCGGACGAGGTCGTCGTCGAGCACCTGAAGCTCGACCTCACCGTCGACTTTCCGCGCAAACAGCTGACCGGCCGCGCCAGCCTGCGCATCAAGAACAAGCGGGGCGCCAACCATCTGATCCTAGATACCCGCGACCTCGACGTCCGGCGGGTCACCCTGGACGAGGGGCAGGCGACGCGTTTCACCCTGCGCGACCCGGTCGAGCTCCTCGGCCGCGCCCTGGAGATCGAGATCACCCCGCAGACGCAGTGGGTGAACATCGACTACTCCACCCGGCCCGAGGCCGCGGCCCTGCAATGGCTCGATCCGGCGCAGACCGCCTCCAAGACGGCGCCGTTCCTGCTGACCCAGTCGGAGTCCATCCTCGCCCGCACCTGGGTCCCCTGCCAGGACACGCCCGGCGTGCGCATGACCTACGAGGCCACGGTGCGCGCGCCGCGCGGCCTGCTCGCCCTGATGAGCGCCGAAAACCCGACAGCAGACAGCGCGGACGGCGTCTATCACTTCCAGATGCGGCAGCCGATCCCGTCCTACCTGCTCGCCCTGGCCGTCGGCGAGCTCGCGTTCCGGCCGCTGGATCGGCGCAGCGGCGTCTATGCCGAGCCCACCGTCATCGACCTCGCGGCCTGGGAGCTCGCCGACACGCCGAAGATGATCGACGCCGCCGAACGGCTCTACGGCCCCTACCGCTGGGGGCGCTACGACCTGCTCGTCCTGCCGCCGAGCTTCCCCTACGGCGGCATGGAGAACCCGCGCCTGACCTTTGCCACGCCGACCATCCTGGCCCGCGACCGCTCGCTCGTCTCGCTCGTCGCCCACGAGCTCGCCCACTCCTGGTCCGGCAACCTGGTCACCAACGCCACCTGGAACGACTTCTGGCTGAACGAAGGCTTCACCAACTATTTCGAGCGCCGCATCATGGAGGCCCTGTACGGCAAGGACTACGCCGACATGCTGGCCGTCCTCGGCCGGCAGGACCTGCAGAGCGCCATCGATGAGCTCGGCGCCGACAGTCCGGACACCCACCTCTTCCTGAACATCACAGGGCGCGATCCCGACGAAGTGACCGGCGACATCGCTTACGAGAAAGGCGCGCTCTTCCTGCGCACGATCGAAGAGGCGGTCGGCCGCGACCGCTTCGACACCTTTCTGCGCTCCTGGTTCGAGACTCACGCCTTCCAGTCCGCGGACACGGCGCAGTTCGTGACCTACCTCCAGGACAACCTCCTGAAGAATGATCCGCAGCTGGCGGACCGATTGAAGATCGAGTCCTGGATCTACGGCCCGGGCGTGCCCGCCAACGAGGCGAAGGTCCGTTCCACCGCCCTGGCCCAGGTCGACCAGCAGGTCAAGGCCTTCGCGCAGGGAACCCCGGCCGGCCAGCTCCAGACGCAGGGGTGGACCTCCCATCACTGGCTGCATTTCATCCGCAACCTGCCCGAGCCGCTCGGCCGGGACAAGATGGCCGACCTCGACGCCGCGTTCCGCTTCACGCAATCGGGGAACTCCGAGATCCTGAACGCCTGGTTCCTGCGCGCGATCCAGGGCAACTACGAGCCGGCCTGGCCCGCCCTGGAGCGCTTCCTCGTCGGCATGGGAAGGCGCAAGTTCCTGAAGCCCCTCTACACCGAGCTCGCCAAAACCCCCGCCGGAGCCGAAATGGCCCTGCGCATCTACGAGCAGGCCCGCCCCGGCTACCACCCGCTGTCGCAGCAGATGGTGGACGAGATCTTGGGGTGGCGGCCTCTGACGTGAGGGGTTCCGGAGTTATGGGCCACACGACATGAGCAAGACCGGTACTACGCGGGTGACCGTGAAACCTGGTGAGGCGCCGCCTCGCGGCGAGACCGACTGGGCGCGAGTAAACGCGATGACGGAGGAGGAGGTGCTGGCGGCGGCCCGCTCCGATCCTGATGCCCAGCCGCTCGACCCAGAGGAATTGGCGAAGATGCGCCGGGTCTCCCAGTGAAGGCCTTGCGGCAACGCCTCGGCATGACACAAGTCGAGTTCGCGGAAGCCTTCAGGCTACCGCAGCGGTAACAGCAATGGATAAACGATATCAGGTCTTCGTCAGCTCGACATTCTTGGATCTGGAGGAGGAGCGCCGTCAGGTGATGCAGGCGCTGCTGGAACTCGACTGCATCCCCGCTGGGATGGAACTTTTTCCGGCTGCGGATGAAACGCAGTGGAGCTTGATTCAGCGCGTCATCGACGATTGCGACTACTACGTTGTGATTGTCGGTGGCCGGTACGGGTCCACCGATGAGCAAGGCGTAAGCTTCACCGAACGAGAGTACGACTACGCTGTTGCTCACGGCCTACCAGTATTGGCTTTTGTTCACGCAGAACCTGGTGCCATTCCGAGTTCTAAGTCTGAGCTTGAGGTCGAGGCGAGGAAGAAGCTCGAAGCATTCCGGCAAAAAGCCCAGAAACGGCTATGCAAGATGTGGAGAACACCGGAAGAACTCGGCGGAGTCGTTTCCAGAAGCCTCGTGCAGACAATCAAGACAAAACCAGCTGAAGGCTGGGTTCGCGCGCGGCATGCCACCTCACCTGAGCAGCTGAACGCGTTGAGGACGCGGGTCGATGAGCTTACGCGAGAACTTGAGCAGGCGCGTGTCGCTCCGCCTGCGGAGGCGGAGGGGCTCGCGAAGGGAAACTCTGTGTTTGAGCTGCGTTATCAATACTATTACGTGGGTTATCAGCACGAAATTATCGTACTTACGTGGGACGAAATCTTTGCGACCGTTGGGCCTGCCATGTTCGGCGAGGCCTCAGAGAGGCAACTCAAACAACAATTAGAGCGTAAAATCGAAGCCGATAAACAATTGCGCGGCCAAAACCTCCAAGTGAACGAGGAGGACTTCCAGACGATCAAAGTCCAGCTTTTTGCGCTAGGCTTGATTCAGAAAAACACTAGAAAGCGCACCGCCAGCGATACGCAAACGTACTGGTCATTGACTCCGTATTGGCGAGCGGTACGCAACAATCTTGAAGGCGATCCGCGCTGAATAGGCGCTTCCAAGTTCTCATTGGAGCTGGCGAGCCACCGTAGCAAACCCTAGCACCTGCTCGTTGGGGATCACTGCCCACCGGTGCGAGCCCGTCTCTTGGGCCCGGCGGGTCAGGGGCGCCGTCTTCTCTGTCAGTTTCAGCAGGGACAGCAGAGCCTCGTTGACCGCCTCGGAGGTGGGAAAAGCTTGCGCTACTGTGAATCGAGGACGACGACACTCGAGCCCGTTTTCAGCCTCTCGACGTACTTTCCGCGCACCAATTCGCCGAAGTCAGATCGCTTGTACTCCGGCCGAAGGTCGTCCTCGTGCTCCGGCTCATCCTTCCTTATAGAGCCTCCGACCAGCTTCGTCTGGCGGCTGGAGCGGGCGCTTGCGACGAGTGGGAGAGGGCAATCAGGAGATGCCACGCCGCTCCGTCTTCCGAAGTGCCCCAACCGCCCTCGGCATCCTGGCATGGCGCTCTTCGGCGGCAAGCGCGCGACGTACTCTCCTTCTTACGTCTGTGAGCTCCTCGCCGATCTCGGAAGGAGGGCTTCCCGCGAGCCCCTGCTCGACCAGCCGCTCCGCTTCCGTATACTCCCGGCACTCAGCAGCGAGAGTAGCTGCGCTCCGATGCAGGATCGAGCGGGTCGGCTCCTCCTCCAATGCGCCCGCCAGCAGATCCGCGGCACTGCGTTCTCTTTCGAAGGCAGACCGCAGGAGGCTACCTGCCCGCGCAGGATCCTTCTCAAGGACGGCCTGCTCGGCGAAGCCCATCGCGGACTCATGGAGCTCAGTGACTCGTTTCAGGTCTTTCATCGTATGACTACCCTGACTAGCGGTGCGCCAAATTCGACGACCGCGATGTAGACAGGCAGAGAGGTGGCCGAGTGGGCAATCTGCCGTTCCTTAGCGCGGATGCGCGCTCGGATTTCTCTCTCACCCCCTCGACGGATTCCCGACACTTCCAGGCGTGAAGCGTTGCGGAAGAGAGGATTGGTCTCGGGGGCAAGCCAATAGTCGAATCCGGTCCCCTTCTTCGAGCGACGCAGGACCGTCAGCCCCATGAGATCACGCAAAACCAAGGCGGCGATGGCGCAGGCTCCGAACTCCGTCGCCTCCTGGTTGTCATGATGCGCGTTCCTCATTTGCCGGGTCACCTCCAAGAATCGGACCCCGAAGACTGCCGAAAGGTCTCCGTCTACATGGAGGTCAACGGGCGAGCGATGACCCCGTTCGTTGAAGCAGACCGAGGCTGCCTCCGCCATGAACAAGCCGAATGCCGGTGTCACTCCCAAGGCCCCATCGGCCAGAGATGAGAGGAACAGCGCGCGACCGCCAGACGAGATCGTGCTCAATCAGGACGGAAAGACGCACCTTCGTTCCGGCTGCGGTTTGCTGGCGGGAGGCACACACGGCGAGTATGCCACAGATCCTGCGTTCCGTCACGGCATCAAAACCTACCAGCCTCGCATCAAGGGCTCACAGCAAGAAGTGCTATGCGGTGCCATCCCGGGATGGGAAACGGCCCTCACTGCGCCGGCACCGGCGGCGGCCCGTCCGGGATGTATCCCTTGTACGTCGTCCCCCTGGTCTTTTCCTCGAACTCCTTGCGGATCGCCGCTCGCTGGTCCGGGCTTTCGAAGAGGTCGACGGCGGTGGCCGCCAGGGCTTTGGATGCGTAGACCATCCCCTCGTGGCCGACCGTGGTGCCGGCGCAGGCTACGACCGGCCAGGCGTGCCAGGCCGTGTTGGCCGGCGCGGTGGTCACCGAGAGGTGCAGGGTCGGCACGTTCCAGCTCACGTCGGCGACGTCGGTCGAGCCTCCCTCGGGAGGACCGGGGTTCTCGTCAAGAGGCTGGATCGAGCCGTCGAGCCCCTTCTCCTCGACGCCCGCCGACTTCTGGAGGAGCTTCGCGAACCCCTGGTCCTTGTCGCTGAACGGGACCGGCCCGAGCCATTCGAAGTTCGCCTGGATGAGGCGGGCGCCGGTCATGTTGACCTGCATCTCGTAGTCGCCCGACTGCACGCGCACCTCCCCCTCGACACCAGCGGCCAGCGCCGCACCCTCGGCGATCTTGCGCGCCCGCTCGAGCAACTCGTCGACCGAGGCGTGCTGGGAGTCGCGCAGCCAGCACCAGATCCCGGCGTGCTCGGGGACGACGTTGGGCACGTCGCCGCCGTCCTTGATCACGTAGTGCATGCGGACCGACGGGCGGACGTGCTCGCGCATGAGGTTGAGGCCGTGGGTGAACAGCTCGGCCGCGTCGAGAGCGCTGCGGCCGTTCCACGGATCGAACGCGGCGTGCGCCGCCTTGCCGCGGAAGAGGACCATGAAGTCGACCATCGCCTGGCTGCTTCGCGTGTCGGCGCGGACCTCGCTCGACGGATGCCAGGCGAGGACGGTGTCCACGTCCTTGAACAGCCCCTCGCGGACCATGTAGAGCTTGCCGCCGATCGACTCCTCGGCCGGCGTGCCGTAGAAGCGGATGGTGCCCTGGAGCTTGCCGGCCTGGATGAGCTCCTTGACCGCCATCGCGGCGCCGAGGCTCGCGACGCCGAACAGGTTGTGGCCGCAGCCGTGGCCGGCTGCCCCCGGCTCGAGCGCCTCCTTCTCAGGCTGCGCCTTCTGGGAGATCCCCGGCAGCGCATCGAACTCGCCGAGGATGCCGATCACCGGCTGCCCCTCGCCGAAGCTCGCGATGAACGCCGTGGGCATCCCCGCCACGCCCCGCTCGACGCGGAAGCCCTGAGCTTCAGCGTAGTCGGCCAGGGTCTTGGACGACCGCGACTCGCGCAGAGCCGTCTCGGCGAAGCGCCAGATCTGGTCGGAGAGCCCCGTCATCTCCGACCGGTGCCGGTCGACGGAGGCCACCGCGGCCTCCTTGTTGGCGCTCACCTTGGCCGGCTTCTTGGCCGGTGCCGGCTTCGCGGCGGCCAGGGACGGGAGCAGAAGGAGCAAACAGACGGGCAGGGCGGCGATGCGCAGGCGGCGGCTCATGAACCCTCCTTGGGGAGATCAGAAAAACCGCGGGAGATTGTAGCCGACCTACTCGTACCGCAACGCCTCGATCGGATCGAGCCCGGCCGCCCGCCGCGCGGGCCAGAGGCCGAAGAAGATGCCGACGGCGGCGGCGAAGAAGAAGGCGATGACGATGGCGTCCATCGAGATGGCCGTGTTCCAGCCGGCCAGCCGCTGCATGGCCACCGCTCCTCCCACGCCGACCATCACTCCGACGGTTCCTCCCGCCAGGCAGAGGACCAGGGCCTCGATGAGGAACTGCAGGAGGATGTCCCGTCTGCGCGCGCCAAGGGCCTTGCGGACGCCGATCTCGCGCGTCCTCTCGGTGACGGAGACGAGCATGATGTTCATGATGCCGATCCCTCCCACCAGGAGCGACACCAGGGCGATGCCAGCCAGGAGGAAGGAGAATGTCCTGCTCGTCGAGCGGAAGGTCTCCAGGAGCGTCGTCTGGTTGCGGATCGAAAAGTCGCTCGCCTGCGCCAGGCGCAGCCGGTGCTCGCGCCGCAGCACCCGGTCGATCTCCCCGATCGCCGGGTCGATGTCGGCCTCGCTCACGGCCTGCACCAGGATCGACTGCACCCGGTCGGAGCCGAAGACGCGGAGCTGCGCGGTCGACAGCGGGATGTAGATCTCGTCGTCCGGGTTCTGGAAGCCCGCCGCGCCCTTCGACTGGAGGACCCCGATCACCTCGAACGGGATGCCGCGGACGCGGATCGTCTGTCCCACCAGGGCCGACGTCTCCACCCGCAGCGGATCGCCGATCATGGCGCCGAGGACGGCGACCCTGCGCCGCCCCCGCTCCTCGGCTTCGGTGAACGGCCGGCCGAGGACGAGCTGGTGGTTCTGGATCTGGAAGAAGTCCGGCCAGACTCCCTCCACGGTGAGGTTGCCGTTCGCCCCCCGATACTCCACCTGCAGCCGCTGCTGCGTCTGTGGGCTCACCCGGAGAACCGACTGGGGGTTCGCCACCAGCGCCTCTGCGTCGTCCTGCGTGAGCCGGGTGTCCCCCCGGTCGACGCCGCCGAACAGCTCCTGGCCGGGGCGCACGGTGAGCACGTTGATCCCCAGCCCTTGAAGCCGCTCCTGCACCATCCGCTGCGCTCCCTCGCCCAGCGCGACCATGGCGATCACCGCGGCGATGCCGATGATGATGCCGAGCGCGGTCAGGAACGAGCGCAGCTTGTTGGAGCGTACCGCCTCCAGGGCGACGCGGACGATCTCACCGAGGAGCATGCGTCCTCTCCCCGCTCACCGCCCGCCCCCTCGCGGCCCGCCCGTCTGCGGTCCGCCCGATCCTCCCGAACGCTGCTGGCCGCCGCCGAACATGCCGCCGCCGGCGCGCTCGCGCATCCGCGACGAGAACTGCTCCTGCTGTTGCTGCAGGCGGGCCACCGAGATCAGATAGACGTCCGTCCCGGGCTCCAGTCCGCGCACGACCTCGGTGTAGTCCCAATCGGACAGACCGAGGAGCACCATCTTCGGTTCCGGTCCTTTCGCCCCCTGCACGAAGACGATCCCGGGGCGGGCTTCCGCCGTGGGATCGACCGCCTCTCCGCCACCCGCTTCGGGATGGCCACGGCGCCAGCCTTCGTCCGGTCCACGGCCACCGGCAGGGCCAGCGTCGCCAGCGGGGCCATGCCGCCCCGGCTCCTGCCGTTCCCGCCGCAGCGCCGCGAGGCTCGCCTTCACGTCGGCTTCCTTCAATCCCAGCACCGCCCCGGCCGAGACCGCTTCGCGCGGCGACACCACGGCGCCGTTCGGCACCGCCACCACGTTCTCGCGGATCGCGATGTCGATCGAGACGTCGGCGTTCATGCCGGGCTTCAAGAGGCGCTGCGGGTTGTCCAGCCGGATGAGCACCGGGAACATGGTGACGTTCTGCTCGACCACGGCCTGGGGCTCGATCTTGGTGACCGTGCCGCGGAACGTGCGGCCGGGATAGGCCTCCACGGTCACCGCCGCCGGCTGGCCGGGAGCGATGCGGCCGATGTCGATCTCGTCCACCAGGGCGCGGGTCTGGACCGTGCCGAGGTCCGCCATCTTGACCAGGGTCGTGCCTCCCGAGACGTTGCCGCTCGCCGAGGCGATGATCTGCCCCTGCTCCACCGTCTTCTCGATCACCGTGCCGTTGATCGGGGAGCGGATGGTCACGTCCCCTGTCTTTTCGCGCGCCAGCCGGTGGTTGGTCTCGGCCTTGAGGAGCTGGGCGCGGGCGTCGGTCTCCGCGAGCTGCGCGTTCTCCAGGTCCTGTGCGCTCAAGACTCCGGCCTGCGACAGGTTCTCGATCCGCTTGCGCTGCGCCGACGCCGTGGCCACCTGGGCGCGGGCCACCTCGAGGTCGGCCTCGGTCTGCTCGAACGCGTTGCGCACGTCGCGCGGATCGATCTGCGCGATGAGCTCGCCCTGTCGCACCTCGTCGCCGGTCTCGACCGTGATCCTCTGGAGCTCGCCGGCCACCCGCGACTTCACCTCCACCACCCGGAGCGGCTCGATCTCGCCCGACGACTCGGCCCGGATCTCCAGATCGCGCCGCTCGACGGGCGCCCGGTCGGTCGTCTTCTTCCGCATCTCCTGCGTCTCGCCCGGCTTTCCGCAGCCGGTCCAGGCCGTGCCCAGCAACGCCAGCACGGCCAGACATTTCATCTTCGACACCTCATCCTCCTCTCGGACACCTGAGGAAACTTTACCAGGGCCGGGCCTCCTCCGCTCCATGGGCGCACACGATTTACATCTTTTGCAATCCAGCCGCCGTCGGCAAACGCCTCCTCGAGCACCAGACCGATTATGGCGAGCAGAGCTTCCGCTGGGCCGAGGAAGCCCGGGCTCTCGCCCAGGGAACGATCGCGGGGCCTCAACCGTTCCGCCCGGCGCTCCGCCCCTCTCCGCCCGCTCTCCTCCTCCTCGACGACTGCAGCCGGCCCCTCCGCAAGCTGCCGCTCGACGGTCGGGCTCTGGAGGAGGCGTTCCGCTGGCTGGAGGAGGAGATCACCGGCCTCCTCGGGCACCCACTGGATCAGCCGCTCCACCGCTCCGTGGACATCGAGGCTCACCCGTGGGCTCCGGCTCTCCATTCTCTGCCTCGGACGCTGGCGCCTTCGCCGAGATGGCGGCCTGGTTCGCCAACGCCCACCGTCTTCGTTGCAGCAGATCGTCCTCGGTCGCACCCGGGTCGCCTGAGCTACAGCGGCGGGACCTTCGGCGCCATCTCGGGCCTGCGCAACCACGTAGGAGGTCCGCTGGGCGAAGGACACCTGGACGGCGACTACGTGGTCTAGACTAGACGCTCCTTGCACATTCGCCGAAGGACCGCCATAATGGAAGGAGGGACCGCATAGATATCTAGAAATAGGGCGATACCAAATGGGCAACGATTGGGTCTTGAGAGCACCTTCCAGCAAGGCTTCCTGTTACAGGTACACGCTATATCGACGGCAGGCTTCAGCGGGTGCTTACCTCACCTATGAGCTGACACCCTCATCCTCAGAGCGCAACCTCTTGATGGTGAAGCGATCTCCGGTCAGGCCTCTTCGGGACATCCTCGATGAAGCGGACATCAATTCTTTGGACCGCTTCACCGCCAAGATCACTGAATATCGACGATCAGGTAAGGGAGCCATAACGACCGCCAAGAGTATCGTAAACAGCGTTTACGAAGGTGTCCTCGATATTCCCAATATCTCGGTTGCGATCCACAAGCACGGGCCCGTACCTGTCTACATACTACCTGGATCCCACGCTTTGACTCTCTATGGACGGGAGATCCAGGCGAGGATAGGAATTTACCAGGATATCTTGGGTGATTCCACCTCCGAATATCTGTGGCCTAGCGTGATTGGCGACAAACACCAATTTCTCCTGAGTCTTTCCATTGCCCGGCATCTCAGAATAATTTTTTCCCGCTATTTTGAGGACGTGGGAGAACTCTTTTTCGACATCGAACATCACTTGAACTTCCCTGAGGTGGTCCGCGCTGCCTTCGAGATCGAGGCAATCCTTTCCGAATCCGTCAATAGAAAGCTCAACCTTATTCTCAACCATAGGGGTTACCCTCCCGACTCGGCCGAGATTGCCCGGCAGCTTCTCGCTGACTATCCCGATGTCATCCTCACAGCTCAATACGCCAGGATCTGGGCTCTCTTTGCCCTGAACCACCTTTACCGCATCCTCGGGTTGAAGGATTACGCGGACGAGTATCGAGCCAAGTTGGAGAAGCTCAAGGAAGACTTTGACCAAGCTCACACCGATGGAGCCTTCCAGGAATTCGCCGGCGAAACGCCGGAGATCGCAGACCTTGAGGCGGCGCTGCAAAGATTCTGGACGGGCGACGCCGGTGGCTACCGCGTCGAAGAATCGTCCGATTGGATTCATCGTTTCCTTGGCTTTGCCCGTTTCGTCGGCTTTCTGAGAACCGAGCAAGTGACTCCTCACCAAGCTCGAATCTTCCTATCGAGTCAGCACGACGTTCCGGTTCCGGAGAAAGTGCGAAAGATTACGGAAGACTTCCTGCTGGCACGCTATAATGCCAACCTGAAGCCGCTCATCGTTGACGAGAATATTGCTGGCGTTCTCTTCAAGGACAAGATACGCTCAAGAATCTGGCTCAGCGACTCCGTCCTGGCAATCGCCCCCAGAAACCAAGGCGTAGCGGTCAATCAGGTGAAGGATCTTAGCTGGATTGCTCGCGAAGTCGATCACGGCTTGGGCCTGAGCAAGAGAGTCGTTCTTTTCATGGAGGAGGGAACAGACCAATCTTCGGTTCTAACCCAGTTTACTCGGTCTGATCTCGAATATCTCTCCCCCAAAGCGCGTCGTCCGGAGCGAGTTGACGAGCTCCGTCGATTTCTGGAGGACTTCACTGTTGCAAAGTTTGGAGCCGAAGAAAACGACTGGATCATGTCTTTGCAAAAGCGGGTCGATGAAGAAGCTCGGCTCATTTTGGAGATTCACTTCCAACATTTCTTCTGGACGGCCTTGAGCTTCTTCTCTCGCCGGGAAATTCAAGCGCTTCAGCTCATCCACGAAAAATATAGCAAGAGCCCCCGGACCAAGAAACAACTCGCCCCTCTCGTCTTTCGAGGTAGAAAGGGGCCCAAAGCCCCTACACCGGAAAGAGAGTTCGACAACTTCAGGAGGCGGGTCCGCGGCCGGAGGCTCGTCATCGACGGGGTTGCCTATGAGTTGGTCGTGAAGGTGGCAGGGAATTGCTACAAAAGCCAGCTTCAAGAGATCGCACAAAAGCTGAGACGGGATGTCCATCCTAAGGTCCTCGAGTCATGGATTCTCCGGCTGTTAGACCCGGAACGTCAGATTCGAAAGCTTCCCGAATACTCTCGGGATCATGGCCAGTCATGAGCCCGCCATAGCGCAGTCGTGAAGCCGTCACAACCAAAGGAGTTGCCTTGGCCGCCCTATCAATGGATAATCGGTGCTCGTGCCAACTGTTCGGCAAGTAGAGACGAGCCGATAAAGCCGAGATCTTCGTTCCTTGAAGGAGTAACAAGCCATGGGTTTTGTCGTCAACCCAAAAGTATTGAAGCGCGAAG
>Ga0134123_10002153_pt1 | contig 12925 bp, 9 predicted proteins | sample KB303_FD_96460 | JGI IMG/M metagenome (GOLD analysis project Ga0134123, IMG submission 96460) | Terrestrial soil microbial communities without Nitrogen fertilizer from Kellogg Biological Station, Michigan, USA - KB3-0-3 | ecosystem: Environmental > Terrestrial > Soil > Unclassified ...
CGCCAGCCCGGCGTACGGCCAGAGATTCCGCTTGGTGCGGAAGCGGAACGGCGTGCGCATGATGGCCAGGATCTGTGCTACACGCACGCCAAGAACCGCTACAATCTCAGTCGTGCCAAGAACGGAACGGAAGGACATCGATGGAGATATGGAAGGCGTGCGGTCCGTGTTACGCGACTGGGATCCGATCAGCGTCTTTCCGAACCGGGAAAGCAGTCCCGCTCGCGATGAATACGATTCTTACGCGCCGCAGCTTCTCTCTATGCTGTACGCCAAGAAGTCTCTTCCCGAGATCGCCGACTGTCTCGAACTGCTCCGAACAAGAGACATGCGCCTTCCGAGAAGGCGCGATCGAGATGAAGCCGTTGCGAACCAGCTTCTCCAGCTCAATCCAGGAAAAACTTCTCTCGTCGGCGATCTGTAGGTCGAGTTGCATGCCGGAACCGCCGATCGAGGAAAGGCCATATGGCCCGGACGAGTTGCAGCGCAACCCGCAGTTTCCGCCACTGCGAGGGCTCTACTGTCCGCACTGCGACATGCGCATTCCGCAGTTCGCCGACATCGCGCCGGAAACTTGGTCTCGAATCGTTTATCTGCTCAACCAGGGGAGGCAGTTCATGGCGATTCAAGAGCTGAGAGCCGCAACTGGTGCTCCGCTCGCATTCGCTCATCTGTGGGTTGCGCATCGGGGGCGACCGATACCTCCTGAGGGTGAGAATCCATCGCCGTGTCCATTCTGCGGAAAGCCGCTCAGAACGGCTCTGGCAAAACAGTGCCGTCACTGCAAGCGAGATTGGCACGACAACCAGAACATCAAATCGCTCCAGTAGTCAGAGAATCGACCATAGGTATGGCGAAGCACTGCGGGCTAACGGTAAAGGCTCTTTACGCTCGACGTAAGTAACGCTGCTTACAAATAAGCGAGGCCAAGAATGGGGAATCCACCTGAAGCCACGGTCGAGTACCATCGTTCGCGGAAGCTCGGAATCTTTCGGTGTGGACATTCTCGTCAGGACATTCGCGAACATGTATTCTATCTTCGCCAAGCAGGTCGGTGCCGAAGCACGGCATGTGATAGCAGGAAGCCACGTGGAACGTGTTACGCACACCCTGCGGAACTGTTACTTTTAATGCCCATGGAGAAGTTACGAATGCGACATTTGATTGTGATTGTTCTTTTTTTCAGCATGATCGCCTGCGCCACGACTTCCAACAACTCACAAACTGCAGCAGAGGCGCCGTCGGGGATTACGGTACCGATTCCCATTCACAAGGTAGATCCTGACTACCCACCAGAACTTCGCAGACAAGGCGTCACCGGCGTCGTCACGGTAGCGGGAGTAATCGACAAGGTTGGTCAACTTGTGAATCCGCGTGTGGTAAGCAACTCTGATCCCAGATTGAATGCCCTGGCACTCGCTGCGATCCGAAAATGGCAATTCAAGCCTGGCACTCTTGATGGTGTGCCTGTCGATGTTCTCTACCAAACGAAAATAACGTTCTCGATTCCATGACAAGCCCAACACACATGTTCGTGTTTCCAGGGGTCTTCATCACATCTTGTTATTTGACGCATTGGTTCCGTCGGCCTAACGCCAACGGTTTAACTTAAGGATTCCACGGGGAGATCCGGGGGGGGGCGGGCCGACATCCGACATGCTGAAAACCGCTGTTCGGCTGGTCAACTGGGCCTGTTTTGTTTCCGGATTTGATTGAAAGGCACCGGCCGCCGAGAGATTCAGATCTTCTGCTCCTCCGACGCGGAGAGAGTAATCGTCAGCGCAACGAGGCTGAGAATCCAGCCAGCGCCGATCACCGCTGCGATCCATGCATGTGGAAATCCAGACGGATCAGGGGCATCCAAACTGCGGAGATGGCCGAACAAACTGGCGTAGCCGAGACCAGCGGTAAAGCCCCACGCAGCGGCGAGTACAGCTCTTCCTCGTCGTGTGTCTCTTGACGAAAACCAGGCACCGTAAAGCAGGAACAAACCGATCAACACATCATCCAGCACCGATGGTAAGTAATTCCGCCACGGCGGCCACCGCCGATACATTTCAGCAACGGGGAGAAGGCATCCAAATATCCATGCCAACCGACGACTCAATGAAATCGACATGTCCGTTGCTCATCCCAGATCACTGCGACCGCAAGCCCACATCCCGAGGTCGCAACATGCTTCTCGCGCTACCATTCTCTTCGTGCGAGCCATTGTCGTCGTCGTGATTCTTGTCGTGTTGTTGATGGCGGTGCTGGTTGCCGGCGTGATTCGGCGCCGGGCTGCCGCGATTCGCGCCGCCGATGTTACCGGAGAACTTCGCCTCCAGATGCTTCGTGCGACGCCTCAGGACCCTGGGCTGGAGGTCCCGCCGGAGAGCCGTACGCCATCGTCATGGATATCGCGTCGCTCTCAGCACAGGCGGTGGAGTGATCGGTGGAGGGCAGAATGTCATCACAACGTTGCGAATTGTCACGGAGACACGGTTGGAACTCGTCAAACGGCCGGGTACCGCGAACACCGAAGGAGGAAGATGCTCTGCACCGCGCCGAGGAGGACGTACTCGGTGCCGAGCTGCTGCCCGAGCTTCACGATGCATTCGCGGGTGTTCTTGAACTTCATCGCCGTCAGCGGATCGATGACCGCGAGGCGCCGGGGATCGATCTGCGCGAGCGAGCCGATGACTTCCTGCGTCGCGACGTCCTCGGCACGCGCGACGCCGCCGAGGTTGTCGAACGGCAGCACGAGGATGCTCACGCGCGCCGGAGCCGCGGGCTGCACCGCCGTCACGAGCAGCGCGAGCAGCAGCGCCGCGGCGAGCGCGGGCCACGGGCGGCGAGCACGCGCGGGCGCTGCCGCAATCTCACCGATGAAGCGATAGCCGCGACGCGGTACGGTCTGGATGAAGCGCGGCGCGCTGGCGTCATCGCCGAGGACTTCGCGGATGCGGCGGATGCACCAGTTCAGCCCCTGGTCGAAGTCGACGTGGGTCTCCTCGCCCCAGACGTGTTTCCGGAGCTCCTCGCGGCTCACGAGCTGGCCCGCGCGCGACGCGAGCAGCGAGAGCACTTTCGCCGGCTGCGGCTGGAGGTGCAGCGGCGCGCCGTTGCGGGACAGCTCGCCGGCGGCAGTGAGCGCGAACTCGGAGAATCGAACGGTCATTTCATCCATTCGAAGACGCGGTAGTGCTCCCCTTCCATTCCGAGGCGCGTGTAAACCTGTTGTGCCGCGGCGTTGCGGTTGTCGACGTACAACCGGATGCCGCGGATCGAGGGATCGGGCTCGACGATCGATTTGATGTGCGCGTAGAGGCCGGCGTACACGCCGCGCCCGCGGAAGGCCGGCAGGACGTAGACGCTCTGGATCCACCACACCATGCCGTTGCGCCAGTCGCTCCACTCATAGGTGATGAGCAGCGATCCGATCACCGCGCCGTCGCTTTCGGCGACGTAGTAGCGGCCGTGCGACAGGTCGTCGAAGACGGCGTCGACGCCGCGCCCGAGGATGGCGCGGTCGAGCGCGACGTCCTCGGTCTCGCGCGCCATCGCGACCTGGAACTCGGCGATCGCGGGGGCGTCGGCGCGAACGGCATCACGGAATCGAACGTCGGTCATTGATAATCTCCGGCGCGGTGACGATAACAAAACCAGCGCAGGACGTGCGCGCCACGCGCCGGGCGCTGATCCTGATGGCGGGGGCGGCGACGTTTTTCGGGCTGATGGCGTTCAGCGCGAAGCTGGCGTCGGCGCGCCTCTCCGGCGCGCAGGTGGCGATGGTCCGCTTCACGATCGGGCTGCTGCCGCCGCTGCTGATCGCGCGGTACCGCCGCAGCGCGCTGACGTTCCAGCGCGTCGACCTGCTCATCTATCGCGGCCTCTTCGGCGGGCTCGCGGTGCTGCTGTACTTCCTGGCGATCGAGCACACGAGCGTCGGCGTGGCGACGCTGCTCAATTACACCGCGCCGCTGTTCAGCGGCATCTTCTCGCTGCTGTTCATCGACGAGCGGATCAGCCCTCGCGTGCTGATCCCGATGCCGGTCGCGCTCCTCGGCGTTTTCCTCGTCGTGCACGCGCACGCGCGCCCCGAGGACGTCCTCGGGTTCGGCCGCTGGGAGCTGGCCGGCCTCGGGTCCGCGCTCTGTTCGGGCGTGGCGGTGACGGCGATGCGCGCGGCGCGCCGGGGCGAGAATTCGTGGGCCGTCTATACGAGCTTCTGCCTCTTCGGCGTGCTCGTGACCGCGCCGATGGGGATCGCGCAGTGGCGCAACCCGTCGCCGGATGAGTGGATGGCGCTGGCTGGCACGTCGCTCTTCGCGATCGCCGCGCAGCTGCTGCTGACGTTCAGCCTGCGCTGGGTGGATGCAATGACGGTCGGCGTGATCTCGCAGCTGGCCGTCCTGATCTCGATGGCCCTCGGCGCGCAGTTCCTCGCCGAGCGCATCACGCCGATGGCGGCGGTCGGGGCGCTGCTCTCGATCAGCGGCGTGGTGGGGGTGGTGTACGTGACGTCGCTGTCGAAGCCCGCCGCGACGCCGGCCGAGGTCGTGCCGGAGGCGTGAGGGCGCCGGGACGGCGCCCGGCCAGCCGGCGAAGACGCCGGCGCTCCGGAACGCCGCCGTCCGCGGCGGCTGGCCCGGCGGCGTCTCGCCGCCGAGGCATAATCCGCCGATGCGAATTGCGCTCGTCCTTCTCTTCGCCACTTCCGCCATCTGTCATCCCGAGCGTAGCGAGGGACCCGGGCGGGCGGCGCGCGAGGAACGTGCATCGCAGCCCCACCCGAGCCCCGGGTCCCTCCCTCACGCTCGGGATGACATCCGCGAATACCGCAAGGCGAACGAGGCGGCCATCGTGCGCGAGCTGATCGACTTCCTCGCGATTCCGAACATCGCGACGGACGACGCGAACATCCGGCGCAATGCGCAGCATCTGCTCGCCATGCTCGGGCGGCGCGGGATCCGCGCGCAGTTGCTGGAGTCGCCGGCGGGCGGGCCGCCGGCGGTGTTCGGCGAGCTGCGGACGCCGGGAGCGACGAAGACGATCGTGATGTACGCGCACTACGACGGGCAGCCGGTCGTGGCGTCGGAGTGGAAGACGGATCCGTGGAAGCCGGCGCTGATCCCCGACCGCATCGAGCCGGAGTCGCGGATCTACGCGCGCTCGGCGAGCGACGACAAGGCGCCGATTGTGGCGTTCATGATCGCGCTCGACGCGCTGCGCGCGAGCGGGTCGAAGCCGGCGGTGAACCTGAAGTTTTTCTTCGAGGGGGAGGAGGAGCACGGCTCGCTGCACCTCGGCGCGCTGCTCGCGAAGCACAAAGACCTCCTCGCCGCCGACGGCTGGGTCTTCTGCGACGGCCCGCGCCATCAGTCAGGCGCGATGCAGGTCGTGTTCGGCGCGCGCGGCGTCACCGGCGTGACGCTGACGACGTTCGGGCCCGCGCACACGCTGCACAGCGGGCATTACGGGAACTGGTCTCAGAATCCGATCGCGATCCTGACGGACCTCCTCGCGTCGATGCGCGACGGCGAGGGCCACGTGAAGCTCGCCGGCTTCTACGACGACATCCGTCTGCCGACGCCGTCGGAGCGCGCCGCCGTCGCCGCGCTTCCGGACAACGACGCGGAGCTGCGCCGCTCACTGCTGATCGCGAAGAGCGAGGGCGAGGGCGAGCGGTTGCCGTCGCGGCTCCTCGCGCCGTCGCTGAACTTCACCGGCCTCCACGCGGGCGTGCTCGGGACGAACTCGATTCCCGCCGAGGCCTCGGCATCGCTCGACTTCCGCCTCGTGCCGAACCAGACGCCGGCGCGGGTGCGGGCGGTGCTGGAGGAGCATCTGCGCAAGCGCGGATTCACGATCGTGAACGAGCGGCCGTCCGATGACATGCGCCGCGCGAACGCGAAGCTCGTGCAGTTGTCGTGGTCGGAAGGCTACGCGCCGATGCGGACGTCGATCGATGATCCGTTCGCGCAGTCGGTGCTGCGGGTGATCGAGAAAGCGACCGGCGGGAAGCCGCTGCTCGTTCCGACGTTCGGCGGCAGCCTCCCGCTGTATCACTTCGAGGAAGTCCTGCAGACGCCGCTGGTGATCGTGCCGATCGCGAACAGCGACAACAACCAGCACGCCGCCAACGAGAACCTGCGCCTGCAGAACTTCTGGGACGCCATCGAGATCTTCGCGGAGATTTTCCGGTCACTGTAGTGTCATCCTGAGCCGCGAAGACGGCGAAGGATCCCCCGAATCAGGGGATCCCTCGCTTCGCTCGGGATGACACGCTTACCCGGGATGACACGCTGCGTGTCACCGCACTCCGAAATCCACCGTCAGGTCGAGATAGCAATCCACCGCGGTGCCCTGCAGCGACGCGGGGGTGTAGCGCCATTTCGGCAGCGCCTGCAGCACCGCCGCGCCGAACGCGGGCATCGTCGCGTAGACCACCTGCGCGTCGCGGATGCGGCCGTTCTTGTCGATGATGCAGTGCACCGAGACCTTGCCGGCCATCTTCGCGCGCATCAGCGCGTTCGGGTAAGCCGGGTCGACGCGGGTGATGATCACCGGCGCCTTCACTTCGCCCACGGTGTAGACCTTGTTCTCGACCGGCGGCATGGGGGTGGTCAGCGGAGGCGCGTCGAGGTCGCCGGTCGAATGCTCAGTGCCCCACGGCACGCCGATCGGTCCCGGCACGGTGCCCCCGCTCGGTCCGGCGGCGATGTCGTTTCCATTCGACGGGGCGTCGGTGGGCGTGATGGTCTCCGGCACGGTCGGAGGCGCGGTGATGGTGTTGGGCGGAAGTGCCGCCTGTTTCTGCTGCGGCTTCTCGACCGGTTTCTGCTGCGCGCCGCCGTTGGGGTTGCCGAGGGGCGGCGGGATCTGGACCGACGCGAAGATCGGCGCCTGCGCGAACTCGTCGGGCGCCATTTTCGGAAAGCTCACCGATGCGATGCTGAGCGCGATGGCGCCGATGACAATCGCGCTGTGCGCGACCACCGAGATCGTGAGCAGACTCACCTTCCCGCGGGATTCCATGGCCTGGGCTCGAACGACCGATGTCTCGAACATGTGCTTCTCCTTTACTGAGTTCGAGCAGGGACCCCGAAAACGCGAAACCGCGCGCTGCAACGAATGCGTGAACACCGCCTCCGCCCGAACGTCTGGCACGGTTCGTTCGTAGAAAAGCGTGAGATGACGAAGAAACTGATCCGCGACCCGGAGCTGGAGCAGCTCGTTCGCGAGCTGAATGAGTCGGAAACGCGCGACAAGGGAGCCCCTCATCCGGCCTCCGGGCACCTTCTCCCCGGCGGGGAGAAAGGAGGGGATGCGCTGGAGAAGCTGCTGATCGAGATGGCGCAGAAGGGGGCGAGCGATCTGCTGATCATCGCGGGCGTGCCGCCGGTGCTGCGCATCGCATGGCGGCTGACGCGCACCGAGGCTCCCGCGTTCGACGCCGACGACATCCAGACGCTGCTCGGGAATCTCGTGGGCGGGCGGCTGCGCGAGAGGCTCGATGCCGAGGGCGCCGCCGATTTGTCGCTGCGCCTCGGGCGCTCCGACGCCGACGACCGCCGCGCGTGGCGCTTCCGCGTAAACGTGCACCGCCAGCGCGGCACGCTCGCGGCGTCGATCCGCGCGCTGCCGACGGAGGTGCCGACGCTCTCGCAGCTGCGCCTCCCGCCGACGCTCGCGGAGCTCGTGAAGCCGACGCGCGGCCTCGTGCTGGTCTGCGGCCCGACCGGCTCCGGCAAGTCGACGACACTGGCCGCACTCGTCGGCGAGATCAACCGCAGCGAGTCGCGCCACGTGATCACGATCGAAGACCCGATCGAGTACGAGCACCGCAACGCGAAGTCGATCATCGAGCAGATCGAGATCGGCCGCGACGCGCCTTCGTTCGCCGCCGCGCTGCGCGCGTCGCTGCGCCAGGATCCCGACGTCATCCTCGTCGGCGAGATGCGCGATCTCGAGACCGTCGCCACCGCGCTCACCGCCGCGGAGACCGGACACCTGATCCTCTCGACGCTGCACACGAGCGACGTCGCTTCGGCGATCCACCGCATCGTCGACGTCTTTCCGGCGGGGCAGCAGACGCAGATCAAGCAGCAGCTGGCGCTCAGCCTCAACGCGATCGTGGTGCAGCAGCTGATGCCGCGCGCCGACCAGACGGCGAGCGTCGTCGCGGTGGAGGTGCTGATGGCGACGTACGCGGTGCGCAATCAGATCCGCAACGACAAGCTGCAGAACCTCACCCAGGAGATCACGCTCGGGAAGCGTCAGGGGATGATGACGATGGAGGACTCGCTCGTGCGGCTGGTGCAGGACGGACTCATCACGCTCGACGAGGCGCGCGTTCGTTCCGCGCGCCCCGACGAGCTGGAGTCGCTGCTCCGCGTTCGCTAACGCAGGCAGTCCGGAAGGCCGTTGCAGTCGCGGTCGACGATCGGATCGCAGTCGCGGTGGAAGGACGCCGAGGCGCCCGGCCGCAGCGTGATGCTCTTCGCGTACGCCGATCCTTCGAGGCGGCTGCGCTCTTCGAACGTCAGACTCGCGCGCGGCGCGTTGACGATCGCGCGGATCACGGCGCCCTGCGAGACCCGGATCTCGCCGGGGTCGGCGGTGGCGATGACGGCGTCGCGGGTCGAGGTCGCGCCGCTGACCGCGATGCGCGCGTTGTTGCCGACCTTCAGCGCGTTGCGCACGTTGATCGCGCCGCCGCGCGGCAGGTCGACGCGCGCGCGATCGGACACGACGAGGCTGAGGAAGTGATACGTGCCCGGCTCGAGCGTCAGCGTCGCGCCGGCGTTGACCGTCACGTCGCCGTAGTAGCCCGGCTGCAGCGAGCGCGCGCCGGCATCCGCGACCCACACGTTGCCGTTGAAGGCCGCGGGCGGCGTGAAGGCCGGGACGGTCTTCGTGTAGCTCGGGACGGTGGAGAACGGCTTCGCGTTTCCGCTGAGGGTGAGCTTCGCCGGTTTCACGACGTCCACGACGCCGCCGGCGATCGCGTAGTCCGCGGTGATCGAGCCCTGCACTTTGATCGTGCGTCCCGCACGCAGATCGCCGGCGACGATCCCGGAATTCCCGTTCTTCACTTCGACGAAGTCGTTCGCGCCGATGTGTCCCGCGGTATCGGCGATGGAGTCGAGCTTCACGTTTTCCTCGGCGAAGAGCACGAACTGATCGGCGTTGCTGATGACGCCCGGCCCGAGGAGCACGCTCGAGCTGTCGTCCGCGGTGACGAACGTGCCGAGCGGACTCGTTCCGTCGATCACCGACTTCGCGAGGTACGGCGCCGGGTCGGGTTTCGGATAGACCGAGACGATGAGGACGACTCGGCCGCGCGCGCCGACGTCGAGCTTCGCGTCCGCGGCGAGCAGCTCTTTGTCCGACGCGCCGTTGAAGTTCGGATTCGCGGCGACGTCGCACGCGAGGACCTGATCGACCCTGAAGCTGCCGGCCTGTGCGAATGCCGCGGCGAGATCGGCGACGAGATGGACATTGGACAGCAGCACGTCGCCGCCGTTGCTGAAGTCGATGGCGTAGCCGACCTGGCGGTGTCCCGCACCGAGGTTGCGCGCGGCGCCGGTCTGCTGATCGACGGTCACGATCGGGTTCTCGGGATCGAGCGCGAACGCGTCGATGGGGATCTGCTGGAAGCCCTGCAGCTGCCACGTGCCGGCGAAGAGGTTGCCGAGGTCCTGCGCGGCGATTTCGGTCGTGTTCTCGAACAGCGGTCCGAGCGAGACGCTCGCCGAAGGTGTGGTGACCGCGGGCGTGCAGACCGAAGGCAAAACCCCGATGCCCGGGGTACAGAAGGCCGGCCAGATCTCGACTTCAGGAGTCCTCGCCGCGAACTGCCCGGCCGAGGTCTCGATCGTTTCCTTCAGCCCGAGGCCGGTCGCGGACTCGAACGTGTTGTCGAGACGGAACGTGGAGTTGACCGTCGTCGGCTGCTTGTCCTGCTCCGGATACTTCACGAACAGCGTGTCGCCGACCCTCACCTCGGCGGTCGCCGTCGTTTCTCTCGTGGCGTTGCTCGACGTCCAGTGCTCGAGCGGCCGGGCAAAACGGAACGTGACTTTGAGATCGGGATCGAAACGGAAGTTCTGCCGCGCGCTCAGTCTCGCGACCGCGGTGACGGTGAGGATCTCGTAGCTCAGATGAATGCCGCTGATGTCGTCGAACAGCGGATAGTTGGTGGTGCTCCAGGAAAGCGGCGGCACCGGCACGCCCGCAAGCTCCGCGAGGTACGCGGCGACCGCGGTGAGATCGAGGCCGAGCGACATGAACTCGTCCGTGCCCTGCCCGGTCAGCGTTCCATCGCCCTGCGCGGACGCCGTCGTCCGGATGTCGGGCACGCCGATGCTTCCGGACCACGCCGAGTAGTTGGCGAGCCACGGCGGCGGCTCGAGCTTGTCGCCCGGTTTGACGTCGAAGATGCGGAACTCGCCGGTGTCGAACGCAACGTGCGGAACGAGGTGCTTTTCCACGCAGTCGAACACGCAGAGCCGCACGCCGGCCTCGGCCTCGAGCGCCATCGAGCCGTTCAGCGAGAGGTTGAACTGCGGCGAGGTGGTGGTCATCCGCCAGCCGTTGTCGAGCATGTACGACGTCCGGATCTCGACCGTGTCTCCGGCGCGGAACGAATTCGCGTCGGGGAAGGTGACCGCCGGCGTGACCGGATATTCGACGTCGACGGAGCCGGGATCGGCGACGTTGAGATCGAACCAGAGGCCGGCGTGTCCGCGCACCATCCCGCGCACCCCGGCACCGAAGTCGGCGGTGCCGGCGATCTTCGTGTCGGCTTCCCAGAAATCGCCGTAGTACTCGTTGTAGTCGGGGGTCGAGACGTTCCACTTCACTTTGTTGGGATCGATGAGCGTGAATCGCTGGCTCGATGGAGGAGCGGCCGCGCCCGGTCCCCAGATGCTCTGATGGGTACTGCGGAAAACGAGCGCGGGATGAACCTGCTCCGCGAGGAGCGGCAATGCGAACAGCAACAGCAGAAACGCGAGAACTGCACGCTGAAGACGCATGGTGGACCTCCCAGTCCTGTGATGTCAGGACAGGAATAGGTCCGGAGAAAAAGCGCCGGAAGGACCGCGGTCACCCGGCCGAATGGTCAGATGACCAGGCTCGCTGTGAGAGGCGTCCGGCGGCTCCGCGCATTTCGGGCGCCTCGATGACGCGCACGCCGGACGGCGGGTGCTCGACCGCGTCGACGATCGCCTGCACGACCTGGGCGAGCCTGACGGGATAGAGCCGCCGCGCGGTGTCGCGCTGCGCGGGGAACGCGCCCCACAGCCAGTACAGCGGCAGGATCGCGTACGGCCACCAGTGGCCCGGCCCGAGGACGTACCAGGGACGGACGAAGGTCGAGGGGATCCCGCTCTCGCGCAGCAGCTGCTCCCCTTCCTCGCGTACCGCGACATAGGCCTTCATCGCCGGCGCGGGATGGGCGACGGAGAGATAGATGAAGTGCTGGATGGTGCTGCCCGCCGCCGCGCGCACCGACTCGCGGACCGACACGAGATCCACCTTGCGAAACTCCTCCGCCTTCGCCGGCGACGGATGCGCCACCCCGACGAGCTGAATGAAGGTATCGCTCGGCGCAATGTGCCGCGCAAACGACCCCGCATCCAGCGCATTCCCGAGAATCGGCCGCGCCCCGTCCGGCAACCGCTTTTCGGAGCCGGGGCGGATCAACGCGCGCACGATGTGCCCGCGCTCGATCAGCGAGGTGACGACGCGGGAGCCGATGTAGCCGGTGGGGCCGGTTACGAAGATGTTCATGGATGGATTACGCGTGCCGAGCCCGAGCGGTTTGAATTTCGAATTTCGAAGTGCGAATTCCGAATTCGGAATTCGACATTCGCAATTCGAAATTCACTCCTCACCACGCGATGCCGTAATCCTCCCCATGATTGCTGCTCCCTCCCCACAGGGTCCCGTGCTCCCGATCGAACATAATCGCGTTGATGGGGCCCGACGTACGATCCTCGAACGTCAGGTCATATCCCATCCCCCTCAGCTCCGAGCGGACCCAGGGCGGGGTGGCGTCGGCGAGGAGGATGCGGCCGGGGACGGAGAGGCGGTCGCCGAGCCATTTGCGGACCTGGAAGGTGTTCACGTTCGCGGCTTCGGTGGCTTCCTGCGGGGTCATGCCGAACTCGACGACGTTCAGGAAAAACTGGAGGAGGTTCTGTTCCTGCGTATCGCCGCCCTGCACCGCGAACGCAAGATACGGCAGGCCGTCCTTCATCGCCAGCGTCGGCGTGAGCGTGACGTGGGGGCGCTTGCCCGGCGCGATCACGTTGTACGGATTCTGCGCGGGATCGGTGTCGAAGCTCTGCGCGCGCTGGCTCAGGCCGATGCCGGTTTTGCCCGCGATCACCGCGGGGATCCAGCCGCCGCTCGGCGTGACGGAGACCACCCAGCCCTCTTCATCCGCGGCCTCGACCGACGTCGTGCCGAGCTGGAACAGGCGGTGGAAGTCCTCGAGCGCGGCGGTGGTGCGCGGCTTCGCGCCGGTGGCGCTCCAGTTGCGCAGCGTGTCGAGGAACGGATTCTTCTCGCCCTGGAACGGGTACGGATCGCCGGGGCCGATCGACGGATCGTTGCGCTGCGCGTTGATCAGCTTCGCGCGCTCGCGCGCGTACTCCTTCGAGATCAAGCCCGCCACCGGCTCGGCGGGCGGAAAGGCCGGGTCGCCCAGATAGAAATCGCGGTCCGCGAATGCGAGGCTCATCGCCTGATAGATCGTGTGGATGTAGCGCGCGCTGTTGTAGCCCATCGACTGCAGGTCGAAGTTCTCGAGGATGTTCAGCGCCTCCAGCATCGACGGACCCTGCGTCCACGCCGTGAGCTTGTAGACGTCGATGCCCTTGTAGCTCGTCTTCACCGGCTCCTCGATCCGCACCTGCCACTTCGCGAGATC
>Ga0134123_10002155_pt1 | contig 12921 bp, 9 predicted proteins | sample KB303_FD_96460 | JGI IMG/M metagenome (GOLD analysis project Ga0134123, IMG submission 96460) | Terrestrial soil microbial communities without Nitrogen fertilizer from Kellogg Biological Station, Michigan, USA - KB3-0-3 | ecosystem: Environmental > Terrestrial > Soil > Unclassified ...
CTTCCTTGACGCCGCCCATGCCGCGGCGAGAGGCTTCCGACTGACCGATTCCGGAGGTGACGCCGTGCGCCGAGCCGCTACCGCGTTCGCGATGACTTTGGCCCTCGCCTCGACAGCCTTTGCCCAGATCCCCGGAAGCCCGCAGTCGAACCGCGGCGCGTTCGCGCTCGACGCGATGGTCGCGCCCACGACCGGCTTCGGCTTCGGCTACTACGTCACCGACGGGCTGAGCCTGCGTCCGTTCGTCGGTCTCGGGTACGACGGCTACGGCTTCTACGCCAGCCTCGGCGCCCAGGCCCGCTACGAGTTCGGCGCGGGCTCGACCGTCGCTCCGTTCCTCTCGGCCTCGGCGCTCTACTCGCACACGCCCTCGGCCGCGATCGCGGAGCCGGGCACCGGCGGCGCGAGCCGGCAGGTCGTCTACCAGGGCGACGGGGCGCAGTTCGGCGCGGGCGCGGGGCTGCGCTTCCAGCTGTCGCGGAGCTTCTCCCTGTTCGGCGAGGGCCGCGTGCTCTACGCGACCTACCCGATCAACTCGCTCTCGCAGGGCTGGAGCTCGTTCGACATGGGCGACAGGACGCGCGGCGAGCTCGTGTTCGGCCTCACCTACCTCATGCACTGAGTCACGAGGCCGCGGGCGCCGCCGGCGGAGCCGCCGGTGGCCCGGGCTTCGCGAGCTCCGCCTCGATCTCCTGCAGGTCGGCCTCCGTGAGAGAGGGCGAGAAGCGCTTCACGCGCGGCAGGATGTCCGTCGTCTCGAAGTAGGGTCCCGCGCACGGCACGTGCAGCGAGCCGGCGGGAGTGAAGCGACCCTCCTCGAAGAAGGTGAGCGCGACGCGCCAGGCGCCTTTCTCGATCTTCTGCCGGCAGTGACGGCACTGCGCGCGACCCGAGGGGTCGCGCTCGGCGCCCGTCACCCTCGCCACGCGCGGGTGCTCGACGCCCTGGCGGGCGAGGGCCTCGAGCCGATCCTTGTCGGGGACGGCGGCTTCCGTCGCGCCGAGCGCCTCGAGGAACGACTCCGGGCGCTTCATCGCGCCGCACTCGAGGTGCGACCACTGGAACGACTCGCCCTCGGCGAAGGGATTGGGCAGGCTCTCCCCGAACTTCAGCTCTCCCGCGGCGATCTTCTCGCCGCAGCCGCGGCACTTGGCGCGGCCCGTCGGGGCGGGCTCGATCACGTGGGGCATGGCTACTCCAGCCGGCGCAGGACGAAGCACTTCAAATAGTACGTCTCCGGCACGCCCAGCACGACGGGGTGGTCGCGCGCCTGGCGGCGCTTCTCGACCACGGTGACGGTCGCGCCCGCGTCCGTCGCCGCGTCGGCCAGGATCGCCTCGAAGTCGTCCTCGTGGATGTGGTACGAGCACGAGCAGGTGACGAGGCAGCCTCCCGGGTTCAATATCCGCAATGCGCGCCGGTTGATCTCCTTGTAGCCGCGCGTCGCCTTGGGGATCGCGCCCTTGCTCTTGGCGAAGGCGGGCGGGTCGAGGATCACGGTGTCGAAGCGCTCCTCGCGCTTGTCGAGCTCGTGCAGCAGGTCGAAGACGTTGGCGTCGCGCGTCTCGACGTTGCCGAGCCCGTTGCGCTCGGCGTTCGCACGCACGCGCGCGAGCGCTTCCTCCGACAGGTCGACCGCGGTCACGTGCGAAGCGCCGCGCGCGACCTGCAGCGCGAAGCCGCCGTCGTAGCAGAAGGCGTCGAGCACGCGCCCCGTCGCGTAGCGGCGCGCCGCCAGATGGTTCTCGCGCTGGTCGAGGAAAAGGCCGGTCTTCTGTCCGCCGCGCAGGTCTACGGCCAGGCGCACGTCCCCCTCGTTGACCTCGACCCGCTCCGGCACCTCGCCGTGCAGCACGGAGACCGTCTGCTCGAGGCCTTCGAGCGTCCGTACCTTCGGGTCGTTGCGCTCGACGATGCCGCGCGGCTTCAGCAGCTCGACGAGCGCTTCCACGATCTCCGGCTTGGCGCGCTCGGTCCCCTGCGAGAGCGTCTGGATGGAGAGGTAGTCGCCGTAGCGGTCGACGACGAGCGACGGCAGCCCGTCGCCCTCGCCGTGGACGACGCGGTAGGCCTCGGCCCCGGCGGCCACCGTCCCGCGCCAGCGCAGCGCGCGCTCGATGCGGTCGCGCAGGAAGCTCGGCGACAGCGCCTCGCCGCGCTCGAGCATGCGCAGCCGGATCTCGGAGCGGTCAGACCAGAACGCGAAGCCGAGCGGCTCGCCGCGCACTCCCGCAACGCGAACGACAGCGCCGGGAGTGGCTCCGCCGTCCTTCACCACGTCGCTCCGGAAGATCCACGGGTGGCCGCGCTCGACGCGCGCCTGGCCCTTGCGGCTGACGACGACCGGCCCCTCGATTGGCATGGCGAAGGGCCAGCATACCCAACCTTTCGAACCCCCGCGGCGTCTCATGGACCGCGGAGACCCAGCCCGATGGACAAAGGTTCGCTTGCGGGACGTCGGCGTGCCGGAACCGAACACGAAGCCCCGGCCACGGCCCCCCGCCTCCCAGCCGAAATCGTTGACAGGACTGATATTCGCTCGCGCCCGGCGGATGGCACGGGCCTTGACTCTGTAGCCTGACGTGGACATTGCACGGCCGGACCTGCTCGAGAAGAAGAAGAAGAAGCAGCTGACGTGGATCGGCATCGGCGTGGCGGCGGTGGTGCTGCTGACCCTGGGCGTCTCGCGGCTCAAGCCCGCGGCGCCGACGGTCGAGCGCGCGACCGTCGTGATCGACACCGTGAGGCGCGGCGAGATGGTGCGCGAGGTGCGCGGGCTCGGGACGCTCGTCCCCGAGGACATCCGCTGGATCGCGCTGCAGACGGAAGCCCGCGTCGAGCGCCGCGTGCTGCTCCCGGGCACGATCGTCAAGCCGGACTCGGTGATCCTCGAGCTCAGCAACCCCGAGCTCGAGAACCAGGCGCAGGAGGCCGACTCGCAGGCACGCGCCGCCGAGGCGCAGCTCACCGAGCTCAAGGTGCGGCTCGAGAGCCAGCTGCTCGACCAGAAGGCGGCCGCCGCGCGCGTCGAGGCCGAGTCGAAGCAGGCGCGGCTGCGGGCCGACGCGGACGCCGAGCTGCACAAGAGCGGGCTGATCGCCGACATCACGCTCAAGCTCTCGCAGAGCGCGGCCGCGGAGCTCGAGCACCGCGAGAGGATCGAGCACCAGCGCCTGGCGATCGCCGGGGACGCGATCGAGGCGCAGCTCAAGGTCCAGCAGGCCGAGGTCGAGAACAGGCGCGCCGCGTCGCGGCTGCGCCGCTCGCAGGTGGAGGCGCTCCACCTGCGGGCCGGCATCGACGGCGTGCTGCAGCAGGTGCCGGTCGAGGTGGGCCAGCGCGTCGCGGCGGGAACCAACCTCGCCCGCGTGGCGCGGCCGGACAAGCTCAAGGCCGAGATCCGCATCCCGGAGACCCAGGCCAAAGACGTCGTCGAGGGCCAGAAGGCCACCGTCGACACGCGGAACGGATTCGTGGCCGGGCGCGTTATTCGGGTGGACCCGGCGGTCCAGAACGGGACGGTCACCGTCGACATCGCGCTCACGGGCGAGCTGCCGCCGGGAGCCCGTCCCGACCTGACCGTAGACGGCACGATCGAGCTCGAGCGGCTGCCGGACGCCGTCTTCGTGGGCCGGCCGGCGATGGGCCAGCCGATGAGCACGATCGGTCTGTTCCGGCTGGTGAAGGGCACGAACGAGGCCGTGCGCGTGCGCGTGGGCCTCGGCCAGGCGTCGGTGAGCACGATCGTGGTCAAGGAAGGGCTCGACGTGGGCGACGAGGTGATCCTGTCGGACACCTCCGCGTGGGACTCGGCGGACCGGATCCGACTGAACTGAAACGAGGGAGCATGACGACTGACAACGCGCTGATCAAGCTCGAGGGGCTGGGCAAGGTCTTCTACACGGACGAGGTCGAGACGCACGCGCTCTCCGACATCCACCTCGAGATCAAGAAGGGCGAGTACGTCGCGATCTCGGGGCCCTCGGGCTGCGGCAAGTCGACGCTGCTCTCGATCCTGGGGCTGCTCGACTCGCCGACCGGCGGCACGTACCGGCTGAACGCCAACTCGGTGCAGGACCTGGGCGCCGCGCAGCGCGCGCGGATCCGCAACCGCGAGATCGGGTTCATCTTCCAGAGCTTCAACCTGATCGGCGACCTGAGCGTCTACGAGAACGTCGAGCTGCCGCTCACGTACCGCGGGATGCGCGCCGCCGAGCGCAAGGAGCGCACGCTGAAGGCGCTCGAGCGCGTCGGCATGGCCCACCGCGCCAAGCACCTGCCGAGCCAGCTCTCGGGCGGTCAGCAGCAGCGCGTCGCCGTCGCGCGCGCGCTCGTCGGCGAGCCCTCGATCCTGCTGGCGGACGAGCCCACCGGAAACCTCGACTCGAGGAACGGCGAGGCGGTGATGGAGCTGCTGCACGACCTGCACCGCGCCGGCTCGACGATCTGCATGGTCACGCACGACAACCGCTTCTCGCGCCACGCCGAGCGCACCATCCACCTGTTCGACGGGCGCGTGGTGAGCGAGGAAGAGGCGGCGCAGGCCGCGGCCGAGGCGACGTCCGGCAAGGCCTAGGGGAACGAGCTTTCTCGGCCCGCGCTCGAAGCGGGCCGCGTAGACGGAGGAACCGGAGGACTGAGATGGCTACGCTCACGATGCACGAAGACTTCGGCGCGTTCTCGTCCGGCGACGAGCAGGTCGACCTCAAGTCGCGGCTGCTCGCCTACGAACGCGATCTCATCAGCGCCGCGCTCACCGAGACGGGCGGCAACCAGCGGCGCGCCGCGCGCCAGCTCGGCATCCTGCCGACCACCTTGCACGAGAAGATGAAGCGGCTCGGGCTGCGGGCCGACGTCTTCATGCCCTCGGTCGACGGACAGCAGGCCTCCGCTTCGGATCCGGCCGCGCGCGCCTGAGCCCGGGCGGCGCGCCATGACCCACGAGCTGCGCCACGCGCTGCGCCTGCTCTGGCGCGCGCCCGGCTTTACCGCTCTCGCGGTCGGGACGCTCGCGCTCGGCATCGCGGCGAGCACCGCGATCTTCAGCCTGGCCGACGCGGTCGTGCTCGCGCCGCTGCCGTACCAGGACCCGGCGCGCCGCGTGATGATCTGGAACCGCTGGCGCGGCTTCGACAAGACCTGGGTCAATCCCGCCGAGATGCGCGCGTACGGCGAGCGCTGCCCGAGCCTCGCGCGCGTCGCGAACTGGTCGTTCGACGCGCAGAACCTCACCGGCGACGGCGAGGCGGCGCGCGTCAACGTGGGCTTCGTCTCGGCGAGCGCCTTCGCGGTGCTCGGCGCGCGGCCGCTCGTCGGCCGCGGTATCGCGCCGGAGGAGGACCGGGCCGGCGGCCCGCACGTCGTGGTGCTGGGCCACGCGCTCTGGCAGGGCCGCTACGCCGGCGACCCCGGCGTGATCGGGCGCGGCATCGAGCTCGACGGCGTGACGCACGAGGTGATCGGCGTGATGCCGCCGGGCTTCGCGCTGCCCACCGACTTCAACCAGCACGCGGCCGAGCCCACGCAGGTCTACGTGCCGCGGGCGCCCGACGAGGACGACCTCACCGAGTTCGGCAACCACGGCGACTACGGCGCGGCCGAGCTCGCGCCGGGGGCGACCGTGGCGCGCGCCAGTGAGGAGCTGCGCGCCGCGACGCAGCAGCTGACGGCCGAGGGCAAGTACGACCCGCGCATCCAGCACGACGCCTTCGCGGTGTCGCTGCCGGACGAGATCCTGGGGACGCACCGGCCGGCGGTCGCAGTGACCGCCGGGGCGGCGATCCTGCTGCTGCTGATCGCGTGCGCCAACGTCGCGAGCCTGCTGCTCGCCCGCGGCGCGGCCCGCCAGCGCGAGCTGGGGCTGCGCGCGGCGGTCGGCGGCGGCCGCGGCCGGCTGGTGGCGCAGCAGCTCGTCGAGGGCGTGGCGCTGGCGGCGCTCGCCGCCGCGATCGGCCTGCCCCTCGCGTCCGCCGCGCTCCGGGTGCTCGGCGCGACGGTGACGGCGAACGTCCCGCGCGCCGCGCTCGCGTCCATCGATCCGCGGGCGGTCGTCTTCGCCCTCGTGCTGGCCGCGGCCACGACGCTGCTGTTCGCGCTCGTGCCGGCGCTGCAGAGCTCGAAGCTCGACGTCAGCTCGGCGCTGCGCGAGGGCGGGCCGCGCACGGCCGGCGGCGCGTCGCACCGGCGCTGGCGCACGGGCGTGGTGGTCGCGCAGGCGGCCTTCGCCGCGCTGCTCGCGGTGGGCGCGGTGCTGATGGCGAAGACGCTCGGCTCGCTCACGCACATCGACGTCGGCTTCCAGCCGGCGGGCGTGCTGACGCAGCGGCTGTCGCTCCCGCAGAGCGCCTACCCCGAGGCGCCCGACGTGGTCCACTTCTATCAGTCGCTGCTCGACGCGACCCGTGCCCTGCCCGGCGTGACGAGCGCGGGCCTGCTGCGCTCGCTGCCGCTCGGCGAGTCGATCGGAGACTGGGGCATCACCGTCGAAGGCTACGACGCGCAGGGCGCGGGCACGTCCGCCGACTGGCAGGTCGCGTCGGACGGCGCGTCCGAGACGCTCGGCGAGCGCCTCGTGGACGGGCGCTTCCTCGCCCGCGGGGACGACGAGAACGCGGCGGACGTCGCCGTGATCAACGAGGCGATGGTGCGCAAGTACTGGCCGGGCCGGGACCCGGTCGGCCAGCGCTTCCGGATCGGCGGCCCGCAGCGGCCGTGGGTCGGCGTCGTGGGTGTCGTGGGCGACGTGCGGCACAACGGCATCACCGGGATCGTGAAGCCGAAGTTCTACAGGCCGCACGCGCAGTTCCACCGCTCGCGCGGCGGCCCGACGCGCGACATGGCGCTCGTCGTCAAGACCGACGGCGACCCGCTCGCGCTCGCCGGCCCGATCCGCGACGTGGTGCGCCGGCTCGACCCCTCGGTGCCGGTCTCGGGCGTGCGCACGCTCGAGGCCGTCGTCGCCTCGTCGATCGTGGCGCCGCGGCTCGCCTCGCTCGTGCTCGGGCTCTTCGCCGTGCTCGCGCTCCTGCTCTGCGCGGTCGGCGTCTACGGGGTGCTCGCGATGGGCGTGGCCGAGCGGCGCCAGGAGATCGGCGTGCGGCTCGCGCTCGGCGCGCAGGCGGCGACCGTCGGCCGCCTGGTGCTGCGCGAGGGCCTGACGGCCGTCGGCTGCGGGCTCGCGCTCGGCCTCGTCGCGGCCGCGTTCCTGTCGCGCTTCCTGGTGAGCCTGCTCTCGGGCGTGCGGCCGCTCGACCCGGGGAGCTACCTGCTGGTCGCCGCTGGCCTCGCGGCGGTCGCGGCGCTGTCGGGGCTCGTGCCGGCGCTGCGCGCCGCGCGCACGGATCCCGCGATCGCGCTGCGCGCGCAATAGAGCCGCGATGCACGCGCTCGAACGGGATCTCCGCTACGCGCTGCGCTCGCTGCGCCAGAACCCGTCGTTCACGCTGCTCGCGGCGCTGACGCTCGGCCTCGGGATCGGGGCGGCGACCACGATCTACAGCGTGATCCAGAACGTGCTGTTCGATCCCTACCCGTACGCGCACACCGACCGCAACGTCAGCCTGCTGATCCACGACACGAGCCGCCCGCGCTCGGGGGGGCGGGCCTTCTTCAAGCTCGACGAGTTCCTGGACTACCAGGAGCAGATCCACTCGTTCGAGGAGGTGATCGGCGGCGGCTTCGAAGACGTCCTCTACTCGACCGCCGAGGGCACCGAGCAGCTCACGGGCGCCCTCATGTCGGGGAACAACTTCTCGTTCCTCGGGATCCCCGCAGCGCTCGGCCGCACGCTCACGCCCGCGGACGGCCTGCCCGGCGCGGCTCCTGCCTTCGTGCTGAGCCACCGCGCGTGGGCGAACCGCTTCGGCTCGGACCCCAGGATCGTCGGCAAGAGCTTCGTGCTGAACGGCGTGCCCACGACGCTCGTCGGCGTGATGCCGCCGCGCTTCCACAAGATGGCGGCGGACGTCTACAAGCCGGTCCGGCTCGAGCGCGGCGACAGCGCGCAGCGCGCGCGCTTCTTCCGGCTGCAGGCGCGGCTCAAGCCCGGGGTGACGCGCGAGCAGGCCGAGGCCGAGGCCAACGTCGTCGCGCAGCGCGTGGCGAAGCTCTACCCGGACGAGTACCCGAAGGCGTTCCGCGCCGAGGTCGCGACCTGGGCCGACGGCATCGTGGGGCCCTTCAAGAACACGCTCTACACGCTCGCCGCCGCCGTGGCGCTCCTGCTGCTGATCGCCTGCGGCAACGTCGCCAACATGCTGCTGAGCCGCGCGACCGCCCGCGAGCGGGAGATGGCGGTGCGCTCCTCGCTCGGCGCGACGCGCGCGCGGCTCGTGCGGCAGCTGCTCGTCGAGAGCCTGCTGCTCGCGCTCGTCGGCGCCGCGGTCGGCTGGGGTCTCGCCTACGCCGGGCTGCCCGCGCTCGTGCGCGCGATCCCCGAGGGCCTGATCCCGCGCGAGGCCGTGATCCGCCTGAACCTGCCCGTGCTGCTCTTCAGCCTGCTCGTCGCCGTCTTTACCTCGGTCGTGTGCGGGCTCGTCCCGGCGCTGCGGCTGGCGGGCAACCTGGTGGACCCGCTCAAGGACTCGGGCAAGGGCGGCGGCGGCGGCGCGGGGTACCGCGCGCGGCGGCTGAACGGCGCGCTGGTGAGCGCCGAGGTGGCGCTGTCGCTGGTGCTGCTGACCGGAGCGGGCCTGCTGATGCGCAGCTTCGTCGAGCTCCAGACGCAGGACCTCGGCATCCGCCCCGAGCGCGTGCTCAACGCGCGCGTGCCGCTGCCGCGCGGGTCGTACCAGTCGCCTGCCGCCAAGCAGCAGTACTTCGACCAGGTGATCGGCCGCGTGCGCGCGCTGCCCGGCGTCGTCTCCGCGAGCGTCGCGACGAGCGTGCCGCCCTTCGGCGGCATCCGGACCGCGGTGGACTACCCGGGTCGCACGGCGAGCGAGCGCCAGGAGGCGATCCTCCAGCTCTGCACCGACGGCTACTTCGAGACGCTCGGTCTCACGCTGCGCCGCGGCCGCCTCCTCACGCCGGTGGACGTGGCCGGCGCGCGCCAGGTCGCCGTCGTGAACGAGACGCTCGGCCGCCGCTTCTTCGGGACCGAAGACGCGGTCGGACGCACGATCGAGCTGAAGACGCTCGCGACCGTGCCCGAGTCGCCGGTTCCGAGCCCGGTGTTCGAGATCGTCGGCGTCGTGGCCGACGCCCGCAACCAGGGCCCGTCGGAGGAGATCGTGCCCGAGGCGTTCATCCCGCACTCGGTCACGAGCGCCTTCGAGCGCGGGATCCTGGTGAGGACCGAAGGCCCCCCGCAGGCGATCACGAACGACGTGCGCCGCGCGATCTGGTCGGTCGACCGCAACGTCGCGGTGACTCTGGTCGTGAGCCTGAGCGAGCTGCTCGCGCAGTTCGCCTACGCGGAGCCGCGGCTCGTGCTCGTGATCCTCGGCGTCTTCGCGCTGCTGGGGCTCGTGCTGGTCGCGCTCGGGGTCTTCAGCGTCACGGCCTACGCCGTCTCGCGGCAGACGCACGAGATCGGCATCCGCATGGCGCTCGGCGCCGGGCGCGGCGACGTGCTCCGGCACGTGCTGCGGAGCGCCTTCCGGCGCGTCGGCCTGGGTGTCGCGGCCGGCGTCGTCGCGAGCCTGCTGGCGACGCGTGTGCTCGCGCACCAGCTCTTCGGGGTCACGCCGTACGATCCCGCGACGCTCTCGGCCGTGGTGGCGCTCGTCCTCGTCGTGGGCTTCCTGGCGTGCTACCTGCCGGCGCGGCGCGCCGCGCGCGTCCAGCCGACGGTGGCGCTGCGCTACGAGTGAACGGCTAGGCGCTCTCGCTCAGAAGCCCCTCGATGCGCTGGCCCTGCTCGAGGCCGAGCAGGCGCTGCTTGCGCCAGAGCCCGCCGCCGTAGCCGCCGAGCTTGCCGCCCTTGTTCACGACGCGGTGGCAGGGGATCACGATCGCGATCCGGTTCATGCCGTTCGCGGTGCCGACCGCGCGCACGGCGTCGGGGGAGCCGGTCTTCCTCGCGACGTCCTGGTAGGAGCAGGTCTGGCCGTACGGGATCTTCAGGAGCTCCTGCCAGACCCGCTCCTGGAACGGCGAGCCGCTCACGTGCAGCGGGACCTCGAAGCTCCGCCTTTCCCCGGCGAAGTACTCGGCGAGCTCGCTCTTCAGGCGGTCGAGCAGCGGGTGATCGCCCGGCACGAGCGGCAGCTTCAGGCGGCGGCCGAGGGTCTCGAGCTGCGTCTCCAGCTTGCGGCGGTCGGTGAACTCGAGCAGGCAGACGCCGCGGCTCGTGGCGGCGGCGATCATCGGGCCGAGCGGCGTGCGCAGCCACGCGGCCGTCGCGGCCTCGGCCCCGCGCGCCTGGCCCGGCGTCTTCCCGAAGTGCTTGCCGAACGCCTCGCGGAAACCGCTCTCCGAGTCGTAGCCGGCGTCGAGCGCGGCCCCGGCGAGATCCTCGCCCTCGCGCAGGCTCTTGAGCCCGCGCCCCAGGCGCTGGGCACGGCAGTAGGCGTCGAAGCTCATGCCATAGGTCCTCTGGAAATAGCGCCGCGCGCGCTCCGGGCTCACGCCCAGCGTGCGCAGCTGCTTCGCCTTGAGCCGCCGCTCGGGCTCGGCGCCGACCGCGGCCAGCAGGTCCGCCACCCACGCGGGCGGCTTGCCGTCCGCTTCGAGCGGCCGGCAGCGCTGGCACGGCCGGTAGCCAGCGAAGAGCGCGTCCTTGATCGAGCCGAAGAACTCCACGTTCTGGCGCAGGGGCTTCCTGGCCGAGCACGACGGCCGGCAGAAGATGCCCGTCGTGCGCACGCCGGTCACGAAGACCCCGTCGTACGACGCATCCTGGCCGTAGAAGGCCCGCTCCATCTCGGCCGGCCGCGGGGCTGCTGCAGTGCTCATGCCTGCAGAATAGTCCGGCCGTTTCCCCCCTGCCACCGGAAAACGGATGTCGAATTCCGCCTCTGGGAACCCGTGATCCCACAGCCGAACACCCCGCCTCCGGCGCTCGAGCGAAAGGCGCGGAGCGACAGGGATTTGGCTCGCCAGGGCCACTGGCACGAGTCGTGGTTTCCGGAAGGCCATGGGTCTCCTGCGCGACCTCGTCGGAGCCGCCGTTCCCGCCAGGAACGAAGACGCCGGCCTGGTCAAGAATGAGGGCATGCAAGAAAAGATCATCGAGCTGCGCGGCGTCGAGAAGAGCTACCCCCAGGGCGGCGGCCAGGTGTACGTGCTGCGCCGGGTCGACGTCGTGATCGAGGAGGGCGAGTTCGTCTCGATGATGGGGCCCTCGGGCGCCGGGAAATCCACGCTGCTGCACATCCTCGGCATGCACGACAGCGAGTTCACGGGCGAGTACCACCTGCTCGGCGAGCCGGTGCACAAGCTCGGGCGCAAGCAGCGCCACGAGCTGCAGAAGCGCGCGATCGGCTTCGTGTTCCAGAGCTACCACCTGCTCGACGAGCTGACCGTGGCCGAGAACCTGGAGCTGCCGCTCAGCTACCGCAACCTGAAGAAGTCCGAGCGCGAGGCGATCGTGGCCGACACGCTCGACCGCTTCCAGATCGTGGGCAAGAAGGATCTCTACCCGCGCCAGCTCTCCGGCGGCCAGCAGCAGCTGGTGGCGGTCGCGCGCGCGATCGTGGCGAACCCGAAGCTGATCCTCGCCGACGAGCCGACCGGCAACCTGCACACGGAGCAGGGCGCCGAGATCATGCAGCTGTTCCAGAAGCTGAACGCCGAAGGCACCACGATCATCCAGGTGACGCACTCCGAGACGAACGCCGGCTACGGCCGCCGCGTGATCAAGATGCGCGACGGCTGGATCGTCAACGACTAGAGGGCGGCCGCCATCCCGAGGAGCGCTAGATGCTCGACTCGATCCGACAGGACGTCGCCTATGCCGCGAAGCGGCTCGCGCAGTCGCCCGGCTTCACGCTCGTCGCGGCGCTGACGCTCGCGCTCGGGATCGGCGCGACGAGCGCGATCTTCAGCGTCGTGAACGCGGTGCTGCTGCGGCCGCTGCCGTTCCCGGAGGCCGACCGGCTGGTGCAGCTCGCGGCGCTCTGGAAGCAGGAGCCCGTCGCGTACCTGGCGCCGCCGAACTTCCTCGACACCGAGGCGCAGGCGCGCAGCTTCGAGCGGCTCGCGGCGTTCGACGGCGGCGGCGTCACGCTCACCGGGCGCGGCGACGCCGCGCGCCTCGAAGGCGCCTTCGTGAGCGCCGGATTCTTCGACGTGCTGCGCGTTCGGCCGGCGCTCGGCCGCGGCTTCGTGGCCGACGAGAACGAGCCCGGCAAGACGAAGGTCGCGGTGCTCGGCCACGAGCTGTGGCGCGATCGCTTCGGCGGCGACCCGGGCGTGCTGGGAAGCACGATCCAGATCGACCGCGAGCCCCGCACCGTCGTCGGCGTCGCACCCAAAGGCTTCGGCTTCCCGGACGACTCGCAGATCTGGCTGCCGCTCGAGTACGACGAGCAGTTCCGCGTGAAGAGCCGCGGCGCCTGGTACCTGCAGGCCGTCGGCCGCCTCGCGCCGGGCGTCACGCTCGCGGGCGCGCGCGAGGAGGTGGCCACGATCGCGGCGCGGCTCGCGAAGGACTACAAGGACGCGAACGAGGGCCTGGGCGGCACCGTGCGCGGGCTGCAGGAGTCGATGGTCGGGGACACGCGCAAGGCGCTGCTCGTGCTGCTCGGCGCCGTCGGGCTGGTGCTGCTGGTCGCCTGCGTCAACGTCGCGAACCTGCTGCTCGCCCGGATCAGCGGCCGCGAGGGCGAGCTCGCGCTGCGCGCGGCCCTCGGCGCCGGGCGCGGCCGCATCGTGCGCCAGCTGCTGACGGAGAGCCTGCTGCTGGCCGCCGCGGGCGGCGCCGCCGGGCTCGCGCTGAGCGTCGTGCTGTCGCGGCTGCTGGTGCGCTTCCTGCCCTTC
>Ga0134123_10002157_pt1 | contig 12914 bp, 9 predicted proteins | sample KB303_FD_96460 | JGI IMG/M metagenome (GOLD analysis project Ga0134123, IMG submission 96460) | Terrestrial soil microbial communities without Nitrogen fertilizer from Kellogg Biological Station, Michigan, USA - KB3-0-3 | ecosystem: Environmental > Terrestrial > Soil > Unclassified ...
CTTGGATATCTAGAATTTTATCCAACTGACAATCCAAACTACCTCCCCACAATTGCCAGCCACTCTGGCAGTCAACCAATTCTGCACTGATCAATAGACCACTTGGCCGTGACGTGATCTTACCAAGGAGAATTGCTTCGACTCGCAGTTCTCGTGCAAGCACCTTTAGATCTGCTTCACTCCGCTTGTACCGAAAAACGGCAGACCGTGACATGACTCGCATCCGGGAAATTTTTGAGAGGGTGTTGATGATGTTCTCTGTGACACCATCGGCCAGATACTCCAAGGCTTGATCGCCCGTGGCGTTCAAGAAAGGCATAACCGCCAAAGTTGTTCGCGGGCGTTGTTGAATGGCGCTGTTAGCGTGGTGTTCCGAATTCAAATCGACCAGCTGTACCGCGGCTACAAACCGATAACCCCGACGTGGCACTGTTTCGACGTATTGAGCGTCCGACCGTTGATCGCCTAGCGCGCGCCTAAGTGTAAAGACGTGCTGGGCCAGGTTACCTTCCTCCACATACGAATCCGGCCAGACCTCCTCCATGAGCCTGTCTTTTTCCACCAACTCGCCCGCATGACGAAGCAATAAGAGAAGAATGTCAGTCGCTTTAGGTGACAGAGAAATCACCTCACCCGAGCGCGTCAAGACGCGATGGGCACCGTCCATTCGAAACGGTCCAAATTCGTAGCAGGAATCGTTGCTATGAGGCATAAGACCTTGAGAACCGGTTAATAAAACTTTGAGAATGTTCTAAGGACTTTCGAGCTTTGAGTGAGTATATTGCCGCCGTCGTCAAACGCCAGTGTCGTTTTCAGACTCGCAGGATTGTAACGGTCGACTCTGACGATGGCAAGAAAATCGAGAACTCTCGCTTTGGCGTTTAGTCCGAAGCAGCTGAAAGAGGGGGCAACGTCAGCTGGAGGGATAAGGTGGAATCCCGTTTCGGATTTGGGTTCCTCACCCCGGCGGCCTTCGCTTCCCTGCGCCTCACGGTTACTTCGCCCGGTTGAGGCGCATGGGCCGCGAAGAAGTCAAAGCCACGCTCGAAATTCGGAGTGCTTCAGCTTGTCGTGGGGAAACGGTGCGAATCTCCGTGAAGTGTTGTTGCGCGGTGAGGCCAGCAATACTGGCCCCGCGACAAGCTGAAGCACTCCGAAGTGGTTCATGAATCGACACATTTACAAGTTGCTTAGACTAAGCCCTGAGAAGCTGTCCGCTAGCAACGCGTTTGTATTCCCATGACCTGGATCGAGTCAAGAATCAGAAAGCATTGAGAAGTTGCGTCTCGTTTGACGGAATCGTATTGAGGATAGAAGTGCGGCGACTCGGCCAACTATACCCGCTTCCTAGTTCACCATCCTGCGTGTGGTATCTGTTAGCGCCCCTTGAAGACAGGCGACCGTTTTTCGAGAAACGCTCTTGTACCTTCGCGCACGTCTTCCGTTTCAAACAACGACGCAAAGATTTCGGTCTCGAGTTTGAGACCTTCTTCAAGTGGAAGATCGAGACCGCGGGCGACGGCTTTCAGGCATCCTCTAATCGAGAGCGGCGAGAGTTGGGCGATTTCGTTTACCAGCGAGGTGGTCTCTGACAGAAGCATCTCGGGCGAAACAATTCGATTAATAAGACCAAATGCCAAAGCTTCTTCGCTGGACAGTGTCCTTCCAGTCAACATCATTTCCAACGCTCGACCCACACCGAGTTCACGTGCCAATCGTTGTGTTCCGCCGTACCCGGGAATCAAGCCAAGCTTCGTTTCCGGCAAGCTGAAACTTGCGTCCACTGATGCCAGTCGTAAATGACACGCAAGCGCCAACTCGAGACCACCGCCCGCGGCAATACCGTTGATAGCGGCGATTACTGGAACCGGAAAGTTTTCAATCCGGTCGCATAGTCGCTGCCCACGTTCGGAAAGCATCGACGCATCTGCGTCCCGTAGTTCGTTGATATCGGTGCCAGCGCAGAACGCGCGTTCCCCAGCGCCCGTGAGAATAACGGCGCGCAAGTCATTGTCGTCTTCGAGATGACTTAACTCTGAACCGAGTGCTTCAAATATATCGTTCGTAAGCGCATTGAGTTTTTCAGGACGATTCAGACGAAGGATCGCGAGCGCAGGAGTACGTTCGCTGAGAATGGGTAGTTGTTCGTTCAAAACTCTCACCACCAAAGACCAGGGTCCAGCTAAACCAAACTCATCGGCGTTGGATTCTTCGGGTCCTTCGTGTAGTCGTAAAACCCACGCCCGGACTTTCTTCCATACAAACCTGCCAACACCATTCGCTTTAACAACGGTGGTGAGGCAAAACGCTTTTCCCGAAACTCATTGAACATGATTTCTGCGATGTAATAGGTTGTGTCGAGGCCCACGAAGTCGCCGAGCGTGAACGGCCCCATCGGATATCCACATCCGAGCTTCATAGCATTGTCGATATCCACGATCGATCCAACGCCTTCTTCCAACGCCCGGATCGCGTCGAGCATATAAGGCACAAGCAAGCGATTCACGATGAATCCGGTTTTGTCGCTGGCCCGAACCGGAACTTTACCGAGTGTCTTGCCAAACCCAACTGCCTGTTCGTACACCGCGTCGTCGGTCAGAATTGTCCGTACAACTTCGACCAGCTTCATCAGTGGGACCGGATTGAAAAAGTGAAGTCCAATGAAACGCTTCTGTCGTTCAGCCGACGTTGCAGTCATCATTTCAGTGATCGAAAGAGACGACGTGTTTGATGCGAATATTGTTTCCGGTTTACACAACTCATCAAGTTGTTTGTAGGTGCTTCGCTTCTCTTCGAGGTTTTCGATGATTGCCTCGATGATGATGTCGCAGTCGGCAAGGTCCGCAAACGACGTGGTGCCAGACAGACGACCACGAATGTCCTTTTGCTGATCAGCAGTGATTGTCCCTTTCTCGGCGAACTTTGCCAGCGACTTCTCAATTCCCCCAAAACCCTTCGCAATCAGCTCATCGGAAATCTCTTTAACAACAGTTTCGAATCCTGCACTTGCCGCAACTTGAGCAATACCGGCACCCATTAAACCGCATCCCAAAACTCCTACTTTCTTTATCTCCATCTCTGTCTCCTGGTTAAATGAAATACTTGGTTTCTATCGATCTGCTTTTGGCGCGGCCGACTTGAGCCACGCGTCATAATCTTTTCGCAGGGCAACATACTCTTCAATCAGTTTCTGATCAGCAGGTACACTCCGCTTCTCATCTCCCGGCGAAGGGCTCGCATTTGCGGTTGCTTTCGCTTTGTCAAACAAAATAAGCACGCGTACCTTTAGCTCTTCAGCTTTTGGATCCGGTGAGATTGTCGACGCGAGCATCTGCGTCGACGCCGCGACATTTCGGAAGTCTCTCTCATAGACGACCGCAGCAGCAGTTTCCTGGGCTTGATTCATTACGTTTGCATAAGAATTGAAAACGTCCTCGCGTCTTGTTTGTTGTTGGAGACGAGGGACGTAGAAGCGTTGGCCCACTTTGAAAAAACTGAAAACCAGTAAGGCCAGTGCTGCAACTTGCAGAGCTCGCCAGAAGATCGTACTTCCCTGATTTTCACCCGGCCGTCGATATTGCACTAACAACGCGATTGCCGCTCCTGACAGCAACCCACCCAGGTGAGCAGCATTGTCGATGGACCGGCGTCCAATGAAACCGATAACGAGATTCAGAAGGATTATCGGAACCAGTCCGGTGCCAAACGCACGCTTGAAACCTTCCGGTAGTTCGTGACGAAACTTTATGCCGAAGACAAACAGCACACCAACTAAACCAAACAAAGCGCCCGAAGCCCCCGCAGAAGGCTCGTCAAAGGCTTTGAAAATGAAGCGAGCCAACGAATTTGTCGCCAAGCCTGGCCGCACCGTTAAGTAGCTGGCTACAACTCCAGCAATTCCGGTCAGCACCCAAAACACGACGAACTTTGCAGAGCCGTAAAGCTTCTCCACGTATGGCCCAATCATCCAGAGGCTATACATGTTGACCAGCAGATGGATCAAATTGACGTGAAGAAACATCGGAGTAACAAATCGCCACCATTGGTAGTTTGGCGCCGCGATTAGTCCATTCACCTTGGCACCGTAGGCCACCAGTACCTGAATGGGAAAGTCTTGCAGTAAACCGATTCCGGAAATACCGCTTGAATCCCACATCAGTAGAAATAGAAACAAGTTGGCGATCAGAAAGGTGATCGTAAACTTATAAGGACGATCCAGAATGGCCCTTGCGAAACGCAATGTCTCGCGATCGGGAGACGCTAGCCTTTCCTGCTTTGGTGGTGGAGCTACGGTTGAGGTACCGCAAACCGCACAATTAGACTCACCCGCGCCCACTATTGATGAACAATTACGACAGAGAGTCGGGCGGCCTGCGGTGTTTGAGTTTGACGAATTTTCAGACAATACGTAGAGACTAACAAGCGTGATGCTTTTGCCGCAAAGCATCACGCTTCAGTTTTCTGATTTGAGTTATGGAGCGGCGCTTTAGCCCATGACTTCGAGAAGACTAACTAAATCGTCGGCGTGCTCCTCTTCCATGGCCAGAATTCCTTCGAGCATGCGTCGAGAGGTTGGATCGTCGTTTCCGAAATAAGTGATCATTTCACGATAGCTGTCGATCGCGATACGTTCGGCCACCAGGTCTTCCTTGATCATATCGAGCAGAGAATCGCCCTCGACATACTCTGCGTGACTACGCGTCAACAGACCATCGGGATTAAAATTTGGCTCACCCTTTAGCTGAACAATGCGTTGCGCAATTAGATCTGCATGTCCCTGTTCTTCGTTGGCGTGTTGCAGGAATTCGGCGGCAACGCTTTCAGCATTAATGCCGGTGGCCATGAAATAATGCCGTCTGTATCTAAGCACGCAGACCAACTCGGTTGCGAGCGCTTCATTTAAGATTCTGACCGCTGTCCCCAGATCAGCGGAGTAACCTTCAGTAACGGCTCCGTTTTCAATGTGTTTACGTGCGCGTTCGCGCAGAGTTTTAATGTCAGTGAGAAATGGTTTATCCGCCACGGCACTCACTCCTTAAATCAAATTTTGGGGGTGCAAGGATATTACTCGCCGATTGAAGGGCTAGCAAGCTGGGTAAGAAGATCATTGGTCATTTCTCATTTGACATTTCTCATTTGACATTTCTCAGTTGTCATTTGATTGACGTTGCAAACTCGATTGATTGAGTTGCGACTTCAACTCTAGTGACTTCGATAAAGCTATTTCGACTATAGAGCTATTTCGACGCGGTTACTGTCTAGGTCTATATTGAAGCGGTACAGTCTAGATCTATACCGACGAAGCCGGCCTGAATTGGTTCCGTCCGGGAGGTTTGAGATAGAAGTCGAACTAGAATGGGTGGGCTGTCGTAAGGAGTTTCAACGGTTAGGCAGTTCCCACCCAAGACACGCGAGGTTTACAAAATGTATTGCCCACAATGCGGTCAAGTTCAAACCGGTGATGTTCGTTATTGTTCACGTTGCGGCCTGTCTCTTCATGAAATAAACCGATGGCTAACCGGGGCCGGCGAGCTAATAAACCCAGAAGGCGCTAAGCAGGAATTATCGCCACGGCGCCGGAACATTCTTCGTGCTGCGAAGGTTGCGTTCTTTAGCGGCTTTCTATGTCCGGTAGGATTTGTAATCGGCCAATCGGCTCGAGAACCGCAGTGGTTGGCTATCCCGCTGATGGTGTTCGTTTCAAGTTTGATTTGGATGCTGTACTGCCGGATCTTTATGGAAGGGAATAAGCCCACAGGAAATAGACGTCAATTGGCGACCGCGCAAGAAAACTACTTACCACCTGCTCGTGCCTCCCTCGCGTTGGACGCCCACCAAATCAACACCGCAGAGATCGCTCAGCCTCCTAGCGTCACCGAGTACACAACAAATTTGCTTAGGAACCGCGAGGGCAATTAGTTCTAGTTGTACTTAAGACTCAACCATCATTCCGCCGTTAGCTTGGCTTGAAGCTTCACTTCAGTCGGCGCACTGTTCGCATTAGTCACTTCCACTGGCGCTTCCCAAACGAGCGTCTTGATACGACATGTTCCTGTGTTGTCTTCGCGGCAATAGAAAAGAGTCACTTGCGCTCGGAGATTTGCCAGGCCGTTCGAGGAAACGGTTAAGGGTATTCGCAATGGAAGCTTCAGATCCTTTGCCGAACGTGACGCGGTTTTCTGATCAAGACTAATACTTTTCTCATTGTCGACTGACACTGTGTAGCGCTGCGGGGCTGACGGGTTGAGGTGATAGCCGGCTGGAAGATCCACATTGATAACCAGGAAGCCATTTGCGCCGGCGCGAAGTTGTTGCGCCGTAACTTTCAGGGTTTCCGCATTTGGACCGCCGGTTTCCGCCAGGGAAGCCATTGATTTTGCGGGAGGTGTTAGACCATTGATTCGTAACGTTGACGTCTCTTTTGTCTTCAGATCGACCACACGTATCGCGTGATTGTTGGTGTCAGCGACATAGAGTTTTCCGTTAGCGATGGTCAAGCCACCGGGTTCGTAAAACATAGGAGACGAACCGTCTGCCTGGCCGGGTTTACCGCTTCCCAGGAGCGAAGAGACTCTTTGCTTTTGCGGATCGAGTTCTTTGATCTTGTGATTGTAGGTATCGGCAATTAGTAATTTGTTGCCAAACGACACCAGGCCCAATGGATGCTGGAGTCGAACATCATTTCCCGTTGCGTCAACGTCGCCAAACTCAAACAGGTCGCCACCAACGACTGTTCTCACTTGTCCATCTTTGAGATCTATTGCCCTGATAATGTTCGACTCGCTATCGGCAACGTAAAGATTCTTGCCGTCGGTTGCCAGGCCAGAAGGTTGAGCAAAGCCCGCATCGAGAAGTGGACCATCCAAACAGGCTTCTCGACCCGAACCGGCAAAAGTCGAAATTTCATTCTTGTCGAGATCCAACTTCCAAATTTGATGTGGGCCAGCCATCGCGATATAGAGTGTTTCGCCAACCAGTTGCAGATCCCATGGTGAACTCAAAGCAACGGATCGTGCTGGACCCTGTTTGAAATACTCCATCGTTTGCTTGCCCGTGCCGGCGATGGTTTCGACATTCCGGCTCTTCAGGTTGACGCGACGTATCAGATGGTTTTCGGTATCGGCAACGTAGAGAAAGTCGCCCGACAAAGCCATGCCCTGGGGTCTGTAGAAACTTGCTTTGTCGTAAGGGCCATCGACGGCTCCCGCATCGCCGGCGCCAATTGTCTCGATCAATGACCCATCAAGTTTTGTAACTACCAGACGGTTGTGATTCGAATCAGCGATGAACAGGCGATCGGTATTCGGGTCTGCGACAATCTTTCCGGGGAACGCCAGCGGAAGATCCCCAACCTTGGCGCGCTCCAGGACGAGCGACAGTGGTTGTTCGTTCAACTCACCGCGTTTACGAAACTCGGGTAGAAGTTGAGCAATGGCGTTGTCGATTACATCGTAATTTCCCTCGCCTGATGCATTGCCGACGACGTAACCCGCCGGATCGATCAAGACCTGGGTGGGCCAGGCGCGTACGCCGTAACTTTGCCAGACATTAAAATCAGCATCGTTGTAAACAGGATGCTCGATCTCGTAACGCAGGATGATGTGCCGAATGTTTTCGGTTTCCTTTTCGTTCTTGAACTTTGCTGAATGAACCCCGATTACGACGAGCTGGTTAGGGTATTTAGCTTCGAGCTTTTTCAAATCGGGAATTATGTGAATGCAGTTGATGCAGCCATAAGTCCAAAAGTCGAGGAGAATAAACTTTCCTCGCAACGCGGCAATCGATAATGGTTTGTCCGTATTCAACCAACCCCGGCCGCCGGTTATTTCTGGCGCACGCACGCGCGCTTTTTCTTGAATTGGCATTAGCAAGCCTCGCTTGGGTATAGACTGTGCTCCCAGTGGCGAACACGCGAGAATCATCGAAAGGGCGATTAATGCTAAGGAGATTGACTCCCAACGTTTGTAGTTACGTCTGGATTTTTTCAAGTGCATTTCCCTCTGTCGATACCCTTTAGTGACGCCTTCCAAGTGAACGGACGCCCTCTTCTGGGACCGCAGGCGTCCTCGCCTGCCTTAGTTGCCACTGAGTAACCTGAGACATAACGACGGCAGGCGAGGACGCCTGCGGTCCCAGAAGAGCGCTCGCTTGAAGATAAGAGCACCACTAAAGGGTATCAGTTTCTTGAATGCTGATCATGATCGTTAGATGCATCAACATTCTTTCCAGTTACCAACTGATCCACTCGATCGATCGCGCGACGCAGGTGTGGGATAGTGATCGAGCCCCCGACCACTAACGCAACATTAAAAGCATCAAGGAACTCGGGACGGGTGATGCCAAGTCCGACGCATTGTTTGATGTGATAGGTAATACAGTCGTCGCAGCGCAGCACGGTTGATGCAACGAGTCCCATTAGTTCCTTGGTTCTTTTGTCGAGCGCCCCGTCTTCATAAGCTTGCGTGTCGAGCGCAAAGAAACGTTTGATGCCGAGATGGTCGCTGCCAGTTAGCTTTTCGTTCATCTCCGCACGATAGCGGTCAAACTCATCCATAGGCGCCTCCGAATCGATGTGTTGTTTGATTGTAACTTAGAGCTTTGTACTTTGTACTTTGCACTTGCAATGTCCACTGCGAATGGTTTAGTTGAAGCGACTTTGGGACGCCTGCCTAGCACAAAGAACAAAGTACAACGCTCTCTCCGCCAGGTTATTTGTCTGTTAACTGTCTGAGGCTGTAACCTTCACCAATCGTGACAACCGAACATGACATTTCAACCAGCGGGCGCAGAAAACTTCGACTGTTGCAGGTCGATAAGCAAACGCTCGCGTTGCGTGACGAGGAAGTCTTAACTGTCGTCGAATGGACTGAACCTACTCCGTTGCCATTTGCTCCGGCTTCGGTGCTTGGCATCGTCAGTGTTCAAGGTCGAATGTTCACGGTTCTCGATCTTGGACTGCTCATGGATAACGAAGCAACCGAACAAGAACAGCGTTTCATCATTGCTCTGCGTGGAGACGAGCAACTCGCGCTCGCCGTCGCTGATTCAAAGAGCGTGGAGACTCGAACAGAGGAAATCACACTGGATTCAGTTTCGAGTTTGGTTCGTGGAAAGATTCAACTCGACGGCCAGGAAGTGTCACTGCTAAATGTCGACACGCTCTTTGCGGTGGCAATCCGCGGTCGCGAGAGGCGACGAAGACGAATGTGAGTTTATGAACAGCCAGGCGTTTACAACATTGGAGTACCGGCAGCTTCTGGAGTTGATCACTCGCGGAGCGCAGACAGAAGTTGGACGTCGACGTGTAGCTACACTTACTCCAATTGATCACGTTGCTGATCTTCGTCGTGAACTTACGGCTTTGTCCGAATGCGTTGCGCTAAAGAATCGCGGGATTAACTGGAGTTTTAGTGAGTTTGCAGATCCGGCCGAAACGATCGGCCGTCTCCGGATTGCAGGAAACGCGCTTGATTCCATCGCAATTCTCGAAACCTCGAAGCTATGTGAACAGGCACTCTCGGCACGAGCATCGATCCTTGCAGAACGCGAAGCAGCGCCAGCTTTGTGGCAACTGGTAGAAGCACTTCCACGCGATCTGAATACGCTGGTCGCGCGAGTTTCCAACAAGATCTTGCCGAGCGGTGAACTTGATGATCGAGCTAGTCCGGAACTGGGTCGCATCCGCCACGAGATAGCAACCCTGCGATCACGCATCACGCGCTCGCTCGAAAGCTTGATGCGCAAATCTGCGGATTCGATCCAGGACGAACTGGTAACGATTCGTAACGACCGTTTTGTGATTCCAGTCAAAGCTGATCATAGGGGTCGCGTTCAAGGCGTTGCGCACGGTTACTCTTCATCCGGGGCAACGGCGTTCGTTGAGCCCCTGGAAACCATCGAGTCAAACAACGAGCTGCAAAGTTTGCACGAGGCAGAGGCTCGGGAAATCGCGCGAATTCTTTTTGCCCTTAGTGAGGAACTGAGAGCACAACTCCCCGCTATCGAAATGGCAGCTGTTGCGGTAAGTGAGCTGGACTTCATTAATGCGAAGGCCGTCTTTCATAAACGATTCAAGTGCGTCATCCCGGTAATTGAGCAGCCCGACGAGCGAACTATTTCGAGCGGCCGGTTGGAACTAATTGAGGCTCGTCATCCTTTGCTGGAAGAAAACCTGCGGGCTTCGATGGGCAGTGTTGTTCCAGTCTCGTTTGCGCTCGACAACGAAAAGAACGCCATGGTGATCTCCGGCGCAAACGCCGGTGGCAAGACTGTGGTCTTGAAAACAACAGGACTGCTGTCGTTGATGGCTATGTCTGGACTTTCCGTACCAGCGAAGTCTGCCCAGTTTCCGTTCTATGTTTCAGTTCTCGCAGACATTGGCGACCACCAATCCCTGGCAGCGAATCTTTCGACGTTTACTTCTCACGTGGCAAACATTGCTCAGATGATTGAGATCTGCGAATCACCTGCACTGGTTTTGTTGGATGAAGTTGGTACCGGCACCGATCCAGAAGAAGGATCAGCCCTGGGTGTGGCAGTTGTCGATCACTTCCGTCGCGTCTGCAATGCGCACGTCATCGCGACCACTCACTACAGCGGTTTGAAGATGTATGCGGGAAACGAAGAAGGGGTGCTAAACGCGAGCGTCGAATTTGATGAGAAGACGCTGCAACCCACGTATCGATTGATCGTGGGAGTCGCGGGTGCCTCCTCCGGTCTTGAGATTGCTCGCCGTTTCGGCGTACCAAAAGGCATTATCGACGTCGCAGTAATTTCAGTTAACGATTCATCTTTGCAGGCGACCGAGTATCTAAAGCGGATTAAACGTGAGTCGGAGGAAGCAGAGGCTTTACGAGTGGCCCTCGAAGAAGAGCGCGCTGCAGTTGCCGAGAAGTTTGCCGGGTTGGAGAAAGAAGCGGCAAAACGTGAGCAGGACCGACAAGTTAATTTCGAGAAGACAGTTCAACGTACAGTGTCGGAATTGGAGCGACGATCACGAGAACTAATCTCAAAAATTCAGGATCGTGCTGAACGTCTCAAAGTTGAACGAGAAGCACAACGACAAACTGCGGAGATGAAACGTGAAGCACAACGCGTTACAAAAGCAGTTGTACAAACCGTCGCGGGAACATCCCCGATCGAAGATGAATCTAAAGGTATTCGAATTATTCGCGACGGTCAGGTGCTTACAAAGACTGTCGAGCCGGAAGAAGAGGCGCCCCGTTATCGCCCTGCTGCTGAGCGCGAGATTGTCGTCGGAGATAAGGTGAAACTCCGCTCATTTGGCTCTGTGGGCATTGTCGATCAGATTAAAGATGGTGAGGCCGAAGTCCGCGTCAAGGCGTTAAGGTTTCGAGAAAAGCTCGACAACCTGGAACTGGTGGAAGCGGCGCCGATGTCAAAGCCCGAAAAAGGGAAGCTGGAGACGCTTAAACGTGCGGCAAGCACAGAAGTACATCTAAGTGGCGCGGAACATAACAGTCGCTCGGAACTAAATGTGATTGGTCAAACGACGGATGAAGCTGTTGATGCAGTTGATAAATTCCTCGATGAGGCGTCGCTTGCTAGTTTGAGTAAGGTGCGAATAGTGCACGGACACGGAACCGGTGCATTGCGACGAGCGATTGGCGATTTGTTAAAAGGTCATCCTCACGTCTCTCGTTTCTTAGCCGCCCCTCCCGATCAGGGCGGCGCTGGTGCAACACTTGTTGAGTTGAGACAATAACTCCCCCATGCGGTACCCAGATAATTTCGTAGACGATTTAAAGCGTCAGGCAGACATCGTTCGCATCATCCAGGACTACGTCCAGCTCAAGAAGAAGGGTGCGAACTGGATGGCGTGTTGCCCGTTTCATAAAGAGAAAACCCCGTCGTTTTCCGTCAGTCCTTCCAAAGGAATCTTCTACTGTTTTGGCTGCCACAAAGGCGGAGATGTCTTCAACTTTGTTAAGGAAGTCGAAGGCCTTGATTTTGGAGAGGCCATCAAGGTAGTTGCCGATAAGATCGGCATGCCCTTGCCAAAGATGGTTGACGATGAGCGCTTCGCAGTCAAACGTCAGGAGTCCGATGAAGTTATCCAGCTCAACAACTGGGCGCTGGAGTGGTGGGCACAACAACTCGAGACAAGCGATGAAGCCCGAATCGCTCGCGACTATTTAGACCGGCGAGAGATAACTGAAGAAACAAAGAAAACATTTCGCCTCGGTTATTCCCCGGATAGTTGGGACGCACTGTCTTCTTATCTTCGTCACAAGGGTGCAACGCAACCGCAGATTGAGCGCAGCGGACTCGTGGTGAAACGAGACGATGGTAAGACTTACGATCGCTTCCGCGGTCGATTGATGTTTCCGGTCTTCGACGCACAGGGTCGCCCAATCGCGTTTGGTGGAAGAACACTTAAAGACGAGGATGCGAAATACATCAACTCTCCCGAAACCGCAGCTTATGTAAAGGGTCGAAACCTTTATGGCTTGAACCTCACGAGGGACGAAATTCGGCGTGCTGAATTTGCGATCCTGGTTGAAGGCTTTCTCGATCTGATCGTTCCGTATCAGTTTGGCATTCGCAACGTGGCAGCCAGTCTTGGTACTGCATTGACTGCGGACCAGGTGAAGTTATTAAGTCGGTTTGCGCGCAAAGTGGTGGTCAACTATGATGGCGATCGAGCGGGTGTGCAGGCGGCAAAGAAGTCGATCGAGATTCTCCTCGCCGAAGATATCGAGGTCAAAGTTTTAGTTCTCCCGGAGAACTCTGACCCCGATGAGTTCATCAGAAAGTTCGGCGCAGCCGAGTATCTGCAACGACGTGCGAAAGCACAACCACACATACAATTCGTAATCGAAAACGCCTTGCGCGATCGCAGTCTTCACCGGCCTGCGGAAAAGGCGGAAGCGGTCGAGGAAGTTCTTCCATAC
>Ga0134123_10002160_pt1 | contig 12904 bp, 6 predicted proteins | sample KB303_FD_96460 | JGI IMG/M metagenome (GOLD analysis project Ga0134123, IMG submission 96460) | Terrestrial soil microbial communities without Nitrogen fertilizer from Kellogg Biological Station, Michigan, USA - KB3-0-3 | ecosystem: Environmental > Terrestrial > Soil > Unclassified ...
AGAAGAAGTGCCGGGAGCCCGGCCAGGAGCCGGTGCTCCCTGCGAGTATGCATACGAAAGAATAGGCCAGTCGGAATGCCTGAGACAACCATCCCGCGAGGCGCTCTGAGCCGCATGGACGCCATCCAGGCGCCAATTGTGGCGGTGATTGGCGACCTGATTCGTCAGTCGCCCGGGACGATCTCGCTCGGCCAGGGTGTGGTGCACTACGGACCTCCTTCGGAGGTCGCCCGCGCCGTCGAGGCGGCGCTGTCGAAGCCGGACACCCACCAGTACAACGACGGTCACGGGCTGCCGGAGCTTCTGTCCACCATCGAGGCGAAGCTGCGCGACGAGAACGGCATCGAGCTCGGTGGCAACGGCCGCATCATGGTGACGGCGGGCGCCAACATGGCGTTCATGCACGCGGTGATGGCCATCACGACGCCCGGCGACGAAGTGATCCTGCCGATCCCGTTCTACTTCAATCACGAAATGGCGATCGAAATGGCCGGATGCCGCGCGCTGCGCGTGCCGACCGACGATCGCTATCAGCTCGATCTGGACGCGATCGATCGCGCAATCACGAGCCGCACCAGGGCGATTGTGACGATCTCGCCGAACAATCCGACCGGGGCGGTGCTGGAGCCGGCGTCGCTTCGCGCGGTGAACGAGTTGTGCCGGGCGCGCGGTCTGTATCACATCGCTGACGAGCCCTACGAGTACTTCACCTACGGATCGGCGCGGCATTTCTCCCCGCACTCGCTGCCCGGCGCTGCGAGTCACACGATTTCCATGTACTCGTTGTCGAAGGCATACGGATTTGCCGGGTGGCGTGTCGGGTACATGGCGTATCCGGAGCATCTCGCCTCCGCGATGATCAAGAGTCAGGACACGATCCTCATCTGTCCGCCCATCGTGTCGCAGGTCGCCGCGCTGGCCGCGCTTCGCGTCGGACGCTCGCACTGCGAGCCACACGTCCGCGAGCTCGCGTCGATCCGCGAGATCGTCGTCGGCGAGCTTTCTGCCCTGGCTCCTCTGGCTGCCGTCCCGGCAGCAGACGGCGCTTTCTACTGCCTGATGAAGGTTCGAACCGACGCTGATCCGCTCGCGATTGCGGAGCGGCTGATTCGAGAGTTCAAAGTCGCGGTGATTCCGGGAACTGCGTTTGGAATGAGCGGTTGCTACTTCCGGGTGGCCTACGGTGCGCTGCAGAAGGCCACGGTGGCCGAAGGCATTGGCCGCCTCGTGACCGGACTGCGCGCGATCCTCAGATAGTTCCCGACAGCTTCGAGTGTTTGTCTTCGTACATCCGGCGATCGACTTCGCGCAGGAGCGGGCCGAGGTCTTTCGTGTCCTCCGGGACCTCTACGGTCCCGACGCTCAAGCCAAGTCCCGGTGGAAGGTCGGCCGCCTCCGGCATCGCATCGAACGCGGTTTTCAGCGCCCGGCCTTTCCGCACGGCTTCCTCGCCCGTGCACGTGATGAGCGCGAGAAACTCGTCTCCTCCGTAACGGAACACGTAGTCGGCCTCGCGGATGTGCCGTTTCAGAAACTTCGCGACGTAGGCGAGCACCCGGTCGCCGGCGTCATGGCCGAACGAATCGTTGATCGCCTTGAACCGATCGATGTCGATGAAGAGCAGCGAGAGCGGGAGCTTGAAGCGCGCGTGCCGCTGCAGCTCGCGGTCCATCACCTGGTCGAGAAATCGCCGATTGTGGCAGCCCGTCAGCGGATCGGTGATGGCGGCCTGCACCAGTTCTTCCTGCGTGAGCTCGAGCCGGCGATTGATGATGCGCAGCTCGTATGTCATGTCTTCGAATACCAGCAGGTGCATCCCCAGCATGCCGAAGGTGTACAGCACGGCGTTGGCGAGCAGGGTCTCGAGCAGGAAGGGATCCCCGGCGCGTGAGGTCCCGACCATGACGGCGACGCTCAGGTTCGAGATCGCCAGCCCGAGGACCACAAAGGCAGTGAGGCCCGCGCCGATGATCCGGCGCTCCAGCAAGACAGCCGCGTACATCGTGCCGGCCGCTGCGTAGACCAACGCGCTCGATACATAACCTGGCACTGTGACCGCGGCGAAGCCGAACACGAGCGGCGCCAGGAGAAACCACGCGGCTCCCGCCGTGAGAATCTTGCGCGCCTTCGGCATCGCGAAGTCCGCCCGCCGGAAGACGGCCACGCTCCAGAAGAACATGACGGCTGTGCCAAGGCGGCACAACTGGGCCAGGCCGGCGGCAGCGCGGGCGACCAGCCAGTGGTTCCACACAGTGGCATCGAGCAGTTGCGTGGGGACGATGAGCAGCCAGCCGGCCGTCCAGATCAGGATGAACGGTTTGCGCCGGTGCGCATATTGAAGAAGGAGCAGTCCGCTGGCGACTGCCGCTCCGAACGCAAATGCATGCCGTGGATTGATCAGCACCGAGGAAGCGCCGATCCCTTGCACTATACGTCGAGCTCCTCAGCCTCTTCGGCCCGTTCCATGATGAAGCGGAAGCGCGCCGACGCGTCCTTGCCCATCAGTTCGTTGATGATCCGATCGGTCACGATCTGATCGTTGACTTCAACCCGGAGCAGGCGCCGCGTCTTCGGGTTCAGCGTCGTTTCCCAGAGGACCTTGGGCATCATCTCGCCGAGGCCCTTGAAGCGTGTGATCTCCGGCGTCGCGCGGTTCCCGTTCTTGCCGTGCTGCTTCAAGACCGCGTCGCGCTGGGCATCGTCGAGCGCCCAGTAGGTCTCTTTCCCGATGTCGATGCGATAGAGCGGCGGCTGCGCGAGAAACACTTTGCCGTTCGCAAGAAGCTGGGGCAGGTGACGATAGATGAACGTGAGCAGCAGCGTCGCGATGTGGTTGCCGTCGGAGTCGGCGTCGGCCAGGATGATGACTTTTCCGTAACGAAGCCGCGCCAGTTCGAAATTCTTGCCGAGCCCGCAGCCGAGCGCAGTCACCAGGTCCGAGAGCTCCTTGTTTTCGAGCACCTTGGCGAGCGACGCGCTTTCGGTGTTGAGCACCTTGCCACGCAGCGGAAGAATCGCCTGCCGCACCCGATCGCGTCCCTGCTTCGCCGAGCCGCCGGCCGAATCGCCCTCGACGACGAAGAGCTCGGAGCCTTCGCTCGTCGGGTTCGTGCAGTCGCTCAGTTTGCCCGGAAGGTTCAGGCGCGAGGTGGTCGCGCTCTTGCGCGACACTTCGGCGCTCGCCGCGCGGCTCGCCTCGCGGGCTCGCGCCGCGAGGATGATGCGCGCCACGATGGATTCGGCGACGCTCAGGTTGTGATTCAGCCAGTGCTCGAGCGCGGGACGTACGACGCCGTCGATCGCCGACACGATTTCCGGATTGTTCAGGCGATCCTTGGTCTGGCCCTGGAACTGCGGCTCCTGGATGAAGAGGCTGAGGATCCCGGTCATGCCTTCGCGGATATCCTCCGCGGTCAGCGTGACGCCTTTCGGCGAAAGGTTGTGCGTGTCGATGAAGTTGCGGACGGCCTTGCCGATGCCGGCGCGCAGCCCGTTCTCGTGCGTCCCGCCTGATCCGGTCGGAATGCCGTTGACATACGACCGCAGGTGTTCGTCTGTGGCTTCCGTCCACTGGAGCACGAGATCCAGCCGCAGCCCTTCGTCCCTGGTCAGGATGAACGGCGCTTCGTGCACCGGTTTCGCGCCCCGGCCGGAGACGATGGCTTTCAGATAGTCGACGAGCCCCTCGCGATGCTCGAAGACCGTCTTCTGCTTGTTCGTCTCGTCGTCGAAGACGACCTTGAGGCCCTGATGCAGGTAGCTGGCGACTTCCAGCCGCTCCTTGATGATGTCGGGATCGAATTCGATCTTCGGGAAAATTGCGGCGTCGGGCCGGAAATAGACGGTCGTGCCGGTGCCGCGAGCCGCTCCGACTTTTTTCAGGCCGCCGACGACTTTGCCCTGCTTGAACCGCATCTCCCATTCGGCGCCTTCCCGGCGGACCGTGGCGACGAGCTCCTTCGAGAGTGCGTTCACGACGCTGGCGCCGACGCCGTGGAGGCCGCCTGCCGTCTTGTAGCTGCCGTGCTCGAACTTCCCGCCCGCGTGCAGCATCGTGAAGATGACCTCGAGCGCGCTCTTCTTCGTGGTCGGATGCTTGTCTACAGGCACCCCGCGCCCGTCGTCTTCCACGGTGATGGAAGAACCGTCTGCGTGCAGTGTGAGGCGGATGTTCGAGGCATGGCCGTTCATCGCCTCGTCAATCGAGTTATCCAGGATTTCCCAGATCAGGTGGTGAAGACCTGTCGATCCGACCCCGCCAATGTACATGCCGGGGCGCTTTCGGACCGGTTCGAGGCCTTCCAGAACCGTAATGTCTTTTGCGGTGTATGCAGTCGAAGCCATGAAAGGTTTGTAGTAATCTGGCGCTTTTGAAGACGATGCCGCGCGCGCTCGTCCTTTTCTGCACGATTGTAGCGGCATTTCCTGGCTGGCTTGCGGCCGCGCCGCCGATTTCCGAGGACGTTCCGGTTACGGCCGAGATCTCGGCTGTCGCAAGAACACTCGGGCTCGATCCGCCGCACGACCGCGCCCGCTTCGTCTCCGAGCTCACGCGCCTTCTGTACACCCCGCCGCTTTCGAGGAGCCCGCGGATTCTCGAGCTCGCGAATCCAAAGCTGATCGATCCGATCCTCGTTGAGGCGGAAGCCGCGCATCCGATTCGTGTCCCGATCCCGCTCTCCACGGAGATCTGGGCGCGTGCGGTCTTCAGACGGCCGGTCAAGACCGAGGAATTGCTCGGAGCGATCCTGACCGATCGTCGGGCCGCGCTTCTTTGCTACGGCCTCTCGGGCCTGGATGACGAAACTCTCACTTATTTCGCCGAGCACCCGAATCTCCTCGCGCAGCTCCACGAGCAGCACGCGCCGGCCTTTGCGGCGTTTGGCGGGAGCGTCCGCATCCGGGGCAATCGGATTGATCCGCCTGGCGGGTCGGTGGCGGCGCCGCTCTGGGAGGGCGTCATCCATCAGAGCCTGGCCAGCCCGGAGGCGTTTCTCCGTGCGTTGTTCGGGATGGACGAAGGCCGCCTGGCGTACCTGTTCGACGCGATTGCGCAGGCCGAGCGGGCCAATGCCGCCTTCGCGCTCGGCCTCTTTCTGAGAGATCCCGCCACGCGGCTTCTGCGTTTCACCGCGCTTGTCGACATCGTCAGCCGAAGCTATCGCGAATGGCGGCTCGAGGCATTGCCGTTTTCCAAGCCCCTGCACGACGTGGCCGTGCTCATCACCCGCGTAAGAGTCGGACCCGACGGCACGCCCATCGCGCCGTCTTCCCGGTCGTTCTGGACAGCCGCCTTTGAGAGCGACGACCTGAATCCCGACTCCGTTTCCTTCACGGTTGAGAACGGCGACCAGCCGATCGACGCCGCGTGGCTCGCGCAGGAGACGAGCGGCAACGACATGTTCTGGCGCGGCGATCGCCTCGACCAGTTCGCATTCGGCCAGCGCGTGTTCGCCGGCGTTCCCGCCGATGCCCTGGGGGCGGCGGCCGTCGCGGTTCGCGCGTTTCCGAGACAGCGAATGCTCTCGCTCACGCTCGAGCGAATGGGAGTCACCGCGCCGTCGGTGTACGCGCTGGTGGCGCAAAAGGCCCATCGCATGACGGCCGGCAATCCCACGCGTCAATTCCGTGTGCTGGCGCAACTGCAGTCGGCGCTCGCAATTGTGTCTCGCATGACCACAGGCGCCACGCTGACGCGAGTGCAGGCCGAGCGTCTCGTGCAGAGTCTCTTCAATGCACCTCTCGATGGCGAACGATACGAGGGAGCGCTCATCACATGGCTTCGTCGCGACCTTCTGCCGCTTATGCCGGCACCGCCGGACGCGGCGGACTCCAGGGTTATCGGAGAAATAGAAGGCCGGCTGATTGAAGGTCTTGCCGGACGGACCGTGAACCGCGTAGCCGTCGAGTGGGAAGGTCAGTCCTACCGCCTCGATCTGGCGGCCGGCGAACGCCTGCGACTCCGATCGATCCGCCGCCGGCAAGAGGGCTATTCGGTCGATGTGGCCGCGGCGATCGATAGCCTGGCCCGAAAGCTCTTGTCCGAGAACCTCACGCTCGACGACGCCCGCAATATCGCCACCGAGCTGGCCGCGTTTCCCGATACGTTCGATCACCGTCTCGACTCACCGGCCGAGACGCGAGCGCCAAACGTCGAACCGTCGCGGCGCGTCCGTGAGCTGGCCGACCGATGGGCCGACGAGATCACGCGCGCGGTGCGGAGCAATGACGTCAAGCGCGCTGTACGGCTCGCGCCGGCGATGATCGACGTCGCCGACGAAGCGTTCAGCGACGCGATGATTTCGCTCGCGTACGCCGCCGACCTTGGCGATCCCGACAGCACCGCGATGCTGGCGCGAAATGTCGCGCTCCGCCACGATTTCGGATTTGGCCGGCGCGACGCCGACTCGCGCTCGCGCCTGGCCTGGTCGGTTCCGCGTCAGGATTTTCTGCCCGGCATCCCGTGGCACGTCACCGGGTCGGTGCTCGGTCTGGACATCGCCATGGCGTCGCTCTCTCTCAAACGCATCAGCGCGGACCGCCTGGCCGAAGCGCCGCATCTCTCCTCGAACGAGCGCGACGCCTTTGCGGTCGGCGTCTCGCTGATGAACCCGCGGCTGCTTCTCGACAGCGATCGCGACGCGATCGTCGCGGCGATCGCACGAGGCAGGGAGCGCGTGACGGCGCTCACGGCAGGCCGCGAACCTCTCGCGCCGCTCGCCGACGCGGTGGCGATGGACGGCTGGCGCCGGCGCGCGCTCGCGTGGATGCTCGTCGAAGACAAGGACGGCCTGCTCTCGATGTTCTCGCTCGCGGAGCTCCTGACGCTCGGGGGCGGTCCGCCGGTCTCGACCCTGAGCGCCTGGGGCACAACCGCCCTCCAGTCCGAAGGGTGCGCCTGCCTCCGCCTGACGACCCCCCGGACGTGGCGCACCTTCTCGGGCCGTCCACAAATGGCGTTCATGGCCTTCGGCGTGGCCGACCTCAACCTGCACGTGGCAGAGGTGATGGCCTCGATGGGCCTGCCGGCCGCGCTCGTCCGTTACGTCCTGTCAGCGGCGGTACTCGATTTCATCGAAGAAGTTACGCCGGCCGATTACAACGACTGGTGGGCGGCGGCACGCTTTGCTCAGACGGTCCCCCGCGAGCTGATCGAGGACTATGTGGCCGCTGCGGCAGCTGTTGACGGTCCGCTCGTACCGGACGAAACTGGTGCCTCCGTATTTCACTGATTCTGGACATCATGCGCCGCCTGATGATTGCCTCGCTTGCCGTGCTGGTGCTCACCGTTGGTGGGCGGGGGCAGGAGCCTGCGCCGCTCGTTCAAATCCTCAATCCCGAGCCGGGAGCCGTCGTCAACGGCGAAACCACCCTCACCGCCGGCGTCGATCCGCCGGCCGCCGCGGCTGGCGTCGTGTTTTTCGTGGACGGGCATGAGACGTGCGAAGTTGCCGCGCCGCCATTTGAATGTCAGTGGGACGCGGGTCCCGACGTGGTCGAACACCAGATTCGCCTGGTTGTGACGCTCACGACCGGCGGACGGATCGTCCGCACGCTGCGCACGAAAGGCCTTCTCTTCGACGACAAGGTCGATGTCGATGCCGTACAGGTGACGGTGACCGTCACCGACAGCGCGGGCCGCTTCGTCGCCGGCATTCCGCGTTCCGCGTTTCACATCTTTGAAGACGGCAAGCAGCAGACCGTCAGCCACTTCACGTCCGAGAACGTGCCACTGGAATTGATCACCGCGGTAGACATCAGCGGCAGCATGACGCCGTCGATGACCAAGCTGAAACGGGCGGTGAAGGAATTTCTGGGCGCCGTGCCCTCGCGTCACCAGGTCACGCTGCTCGGCTTCAACGACGCCATCTTCGCGCTGACACGCAGGACCACCGATCCGAACGAACGCGTGCGCGCCGTGGACCGGCTTCAGCCGTGGGGCGCGACCGCGCTTTACGATGTGCTGCTGCGCGGCACCGATATGCTTGGCCGCCAAATCGGGCGCAAGGCCGTCGTGGTCTTCACCGACGGCGAAGATCAGGGCAGCCACGTCGCGCTCGGCGACGTCGAGCGCCGGCTTCAGACGAGCGACGTCACGCTGTACATGATTGGTCAGGGCCGCGGCGTGAGCCAGGAATACCTGCGCAAGGTGATGATGCAGCTCACCTCTCCGACGGGGGGCCGTTCGTTCTTCACCGAGAGCATCGACGAGCTGCAGAGCGCGTTCGACGAGCTCCTCGACGAGCTCTCGAATCAGTACCTCGTCGGCTATCAGCCGTCGAATTTAAAGCGCGACGACAAGTGGCGCGAGATCAAGGTCGTCGTCGACGGTTACACCAACGTCCGGGCGCGGCAGGGATACCGCGTGGTCGCAGCCAGATAGTTAGATGACTCGTCGGGGGAACATTCCACAGGCAGCCGTCCTTCGAGGATCGTTGTGTCTTCTGCTGGCGGCCAGCCCTTCGATCACCGCCGCACAGGATCAGCAGACGCCGGTTTTTCGTTCGTCCGTCGAAGTGACGACGGTTGACGTTGGCATCGTCGATCGCGACGGCAAGCCGATCTCCGACCTGAAACCATCGGACTTCACGGTACAAATCGACGGCGATCAGCGGCGCGTGCTGACCGCGCAGTGGATTTCGCTGGTGACGCCCCCGAAACCGGAGGGGCCTCCACCGCCGCCTGGCTACTCGACCAACGAAGGCCTGACCGGCGGGCGCCTGATCCTGATCGTCGTCGATCAGCCCAACATCCGCTTCGGCGGCGCCATTGCGTTGAGGCGCGCCGTCAACGGCTTCATCGATCGCCTGCAGCCATCCGATCGGATTGCGGCCGTCGGCATTGGTCCTGGCGGGAACTCGACACCGTTCACCGCCGACAAGGAGCGGGTCAAGCAGGCCATCGCGAAGATGCCTGGCGCACAGGCCATTCCGCCGACTTTCGATCTGAACATCGCCGTGTCCGAAGCGATGGCGATCTACAACCACGACCTCTTTACCGCCGAGCGGGTGCTCAGGCGCGAATGCGGCCAGCCGGCGCCAGACGGTTCTTACACGATCGAGCAGGAGATGTGCCGCATCCGCGCCGAGACGACCGCGCTCTCCATGGCGCAAAGCGGCCTGATCGACTCGGACATCACGGTCAACCAGCTGCGCGACCTCCTCAGAGCGCTCAAGTCCATCGATGTGCCGAAGACCATGGTGATCTTCACCGAAGGCTTCCTCGCACAGGATCGCCAGACCTCGATGGTCGAGCTCGGCGATCTCGCGATCGAATCGAAGACCAGCATCTACGCGCTGAAGCTCGACGACGACTTGTTCGACGCGTCGAGAGGTTCAATCCCGACAGCGCCGCTGGGGGACCGGCTGGCGAGAGCGGAAGGCATCGAGATCGTGGTCGGCGCCTCGCGCGGATCGCTGTTCCATATCGGAGTGGGCGCCGAAGGGCCGCTGGCGCGCATCGAATCCGAGTTGGCGGGCTACTACCTGCTCGGTCTCGAGACCAGCCCGATCGATCGAGACGGGAAACGGCACTCTGTGAAAGTTGCCGTCAACCGGTCGGGGGCAAGCGTGCGATCGCGAAACCAGCTGGTCGTGCCGCGTGATTCGGACGCGAAGATGGGTCCGCGCGCGGCGGCGCTCGCCGCGCTCAGCTCTCCGCTCGTAGTGTCGGGACTTCCGCTGCAGGTCGCGACGTTTTCATTGCGCGGCCCGGACGCGTCGAAGGTCCAGCTGCTGATCCATGCCAACATCGGCAGCGACTACGCCTCCTCGCGAATCGTGTCCTTCGGCTATGTGATCACCGACGCCGAGAACCGGATTATCGAGAGCCAGGCGGGTGATGCGCGCGTGCCGCCGATCATGAACGGCGTCCCTTCAGCGCTGCAGTACAAGATGGGGGCGGAAGTCCCGCCGGGCGACTACCAGCTGAAGCTCTCGATCGTTGAAGGCGATCGCGTCGGCACGATCGAACATCGCATTCACGCCTCGCTGATCGACGTGCCGCCGGCCCATCTCAGCGAGCTGATGGTCGGCGGTCCCATTCCCTCCACGCGGCCGCCGGAGCAGCCGACCGTCGGCCACAAAGTGGCGTTCGGCGCCGTGCACGGCTACATGGAGGCCTACGGCGACGGTTCGAACGACCTGAAAGTGAAATACGAAATCGCGCCAGACCGCGAATCGCCCGCCGTGCTCGCCGCCGAAGTGCCGGCGCGAACGGCCGGGGCCGACCGGACCATTTTCTCGAACACCATCCCGGTTCGGCAGCTGCCTCCAGGCAAGTACGTGCTTCGCGCGATGGTCGAGTCGGACGCCGGGCCGGTGACGACGGTGTTCCGCGATTTCGAAGTGGCGCCGCCTCCAGTGCTCATGACCACGACGTCGAGCACGAGCCCGGGTTCGCTGGCGGCCTCCGAAGTCTATCTGCCTGTCGTCGACTCGCAGTTCTTGCGGGCATTCAAGCGCGAAGAAGCGACCAAACCCGAAGTCCTGCGGGTGTTCCGGGAGCGCATCGCACCCGAACTGCGCGCGACATTCGACAACGGCGTCTCGTCCTTCTCGTCCGGCGACTACCTGAAGGCCGAAACCACGCTCAAGTCGCTGGCCGACGGCGACGGCGACAGCACGGCGATTCTGACCTACCTGGCGGCAACCTTCGCGGCGTCGGGACACGATCTCGAGGCGGCCAGTGCGTGGCAGACCGCGCTCATCGATGGCAGCGACTTCGCTGAAATCTACGGCTGGCTCGGCGATGCGCTGCTGCGCATTCACGACCTGGGACAGGCACGGGCGATCCTCGAAGAGGCCGCTCAGAAGTGGCCGTCGGACGACCGGTTCATGAAGCCGCTCGCGCTGATGTATGCGACCTTCGGACAGGGCCAGCAGGCCGTCCGCGCGCTCGAACGGCATCTGGCGGCGCATCCCGACGATATCGAAGCGACCTACATGTGCCTCGAGTGGCTGTATCACCTGAACCTGGCTGGCACGCCCGCGCAGTCGAAGGCTGAAGACGTGAAGATCGCGCGAGGATATGCGGCGCGCTACGAAAAAGCGCGCGGACCCCAGCTGCCGCTGGTGAAACAGTGGATGGACTACCTCGAAGGCCGGCGGCGTTGACGAGGGTCGTCTGTGCCTGGGCGCTGGCTGCGGCGGCGCTCGCTGCCCAGCAGCCTCAGACACCAGTGTTTCGATCCGGCGTCGAAGTCACGTCCCTGGACGTCGGCGTCGTCGACGACCGCGGCCGTCCCGTCACCAATCTCACGCCCGCTGACTTCACCGTCCAGATCGACGGCGACCCCCGGCGCGTGGTCAGCGCCGACTGGATCTCGCTCGTCACCCCGGCAAAACCGGACGCGAAACCGGCTCCGCCCGGGTTTTCCAGCAACGAGAATTCGACCGGCGGCCGGTTGATTCTGATCGTCATCGATCAGCCGAATATCCGCTTCGGCGGCGGGGTCGCGATTCGAAGCGCGGTCAACGGCTTCATCGATCACCTTCAGCCGTCGGATCGCGTGGCCGTCGCGGGACTGGGGCCGGGAGGCCCGCCGTCCACGCCGTTCACCAACGATCGCCGGCGGCTGCAGGAAACGATCGCCAAAATGGTGGGGACGAAGAACACCACCTCGGGAGCGAGCCGCTACACGATCACGCTGTCCGAGGCGCTCGCCATCAAGCGTGGCGAGCCGGGCATGCTGCAGCGCATCATCACGCGCGAGTGCGACGGCGAGCCGCCCGGTCCTCAACTGCAGTTGTGCGAGTCGGTTGTCGAGCAGGAGGCCGAGACCGTCGCGGTGCAGAGCACCAACGATGCCGACATGACAATCGCGTCGCTTCGCGCGCTGATCGACGCTCTCAAGACCATCGACGCCCCGAAGACGATCGTGTTCGTGACCGAAGGTTTCGTGGTCGTGGATCGGTTGAACGACGTGCAGAATCTCGGGCTGCAGGCCGCCGCGGCGCGCACCAGCATCTACGCGCTGAAACTCGAGGAGACGCTGTTCTCGGACATCGAAAAACGGGGAGCGTCGACAACGCGGTTCGACGATCGAAGGGAGTCGAGCGTCGGCATTGAAACCCTGGCGAACGCCGCCCGCGGCACGCTCTTCAACATCACGGTGTCGGCCGATAACGCCTTCGAACGGATTGAATCGGAACTCTCCGGCTATTACATCCTCGGTGTCGAATCGGCGCCCGCCGACAAAGACGGCAAGCCGCATCCCATTCGCATCACGGTGAAGCGGTCCGGCCTGTCGATTCGATCGCGCCGGCAGGTGATGAGGGCTGGCGACCTCGATCATCCCCGCAATACGCGCGAGGCGGTGATGAGCGCGCTGCAGTCGCCGATGATGATTTCGGGCCTGCCGATCCAGGTGGCTACCTTCGCGCTGCGCGGTCCGGATCCGGCGAAAGTGCAGCTGCTGGTGCATGCGGCCGTCGGCGCCGATTATTCGACCTCGAAGCTGGTGACGTTTGGCTACACCATCACCGACGCGCAAGGGCGGATGGTCGAGAGCCTTGGCGGGGACGCGCGGCTGCCGCCGATCATGAACGGTGTGCCTTCGTCGCTCCAGTACGACGTGGCGTCGAGCCTGGCGCCCGGCGACTATACGCTCAAGCTCGCGGTGGCCGAGGGCGAACGCATCGGATCGATCGAACATCCGATCCACGCGTGGCTGACTGACGCGCCGCCGGTTCGCTTGAGCGAGCTGATGGTCGGCGGTCCGACAGAGATTCGAGACCTGCAGCGGCCGACCGTCGGCTACACGGTGTCGTTCGGCAGCGTGCACGGCTATCTCGAGGCATACGGGGCTGAGGCGCCGTCACTTCGTGCCCGCTATGAAATTGCCGCGGATCAGCAGTCGCCGGCGCTCCTCTCCGAGGACGTGCCGAATCTTCAGGTCACCGCC
>Ga0134123_10002161_pt1 | contig 12900 bp, 10 predicted proteins | sample KB303_FD_96460 | JGI IMG/M metagenome (GOLD analysis project Ga0134123, IMG submission 96460) | Terrestrial soil microbial communities without Nitrogen fertilizer from Kellogg Biological Station, Michigan, USA - KB3-0-3 | ecosystem: Environmental > Terrestrial > Soil > Unclassified ...
GACTGGCAGGAAGGCCTCGCGTTTGTTGTCGAGCGTCGTGGCGATCGGTCCCTGGAAGAGGCGGAAGAGCGTGCGGAGGTTTTTCGTGCGCGCGGGGCTGCCGAGGCGCGCGTCGAGCGTGCGGAGGTTCTCGAAGGACCCGAGCGCCTCGGGATGTTTCTGGTCTTCGTACAGCCGCTGCATGATCTTCCCGACTTCGAGCAGCGGCTTGAGCGCGGCCTTCTCGTCGGCGGAGAGCTGCGAGAGATCGGGTGCGAGGCGGATGGTGATCGTCTTGTCGAGGATCTCCTTCGACTTCGCCTCGGGCCAGACGCCCGGCGGGATGGTGGGAAGCTCAGGCGGCGGCGCCTGCTGGGCCGAGACGCCGACGGTCAGAACGATGGTGAACAGTGCGAGAAGCGATTTCATGGGCCGCGAAAGTTATCACGACCGTTTCGCGATTGAGGCCACCACATCCGCCAGCGCACCGATAGCGAATGGTTTTCGTAACACGCCGCCCACCGTGGCGGGGTCGATGAACTGCAGCGACTCGTCGGTGGCGGCGGTCATGATCACCGTCGACTTCAGCAGTTCCGGCTTGCGGATCATCAGGTGGCGCAGCACGTCGAAGCCGGAGAGGCGGGGGAGGGTGAGGTCGAGGAGGACGCAGTCGTAGTTTCCGGTGGAGATGCGCTCGATGGCGGCGTCTCCCTCGGCGACGGTGGTGACGGCGGAGCTGCTCTCGAGCACCGACTCGATGCGCGCGGCGATCACGTGCTCGTCTTCGATCACCAGCACGCGGTAGCGCTTCGCGTCGTCCGCCGGCGCCGGTTCGGCGGCGACGGCCTGGGCGGGCGCGCCGGGCTGCTGCGCGGTGCCGAAGCGCGTGACGGCGGCGATGAGCTTGTCGCGCGTCAGCGGCTTGCAGATCCAGCCGTCCGCATCCGAGGCTTCGAAAAGGCGGCGCACGCGATCCTCGCTGAGCGCGGAGACGAGCACGATCGGGACGTGGCGCCGCGCGCGGATCAGCGAGCCGAGGCGATGGCCGGGGATCTGCGGGAGCTCGATGTCGATGAGGACGAGGTCGGGAGTGGAGCCGGCCAGCGCCGCCATCAGCTCGGCGATATTGCCCGCGGTGACGGTGGCGAACCCCTCGCGCTCGCAGAGCCGTGCCGCCTGCATGCGAAACGATGGGTTGTCGTCGACAATGAGGATGGTGAACATCCGCGGTCCCGGCACTTTAGCATGAGCAAAGGCTTCCTCTCCGCGCTCGCCGGCGTGGCGCTGACGCTCCTCGGATGGTACGGTCCGTGGACCTGGCCGGCGCTGCCCGGCATCTTCGTGCTCGACGCGCTGATCGAGCCGACGGGCCTGTTTTCGGACGGCCCGTACCTCGTGCGCGCCGCCATCCTCGTGCTCCTGATCGCCGTGAACATCGCCGCGTGGGGCGTGCTCGTGCGTCTCGTACTATGGGTGCTGCATGTGTCTCATCGCGCTCGCGCACGGAGTCTCTGAGCGGTACCCGTTCGTGCTCGCGGCCAATCGCGATGAGGACTACGAGCGGCCGACGCGCATCGCGGAGGTGTGGGAAGACGCGCCGAACGTCGTCGGCGGGCGCGACGCGGTACATGGCGGGTCGTGGCTCGCGGTCTCGAAGAGCGGGCGATTCGCGGCGGTGACGAATCTGCGCGGCGCGGTGCCGCGATCGCGCTCGCGCGGACTGCTCGTACGTGCGTTCGTGACCTCGGCGATCGCGCCGGAGGCGTTCGCGGACGAGGTCGCGCGCGAGGCGGCGGAGTACGCGGGCTTTCATCTGCTCGTCGGCGAAACCGGCAGGTCGGTGGTCTACGTCGCCAGCGGCGACGCTCCGCAAGTTCTCGGGCATGGGATCTACGGCTTCAGCAACGCGCCCGCGGACGAGCGGTGGCCGAAAGTCGATCTCGCGATCGAGGAGATGCGGAAGTCCGTCGAGGATCCGGAAGCGCTGCTCCGCTTCCTCGGCACGCGGCGCAACAGCGGGCGCGTCGAAGAGGAAGTGTTCATCGCCGGCGACCGCTACGGCACGCGCGCGTCGACGGTGGTGATCGCCACACCGGAACAGATTCGTTTCATCGAGCAGAACTATCTCCGCGGCGGCGTCGCCGCGGAGGAGCTGTTCGACTGGTCCTCAGGGCGAACGCGAGGCCCTAATCCGGACACTTGGAGCCGGCAGGCAGGGCCGAATAGTGGTCGGAGGAGTTGACCACGATTGTCACGTACCTGATGCGATCGTTTCCGCGGACGGTCAGTCTCGTAAGTGTGCCTGGCTGGTACTCGGTCATGGCCGAATAGTACGAGGCTGCGTCCGTCACTTTTCTATTGCCGACCGCAATGATGACGTCGCCGGCCATCATGTCAGCGTTATCGGCGGCGCTCCCTCTCTGGACATCGAGGACATAGGCGCCGCTTGCCGAGGGGAAGAGGGAAAGTACCAGTCCTGCAATCGCGCTGCGGTAGGTACGCGTACTCACGATCGGGTTGAGCGTCAGAATCTGCTCACGTGCATAAACACCGAGCCTGTTGGCCGGATATCAGGCGGCGATCCGTTCATAGATCGATAACGCCTCGGCGAAACGGCAATGACGGACACGCGTCTTTGCCATCCAGGTCAATGCATTGTCCGCTGCGTTATCGGCCGGAAAGTTATCCGCCACCTGTGCAAAGATCTCGTCGGACTCCAGCGTCGATCGCCCGAGATCCACCAGATGGACACCTTTCTCTGCCAGCACGTCGTCGTAAAGAGGGCTCGAATGATAGGTATCGAGAAAGTGCTCGAGTTCCTCGAGAGACGCTTCATAGTTCTGCATGCGCCGGTATGCCGCCGCGCGTAAGTACGATGCCTTCGCCGCCAGATTGGTGCCAGGCGCCAGTTCCTGAACGCGTCCGAACGATTCGGCGGCATTGTTTCTGAGCAGATGCGCGAACTCCACCGAAGGACCGATCGTCGCGGCGTCTGCCTCTGCCAGTCCGAGCTCGAAATATCCGGATGCGTCCCCTCGCGTCGACGCATCCTCCAGCCTTCGGAAAGCCGCAAACCGCCTGAGGAACATTGGCGATGGCGTAATTCCCTGCAGCCCCATCGCCTTGTTGCAACGATCCAGCACTGCCACCGCGCCGGTATAGTCGCGAGCTTGCACAAGTTGGGGAGCCTCGTCGAGGGCGAGGATGATCGCATCCAGCTTTCGTTCGAGCAGATGCGGATCGGCGCGCGCAAGCCACACGATCACGTCGACGGCGCGCGTGCCGTGGGATTCCAGTGCTCCGCGGAGAATCGTTTCGCGGCCTCCGAAGCAATCGACTTCACGCGCGCAGCCCAACTCCTCTGCTTCGAGTACGCGACCGGCGGCGGCCAGAAGACTGGCGGCGTGGATCCGGGTTTCCGGCAGCAGTGCTGGGTAGTCTGCGCCGAGCTGTGCCAGCCGAGAATGGGCCTCGGTCACTCGGCAGTTCGCGGGATTCGATTTGCAATCGACGGCGTCATAGATCCAGAGCTGCATCGCGGCCGGGCGAAGAAGGCTTTTCGGATACTCGCGAATGAGGCGCTCGTAATTGCGAAGGAAATAGAGGGCGTGATCGATGAACGGGTCGCCTTGGATCTCGCGTGTGAGTTTCTGAAGATAGTCACGATCTTCGTCTGCGAGCTCTGGCGGGCCGCCTTCCGTCACATCCAGCCCGCGATGGAGAGATTCCATGTTTGCCAGCGGAACACCGAGCCAGACGCGCGTGTACTCGACTCGGTGATACTTGCGGCGCATCTCGGCGATTAGCTTCTCCGCCTGCTCAATGCCTTCGCGTGCAGAGACAGCGTGCAAGTGAGCGTGAAACTGGAAACGGTAACGCAGATCGTTGGGCGGAAGTCCTTTCGTAATCTCGCCGAGGAAGTCCAGCCCTTCGCGATGCCGCTCCTCTCCATACCAGGTGGCGGTAATGAGACCGTTGATGAAATCGATCGCTTCTCGTGTCGTCACACGGTCACGCAGCCGGAGCAGCAGGTCGCGTGCGTCGTCGAGCTGGTTCTCGGTGCGCAATAACGCCGCGATTCGTCCAGCGGTACCTGCATCGATTCCCCACTTCTCGTAACGCGAGAGATCATTGAGGTCGAAGTATGCCGGGACTGCGCTGCGGAGAGGCTCAGTAACTCGCGGCATGGCAAATCGCGAGCGTGCCCAGGAGAGAATCCCGGTCAGACCGCCACCGCCGATAATCGTGAGAAAGACGCTGACGATCGCAATGCGCTGCATCGCCGACGCTTTGTGCCATTCGGCGAGAATCGACTGCAGGCCGCTACGGAAGCTCACTGAATTTTTCCTGAGTTCCGGATTCTATCATCCGGGGTCAGGTCGAATTTCGAACCGCGTCTGTATAGCTCGGATACGATGCGCCCTGCTTTGCTGGTCATCGCAACGGATGGGCTCTTCATTCAGCCGTTTTAGGGGGGAGACCCGGCCGTATCGTTGCAGGTTCGCCGTCCAGCTCTGGATCGCGTAGGTGTACGATGCCTCCGAGTGATCGACTATCTCGAAGCGACCCTTCTCCTCCTTCCTCCCGAAGCCGGCGGGCGCTCCACTCCCGTCGCGCCGCGCGAGGGCTCGTACTGTCCGTTCGTCGAAATGGATGAGCAGATCCATCGCGCGCGCGTCATCGAAGGTCCGCCGCTGCTGGCGCCCGGCGATGAGGGACGCGTGGTCATCGAGATCGAGTCCGACGCCGGCACGCGGGTGCATGCCGGCGCCGAGATGCGCCTGCTCGAGCGGAACGAGCGGTTCGTCGGTCTGCTCACGGTGATGCGCGTGTGCCGCGGAGCGCTGATCCTGCCGCTGCTGCTCTTCGCCGCGTCGTGCGCGTCGTCGTCCGACTTCGGGATGCCGACGGACCGCGTGATCGCGTGCGACACCGAGATCGAGATCCGCGCCGGCTTCCAGGCTCCGGGCACGCAGATCGAGCGCGACTTCTCCGACCGCGTCACCACGCTCATCGACGTCTCGAACAACTCCCATCGCGACATCATCGTGAAGTGGATCCGCGTCGAACAAATGCACACCGACACCGCGCCGTACCAGCTCGGCAACGGATATCGCACGTTCAATCAGCCGATCGCGGAGGCGGAGGACCACCAGTTCGAGCTCCCGATGACCGGCCGGGGGACGCGCGACGTGACCGGCCGGTCGAGGCAGTCGAATTCCCTGATGCTCGGGGTGACCGTGGCGCTGGAGAGCGGCGAGCAGCTCCGCTGCCATTTCTCGGTGCCGGCGCCGCTGTAGGCGGAGCACCGGGGCTCACCACGCCGAGGTACGTCACCGCGAGCTGCGTCTCCGGCTCGATCCCCGGCATCGTCGCGCGCGCGCAGCCGCGCAGCACCAGCTCGCGATTGAGGAACAGCGCGTCGGGCGAGCGATAGACGAGGAACTCCTCGCCGGACGCCTCCAGCATCACCCACGACCTGCCGATCGTCCGCCGCAGCAGCTCGCGCGCCCGCAGCTCGTCCGTGATGGCGACACCCGCGAGGCGGACGCTCACGCGCGTCCCGCCGCGGTCGACCGCGATCGTGCGGCCGTTCTCGATGCCCACCACGCGCACCATCGCGCATTCCGCGCGCAGCGCGGTCAGAAGAATGAGAAAAATGAAGAGAATTCGATTCATGCGTCGTTCTGGTCGGAGAAGCGACGACGCGGCGTGTGGAGCGGGGATGGTATCACGGCGCACGCCGCGTGCGGCGATGGAGCTTGCGACAGGGGCATTCTCCGGGGGCCGGGGACGGTGGGCGTTTTCCGAACTGCCAGGAGAGGGACACCGCGCCGTGTGTGCTGCCGTTGCCGGCGGCGATTTCGAACTGGATCGACAGCGGCTCCGTGATCTGCAGTTCCGCTCCGGCGACCACCTCGGTGTGATCGAGGTCCACATCCGTCGACTCGTGGAACACGCCGTAATCGTTGGCGAACGTCATTTCGAGACTCGTGTCCGTGTATGTGCTCCGCACGCCGGCGATCGCGGTGAGACGGTCGGCGATGATCGCGTAGCGCACACCGCCGGTGAGCTCGTGCGCTTCATGAGCGAGCGTGGTGGTCATCCTGCCGCCGGGACCGGACCTGACTGTGCCGGTATCGCACAGGGTCTGGTAGCGATAGTCCGCGAATGCGGTCCAGGGCGAGAGTTCGCGCCGGAACTGCAGTCCCGCCCCTGCCGTGAACACCTTCCCCTCTCCCTGGAAACTGTCCCCGCTCTCGACGTCCGCGCGGCCCGCGCCGACGCGTACATACGGCGCGAACACATCGCCCCACGCGTATTCCGCTTCGATCACGGCCGTGTCGAGCTTCCACTCCGAGATGCGCTCGCGCTCGTAGCGCGCGCCCGCGCTGAATCCGCCGGTGCCTGCCTGCATACGCGCCGTGACGAACAGAAAGACGCAGACCGTGAGAACCCAAAGACCTCGCTTCATGGATGCGACCCGCCTCCGTATTGCTGGTCTGGCGCGCGCCCTGTTTTTCCTCCCGCCAGCCACACCCCGGCGAAAATCATCGCCGCCGCGACGGCCACGATCGGGCGAATGTGCTCGCCGAGGAACATCGCGCCGAGGATCGCGGCGAGGACGGGCTGGACGTACGTGTAGGCCGCGACGACCGAACTCTCGGCATGGCGCAGCGCCCAGGCCTGCAGCAGATACGCCGCGACGGTCGGACCGAGGATGACGACGGCCAGCGTGAGCCACGCGTTCGGCGGGATCCGCGTCCACCGCTCGTGCAGCAGCGAGTACGCGGAGACCGGCAGCATCAGCACCGCGCCGACGAGGAACATCCGCGCGACGACCGATCGCGCCGAGAGCCGCGCCATGTGGGGCTTCGAGATGACGAGATAGATCGCGTAGGACAGACAGTTCAGCACGATCAGCAGCGCGCCGAGGAACGACGCGCGCGTGCCGGCGAGACTCTCGCCGCCGACGACGAGCAGCGCGCCCGCGCCGGCGAGCGCGATGCCGAGGATGCGATTCGCCGATGCCCGTTCGCGGCCGGTGAGGATCGCCGTCGCGAGCGTGAACACCGGAATCGTGGTGATCAGCACCGCCGCCACCTGCACGCTCGTCAGCGAGAGTCCGACGAGAAACAGCGTCGCGTTGAGCACCACGGCGAGGACCGCGAAGCCCGACACCAGCCGCTTGTCCTTCGCCGAGAGAGGCTCCGCGTCGCGCACCACAAACGACAGAATCAGCGCCGCCCCCGCGATCCGCAGCCACGCGAACGAAAGCGGCGCAAACTCGCGCATGCCGAGCTTTGCCAATATGTAGTTTGCGGAGAAAAGGAACGCCACGGTCAGTAACGCGGCGTGAGTTCTGAGCTTCAAGGCAAAAGGGAAAAGGGGAAAGGTAAAAGTGCTCCGCCGAGTCGCGCGCTTTTGGACGAAGGCGCAGCCACTTTTCCCTTTTTCCTTTTCCCTTTCACCCTTCTTCCCTCCACACTTCGTGATACCGCACGGGCGGCGGCACGAGCGAGGTCCGCACGCCTCGGATCTCGGGCTTGTGCAGGACGAAGAGGCGTTCGTGGAAGAGCGGGGCGAGGGGGGCTTCCTTCACCACCAGCTGATTCAGCTCGCGGTAGATCGCGGCGCGGCGGTCGACGTCGTTCGAGCGGCGCGCCTCGATGATCTTCGCGTCGATCTCCGGGCGATGGAAGTACAGCCCGCGGATGGACGTCGCCTCGGTGTGGAAGAAGATGTAGAAGAAGTTGTCCGAGTCGGGGAAGTCGGCGTACCAGTTCGCGCAGTACAGCTGCCCGTGGCCGCGCTTGTCGAGCGGTGCGCGGGCCTCGGTCGCCGAGTGGCGCGTGACGTTGACGCGGATGCCGATGGCCTCGAGGTCCTCGATCATCAGCGGCACCATGCCGGAGTTGTTGAACTCGTCCGTGTCCCAGGTGCGGTACTCCATCGCGAAGCCGGAGGCGTAGCCCGCCTCGCGCATCAGCGCGCGCGCGCGGTCGGGGTCGTGCTCGTGGCCGCGCAGCGCCTCGTCGTATCCGAGGAGGCCGGGCGGGAGGAGCGACTGCGCCACGACGGCGAGGCCGGTGTAGACGCGCTCGTTGATGCGGGCGCGGTTGATCGCGCAGTTGACCGCCTGCCGCACCTGCACGCGGTCGAACGGCGCGGACGAGTTGTCCCAGGCGAGGTAGGACGTGTGCAACTGCACCGTCGTCATCATGTACGGCGCGTAGCGCGGGTCATTGCGCAGCTCGTTCACGATCGTCGGCGGAATGCCGTGCGCGACGTCGAGCTCGCCGCGCAGGAACGCCTGGGCGACGTCGCGGAAGCCGCGCAGGTCGAGCCGGAAATTCAGCTCGTCGACGAACGGCTCGCCGGTCACGTAGTAGTCGCGGTTCTTCACCAGCTTCACGTGATCGCCTTCCACCGCCTCGGCGACGCGGAACGGACCGGCGCCCGTGCCCAGCAGCCGATAGCGCTCCGCGTCGCGCGCATCGTCGGGGCAGACGATCCCGCATTCGTGCATCGTCAGCAGCGACAGGAAAAACGCCACCGGCTCCTCGAGCTCGATCTCCAGCGTGTAGGGATCGCGCACGACGATGCCCGCCAGCGCGCGCGTTCGTCCTTCCAGCACGTCCTTCGCGCCCTTCACGTTGCGCAGGATCCACGCGCCGCTCGACTTCAGCTCCGGCGTCACGAGGCGGAGGAACGACTCGTAAATGTCCTTCGCCTCCAGCGCGCGGCCGTTGTGAAAGCGCGCGCCGCGGCGGATGTGGAAGCGATAGAGATGTCCCTGCTCGAGCACTTCCCAGCGCTCGGCGAGATCGGGCATCAGCTCCGCCCCTTCGCCGTACTTCACCAGCGTCGCGTGAATGGCCTTCGAGAGGTAGCCCAGCGCCGACGCCGAGGTGTACGCGGGATCGAACGTCAGGCGCTGCCAGAGCACGGTCGCGGTCTGCACCTGACCGCCGCGATGCGGCGCCGGCAGCGTGAAGCGTCCGAGCTCCTGCTTCAGCAGCGTCGACTCGTGGCTCAGCGTGTTGGCCATCTGATTCAGGTCGCTCACGCCGAAGCTCGACTCGCGCGAGCCGTGCTTGATCACGTCCATCGACTTCACGATGGCCGAGCTCTCCGCGGCGAGCACCGACGTCGACTCGAGCACGCTCTGCACGAGCCCCATGATGTTTTCCATGGCCCGGCTGATGGCGCGGCTGCCGGTCTCCTGCTCGCCCATGGCGCGCTTGAGGTGCTTGGTGTAGTCGCGCACCATCGACGCCTGCATGCCGATCTTCCGCGAGGTCTGCGACTGCTGCTGCGTCGCGGTCGCGGTCTGCTGCACCATCTTCGTCACTTCCTCGATGGCCGCCGTCGCCGCGGCGCTGCCGCGCGCCTGTTCCTCGGTGGCCCGCGCGATCTCGGAGATCGAGCTCGTCGAGCGGTCGGTGAGCTCGAGGATCTTGTCCAGCACCTGCGCGGCGCGCGCGGTGAGGCCGACGCCGTCGTTCACGCGGTCGGCGCTCATGGTCATCTGTTCCGCGGCGCGGCCGACGCCCTTCTGCACGTTCTGAATGAGCGTGCGGATCTCCTCGGTCGACACCGACGTGCGCTCGGAGAGATCGCGGATCTCGTCGGCGACGACCGCGAAGCCGCGCCCGCGCTCGCCCGCCTGCGCGGCGATGATCGCGGCGTTCAGCGCGAGGAGGTTCGTCTGTCCGGCTATGTCGTCGATGACGCGCACGATGTCGCCGATCTCCTGCGAGCGCTCGGCGAGATCGGTCAGCGCGCCTTTCGCTTCCTCGACGGCGACCTGGATCTTGCGCATGCCGCCGACCGAGCCCTCGACCGCGGAACGTCCTTCGTTCGCGGCTTCCTTCACGTACCGCGCGAGCTCCGAGGACTGCTTCGCGGAGTTGCGGATCTCCTCGGTGGTCGCGTTCATCTCGACCATCGACGACGCGGTCTGCGTCGCGAAGGAGGAGAAGGACTCCGTGTTCGTCGCCACTTCGTTGATCGACGCGATCATTTCCTCGATGGCCGACGACGTCTGTTCGACGAATTCGGAGAGCGTGTCGGCGATGCGGCTGACTTCCTCGATCGACGCCGACATCTGGAGGATGGAGGTCGACGTCTCTTCCGCGTTGAGCGAGAGGTCTTCCATGCTCCTGCGGACGTTGTTGATCGACTGGTCGATCTGCGTCACCGACGACGAGGTGGTCTCGGTCGAGGAGAGCTGGTCGGACGCGCTGCGCGAGAGGATGCGCGAGCGTCCGCTGATCTGTTCGCTGGCGCGCGCGACGTCGGAGGCGAGCTGGCCGAAGCGGCGGATGGTCCGCTCGAGCGTGGCCACGAGCGCGCGCATCGCCGAGGCCATCTTCGCCGACTGCGTCTCGTGCACGATGTCGCGCGCGGAGAGGGAGAGGTCGCCGGTGGTGACGCGGTCGATGAGCTTGATCATCCCCTCGCGGCGCAGGAGGATGCGGCCGAGCCAGAAGTGGAAGAGGACGATGCAGACGGCGCTGGCGCTCATCCCGGCGAGCATGACTTTCCACCAGAGCTGGCGATTCATGCCGGGTACGAACAAGAGGAACAACGCGAACAACCCGAGGCAGGTCACGACGAGGACCCACATCTGTTGTGTTCGTCCGAAGTATCGGAGGTTCATGGACTTCGCGATGATACATGACCGCGGTTACGCGGTCGCGCGGTCGCGCGGAACGCCGGCGTCCTCGCCGGTCAGGCGCCGTCCCGGCGCCACCGCGTGACCGCGCGACCGCGCAACCGCTACCATGCCTCGCGTTGAACGACTACTTCAACGAGCGCCGAGCCCGCATCGACGAGTATCTGCTCGCACTTGCCGGGCAAACGGGCGCCCCGCAGCCGCTCGACGCTCCGCTGCGGCGCGCGCTCGGTGCGCCGGGCAAGCGCGTGCGCGGGGTGCTGACGATCGCGGTGGGGGAGGCGATCGGCGCGCGGGCGGAGAAGCTCGTGCCGGCGGCGGCGGCGATGGAGATGATCCATGCGTCGTCGCTGATCCTCGACGATCTGCCGTCGATGGATGACGCGCTGCTGCGCCGCGGCGCGCCGGCGCTGCATCGCGAGTTCGGCGAGGACCTCGCCATCCTCTCCGCGGTCGCGCTGCTCAATCATGCCTACGGCCTCGTCGCCGGGGCGCACGCGGAGCTGACGCCGCGCCGCTGGCCGCTGCCGCAGGTGCTGCAGCGCGTCGTCGACGCGGTCGGCTGGAACGGCACGATCGCCGGCGAAGCCGTCGACCTCCATAGCGAACACGCGCAGCTCGACTTCGACACCCTGGAGTTCATTCACTCGCGCAAGACCGGCGCGCTCTTCGTCGCCGCGGCGGCGGTCGGCGGCATGCTCGCGAACATCCATCCCGCGCCGCTGCAGCGCATCGAAGTCTTCGCGAAGAACCTCGGCCTGGCGTTCCAGATCACCGACGACGTGCTCGACGTCACCTCCGTCCCCGAGGTCCTCGGCAAGGACGTCGGCAAGGACGAGCAGCGGCTCACCTTCGTCAAGCTCGCCGGCGTCGACGGAGCGCGGAAGCTGAGCGAAGAGCTGGTCGAGACGTCGCTGAGCGCGATCGAGCCGCTCGGCAATGCCGCGAAGCCGCTGCGCGATCTCGCCCTGCTCGTGCGCGACCGCGTCCGTTAATATTCGCGCATGCCCGCACTGCTCGCCTCGCGCGCGAACACCGTCGCCGCGGAAAATCTCGCCGCCGTCGTGGCGGCGGAGAGTCCGATCGCCCTGGTGGGCGCGGGCATGAGCGTGCCCGCCGGCATGCCGTCGTGGACCGCGCTGCTCGACGAGATGGAAGCGCAGCTGCCGCCGCTGAACGAGGAGTACCTGCGCGCGCTGCGCGATGAGGACGATCTGCTGTGGCGCGCCGAGGAGTACCGCAGGCTGATCCCGGACCAGGAGTATCAGTCGCTGCTGCGGCGGCGCTTCGGCGCGAACGTCTCGATGACGGCGGCGAGCCCCGCGGTCGCGCTGGTGAGACTGCCGTTCCGGCATTTCATGACCACGAACTACGACGACGTGCTGCTGGCCGCGCACGACGTCGCGCAGCGGGAGCGCCCGCGCGTCCTCAACTGGTCGCGCGAGGACGACGTGCGCGCGTTCATCTTCGGCCTCCGCGCGCGCATCCCGACGCGCTTCCTCCTTCACCTCCACGGACACCACAGCGAGCCGCGCTCGATGGTGCTCACCGACAACGACTACATCGATCGCTACGTGCGCTCGTTCGACACCGCGCGCAAGCTCTTCGCGATCCTGTCGACGGAGCGCGTGGTCTTCGTCGGCTTCTCATTGAGCGATCCCGATCTGATGGCGCTGCTGCGCGAGGTCAACGCGACCATGCGCTCGGAGGAGGCGCGGCATTTCGCGATCCTCGGACTCGACCGCCCGCCGAGCGAGATCCTCGAGCGCAATCGCCTGCGCAAACGCTACGGCGTCGAGCCGGTGTTCTATGACAACACCGACCGCTCGCACCGCGGCCTGCTCGAAGTCCTTCGCTTTCTCGACGATCGCGCCGCGACGAATGATGAAGCTCCGGCGCTCGCCGCCGCGGCTCCGTCGAACGTCCAGGTCCCCGAGAGCGTCAACCCCGACGATCCGCAGAAGGGACTCTGGGGCGGCGCGTCGAAGGCCAATGGCCGCGAGGTGACGGCCACGGTCCGCGAGCTCGAGCCGGACTGGTTCGAAGCGACCATCGTGGTGAAGTCCACCGGCCGCCCGCTTCACGGCGAGGTGACGTTCTATCTGCATCCGACCATCGTGCCGCCGGTCCGCCAGGCGACGGCACGCTTTGGCGAAGCCGTGGTTACCGTGGAAAGCTACGGCGCGTATACGGTCGGCGTGGAGGCCGATGGCGGCAACACGCGCCTCGAGCTCGATCTC
>Ga0134123_10002162_pt1 | contig 12898 bp, 13 predicted proteins | sample KB303_FD_96460 | JGI IMG/M metagenome (GOLD analysis project Ga0134123, IMG submission 96460) | Terrestrial soil microbial communities without Nitrogen fertilizer from Kellogg Biological Station, Michigan, USA - KB3-0-3 | ecosystem: Environmental > Terrestrial > Soil > Unclassified ...
GTCGGACGGATCCGCCGCCTCGGCCACCGCGGGCTTGAGCCACGACAGCACGAAGTCGCGGCCCGCGCGATCGATCCGATCGCGGCCGCGCACGTGCAGCTCCTCGAGCTCCTGCACGAGCTTCCGCAGGTGCTGGTGCACCTCGCTCACCTGGAACCCCGTGAGCCGGCACAGCACGTCGGGCAGGCTGTTGCTCGTGCTCGCGGGATCGATCCCCTCCTGCTTGCACAGCAGCTTCATCGCCGTGTTCATGTAGCGGATCTCGCCCCACAGCGTCGCGACGAACACGCCGAACGGCAGCGACTCGCCGAGCGTCAGCAGATCCTGCTGGTTCTGGGTGTGCGCCTCGAACGCGCGCTCCACCTCCTCGAGATCGAGCGAGAACCGGCTCGGGCCGAGCGCCTTGCGCAGGATCCCCGCCCGCCGCGGGGGCGCGGCCGCCGTCCGCCGGCGCTCGAGCGCCATCGCGATCTCGCGCGCGAGCGTCTTGATCAGCGCCATGTGCGGCGCCGCGACCAGATCGCGCGTCGGGAAGCTCACGATCCAGAACCCGACCAGCTGGCTCTTCACGACCAGCGGCACCAGCAGCGTGGCCTTGCCGTCGGACATGAAGCGGTCGTGCCACACCGGCCCGAGCGTCAAATGCGCCTTGCGGTACGGGCTGCGCCGGACGTCGCGCCGCCGCTCCGCGATCTGCTTGGCGCTGGTGCCGTTGATGACGCGGAGCTTGATGTGCGTGCCCTTCGGCGGCACCTCCGCGACGATCGTCGAGGTGCACCCGAGGTAGAGCCGCGCCAGCCCCGCCACGCGCAGCCAGTAGCCCGGCTCGTCGTCGGGGACGTCGGTGCGCATCGAGTCGAGCTGCATCCACTGCCGCGTCCACAGCGCGATCTCCTGGGCGTGGCGCCGGATCGCGATCCGCTCGTAGAACCGCTCGACCCCCGACGCCGCCAGCACCGTGGCGATCGGCAGCGTCGCGCCGAGCCACACCGCGCTCGCGGCGAACATCAGGTAATCGATCGCGATCGCGCCCAGGACGAGCACCGCGGTGACGATCAGCGAGCCGATCGTGGCCAGGTGGTGGAGCGCGATCATGACGCCCGCGGCGAGCAGCGCGATCGCGAGCCAGCGCAGCGGCGCGACCACGCGCGCGAACGCCGCGTCGTCGGCGACCGAGGCCAGCGCGTGCGCCTGGACCTGCGCCGGGGCCAGCGCGCCGACCGGGGTCGGGACCAGCCCGGCGAGCGGCTGCGCGGTCAGCCCCAGCACCACGATCTTGCCGGCGAACGACTCGCTCGGGATGTTGCCGCGCGCGACCTCGACCGCCGACAGCATCGGCAGCCCGCGCCGGCCGATGTAATTGACCCGCACCTGCTCGCCCGCCGGCAGCCCCGCGGCGGCGAGCAGCCGCGCCGCGACCGTGCGCTCGCCACCCTCGTGCAGCGGGACCGCCTCGACGCCGCCCTCGTCCAGCGCGAGCGGCGCGCGCCCGGCGATCACCGCGTCGGGCAGGCGCTGCCCCGGCGCCAGCAGCCGCGCCGGATCGTCGACGACCCCCACCGCGACCGGCCGGCCCTTGTCGATCGCCGCCAGCAGCGGCTGCAGCTGGCCCGCGGCCCACGGCGGCGGCCCCCACGCCGCGACCGTCGGCGCGTCGATCGCCACCAGGATCACGCGCTGCCCGCTGTCGCGCTGGTCGCGCACCCCGTAGTAGGCGCGGCGCAGCACCTCGTCGCCGGCGTCGGCCAGCCCCGCCGCGTCGACCGCGGCCACGAGCGCCAGCACGACGAGCAGCCGGATGCCGAGCTTGCCCAGCAGCCGGCGCGTCGTCTCCGTCGTCGATCGACCCTCCGCAACGCTCCGCGTTGCTGCGCGCCCCGGCGGAGCCGGGGCTTTCGAGTCGTCGGGTCGCTTCACCGCTGTCAGGGGATGGTAGCCGCGATCGCCTCCGCGTTGGGAGCGCCCCAGCCCGTTGGATAATCCCAGCCCGGTCCCGCCGTGTGATCGGCCGTCCCGCCGACGGTGATGTCCCGGAACGTCGCCTGCAGCGCGGCGTTCGTGTACAGCGTCGAGTTGAGGAACCCGACCGGCGGCTTGCCGCGCGCCACCCGCGCGCTGTTGACCACCGCCACGAGGCCCGCGAACGCCGGCGCGCCGAACGAGGTGCCCGCGTACGCCTGCCACGCGCCGAACACGTACACCCAGTAGCGCGAGCCGCCCGCCATCGCGACGTCGGAGACCGCGCGCTTGTCGGCGATCGGGAGCCCCGCCTGCCACGCCGGCGCCGGGAACGTGAGCGAGTCGCCCGAACCCGAGAGCACCCACGCGCGCTCGTCGATCAGCTGCCCCCCGCCGTCGTGCTCGACCACCGTCCCGCCGACCGACGTCACGAACGGGCTCGAGGCCGGCACGTCCGCCTGGGCCGAGTCGCCGCCCGCCGCGATCACCGTGATCCCGAGCGCCGCGGCCATCCGCGCCGAGGCGTCGTACTGGCGGCGGAGCACGCGGGTCTGCGTGTCCTCGCGGTGCGCGAACGAGTCGGTGACCACGCTGACGCGGCCGTCGCCGATCGCCTCGTTGAACGCGTACACGACCGAGGTGTCGTGCGAGTCCGGGCCCGCATAGACGATCACCTGCGCGCCCGGGGCCAGGCCGCCGGACCACTCCACGTCGAGCGTCGTCTCGGTGAACCGCGTCGCCGGCGGCTCCATCGTCGCCACGTACTCCGGGTCTGCGCGCGTGATGCCCTGCGAGCGCCAGAACGACTGCACGTCCTTGAGCTTGAACGCGGCGCCCACCACGACGCCGATCGCCGCGCCCCGGCCGTCGTACCCCTGCGCCGTGAGCGGCGCGATGCCATAGTCGCGCGCGATCGCCGCGAGCGTGAGGTTGCCCGATGTGGGCGGATCGTTGACGACGTTGCCCGTCTCCGTCGGCAGCTGCGACGGATCCGCCGGCCGGTCGGCGACCACCACCGCGTCGAGCAGCTTGCCGATCTCGGCCGGCGCGCGCAGATCGCGGTGGTGCCCGTAGGTGTGGAAGCTCGCGTCCTCGGACTTCGTGCAGTCGTGCAGCGCCGTATCGAACGCGGCGTTGAACTGCTCGACCGTGCCCGTGGCCTCGAGCAGCAGCCGGTTCTTGGCGACGCGCGCGACGTGCAGCCCCGACTCCTCGAGCCACGCGCTGACGGCGTCGAGGTCCTCCTGCAGCGGCCCATACCGCTCCAGGAACGCCGCGGCCGTGAGGTAGCTGCGGAACGACGGGCTCGCCGGGTCGTAGAGCGCGGCGATCGTCGCGTCGAGGCCCTCCGGATCGCGGATCGGCAGCGCGATGACCGCGCGGATCCCGGTGCCCGCGGCCGCCTCGCCGTGGTCGTCGTACGCGAACGGCGAGCTGCGCAACAGGCCGCTCGGCACCGTGACATTGACGAGCTTCGGCGGATCGCACGCCGCGAGCGCGAGCATCGCGGCGATCAGGGCGGTACGCAGGGTGGGCATCGAGCGCTCGACCGATGATGAATCCAATCCGGCGCGCGCTCGGCGACAGCGAGTCACGCCTGCTGACATGTCAGGCGACTCAACTACACACCCTGGCGATCTCGGTGACTTGGAGCCCACGCCTGGCCAGGATCGCACGAGCAGGTGCGGCGCGGCGTGATCCACGTCGCGTCCAGATCGAGCGTGAGGGGCCGCCGCCGCCCTCATCGCGGAGGCAGAGCGTACGTCACCGTGGCGTGCGCGACCCGCTCTCCGTCGGACCACAGGTCCACCGTGCACACGCTGAGCCGCCGCCCGAGCCGCAGCATCGTCGCGATCGCAGTGACGTCGACGGGCTTGGGGCGCGACAGGAAATGGATATCGAGGTTCGCGGTCGCGGCGCTCGCGACGGGGCCCGCCTGCGCGAGCGTGCAGAAGTACGCCGCCGTGTCCGCGAGCCCCATCATGGCCGGCCCCGAGATCGTGCCGCCGGCCCGCAGCAGCGTCGGGCGAAACGGCATGCGCAGCGTGATATCGTGCTCCCCGAGCGCGGTGATCTGGCAGTAGTTGCGCCAGTCCGGGAAGCTCTGGTCCATCAGCGCCTCGAGCTCAGCGATCGTTAGCTTCGGCATCGGCGAGCCGCAGCGTAACCGATCATCATCGCCGCCGCTGCCCGGCACCGCGCTCGCGCACCGCTTCGACCAGCCCGCCACCGACGGTGCGCCGGATGCGAGCGGGCGGTGTCCCGGTCCCTCCCGCCGATGAGCTCCGCCGGCTCGCCGGCTCGCAGAAATCGACGGCGCGCCTCGACCCTGGCGGATCTTCCATGCCGCGAGAAGCCGACTGCATTTCATGCGCCCAGAGGCCTTGTCGTGGTGCACCTCCGATCGCAGCGAATTCAGGGGCCGAGAATGCGAACGTAGTGCTCGGAACAGGTCGCGCGGCTGTCGGGCGAGGGGAATTCGTACGGTATCGCAGCCGGTGCGCGATCGTTCGCCGGCTTGCGAGATCAGCGACGTCGCGAAGCGCCATTGCATAGCAGATCGATCACTTGCCGGGGACTTCTCCCTTCAAGAGCGCGGCCTTGTCATCGGCTTCGACGATCAGGTGAACATGATCGCGCTGGATGCTCATGTGCACGATGCGGAAGTCCTCGCGCCTCGCGGTGACGAGCGTCGCCTCGCGAAGCGCCAGGTAGATGTCCCGGCGGCGCAATCCGTCCACGTTCCCGACGACCCGGATGGTCACGTGCACCGGATGCCGCGGATCGTGCTCGGGTCGCTTGTTGTGCGGCGCGCGCGCACGGTTGCCCTTCGGCTTGCGGCCCGCGTTCGGGCGCTTGCCACCATGCGTCCGGAAGACCATCTCGATCTGATCGCGCCTCGCGCCTCTGGCCATGGCTCCTGCTTCCCGCGCGCGCCGGTCCACGGCGCTCCTTGATTCCGCGGATAATATAATCCGGGCGAAATTAACTATCTACTAGCCAGATAGGCAGTCTGAGCCGAGCCCCAGAGGTCACTCGCAGCTCCGGCGCCGCGCTCGCAGCTCCAATCGTTCGAGCGTCCGAGCAAGCGCGCGCGGGACGGTACTCTCGGATCGTTCAGCACCACGGCGTCGGCCATGCCGAGCACGGGTCGACCGGAGGCAGCACCCCCACCGGCGCACGCACCTCCGGCGCGAAGCAGCCGGTGAGGATCCCGTTGGCGTCGGTGAGCTCGATCGCGCCGCAGCGCTCCGCTTCCCACGGAAAGAACGTCGCGAGGAGCTGCTTCGAGCGCGCGAGGTGCTCCTCGGACGTCCTCACGTCCGACCAGCAGTCCATCGGACCGCCGGGGAGACCCTCGAAGACCATGATCTCGCACGGCCCCGTGGCCGCAGCGTAGCCGATCGGCGCCCGCGCGGGCTCGAACGTGCCGGCGGAACCGCCATCGAAAGCCCCGGCTCCGCCGGGGCGCGCAGCAACGCGAAGCGTTGCGGAGGATCGATCGACGGCGCGCGCCCCAGATGCGAGACTGTCCGCGGATGCCGACGACCGACGTCCCGGCCGGGCGCAAGAACTACCTCCTGCCCGATCAGGAGCGCTGGCCGCTCGATCCCGACCAGCCCGTGATCGAGCTGATCGACGTCTCGATCGGCTTCCGCGACAAGCAGGTCCTCGACGGGCTGAGCCTCAAGATCATCCCCGGCAAGACCACCGTGATCGTCGGCCGCAGCGGCTCCGGCAAGACCGTGCTGCTCAAGCTGATGATGGGCCTGCTCCGGCCGCAGCGGGGCAAGGTCATCCTGTTCGGCCGCGATCTGGCCACCGTCTCCGACGTCGAGGTGCTCGAGCTGCGCAAGCGGATGGGCATGCTGTTCCAGAACTACGCCCTGTTCGACGCGCTCTCCGTCGAGGAGAACGTCGGCTTCACGCTGACCGAGAACTCCGACGTCCGCCAGCGCGACATCGATCGCCTGTCCGAGGAGCTGATCCGCATCCTCGGGCTCACCGGCAGCGAGCGCCTGCTGCCCGCCGAGCTCTCGGGCGGCATGAAGAAGCGCGTCAGCCTCGCGCGCGCGCTCGTCGCCAACCCCGAGGTCGTGCTGTTCGACGAGCCGACCACCGGCCTCGATCCGATCATGATCCAGAAGGTCGACGAGATGATCGCGCTGGCGAACCAGCAGTACCAGATCACCTCCGTCATCATCAGCCACGACCTGGCGAGCACGCAGCGGCTCGCCGACCGCGTCGGGTTCCTGCACGACGGCAAGATCATCTTCTACGGCACCTACGAGGAGTTCACCCACAGCCAGCTCCCCGCGGTCCGCTCGTTCCTCGACGGCGCCAGCACCTCGCGCCTGTCGCTCACGGCCGCGCCGGCCGCCGCGGGCCCGGCCGGCTCGGCCGCCGAGCCGCGCGCCTCGGCCGCGATCACGGACCCGCCCATCGTCGAGCTCGTCGGCGTGCACAAGAAGTTCGGCGACAAGACCGTCCTGCGCGGCGTCGATCTGGCCATCTACCCGCGCCGCATCACCGTGCTGATCGGCGCGAGCGGCTCCGGCAAGTCCGTCATCATGAAGCACGTCATGGGCCTGTTCAAACCCGACAGCGGCCAGATCCTCGTGTTCGGCAAGGACATCGTGCCGATGAACACCCTCGAGCTCGACGAGGTGCGCGCCCACTTCGGCCTCGTGTTCCAGCACGCCGCCCTGCTCGACTGGCTCTCGGTCGAGGACAACATCGCGTTCCCGCTCGTCGAGCGCCGCCAGGCGTCCCGCCACGAGATCCGCGCGCGCGTCGACGAGATCCTCGAGCGCCTCAAGCTCACCGACATCCGGCGCCGCATGCCCGCCGAGATCTCCGCCGGCCAGCGCAAGCGCGTCGGCATCGCGCGCGCCATCGTCATGAAGCCCGACGTGATGATCTACGACGAGCCGACGACCGGACAGGACCCGCTCCGCACCCGCGACATCGACGACATGATCCAGGAGACGCAGGAGCAGTTCGAGATCACCAGCATCGTGATCAGCCACGACATGGCCTCCACGTTCCGGATCGCCCACATGATCGCGATGCTCTACCACGGCGAGATCGCCGCCTACGGCACGCCCGACGAGGTGCTCGCCTCGCCGCACGAGCACGTTCAGGAGTTCATCCACGCCGGCTCCGTCGACACCCGAGGCCACTCCCCTGGAGATCACAGCCATGTTGATCCACGGTAAATGCCATTGTGGCAATATCACCTTCTCCCTGACCTGGGAGCCCGATCCCACGGAGATTCCCGCGCGCGCCTGCACCTGCTCGTTCTGCACCAAGCACGGCGGCCTCTGGACCTCCAATCCGCGCGGCGCGCTGAAGGTGGCAGTCCAGGATCCCTCGCTCGTCTCCAGGTACGTCTTCGATACCAGGACCGCCGAGTTCCATGTCTGCGCCCGGTGCGGCATCGTGCCCGTGGTCACCAGCCGGATCGACGACAAGCTCTACGCGGTCGTCAGCGTGCACGCGTTCGAGGGCATCGATCCGGCGCTCATCCGGACCGCGCCGATGACCTACTCCGCCGAGGAGGTGCAGACCCGCCTCGATCGCCGGAAGCGCTTCTGGATCCCCGATGTCGAGTACGTCGAGGACGGCGGCAGCAGCACCTCCGTCGGCGGCAGCAGCGCGTAGCTCGGATCATGTCGAGCGCCCGCATGAAGCCGAGGTTCTTCGCCGGCGCCGCCCGGTTCCGCGCCTGGCTCGAGGCCCATCACGCGACCGAGACCGAGCTCCTCGTCGGCTTCCACAAGAAGGCGACGGGCAAGCCGAGCATGACCTGGCCCGAGTCCGTCGACGAGGCGCTCTGCTTCGGGTGGATCGACGGCGTGAGGCGAAGCCTCGGCGACGACGCGTACTCGATCCGGTTCACGCCGCGCCGGCCGAGGAGCATCTGGAGCCGGGGCAACGTCGACCGCGTGGCGGCGCTCATCGAGGCCGGCAGGATGACCGCCGCGGGGCTGCGCGCGTTCGAGGCCCGCACGCCGGAGCGGACCGGGGTGTATTCGTTCGAGCGCAACGCCGCCGCGAAGCTGTCGCCGCACGAGGACCGAAAGCTCCGCGCGAACGCAGCGGCCGCCGCGTTCTTCGAGGCGCAGCCGCCGTGGTACCGGCGGGCCGCCATCCACTGGGTGATCAGCGCGAAGCGGGACGAGACGCGAGCGCGACGACTCGATCAGCTGATCACCTGCAGCTCCCGAGGCCAGACCGTTCCACCGCTGACGAGGCCCTCGAAGAAGGGCCCGACCCGGCGCGCCGCCCCGAGGTGACGCGGTCTCGTAGGGAAGCGACGATTGCGCAGGCCGGACGGCCCGGGTACGGTCTGACGAGAGGTCCCCGCATGACCGTGAGCGCATGCCCCGCCGAAGACGTGCACGCCTCGGCCGATCAGGTCTGGTCGCTGCTCCGCGAGCCCGCACGCCTCGACGCGTGGTGGGACGCGCGCATGCTCCGCGCGACCCCGCCCGGCCCGCTCGCGCCGGGTCAGCACATCGAGGCGCGGGCCAAGGGACTGATCCCGGCTCGCATCCAGATCGAGGTGACGGCGGTCGACGAGGCGCAGCACCGCCTCGAGATGACGGCGCGGTTCCCGCTCGGGCTCGTCGATCGCTTCACCCTGATCGTCACGCCGCTCGGCCCCGATCGCTGCCGCGTCCAGTTCGGTTGAGACTTCGACTTCCCTCCCGGGCGGAGGGGCCAGCTGCTCGAGCGGATGATGTCGGGCGCGCTGTCGCGAGGCGTCGAGGACTCGCTGCGCCGGCTCAAGGCGGCGGCCGAGCGCGAGGCGGCGCAGTCACCCCGGTGATCCCCGGCGAGCCGCAACCACGGCGGCGATCCGCGTACCATCGTCATCGTGGCCGGCGGCGAACCGTACAACGTCGCGGTGATCGGGCCGCGCGGTCACGGCAAGACCACGCTCGCGGCGTGCCTCGTCCAGACCCAGCCGCGCGCCGGCGTGCGCGACGCGCTGCAAGCACTGGTCGCGTGCAGCGGGGACTATCACGGCAGGTGGACCGGGTTCCCGTCCGCGCGCCCCGACGACTACCGGACCGTGCGCCCGACGCCGTTTCGCTTCGCCACCGCCGCTCGCACGTATACCGGGTTCGATGGCCCCGGGCTCGTCAGGCTCGCGCGCCGGAGCACCTCCCTGCTGGCGTCGATGGACGCGGTCATCGTCGTCGTCTCGCCGCTCGAGCTCGACGCGGCCGCGCTCGACCTGCTCCGCGAGCAGCTGAGCGTGGCGCACCACGTCGGCGCCGCCGGCGTCCTCGTGTTCCTGAGCAAGTGCGATCACTTCGAGTCGGCCGCCGACGCCGACGAGGTATGCGGCGCCGCGGAGGCGCGCGTGCGCTCGGTCGCCGAGGCGTGCGGGTTCGACAGCAAACAGATCGCGTTCGTGCGCGGGGCGGCCGGGCCCGAGGCCGGCGGTGATCCGCGGTTCTCCGGCGCCGCGGCGCGCGTGATGGGCGCCCTCGACGCGTGCCCGACGCCGTCGCGATCGCCCGACGCGCCGCTGCGGTTCCCGGTGTTCCGCGCGCACCGGATCGCCGGGCGCGGCACCGTGGCGACCGGCATCATCGCGCGCGGCCGGATCGCCGAGGGCGATCGCGTGCGCGTCGTCGGCGCGCGGCGCTCGTGGTTCAACCGCCACGTCGCCGCCACGGCGTTCGACAGCGAGGTGCTGTCGCTGCGCGAGCTCGACCGGCCCCGCAGTCACGCGGAAGCCGGCGCCGCGATCGGGGCGCTGCTGCGCCCCCGCGCCGGGGCGGACTGGTACGCCGCCTACGAGATCAGTCACGGCGTCACGATCGTCGGGTGTGGCGTCGAGGGCGCCGACGGCGTCGCGCGCTTCGCGGGGCGGTTCCGGTTCCTCGGGCCGCCCGACGCGACGCACCGGCCCGGCGCGGCGTACCTGTTCTACGCCGGCATGGGGCGCGAAGCGGGGACGTTCGAGCTCGCGAGCGATCGGACGATCCACGCGGGCGAGGTGGTGTCGGCCGCGGTCACGCTCGCCCTGCCGATGTACCTCGAGATCGGCACGCGCCTGTTCGTGCGCCGCGATCGGATCGTGGCGCTCGGCGAGGTCACCTCGCTCGCGCCGTGAGGGGCGTTGCCCGCTGCGCGCCGTTCTGCGATGGTGGCCGCGTGGAGTCGCGAATCACCGTCGATCTTCCGAGCGCCGAGACCGACCGGCGCAGACGCCCGATCGAGTGGCTGCGCTCGCTGTTCGGCACCCAGCTCGATCTGCGCAGCGGCCGGGAGGAGCTCACCGTCGGCGCGCTGTGGCTGCTCGAGGGGCTCGTCGAGGCGTTCGCGGCGGCGGGCGTCCACGACGTGACCACGTTCCGCGTCGACGAGGAGGTCATCTTCTTCGACACCGAGGACGTCCCCGGCGATCTCCACCGCATCGTGCGCGCCGGCGAGGCGGCGGGCATCCTCGACCGCAAGTTCGACGAGATGCACCTCTTGCTCTCGCACCGCAGCCAGGCGCTGAACACGACCATCGACTGCAAGGTCAAGGACGGCGTCCTCCTCGGCGAGGCCGAGATGTCGATCTCGCTGTCGGGCCGCGGCCGGGCGTTCGCGGCCGGCGGCGACGACCCCGAGCCCTTGCGCCGCGAGCTCGACGAGCTCACCGCTCGCATCGCCCTGGAGCTGACCCGCACGCTCGTCGGCGCCCGCGTGAAGCGCGATCCGGCCTGACGACTTCGACCCGGCGCCGGCGCGCGCCGGTCACCATTCCTCGTCGCTCCGGCCGTGAGGCGGGACGGCCACCGGCGCGACCTCGCCACCCTTGAGGAGATCGATCACCGTCGGCGCTCGCTCGCACTCCCACGTCGTGACGTTCGCGTACACCGTCGCGCCCTCGCGCCACACGCCGCCGTCCTGGTGGATGTGACCGAACAGATGCAGCCGCGGCGCCAGCGCGGCGACGCGCGCGCGCAGATCAGCGCACCCGGCCCGCCCTCCGACGGGGGAGCGATCGCCGATCCCGCCCGGCGGGCCGTGCGTGATCAGCACGTCGATCGACGGCGGGATCCGGCGCCACACCGCGGCGAGCGGCTCGCCGCGCGGCAGGTTGAAGGCCCAGTCGTGGAACGCGGGCTGCCACGGGCTGCCCCAGAACCGGACGCCGTCGATCACGGCGCCCGCGTCCTCGAGGTAGACGACGTCACCCAGTAGCGCCCGCGCGGCCGCGGGATCGCGCACGAACGACCAGTCGTGGTTGCCGGCGACGACGATCTTGTGCCGGTGCGGCAGCCCCGCGATCCTCGCGGCCGCCTCGCGCAGCTCGTCGAGATCGCCGCCGCGGCAGAGGTCGCCGGCGTGGATGAAGACGTCGCCGTCGGGCACCACCAGCTCGCCGTGGAACAGGTGCGTGTCCGCGACCGCGACGATCCGCATGCGCGGCAGCATAGCCCGCTACGCGCCGGCCGCGCCGCGCCGTTGCCCGCCGCGCGCGGTTCTGCGATGGTGGCGGCGGGGCGCATGCACGAATCGCGAATCCTGGTCGATCTTCCGAGCGCCGAGACCGATCGGCGCATGAGCCCGATCGAGTGGCTGCGCTCGCTGTTCGGGGCGCAGCTCGATCTGCGGAGCGGCCGGGAGGAGCTCACCGTCGGCGCGCTGTGGCTGATCGAGGGCCTCGTCGACGCGTTCGCGGCGGTCGGCGTCCGTGACGTGGTCTCGTTCCGCGTCGACAAGGAGGTCGTGTACCTCGACACCGCCGAGGATCGCGACGACCTCCGGCTCATCACGCGCGCCGCCGAGCGGGCCGGCGTGCTCGACCGCAAGTTCCGCGAGATGCACCTCGTGCTCGCCCACCGGACCCAGGCGAGCGCCAAGGCGATGGTCATCGACTGCACCGTCAAGAACGACGTGCTCCTCGGCGAGGCCGAGATGGTGATCGCCCTCTCGAGCCTCGATCCGACGCGCCGCGAGCTCGACGCGCTCACCGAGCGGATCGCGAACGAGCTGACCACCGTCCTCACCGGCGCGCGCGTGACCTGCGCGCCGGCGTAGCCGATCGATCTCGGACTACGTGCCCGAGAGCTTCACTACATCCCCGAGGCGGCGTCGCCTACGGTCGAGTGGCAAATCGCCATCACAGCGAGAAGCTCGTCGCGGTGATACTGTGAAGACCCGCCACGGTGGGCGGGAGTGAACAGACCATGGTGACGTGGTCAGAGGCCGACAACATGGCGGACGAGATCAAGACGGACCTGCTCCATTCGCCCGAGCTGGGGTTCGTGAAGCTGTACGAGGTCCGGAGGGTCTTGCCGTCGTACACGTAGAGGGTGCACGAGATGTTGCCGACGGCGGTGCTCTCTCCGCGGACGACGAACATGGGAGTTCCCGACGTCACCGGCGAGCGGTTGACGCCGCAGACGACGGGGCTCGAGTCGGTGCTGTTGTTGAACACGCCTCTCGAGATGTAATAGAGGAGGCCCCCGTCCGAGGGGCCGATCTGCTGGCAGCCGATGGCGCTCGTGACGATCGGGTCGGCCTGAGCGGGGGAGCCCATGATCGCCAGGAGGACCAGAGCGGACAACGAGCCGAGCACGGTTGATTTCGAGATCATCGCTTATCTCCTTTTCAAGCCGGAGACGCGGTGGGCCGGCGTCTGTCGCGAAAGGATCTCCACGTCGAATCCCAGGTGTGCGGCGACGCACGCATCATCGGCCTTCCATCCCGTCCCGGCGGGACATGTAGAGCACCAGCGTCGCGCGGCCGTCGCCGTCCTCGACGCGGTCGGTGACCACGCGGGGCAGCTCGGGCCCGACCTGATGGAGGAACAGCGGGAGGGCCGCCGCGAGCTTGTTCGATCCGTCATCGGTGAGCTCCACCCGGCAGGTGTCCGAGCGACACTCCGCACCGCGGGCGAGCCGGCGCAGGTCGTGGTCGCCGA
>Ga0134123_10002163_pt1 | contig 12897 bp, 15 predicted proteins | sample KB303_FD_96460 | JGI IMG/M metagenome (GOLD analysis project Ga0134123, IMG submission 96460) | Terrestrial soil microbial communities without Nitrogen fertilizer from Kellogg Biological Station, Michigan, USA - KB3-0-3 | ecosystem: Environmental > Terrestrial > Soil > Unclassified ...
GCGCAAGCTGCGCGAGGACACCTTCTCGCTCGACGACTTCCGCGAGCAGCTCCGCCAGCTCAAGAAGATGGGACCGCTCGACCAGATCATGGGGATGCTCCCGCTGGGCAAGATGTTCAAGGGCGGCGCGGCCCCCGAGATGAACGGCGAGGCTGCCGACATGAGCCGCTTCGATGCGATCATCTCCTCGATGACCATGGACGAGCGCCAGCATCCGGAGATCATCAATGGCAGCCGCCGCCAGCGCATCGCGCGCGGCAGCGGCACCAACGTGCAGGACGTGAACCGGCTGCTCAAGCAGTTCGCGCAGCTCCGAAAAATGATGAAGCAGTTCAAAGGCATGGAAGGCAAGCTCGGCAAGCTGAAGGGCCTGCCCGGCTTTCCGACCCTGAGGGGGTGACGACGTGGTAATGATTCGACTGCGACGTGAAGGCTCGAGCAAGCGGCCGCGGTACCGCGTGGTGGTGACGGACTCTCGTTCACCGCGCGACGGCCGCTTCATCGAGGTGATCGGCCACTACAATCCGGTGACCCAGCCGCCGACGGTCCAGATCGACCGGGTCAAGGCGGCGGCGTGGATCAGCAAGGGCGCGCAGCCGTCGAACACGGTCAAGAAGCTCATCGCGCTCGAGAAGCCCGTCGCCTAGCGAGGTGGCCAGCGACGACCTCGTCGTGATCGGCGAGGCCACGCGGGCCTACGGCCTCCGCGGCGAGCTGCGCGTCGTCCCGCGGACGGACCATCCGGAGCGGTTCAAGCGCATCCGCGAATGCATCCTGTGGGATCCGCGATACGACGATCGCACGGTGCGGCGCGTGCGGGGAGTGAGGCGACAGGGCGACGTGGTACTGCTGTCGCTGGAGGGGTGCGACTCCCCCGAGGCGGCCGCCGCGCTGGCCGGCCGACTGGTGGCGCTGCCGAGGGCGGAAGCGCTGCCGCCGCCCCCCGGTCACGTCTACACCTGGCAGCTGATCGGCTGCCGGGTGACGACGGAGGACGGGCGCCTCGTGGGTGAGCTGAGCGGGGTCGAGCCCTCGCCGGCGCAGCCTCTGTGGGTGGTGCAAGGGCCCGAGCGCGAGCACCTGATCCCGGCGGTGCCGGAGATCGTGATCGAGGTGGACGTGGCTGCGCGCCGGGTGGTGATCCGGCCGCCGGAGGGCTTGCTCGAGCTGTAAGCACTGCGGTGATGCGCATCGACATTGTCACGCTCTTCCCGGGGATGGTGGAGCCGGTCGTCGCGGAGTCGATCCTGGGCCGCGCGCGGACGCGGGGGCTCGTTGACATCCGGGTGGTCAATCTCCGAGACTACGCGGAGGGTCGGCACCGCATCACCGACGACTATCAGTTTGGCGGCGGTGGCGGGATGGTCCTGAAGCCGGAGCCCTTGTTCGCCGCCGTCGAGGCGCTGCGGACGCCGGGGGCGCGCGTGATCCTCACGGATCCCCGCGGTCGGCGCTTCACGCAGGAGGTCGCGGCCGAGCTGACGCAGGTCGCGCACCTGATTCTCCTGGCCGGGCGCTACGAGGGCGTGGACGAGCGCGTGGGAGCCGGGCTCGCCGACGAGATGATCTCGATCGGCGACTACGTGCTCACCGGCGGCGAGCTGCCGGCGCTGGTGATCGCGGATGCGGTCACCCGGTTGATGCCGGGCGTGCTGGGCGGTGAGGGCGCGGCCGCGCGCGAGTCGTTCGCCAGCGGGCTGCTGGAGCCGCCGCAGTACACGCGGCCCGAGGAGTTCCGGGGCGCGCGGGTGCCGGGAGTGCTGCTGTCGGGTGACCACGCGCGCATCGCGCGCTGGCGGCGGCTGCAGGCGCTGTACCTGACGTGGCGCCGCCGGCCCGATCTGCTGGACACGGCGACGCTGGACGCGGACGAGAAGCGCTGGATCGAGCGATTCGAACGCGGGGAGACGCTGCCGGACGACGGCCGCCCCTAGCGAAGAAGAGGAAGAAGGAGCCGAGCGATGGACGCGATTCTGCTGGTCGAGGCCGCGCACATGAAGAAGGACCGGGCGGGTTTTGCGCCCGGCGATCAGGTGCGCGTGCACGTGAAGGTCATCGAGGGCGAGAAGGAGCGGACCCAGGTCTTCGAGGGCGCCGTCATCCGCCGCCGGGGCGAGGGGCTGCGCGCCTCGTTCACCGTGCGCCGCATCTCCTACGGCGTCGGCGTGGAGCGGACGTTCCCCGTCCACTCGCCGCGCATCGAGAAGGTGGACGTGATGCGCCGCGGGCAGGTCCGTCGCAGCAAGCTCTACTACCTGCGCTCGCTCGCGGGCAAGGCGGCGCGCATCAAGGAAAAGCGCGCCAGCGTCGTGCCGACCACCGCCGCCACCGAACAAGAGTAGAGCCCGCTCCACCCGGCGTGCCGCCTCGCACGGCGCCGTACCGGTACGAAGCGCAAGCCTGGAAGACAGGCGTCACTCGTATCGCGGGCGTCGACGAGGCGGGCCGCGGGCCTCTGGCCGGGCCCGTGGTGGCCGCCGCCGTCATCATCGCGCCCGACCGCCGCATCCGCGGCATGGCCGACAGCAAGGTGCTGCTGCCCGAGCGTCGCGAGACGCTCTACGCGCTGATCCAGGAGCGCGCGGTGGCGGTGGGCGTCGGCATCGTCGATCACCTGACCATCGATCGGATCAACATCCTCGAGGCCACCCGCCTGGCCATGGGCCAGGCGCTGACCGCCCTGGCCCACGCGCCCGAGCTGGTCATCACCGATTTCGTCGCGCTGCGCGAGCTCGTGTGCCCGCAGCGCAACCTGGTGGACGGCGACGCGCGCTGCGCCACGGTGGCCGCCGCGTCGATCATCGCCAAGGTCACGCGTGACCGGATCATGCTGGAGATGGACCAGGAGTTCCCCGAATACGGCTTCGTCCGCCACAAGGGCTACGCCACGCCCGAGCACATCGCGGCGATCGATCGCCACGGCCTGTGCCCCCTGCACCGCCGTTCGTTCGTGAGCGCGTGGCGGCAGGGCAGCTTCGTGTTCGAGGTGGAGACCACGGGAGTGGCGCCTCGCACCCCGCGCGCGTCAGGTCGACCCCGCAGCAACCGCGCCTCACTGTAGTCGCTGCCCCGGACAGCCGTCAACGACCGTCTCCGAGATTGGACATTGTCCGGCGAAGGCCGCCGCGCGACGCTGGCGCGGTGGCGGACAATCGACGGACGCTCGGCCAGGCGGCAGAGGCGGAAGCCGCCCGCGTCCTCGAGCGCGCGGGCTTCGCCGTCATCGAGCGCAACGTGCGCCTGCCCGCGGGCGAGATCGACCTCGTGTGCCGCGACGACGGCGTGGTCGTCTTCGTCGAGGTCAAGTGCCGGCGGGCGGGATGGGACGAAGCGCCGGCGGCCGCGGTCTCCTGGCACAAGCAGCGCCGGCTCACGCGCCTGGCCCAGCACTACCTCAAGTGGCGACGGCTCGACGGCGTCCGCTGTCGCTTCGACGTCGTGTCGGTCACCGTCGACGCGCACGGCGCCCTCGACGTCCGCCACCTCCGCTCGGCGTTCGACGCCGCGGAGAGCTAGGCCGCGGGCAAGGACCCGACGGTCATCCGTTCGTACAGCGCCGAGAGGATCTGGTTGGCGGTCGCCGAGGTCCAGACCGGGAAGAAGGGCGAGAGCTGCAGCGCCCGCCATTCCGTCATGAAGCGATCCCACGTCTGCTCCGTGGTCTCGCCGGGGCGCGCCGCCCGCGTCGAATCGGCCAGTCGCATCTTGTGGTAGATGGTCGGCATCTCGATGTAGTGATAGAGGTACTCGAAGTCCCGCGTGTAGAACGCGGCGACCGGGACCGACTGAAACGTCTGGCCGTCCTTCTCGTTGAGGAACATGTTCATCAGGTCGGCGTTGGGCGATTCGGCGGGGTCCGCACGCGGCGTGCGCCCGGCGCGTAGCCCGTCGCGGCGGAAGATGCGCAGCTCCATGCCGGCGGCCTCGGCCATTCGCGCCAGCACCGGCACGTCGCGGCGACAGTCCGACGACCACTCTTCGGAGATGACGAGGATCCTGGCCGGCCCGTTCGGCTGAGCGGCGAGCCACCGAGCGGCATCAGCCTGCGCCTGGCTCAGCCGGGCGGGGCCTTCGTACCACATCCGGAGCAAGTGGCTGAAATCCCGGCGGACCGTCCCCAGCCACGAGTTGGCCTCGCGTGCGAGATTCTCCGGCGTGCCGGTATAGGCCACGTACTCGTCGAAGGTCATGCCCTGGGCGAACCGCTCCGGTGTGAGCCGTCGCTCCGAGGTGAATGGCATGGCGGTCAACCCCGGGTTGGCTCTTGACGAGCCTGCGCCCTCACGAGATTCTGGCGCATCATGGCGCGCGAGTACGAGTATGTCCAGGTCGACGTCTTCACCGAGCAGATCCTGGCCGGCAACGGCCTGGCTGTGTTCCTCGACGCTCGCGGGCTCGACGACGGCGAGATGCAGAAGATCGCCCGCGAGATGAACCAGGCGGAGAGCGTGTTCGTGTTTCCGTCCGCGCGCACCGACTGCGTGGTGGCCATCCGCATCTTCACGCCCGCGCGCGAGGTCCCGTTCGCCGGGCATCCCACGGTCGGCACCTCCTGGGTGCTGGCCACCGAGGGCGTGACCAAGGGCGCCACCCGATTCGTGCTGGAGGAGAAGATCGGCCCGGTGCCGGTGGAAGTCGAGGGCGATCCGGCGCGACCGCGCTTCATCTGGATGCAGCACCGGGACGCGACGTTCGGGCCGGAGGTGAAGAACCGCGCCGGCATCGCCGCCGCCCTGGGCCTGACCGAGGGCGACCTGATTCCGGGCGCTCCCATCGAGCCGGGCTCGACCGGCAACGAGTTCCTCTACGTTCCGCTGCGTGACAAGGCCACGGTCGATCGCGCCCGTCTCGACCCGCGCGGCCTCGAGGTCGCGCTCGGCAAGCCCAACAGCCTCGGCACCTTCGTGCTGGCGCCCGATCCCGATCCGGCTGCCCACCGCGTGTACTCGCGCATGTTCGCGCCGGCGGCCGGCGTGCCGGAGGATCCCGCCACCGGCTCGGCCAGCGGAGCGCTCGGCGCCTATCTCGTGCTGCACCAGCTGGTGAAGCCGGCGGCGCGGCTGACCATCGTGAGCGAGCAGGGCACCAAGATGGGCCGCCAGAGCTTCCTCCACGTCGACCTCACGGTGCGCGACGGGCGGGTGGGTGACATCCGGGTGGGCGGCAGCGTCGTCCCCACGCTGCGCGGCCGGCTCCGCTTGCCGTAGCCGCTCGCCCCGTCGTCGTCCAGAGAGTACAATCCGTTCCCCATGACGATCCTCTGGGACTCGTACCGGAACGCCCTGCCCTCGATCGCCGCCGCCGTCGGCCGCACGCCCCTGGTGAAGCTCAACCGCGTGGCCGCCGACGTGAAGCCCGCGATCTATCTGAAGATCGAGTGGTTCGGTCCCAGCGGCAGCCTCAAGGACCGCATCTACCTCTGGATGTTCGAGCGTGCCGAGTCGCGCGGCGACCTCAAGCCGGGCATGCGCGTGCTGGAGTGCTCCACCGGCAACGCCGGCATCGCCTGCGCGTTCGTGGCCGCCGTGAAGGGCTATCGCTGCACGATCGTCATGCCCGAGGGGATGAGCGAGGAGCGCAAGAAGATCATGCGCGCCTACGGCGCCGACCTGGTCTTCACGCCCGGCGGCGAGAGCGACGTCGATCTCTCGCTGCAGCGGCTCCAGGAGATCCGCCGGCGCGATCCGGTCGGCTACTGGGTGCCCGGGCAGTTCGACAACGCCGACAACATCGAGGCCCACTACCGGACGACCGGCCCCGAGATCTGGGAACAGACCGGCGGCGTGATCGGCGCCTTCGTCGCCTCGCAGGGCAGCGGCGGCACGCTCACCGGCGTCGGCCGCTTCCTCCGCGAGCGTGACCCCCGCGTGCGCCTCTACGCCGTCGAGCCGGAGGAGTGCGCGCTGCTGGCGCGCCGCGAGTGGGGACCCCACGGTATCGAGGGCATCGGCGACGGCTTCATCCCCGACAATCTCGACGTCTCCCAGCTGTCCGGCGTCATCACCACGACCACCGACGAGAGCCTGATGATGGCGCGCCGGCTCGCCGCCGAGGAGGGCATCTTCTGCGGCATCTCCACGGGCTGCAACGTGGCCGCGGTGCTGAAGCTGGCGGCACGACACCCCGAGCTGTCGTCCATCGTGACCATGGCCAACGACACCGGCCAGCGCTATTTCACGACGGCGCTCTGCGGCGAGGACAAGAAGGTGGACGTCCCCGAGCGCGAGCATCCGATGGATCCCAAGACGCAGCAGGAGCTGGACCGCTATCAGGCCGCCTGGGAGATCCTGACCTGAACCCGAGCGAGTACGACTTCGTCGCGGCCCGACGCCGCCTCGAGGCCAAGGCCAAGTCCGCGGGCGAGAAGCTGACCAGCCTCGACGACGCCGCCAGCCGCGTGAAGGACGGCGATCACATCGTGGCCGGCGGCTGCCTCTTCACCCGCACGCCGATGGCTCTGGTGCGCGAGATCCTCCGTCAGCGGCGCACGGGCCTCACGCTGAGCCGCAACCTCATGTGCACCGAGGGCGAGCTGCTGATGGCCGCCGGCGCGGTCGATCGCGTGGTCACCGCGTGGATGTCGATCGGCCTGCCGTGGGGCGTGTCGAAGGTCATGCGCCACTACGTCGAGACCGGCAAGGTGGCGCTGGAAGAGTGGAGCCATCTGGCCTTCGGCCTGCGCTTCCGCGCCGCCGGCATGGGGGTGCCGTTCCTGCCCGCCCTGACGATGCTCGGCTCGGATCTCATGGGCGTGGGCGGCATGAAGACGATCGCCGATCCGTACACGGGCCAGACGCTGGCCGCCGTCCCCGCGCTCTTCCCCGACGTGGCGCTGCTCCACGTGAGTCGTGCCGATCGCTTTGGCAACTGCCAGATCGACGGCTACCCGCACATGGACAACGACATGGCGCGTGCCGCCACCACCGTGATCGTGACCACCGAGGAGCTGATCAGCGACGAGGAGATCCGCCGCCGGCCTGACCGGACGGTCATCCCCGGCTTCGTCGTCGATGCGCTCGTGCTGGCGCCGTTCGGCGCCTATCCCCACGAGGTGTGGGGCCGCTATCACGCCGACTTCGACCACTTCGCCGAGTACACGGCGGACATCGACGCGCGCGGCGTGACCACGGCCGTCGCCGACTATCTGGCGAAGTACGTCCACGCGCCCGCGACCTTCGAGGACTACCTGGACCTGTTCGGTGGCGAGCGTCTCAAGCGCGCGCAGGACGCCGCGCGCGACCTGGTGCCCGGCCTGTGAGCGGCGCCGTCACGCCGTCGGAGCTGCTGGCCGTGATGGGCTCGCGCCAGCTCAAGGACGACACCACGGTGTTCGCCGGCGTGGGCGTTCCCCTGCTCGCCGCCGCGCTCGCCCATCAGCGTCATGCTCCGAAGCTGACCATGGTGATCGAGGGGGGCATCATCGGGCCGCAGATCCGGCCCGGCCGCCTGCCCGTGTCGACCAACGAGATGCGCGCCGCGCACCGCGCCCAGATGCTGCCCGGTATCACCGACACGTTCCTGTACGCCCAGCGCGGCTTCCTGGACTATGGCTTCATGGGCGGCGCGCAGATCGACCAGTACGGCAACATCAACACCAGCATCGTGGGGACCGACTACTGGAAGCCGAAGGTGCGCCTGCCCGGCACCGGCGGCGCCAACGACATCGCCTCGCTGTGCCGTGAGGTGTTCATTCTCACCGCGCACGAGAAGCGCCGCTTCGTGCCGCGCGTGGATTTCGTGACGAGCCCGGCCTGGCTGGGCGGCGGCGGCGCGCGGCGGGACGCCGGCCTGCTGTTCGGCGGCGTCTCGCGCGTGGTGACCACCCTGGGCGTGTTCGGCTTCGAGCCCGACACGCGTCGCATGCGCATCGAGGCGATGCACCCCGGCGTCACGCTGGAGCAGATCCGCGACAACACCGGCTTCCCGCTCGGCGAGGTCGAGCGCGTGGCCGTCACCGAGCCGCCCAGCGACGACGAGCTCGCCATGCTGCGGGCGCTCGACCCCGAGCGCCGCTTTCTCGGCTAGGAGCCTGTCGGAGTGACTACAACGCTCGCGAAGCGCCACGGCTCCGCCGGGGCGCGAAGCGTGGGGCGTTCGGGGGGCCATGTCGAGGCCTCCCATGAAACCAGAGGAGCAACGTGACCAACTTCGGTCTCGCCATCAAGAACTTCGTCGGCCCCACCGAGACACCCGACATCGACGAGCTCTATCGCTATTCCGCCCGCGCCGAGGAGCTCGGCTTCGAGTCGCTGTGGGCGTGGGACCACGTCATCCTCGGCGTCGAGCCGTCGTTCCCTATTCTCGACGCCGTCGGCACGCTGACCGCCATCGCCGCCCGCACCTCGAAGATCAAGCTCGGCACCGGCGTGCTCGTGCTGCCGCTGCGCAACCCCACGGTGGCCGCCAAGGCGATTGGCACGCTGGACGTGATCAGCAAGGGACGCCTGATTCTCGGCGTGGCCGCCGGCTGGTACGCGCGGGAGTTCGACGCGGTGGGCGTGCCGTTCAAGCAGCGCGGCCGGCTCTTCGAGCGCAACTTCGAGATCCTCACGCGTCTGTGGACCGAGGACCGCGTGACCCTGCAGGCCGACGAGTTCAACCTGCGCGAGGCCGTGATGCGCCCTCGCCCGGTGCAGCGCCCCCGGCCACCGATCCTGATCGGCGGCTACGTCGACGCGGTGCTCAAGCGCGCCGCCACCAAGGGTGACGGCTGGCTGACCTACTTCTACACGCCGGAGAGCTATACCAAGGCGTGGGGCAAGATCGTCGGCTTCGCCCGTGAGGCCGGCCGCGATCCGAAGACGCTGACCGGCACCAACCAGCTGGCGATCCTCGTCGGAACATCGCGCGCGGAGACCGAGGCGCCGATGCGACAGTGGCTGCAGACCGAATGGGACGTGGCGGCCTGGAGCGAATCGACCATCGAGCACGCCATCCGCGGCAGCGCCAAGGAATGCATCGAGCAACTGCGCGCGCACGTGGCCTCGGGCGTGGATCGCATCATCCTCATTCCGTACCGCTACCAGCCCGAGCAGGTCGAGCTCATCGCCAAGGAGATCCTGCCCACACTGCGCTGAGGCATTCGACCGGTGAATGAAGCCGAACGCGCCGCAGGACTGCCAGCCACTCCGCAGTATCGATATGCCCAGCGCATGGGCAATCAGCTGTTCGTCGCCGGCCAGGTCCCGCACGACGCCCACGGGCGGCTGGTCGGCCCTGACGACCCGTACGCTCAAGCCTTGCAGTGCTTGAACAACCTGAGCGCAGTGATGGCCGTGCATGGTTTCTCGAGCCTGGACGTCCGCCAGCTTGTCGTCTACGTCGTCGGAGAACAGGCCAATCTTTCGGCGGCCTGGAACGCCGTGACAGAGTCTTTCAGTGGGCAGGTTCCCCCCGCGACGCTCATCGGAGTGGCACGACTGGGGTACGTGGGGCAGCTGGTCGAAGTCGCCGCGACCGTGCTCAAGGAATAGAACAGCAACCGGGAGGGTTCTCCGTGGCAAGACTTCGTGTCCATGCCTTCGCGATCTCGCTCGACGGCTACGGGGCCGGTCCGAAGCAGGACGCTGAGAACCCGCTCGGGGTCGGCGGGCTTGCGCTGCACAACTGGGTCTTCGACACGCAGACGTTCAAGCAACTGTATGGAGAGCAGGGAGGACGCGTCGGCCCCGACAACGACTTCGCGGCGCGCGGCTTCGCCGGAATCGGCGCATGGATCATGGGCCGCAACATGTTCGGCCCGGTTCGTGGCCCGTGGCCGGACGAGAGCTGGCGCGGCTGGTGGGGCGAGACTCCTCCGTATCACACGCCCGTCTTCGTGCTCACCCGGCATCCTCGTCCGACCTTGCGCATGACGGGCAACACGGAGTTCCACTTCGTGACCGGTGGAATTCATGAGGCGCTCAAGCGCGCCACGGAGGCGGCGGGGCAGAAGGACATCCGGCTCGGCGGCGGCGTCTCGACGATCCGGCAATACCTGCTGGCCGGACTGGTCGACGAGATGCACCTCGTGATATCTCCCGCCCTCCTCGGTGCTGGAGAGCACCTGCTCGCCGGCATCGACCTCGTCGCGCTCGGCTTCACCTGCACCGAACACGTGCCGACGGAGAAGGCCACGCACGTCGTGCTGACGAGGCGAACGTGAAGCAGAAGGCTGGATCGCCCTCGAAGCTGATCGACGCGAAGATCAAGGCCCTCGGCGACTGGAGAGGCAAGACGCTTTCGCGGATCCGCACCCTGATCAAGCAAGCAGATCCCGCGGTGGTCGAGGAGTTGAAGTGGCGAGGGGTCCCGGTGTGGTCGCACGACGGCTTGATCTGCACCGGCGAGACCTACAAGAGCGTCGTGAAGATGACGTTCCCCAGGGGCTCCTCGTTGAAGGATCCAGCACGCCTCTTCAACGCGAGCCTCGAAGGCAACGCCCGGCGCGCCATCGACCTCCATGAGGGCGAGAACCTCGACGAGGAGGCGCTGAAGGCACTCATTCGCGACGCCGTTGCTCTGAACTCGTCGCGCCTGCCCCCCCGACCCCCGAAACGGTGAGGCGAACGTTTTTCCCCCTGCGTGCATCACGGTACAGGCATTTGCCCTGGTGGGGTCGGCCGCCGGTCCGCCAAACCCCTGAAAACCCGAGCGGGTGCGTGGCATCTGGCTTGCCCACGGATTGGTCCGAACCGCCACACGGGGGCTCCGATGAATCTGGATCACCACGCGGCCCGGCGGCAGGATGGCCGGTCCGGGTTGCCACTGTCGTTCGCCCAGGAAGAGGCCTGGCTCAACGCTCGTCTCGCCGGTGATGTACCGGCCGGGAACGAGTCGATCGCTGTTCGCTGCCCGGACGATCTGGACGTCGCCGCTCTCGAGGCCGCCTTCGCCGACTTGCTGAGCCGGCAGGCGTCCTGGCGCTCGACCATCGTCATGAAGCAGGGACACCTCGTGTCGGTGATCAGCCCCCCAGGCCCGGTCAGCCTGCCTCGGCTTCGTCTGGGCAATGGCCCTGGTGCCGAGAGGGAAAGCCTGGCGCTGGCGCGCGCGGACGCCGTACGACCGTTCGATCTCGAGCACGGTCCGCTGTGGCGCGCGCTGCTGGTGCGGACGGCCGCAGCGAACCGCCTGTATCTCACGGTGCACCACGCGATTGCCGATCGCGCGTCGCTCGAGCGCCTCCTCGTGCCCGAGCTGGCCGGGCTCTACGCCAGGCGCGTGAGCGGGAGCGCTCAACCGCCGGCGCTGGCGGTCGAGTACGCGGACTTCGCGGCCGGACAGCGCGCGTGGGCCGAGTCCGGCGCTGCCGCGCGCGGGCTCGACGCGTGGCGCCGGCGCCTGGCCGGGCCGCCGCCGGTGCTCGAGCTGTTCGCCGATCGCGCGCGGCCCCCCGCCCGCGGATTCAGGGGAGCGCGTCTTCCGATCTCCCTCGGCCCGCAGCTCACCTCCCGGCTGCGGGTCGCGGCCGGGGACGGCGCCGCCGACCTGTTCACCGTCTTGCTCGTGGGCCTCGCCGGGGTGCTGCACCGCTACACCGGGCAGGACGACCTCGTGCTCGGCACGCTCGCCGACGGTCGCACGACGCCCGAGCTGCGCGCGCTGCTCGGCTGCTTCGACAACCCGCTGGCGCTGCGCCTGGACCTCACCGGCGATCCATCGTTCCGGGTCCTGCTCGAGCGCGCACGAGGCGCCGTGCGGGACGCGCTTGCACACGCCGATGTGCCGTTCGCCCGAGTCGTCCAGACCGTGGAGCCCCTCGGCGAGGGCGCGCGCCATCCGCTGTTCGCGCACGTCCTGACGCTGCAGCCACACGCGCCGCCGCCGCCCGGATGGGATGTGCTCCCCGTCGAGCTCGATGCGGGCGCGACCCTGTTCGACCTGCACCTCGACGTGCGCGAGACGGCGGACGATGTGACCGGCCACCTCACGTACCGGACCGACCTGTTCGAGCCGATGACGATCGCTCGGCTGGCGACGCACTATCGCCGCCTGCTGGACGCGGGGCTCGCCGACCCCGATCGCCCCCTGTCCCGTCTGCCGCTGCTCGACGCCGGCGAGCGCCACCAGGTGGTCGTGGAGTGGAACCGCACGAGCCATCCCTACCCCGCCGACGCCACCGTCCACGCGCTCGTGGCACGTCAGGCCGCCAGCGCCCCCGAGCGGGTCGCCATCGTCGCGGGTGAGCGCGTGCTGACCTACGGTGAGCTCGCGGCCCGCGCCGATGCGCTCGCCGCCCGGCTGTGCGCCGCGGGGGTGAGGGCCGGAGCGGTCGTGGGCGTGGCTCTGGAGCGCTCGCCGGAGGCGATCGTCGCTTATCTCGCGACGCTCAAGGCGGGCGCCGCCTACATGCCCCTCAGCGTGAACGACCCGCCGGAGCGCACGGCCTTCATGGTCGCCGATGCCGGGGCCGCCGCGGTCGTCGTGCGTGCGGGAACGGCCAGGCCATCGCTCGCCGTCCCCACCGTCGAGGCGACGGAGGCCGACGAGATGCCGCCGGCGGCGATCCGTCGGCCGGCCGTCGAGCGCACTCCGGACGATCTCGTCTACGTCATGTACACCTCGGGCTCGACCGGCCGGCCCAAGGGCGTGGCCGTGACCCACCGGGGGATCGTCCGCCTGCTCTTCGGGCGCGACGGCTACACACGCCTGGGCCCCGACGAGGTGATCCTCCAGTCCACCGCGCTGTCGTTCGACGTCGCGGCGTTCGAGATCTGGGGCGCGCTCGTGCACGGCGCGCGGCTCGTGCTCTATCCCTCGGTGATTCCGACCGCGCGCGAGCTGCGCGACGTCATCCGCCGCCACGGCATCACCACCATGTGGCTCACCCCGTCGGTCTTCAATCTCATCGTCGAGGAAGACCCCGAGAGCCTGGCGCCACTGCGGCAGCTCGATCTCGGCGGCGAGGCCCTGTCC
>Ga0134123_10002165_pt1 | contig 12889 bp, 11 predicted proteins | sample KB303_FD_96460 | JGI IMG/M metagenome (GOLD analysis project Ga0134123, IMG submission 96460) | Terrestrial soil microbial communities without Nitrogen fertilizer from Kellogg Biological Station, Michigan, USA - KB3-0-3 | ecosystem: Environmental > Terrestrial > Soil > Unclassified ...
CCGAACGGGTCCTGGAAGACCACCTGCATCTGGCGACGCAGCGGCCGCACCGCGCTCGCGGGCAGGCCCTGGATCTCCCGGCCGTCGAAGCGGATCCGGCCCTCGGCCGCCTGCAGCCGCAGCAGCGCCAGCCCCAGCGTCGTCTTCCCCGAGCCGCTCTCGCCCACCACGCCGACGGTCTGGCCCTCGCGGACGGTCAGGCTCACGCCGTCGACGGCCTTGATGTGGCCCACCGTGCGCCGCAGCAGGCCGCGCCGGATCGGGAACCACACGCGGACATCGTCGGCCTGCAGCACCACCGGCGCATCCGCGCGGGGGGCACGCGGCATCGGACGCGGCTCGGCGGCGAGCAGGTGCTGCGTGTAGGGATGCGCGGGCGCGGCGAAGATCGTCGCGGTGGCGCCGGACTCCACGATCTCGCCGCGGCTCATCACGTGCACCCGCTCGGCCATGCGGCGGACGATCCCCAGGTCGTGAGTGATGAGCAGCAGGGCCATGCCGAATCGCGCCTGCAGATCGCGCAGCAGCGTGAGGATCTGGGCCTGGATGGTGACGTCGAGCGCCGTGGTGGGCTCGTCGGCGATGAGCAGGTCGGGCTCGTTGGCCAGCGCCATGGCGATCATCACGCGCTGGCGCTGGCCCCCCGAGAGCTGGTGCGGATAGGCGTCCAGCCGTCGCTCCGCCTCCGGCAGCCCGACCAGCCGCAGCAGCTCGAGCGTGCGCGCGCGGGCCGCCGCCGGCGCCAGGCGCTTGTGCAATCGGAGGACCTCGTTGACCTGCTTCTCGATCGTGTGCAGCGGGTTCAGCGACGTCATCGGCTCCTGGAAGATCATGGCGATGCGGTCGCCGCGCACCTGCTGCAGCGTGGCCTCGGGAGCGCCCAGCAGCTCCTGATCCTGAAAGCGGATGGAGCCGCTCGGGTGGTGGGCCTTGGGATAGGGCAGCAGCTGCATGATCGACAGCGCGGTCACCGACTTGCCGGAGCCGCTCTCGCCCACCAGCGCCGCCGACTCGCCGCGCTCGATGTCGAACGAGATGTGACGCACGGCCTGGATCTCGCCCCCCTCCACGGTGAACGAGACCGACAGGTCGCGGACCGACAGCAGCGGGCTCACCGGGCCGCGCTCACTGGACCTTGCGGGGGTCGAAGGCGTCGCGCACCGCCTCGCCGATGAAGACGAGGAGCGAGAGCATGACGGCGAGGACGGCGAAGCCGGTGAGGCCGAGCCAGGGCGCCTGGAGGTTCCCCTTGCCCTGGGCGAGGATCTCGCCGAGCGAGGGCGCGCCGGGCGGCAGGCCGAAGCCCAGGAAGTCGAGCGAGGTGAGCGTGGTGATGGCGCCGTTGAGAATGAACGGGAGAAAGGTCAGCGTGGCCACCATGGCGTTGGGCAACAGATGGCGGGTCATGATCACGGCGTTGCGCACACCGAGCGCCCGCGCCGCGCGCACGTAGTCGAGGTTGCGTGCGCGCAGGAACTCGGCGCGGACCACCCCCACCAGCGACATCCACGAGAAGAGGAGCATGAGCCCGAGCAGCCACCAGAAGCTCGGCTGCACGATGCTCGCGAGGATGATCAGCAGATAGAGCACGGGGAGCCCCGACCACACCTCCATGAAGCGCTGCAGGAGCAGATCGACCCAGCCGCCGAAGTAGCCCTGCACCGCGCCCGCGGCGACGCCGACCACCGAGCTGGCCAGCGTCAGCACGAGGCCGAACAGCACCGAGATGCGGAAGCCGTAGATCAACCGCGCCAGCAGATCACGGCCCTGGTCGTCGGTCCCCAGCCAGTGGCGCGTGGAGGGAGGCCCGGGCGCCCGGCCCGGCAGCTCCCAGTCGATGGTGTCGTAACGGAACGGCACCGGCGGCCACACCATCCACCCGCGCGTCTCGATGAGCCGCCGCACGTCGGGGTCGCGATATACCGCCTCGGTCGGCAGCTGGCCGCCGAAGGCGGTCTCGGGATAGCCGCGCAGCACCGGGGCGTAGAAGCCTCCGTCGTAGCGCACGAGCAGCGGGCGATCGTTGGCCAGCAGATCGGCGGCCAGCGACAGGACGAAGAGGGTCAGGAAGATCCAGAACGCCCAGTAGCCGCGGCGGCTGGCGCGGAAGCTGGCCAGGCGCCGGCGCATCAGGGGCGAGAGGCTCACGTGTCCCGCCGCTCGAAGTCGATCCGCGGATCGATGATCGTGTAGGTCAGGTCGGTCACGATGTTCAGCAGCAGGCCGATCAGCGTGTAGAGATAGAGCGTGCCGAACATGACCGGGTAGTCGCGATTCACCGCGGCCTCGAAGCCCAGGAGCCCCAGGCCGTTGAGCGAGAAGATCACCTCGATCAGGAGCTCGCCGGCGAAGAAGATGGCCACGAAGGCGCTGGGGAAGCCGGCCACCACGATCAGCATGGCGTTGCGGAACACGTGGCCGTAGAGGACGCGCCGCCAGGGCAGCCCCTTGGCCCGCGCGGTGACCACGTACTGCTTGCTGATCTCGTCGAGGAAGGAGTTCTTGGTCAGCATGGTCAGGGTGGCGAACCCGCCCACCACGAGCGCGGCCACCGGCAGGGCGATGTGCCAGAGATAGTCGACGATGCGCTGGGGCCAGGACATCAGCGCCCAGGTGTCGGACGTCAGTCCGCGCAGCGGGAACCACTGCGCGAAGGAGCCGCCGGCCAGCAGCACCACCAGCAGGATGGCGAACAGAAATCCCGGGATGGCGTAGCCCACGATCACCGCCGCGCTCGTCCACACGTCGAACGGCGTGCCGTCACGGACGGCTTTGGCCACGCCGAGCGGAATCGAGATCAGGTAGACGAGCAGCGTCGTCCACAGACCGAGCGTGATCGACACCGGCAGCTTCTCCAGCACGAGCCCCAGCACCGGGCGATCGCGATAGAAGCTGGTGCCGAGGTCGAACACCGCGTAGCTGCGGATCATGTGGACGAAGCGCTGCCAGGCCGGCTTGTCGAAGCCGAACTGCTGTTCGAGCTGGCGTACCAGCTCGGGATCGATTCCCCGCGTGCCGCGCGTGAGGTCGTCCTCCCCTCCGCCCGGACGGGTGGCGCGGGGGCCGCCCGCCTCCCCGGTACCGGTGGCGCCGATCCGCGCCGTGGCCTGGGTGGCGTGCCCACGCAGGCGCGCCAGCATCAGGTCCACGGGGCCGCCCGGCGCGGCCTGCACGATGATGAAGTTGGCCAGCATGATGCCGAACAGCGTTGGCACCACGAGCAGCAGGCGGCGAGCGAGGTACGCCAGCACTAGCGGCGCGGCCCCGGCCGGCTCGGGTCGACCCACCACGTATCGAAGCCGATCTCGTTCTTCGGCGCCACCGCCGGCCGGGCGAAGCGGTTCCAGTAGGCGACGCGGAACGCGTTGATGTGGAAGTGCGGGATCACGTAGTGGCCCCACAGCAGCACGCGGTCGAGCGCACGCGTACGGGCCACCAGCGCGGCGCGATCGGGCGCGGCGATGATCAGCTCGACAAGCCGGTCGATGGCGGGGTCGCGGATTCCGGCGGCGTTGCGGCTGCCCGGCGTGTCGGCGGACACGGACGCAAAGTAGTCGACCTGCTCGTTGCCGGGCGAGAGCGACTGCGCCAGCAGCACGACCGTCATGTCGAAGTCGAACTGCTTCATGCGGTACTCGTACTGCGCCGCGTCCACGGTGCGTACGCGCGCGGTGACGCCCAGGCGCTCGAGGTTCTTCACGAACGGCAGCGTGATGCGCTCGAAGTTCGGATCGTCGATGAGGATCTCGAACGCCATCGGCTGGCCGGTCTGGGCGTTCACCAGCTTCAGGTCGCGGATGACCCAGCCCGCCTGCTTGAGCAGCTCGAGCGCCCGCACCAGGTTGGGCCGCATCCCCGCCGGCGCCGTCGAGGGCGGCTTGTACTCGCGCGTGAAGACCTCGTCGGGAATCTTGCCGCGCAGCGACTCCAGCACGGCCAGCTCGGCCGGGCTGGGCAGCCCGCGCGAGGCCAGCTCGGAGTTGGAGAAGTAGCTCACCGTGCGCGTGTAGGCGCCGTAGAACAGGTGCGCGTTGCTCCACTCGAAGTCGAAGGCCACGCTCAGCGCCTCGCGCACGCGGGGGTCGCGGAAGATCGCGCGGCGCGTGTTGAACACGAACCCCTGCATGCCGGTGGGCACCTCGTTGAAGATCTCTTCCTTGCGGATGCGGCCGTCGCGCACGGCCGGCACGTCGTAGGCGGTCGCCCAGTTCTTCGACGAGCTCTCCGCCCGGAAATCGAAGGCGCCGCTCTTGAACGCCTCCAGCGCCACGGTGTCGTCGCGGTAGTAGTCGTAGCGGATGGTATCGAAGTTGAACCGGCCGACGTTGACCGGCAGCGCCGCGCCCCAGTAGTCCTTCACGCGCCGATAGGTGATCGAGCGCCCCGGCTCCAGCGACTCCACCTTGTAGGGCCCGCTGCCGAGCGGCGCCTCCAGCGTGGTCTTCGTGAAATCCCGGGTGGCCCAGTAGGCCTTGGAGAGCACGGGCAGCTGACCCACGATGACGGGCAGCTCATGATTGTCGCCGGGCTTGAAGGCAAAGCGCACCGTGCGCGGCCCCGTCACCGCGGCGCTGGCCACCTGCGCGTAGTACGAGCGGTAGAGCGGATGGCCCTTCGTCCGCAGCGTCTCGAAGGTCCAGCGCACGTCCTCCACGGTGATCGGGCTGCCGTCGTGGAACCGGGCCGTGGGGCGAAGCGTGAAGGCCACCCAGGAGCGATCGGGCGGGGTCTCGATCGACTCGGCCACCAGCCCGTACTCGGATGCCGGCTCGTCCGACGAGGTCACCGTGAGCGTGTCGAACGTCGTGGTGATGCCGGCTGCCGGAACACCCTTGAGGATGAACGGGTTCAGGTTGTCGAACGTGCCGACGGCGGCCAGCGTGACGCTGCCGCCCTTCGGCGCGCTGGGATTCACGTAGGCAAAGTGCTTGAAGCCGGCCGGGTACTTGAGATCGCCGTGGATGGACAGCCCGTGGGCGACCGCGGGGGCGGACGCCGAGCGCGACCACGCGGGCGCGGCCGCGGCCACGATCAGCGTGAGGACGACGGCGAGAAGTCTCATGCCAGACAACCCCCGTATAGTACCCGCCGGCTCAGGTCCTCGCGCGCGCGGGGGCAAGCTGATCTATGCTCGGGCCATGACCAAGCCCAACGCCGCGATCGAGGTCGACCTCTACAGCGACACGGTGACCCGCCCCACCGCCGAGATGCGCCGCTTCATGTGCGAGGCGGAGGTGGGCGACGAGCAGAAGTACGAGGATCCGACCGTGAACCTCCTGCAGGAGATGGTGGCCGACCTGCTCGGCAAGGAAGCGGCGGTGTTCCTGCCCTCGGGGACCATGTGCAACGAGATCGCCCTGCGCGTGCACTGCCGGCCCGGCGACGAGATGCTGGCCCACCAGACCGCGCACCCGATCCACTTCGAGACCGGCGGCCCCGCGGCCCTGGCCGGGGTGAACACGCGGCCGCTCGACGGTCCGCGCGGCCAGTACGACGCGGCCACGCTCGAGGCCGGCATCCGGCCCGACTTCCGCCACTTCCCGAAGAGCCGCCTGGTGTGGGTCGAGCAGACCAGCAATCTCGGCGGCGGCTCGATCTGGCCGCTGGAGCGGGTGCGCGCGGTGACCGACGTGGCGCGCCGTCATCGCCTGGCCACGCACCTGGACGGCGCCCGCCTGATGAACGCGGCGGTCGCCAGCGGCGTGCCGGCGCGCGAGTGGGCGTCGCACTTCGACTCGGCGTGGATCGACTTCACCAAGGGGCTCGGCGCGCCGGTGGGTGCCGCGCTGGCCGGCTCGCGCGATTTCATCGCCGAGGCCTGGCGGCTCAAGCAGCAGATGGGCGGCGCCATGCGGCAGGCCGGCATCATCGCCGCCGGCGGTGTGTACGCGCTCCGCCACAACGTCAAACGCCTGGCCGAGGACCACGCCAACGCCAGGCGCCTGGCCGAGGGTCTGGCCCGACTGCCCGGCGTCGAGATCGATCCGGCCACCGTGGAGACGAACCTGGTCTTCTTCGATCTGAAGGGCCCCGTGGACGCCCCCACCCTGGTGGAGCGGCTGCTGGCGCGCGGCGTGCGCATGGGCGCGATGGGGTCGCGCACCGTCCGTGCGGTCACGCATCTCGACGTCAGCGCCGCGCAGATCGAGCGCACGCTGGAGGCAGCGCGGGCGGTGCTGGCGGGCTGAGCCGCCGTCGCGCGCGGCTACGCCTGGAACGTGGCGTGCGCCACGGTCCAGCGCGCGAGCAGGTCGGGATCCGGCGCCTGCGCGATGCCGGGCACGCGCGAGGTGGCGACCTCACCCCGGCCGCTGAGCACGATCTCGGGCTTGCCCAGGTCGTCCTGGTAGAAGTACGACGACGGGAAGATGTCGCCGGGATAGGTGAAGTTCGGCAGCGTGGCCAGCTCCGCGCAGATCGCCCCGCCGATGGCCGTCTCGAGCATGCCGCCGATCCAGCAGACGACCCCGTGCTCGGCGCAGAGCGCCTGGATCCGGCGCGACGCCTCGAGCCCGCCCACGCGGGCCATCTTCACGTTGACGACGCGACAGGCACCCAGACGGAGGGCCGCCTCGACGTGGGCCAGGCTGATCGCGCTCTCGTCCAGACAGACCGGCGTCTCGAGCTTGCCCTGGAGCTCCGCGTGGTTGACGAGGCTCAGGCCGTCGTCGGCCAGCGGCTGCTCGATCATGGCCAGGCGATACCGGTCGAGCTTGCGGAACAGCTCGGTGTCGGCCGGCGTGTAAGCGGCGTTGCAGTCGATGTGAAACGTGAGGTCCGGGAAGGTCGACCGGACCGCGGCGACCATGTCGAGGTCCCAGCCCGGCCGGAACTTGAGCTTGATCCGCGGGAACCCCTGATCGATCGCGCCCTGGATCTTGCGCATCAGAACGTCGAGCGACTCCTGCACGCCGAAGTCGGCGCCGACCGCCACGCGGTCGCCCTGGCCGCCCAGCGCCACGTGCAGCGGCACGCCGCGCCGCTTTGCCTCGAGCACCCACCAGGCGATCTCCAGCGCGGCGCGCGCGAACTGGTTGCCCTTGATGAAGTCGATGCGGTCCAGCAGCGCCGCGGCCGAGGGGATGTCCTGGCCGATCAGGCGGGGCGCCAGGTGCTCGCGCACCGTGTGGTAGGTGGCCAGCGTGTGCTCCGCGGAGTACGCCGGGATGTAGGGCGGGCAGCTCTCGCCCCACGCGTGCTGGCCCTGGCTCTCCATCCGGACCACGAGCGTGTCCGTGTCCGCCTGATCCGCGTACGACGTCTTCCACACGAAGGCGAGCGGGACCCGCACCCAGTAGACGTCGATCCGCTCGATCACCACGTCGCGCGGGCCTCGGTCACGGCACCAGCGTCAGGAACAGGAACACCGCGAAGATGACGAGATGCACGGCGCCCTGCATCAGGCTCGTGCGGCCGGTGCCCAGCGTGATGCTGCTGACCAGGAGCGCCAGCGACAGCAGGACGAGATTGGTTCCGTCGAGGCCGAGCACCAGCGGCAGGCTCCAGGCGACGGACACCAGCGCCACCACGGGGATCGTCAATCCGATGGACGCCAGCGCGGAGCCCAGCGCGAGGTTCATGCTGGTCTGCAGCCGATTGGCCAGCGCGGCGCGCACGGCGGCGGAGGCTTCGGGCAGCAGCACGAGCGCGGCGATCGCCACGCCGATCACGGCCTGCGGCGCGCCGGCGGCGTCCACGGCTCTCTCGATCGCCGGCGACAGCACCTTGGCCAGGCCGACCACGGTGACGAGGGACACGAGCAGCAGCCCGAAGCTCGCCCAGGCCTGACCCACCGTGGGCGACGGGGCGTGGACGGTCTCGTCGTGGGCCCCCATCGGAGGCAGGAAATAGTCGCGGTGGCGGACCGTCTGGACGAACACGCACACGGCCCACAGAGCCAGCGAGGCCACCGCGGTGAAGGCGAGCTGGGCGCGAGAGTAGAGCGGCCCCGGAGCCGTCGTCGTGAAGACGGGCAGGACGAGCACCATGGTGGCCAGCGTCACCAGGGCCGCCAGCGCCGGCCCGGCGCCCTCGATGCGGAAGGACTGCTCCCGGTGGCGGAGCGCACCGGCCAGCACGCAGCCGCCGACGACGCCGGTGCAGATGATCATCACCGCGGCGTAGACGGAGTCGCGCGCCAGCGTGGCCTTCTCCGGTCCGCCGGTGAGCATCATCGACACGACCAGCGCCACCTCGATCACCGTGATGGCGATCGCCAGCACCAGCGTCCCGAAGGGCTCGCCCACCCGGTGGGCCACCACCTCGGCGTGATGCACCGCCGCGATCACGGCGCCCACCAGCGCCGCCACGCACGCCACGGTCAACACGACGTGCGCGGGCAGGTAGAGCGCCGCCGCCAGCAGCAGGGCCGCCGCGACGGGGACGGTCACGGTCCAGTTCGTGAGAGTCGCTCGTATCATGGTCGGCAGGCACGATCACCACGCATGGCCGTCGCGCGTCGGTACTCTATCACGCGATCTTCCGAGCCACCGACGGCGCGCCGGTATGCACGGCCGTGACCGGTGTGATCGTGATGGCCCGGAGGTACTATCGGAGCACGTTCGTTCACGGCCCACGGAGGAGTCCATGACCAGCGATGCATTCCCGCTGACCCGCCGCCGATTCTTCGGACTCGCGGCCATCGCGACCGCCACCGCGATCGGCGCTCCCGCCCTGCCCCGCGCGGAGGGCACGCTGCTGACGAAGGAGCAGCGCGACGCGCTGACGCCGGACGAGATCCTCGCGTTGATGCGGAAGGGCAACGAGCGCTTCCGCCTCGGCCAGGAATCGCCGCACGACTATCTTGCCCAGCAGCGGGCCAGCGCCAAGGGACAGTATCCGGCGGCGGTGATCCTCAGCTGCATCGATTCCCGGGCGCCCGCCGAGACGATCATGGACCTGGGCATCGGCAATTGCTTCAACGCGCGGGTGGCCGGCAACGTGGCCAACGACGACATCGTCGGGAGCATGGAGTTCGCCTGCAAGGTGGCCGGCGCCAAGGTCGTGCTGGTGATGGGCCACACGGCGTGCGGGGCGATCAAGGGCGCGATCGACAAGGTGCAGCTCGGCCGGCTCACCGGGCTGCTCGCCAAGATCCGCCCGGCCGTGGACGCGACCCGCTATACCGGCGAGCGCTCGGCCAAGAACTACGACTTCGTGGACGCGGTGGCGAAGAAGAACGTCGACCTGACGATGGCGGACGTCCGCAAGCGCAGCCGCGTGCTCTCGGATCTGGAAAAATCAGGAGCGATCAAGATCGTCGGCTCGATGTACAACCTCGAGACGGGGCTGGTCGACTTCTTCGGCTGAGTCAGGCCGCGCAGCGCCCACCTGGGCCCTAAGCCCCGCACTTGACAACGTCTCTATATTTCGATACACATCGAAATATGAAAGCCATGGCACCATTCCCGCTGGCGCGGCTGGAGGCGACCGAGGAGCACGTGGAGGCGTTCAAGGCACTGGCCCACCTGTCGCGGCTGCAGATCTTCTTCTTCCTGGTCCGGGCGAAGGGCGAGATGTCGGTCGGCGAAATTCAGGCCGAAATCGAGATTCCCGGGCCGACGTTGTCGCACCACCTGGACGCTCTCCGGCGCGCGGGGCTGCTCGAAAGCCGAAAAGAGGAGCGGTACATCTACTATTCCGTGAAGCGGGACACGGTGTCGACGCTCACACGTCTGCTCACCGCGTGCTGTTGAAAGGAGATTCGTCATGAGCGCAAAGGTTCATCTCCACATGCACGTGTCGGACCTCGGCAAGAGCCGGGACTTCTACGAAAAGTTCCTTGGCGGCGATCCGGTCAAGGTCAAGCAAGGCTACGTGAAGTTCCTTCCGGCATGGGCGCCGGTCAACCTCGCCTTGTCGACGGGTGGTCCCGCTGGCGCGGGCACGATCGACCACGTCGGGGTTCAGGTGGACTCGGTGGAGACCGTGATGGCGCAGCTGGCTCGGATCAAGGGCGCCGGGCTGCCGGTAGTCGAAGAGATGGGCGTCAATTGCTGCCATGCCAACCAGGACAAGTTCTGGGTCAAGGATCCGGACGGCGTCGAGTGGGAGGTGTATCACCTCAACTACGACCTCGAAGAGGACGAGGCGGAAGTGGCCAGCAAGCCGAGCCTGGCCGTGGTCGGCGCCACCGCCTGCTGTGGCGGAACCAGCTGCGCCTGAGCTGATGTGCCTCGCTCTCGTCCCGTCAGCCAGGCCGCGGCCTCGAACCGGCGCGCAGGCTGACGGGCGCGGGCGACCGACCCGTCTCTACGCCGGCGCGACGGACTTCTCGTAGCAGCGGCTCACCGGGTCGTCGGTGTATGACCCGAAAGGAGGAATGCGCCGGAAGCCGAGGCGCTCATATAACCGGATCGCGGCCTGCTGATGGATGCCGGTCTCGAGACGCAGGAGCGTGACGCCATGCGCTCGGGCGTGTTCCGTGAGGTGATCGACCAGCAGCTCACCATACTTGCGCCCCCGAAATGCCGGCCTGACGTACATGCGCTTCAGCTCTCCGTACTCCCGGCCGAACAGCTTGATCCCACCGCATCCCGCTGGCGCTCCATCGACCCGCAGCACGAAGAACGCCACGCCTTCTTTGATCAATCGATCGACGCTGAACCCGTGACGGCTCTCCGGCGGATAGAACGACTCCAGGTGGGTCTGCAGCTCGTCGATCAGACGTACGGCGTCGGGAGCGTCGGGTCGCTCCGCGGTGATAATCGTGGCTGGCATCGCGCAATCCTGCCTTGCGTCGTGGAGGCGGTCAAGCCGACCACGCGACAAGGTGCTCGCTGAACATAGCCCCCCTCACTCTGTGTCCCACGGCCCGGCAACGGGTATCCTACGCATGCCATGCCCACCCGGCGTCGCCGACCAGCCGGCCTCGACCTGACCGAGCAGGCCCGTCGGGCCGGCGTGCGGCTCGTGCGCTTCCTCTACACTGACAACGGCGGCATCACGCGCGGCAAGGCCACGCACGTGGACGGCCTCGCGCACCGGCTGACCGATGGCATCGGGCTCACGGTGGCCATGCAGGCGATGAACATGCTGGACCAGCTCCAATCGGTGGAGGGCCTTGGCCCTGTCGGCGAGATCCGGCTGGTCCCCGATCCACAGACGTTCAAGGTGCTCCCGTACGCGCCGCACGCGGCGGCCATGACGAGTGACATGCGCACGCTGGACGGCGCGCCGTGGGAGGCCTGCCCGCGCGACTTCCTCAAACGGCAGATCGCCGCCTGTGCTTCGGCAGGGTTCTGCGTGCGCGCGGCGTTCGAATGCGAGTTCACCCTGGCCGCGAAGCAGGCGAACGGCGGCTTCACCCCGCTGGACGAGAGCCTGTGCTTTTCCACCGTGGGGATGACGACGGCGGCGCCCGTGATGGACGAGATCGTCGCCGCGCTCGAGGCGCAGCGCATCCCGGTCGAGCAGTACTACGCCGAGCTCGGCCACGGCCAGCAGGAGCTCTCGATCGGCCACGCGCCGGCCCTCGAGGCCGCCGATCGCCAGGTCTTCTATCGCGAGACCGTTCGCGCCGTCGCGCACCGCCACGGACTCTGGGCCTCGCTCGCCCCCAAGCCCTTCGTTGACCAGGCCGGCAACGGTGCGCACATCCACTTCAGCCTGTGGGACGAGGCGGGCCGCCGATCCCGCATGTACGACCCGCGAGGCCGCTACGGCGTGAGCACGCTCGGCTATCACTTCATCGCGGGAGTACTCGACCACCTGCCGGCCCTGCTCGCGCTGACCTGTCCGAGCGTCAACTCGTATCGCCGGCTCCAGCCGCACTTCTGGAGCTCCGCGTACACGGTGTGGGGACCGGACAATCGGGAGGCGGCGGTGCGCGTGCCCTCGACGTTTCCCTCGGACCGCGCCGGCTCGACCAATGCCGAGCTCAAGGCATCGGATTCGTCGTCCAATCCCTACCTCGCACTTGGCGGCTTGCTCGCGGCTGGGCTCGACGGCGTCAGGCGCAAGCTCGAGCCGGGCCAGCCCGTCCTCGTCGACCCCGGCGCCCTGTCCGACCGTGAGCGGCGGGAGCGTGGTATCCAGCGGTACCCGACCACGCTGCGTGAGGCGCTCGATCGGCTGGACGACGACGCCGTGCTGATGGGGGCCCTCGGCCCGACGCTGGCCCGCGCCTACCGTGCCGTGAAGCGCTCGGAGGCGGAGGCGTTCGCGCGTGAGGACGCCGCCTTCGAGACCCGGCACCACTTCTGGAAGTTCTGACGCTGAACTTCGACGCCGTTCCGATCCTCGATCAGCACTGCCACGCGTTGCGGCGCGACGGGGTCGTTCCCGACGCCGCGGCCTACGCCGGGTTCTTCACGGAGAGCGGCGATCCGCGGATGCACGCGCGGCACGCGCCCGAGACCATCTTCTATCGCTGGGCCATCCGGGAGCTCGCGGTCGCGCTCGACTGCGCGCCGACGGCCGAGGCCGTGCTGGCCGCGCGCCGGCGCCTGACCGCCGACGCGCTGGCGCGCCGCCTGCTCGGCGAGGCGAACATCGCCGTCCTTCTCATCGATCACGGCTACCGCACGGACGAGACGTGGACGCCGGCGGAGCTGGCCACGCGGGTGCCCTGTCGCGTGCTGCCGATCCTGCGTCTCGAGGTGCTCGCCCAGGAGCTGATCGTCCGTCACGACAGCTTCGAGGCCGTGCTCGACGCGTTCTCCGCGACGGTCGAGCGTGCGCGGGCGGATGGCTTCGTCGGCCTCAAGAGCATCATCGCGTACCGGACCGGCCTCCGGGTGCGACCGACGTCGCGTGATGACGCCGCCGCCGTGTTCGGTCTCGTGAAGGAGCGGGCACGCCGCGACGGTCGCGTGCGTCTCGCCGACAAGCCACTCAATGACTATCTGCTCCTGCGCGCGCTCGAGATCGCCGAGCGGCAGGCCATGCC
>Ga0134123_10002167_pt1 | contig 12882 bp, 8 predicted proteins | sample KB303_FD_96460 | JGI IMG/M metagenome (GOLD analysis project Ga0134123, IMG submission 96460) | Terrestrial soil microbial communities without Nitrogen fertilizer from Kellogg Biological Station, Michigan, USA - KB3-0-3 | ecosystem: Environmental > Terrestrial > Soil > Unclassified ...
CGCTGATGATGACTAGGCGTTTCATGCGGGAGTTATACACCTAATCGTCGTCCTTGGGCCTTGGTGCTTCGTTCCTGGTCCGTCCTCGGTCCGAGGTCCCCGGTCCCATCGCGGCGAGGACCAGGGACCATGGACCTGGGACGGACCAAGAACAGGGAACCAGGCACCGAGGACTACTGACACCCAGGAAACTTGAGGCTCTCCAGCCTGGTGTGCCAGTTGAACGAGCCGGTCGTGACGAGATACTCGCCGACGAACCAGAACGTGCAGTCGTCCACGGGATCGACGGCCATGCTGGTGTAGTCGCCCCAGCGCGCGTAGCCGGTCTGCGAGCCGGTGCCGAAGAACGACAGGAACTCGCTCGACAGCTGGTTGACGGGATCGGTCGCCAGACGCCCGGCGTAGCCGATCGACGGAAACAGCGACGCGCTCGACGCGCTGTAGCCGAGCAGCAGGTTTCCCTGCTTGTCCTGCCCGACGGCGCCCATCCAGCGATACCGCGTCGTGTCCGGCGCGAACGTGCTCTGCTGCGCGACGGACGGCGTCCCGAAGGGATTCCGGATCTCGTACCAGCGCGGCGCGACCTGCGTGCTCGTCGACCGCACCTGCACCGAGTGATTGACGATGAGCGACTCGTACGTCGCGAACCGGCGGTACGACAGCCGGAACATCAATCGATCCCCGAGCGAGTCCAGCTGCTGCGTCGTCCCCGGCTGCGGAATGCACGTGCCGCCGTTGCCGCACGCGAGATGAAACGCCTGAACCGGAACGCTCACGCTCCTGAACGTCGAGTTGTTGATGTTGGTGAAGTCCACGTGGAACCGGTACAGCGCGAGCGCATTCGACGCGTTCCGCAGATACAGGCCGGGCGCGCCGGCGTTGGGCAGCGTCGACCCGTCGAGGCTCGCCGGCAGCAGCGTCGGCGAACTGCTGGAGAAGCAGACCCCGATCGCCGGCTGCCCGTTGATCATCGCGGTGCGATCGAACGCGCAGGCCTCGGCGTTGAGGAAGATCGCGCCCGACCAGAACATGTTGGCCGAGAAGTAATACGCGTCCGGCCAGAGGCCGATCTTCGGATAATCCGGCAGGTTGTTGCCGAAATCCCACTCGTAAAGCACGTAGCCGCCCATCGCGTCCGCCGTCGTCGACACCGCGGTGCAGAGCAGGTTCTGCGAGAAGTCGGCGTTGTATTCGAGCTGGCTGACGAACCACCGGTGCGCGAGCTGATCGAACAGCACGACCGGATCGCCGCCGTCCTGCGTCTCGCACATCCCGCCGAGCCCGGCAAACACCGTGTGAATCGGCTGCGGCGCCTGCAGCATCGTTCCCGTCTTGTCGAAGACGGCGTACTCGGTATTCACGACTTCGACGACCTGCGTGTCGCCCACGGCGACGTTCGCATCCGGCGGGATGACGCCGTCCGCGGGAATGCCGTCAGTGCTCGTCAGCAGCGACGCCGCGAAGGACGCCGGATACGAGGTCTGCAGCGCGGCATCCGTCCACGAGCCGCCTCCGCCGCCGCGTCCACCGCCGCCACCGCCGCCGGGAAGTTCCGGCTTGCGGATCTCCATGTGCTCGTGGGCGACGTCGGGAATCACGCCCGGCCGTTTGTTCGCGGGCGACGCCACGGCGTTCGCGTGCATCACGCGCGGCTGCGCCGGCGGATCCGCCAGCGCTGCGCTGCTGTACACAGCGACGCCCGCCACAACCATCACCAGGGTCCTCATCGACTGATTCATCGCAAGGCTCCTTCCTTCTGCCGAGGGAAAGGCCGAGTATGGACAAGAACGCGCGGTCTCGACAACGACGAATTACGTGCTTACGGATTCTTCGTGCAGATTACGGATTGGATCGAAGGAGACCCACGCTAACCGCCACGCTCGCTATGCACGCAAAGGAGAAGCCTTATGGTTTTTCTGCGGTCGCTGCGTGCTTTGCGGTTCCCGTGGCTCAGTGGGAGCGGGAGATGACGTCCTGATAGGACGCGATCGCGTCCTGTCCGAACGCCTTGAGCAGTCCCTGGACGGGATCGAGGAGCTGGACGGAATGGAGGTCCGCCATGATGACGCCGGGCGGATAGTAGAAGCCGCGATCGAAGTACGACCGGATGAACGTGCTCTGCTCGTGGAGCGGCAGCGTCGCAACCGACGCGTAGTAGCGCCGGTAGGCGTCGTTGCCGAACAGATACTGCTCCACGTTCGAGGTGTAGACGTAGTTGACCGCGCCGCCGTGCGTCGAGATGTAGTTGCCGACGGCGCGCAGCGCTTTCGGTCCCGCGAAGTCGCCGATCACGGGCACGATCAGGTTCTTGCGCTCGTACTGCTGCAACGCCTTGAACGTCTCCTCGCTCGCCAGATACGTCCAGCTCGTCCCTTCTGCGTCGGTCGTGTTCTGCAGCTCGGAATATGTCGGGAACACGCGCGCAAGCCGCGGGCTCGGGAACGAGTACCGCAGATCCGGGCCTTCCGAGAAAAACGCCCGGGCGACGTACTCGATGCCTTTGAGATCGTCCGGCGTCAGCGCGAAGCCGTGCTTCCCGGTCAGCCACTTGTCGATGTCGCCGAGGTTCTTCTGGAACATCGCCGGGTCGGGCTCGATGCCGGCAAACGCGTCGAACAGGATGTTCGCCGGCAGGCCGGTCGCGTTCTCGAGCAGCGCGTCCGGCTTGGCCCGCGCAAACAGGCGCGACAGGAAATCCATCCGGTCCGTCGACATCTCGATCAGCGCCTTATAGAAAAGGTGCTGGTCCAGATTCCCCCGCCGGATGTCGACGATGAAGGCCATGCGGGGTTTGAGGGCGGCGATGTACGTGAAATTCTGGTCGGGGCCGACGCCGAGGTAGACGCCGTTGGCGAGCGCCCGCTTCTTCAACTCGGGGATCACTTCCTGGAACGTCCGCTCGTTGGACACCAGGTTGTCGGATCGGAAAAATCCGTCGGGCTCGGAGTATTCGGTGACGAGGCCCCAGAAGTCCTTGTCGCTCAGCTCGCCGGGCAGCGTATCCGGGGGACTCTGCGCACGAATGCCAAGGCCCAGCACGGCCGCGCCCGACAGGCACGCGGCAACGATAAGAGCCGACAGGAACTGCCGACGGTTCACGGGTACATGGTATTCCAACAACCCTTCGGTTTCCTTCCGAGATCTTCGAGGATGCGTTCGCGAGGCGCCGAATTACAGGCGCCTGTCAATCACGAAGTCACCAAGGAAAAGCACGAAAGACACGAGACCTTTAAAGGTCTTCTGGTGACCTTCGTGTGCCCATCGTGCCTCCGTGATGCACTGGCGTAGGTATAAAATGCGCCCCATGGTGAAGAAGATTTTCGTCATCGCGCTCGGGCTGACCGCCGCCACCGCGCTGGTGCGCTCGCAGTCGAACGCGCTGGCGCCGTCGACTAAGGAATGGCCCGCCGTCAGCGGCGACCTCGGCAACACGCGCTACACGGCGCTGACGCAGATCAGCCGCGACACGCTGCCGAAGCTCAAGGGCGCGTGGCTCTCCGAGCGGTTCGTGGACGGCGGCGCCGGACGCGCGATGCCGGTCGTCAAGGACGGCATGCTGTTCCTCACCGGCGGCAGTTACGTCTACGCGATCGACGCGAAGACCGGCGCGACGATCTGGAAGCATCAGACGGGCGCTGCGGCGGCGGGAAACAACAGCGGCCTGAACGACTTCGCGCGGGCCGAGCCCGGCCTGCCCGATCGCGAAGGCGTCGCCGTCGCCGACGGCAAGGTGTTCGTCGGCCTCTCCAACGCGCACGCGATCGCGCTCGACGAGAAGACCGGCAAGGAACTCTGGGACGGCTACGCCGGCATCGACCCGCCGCGCCCCGGCCAGGGGATTTCCGGCGCGCCGCTCTACGCGGGCGGACTGGTGTTCGTCGGCACGTCCGCCGATCCCGGCTTCCGCGGCAAGGTCGTCGCCTTCGACGGCAACACCGGCAAGAAAGCCTGGGAATTCTTCGTCGTCCCCGGACCGGAAGACGCCGGCCACGAGACGTGGCCGCCGTCCGATACATACAAGGTCGGCGGCGGCGCCATCTGGCTCGTCGGCGCCGCGGATCCCGATCTCGGCCTCGTCTACTTCGGCACCGGCAACGGCGTGCCGCAGTACGCGGGCGACGAGCGCGCGGGCACCAACCTCTATCTCTGCTCGATCATCGCCCTCGACATCAAGACCGGCAAGTTGAAGTGGCACTACCAGACGATCAAGCACGACGTCTGGGAAGCCGACATGGGCATGTCGCCGATCCTCGTCAACACGCAGATCGCCGGCCGCGACAGGAAGCTCATCGCGGCAATGCGCGCGGACGGCACGCTGTTCGTCATCGATCGCGAGACGGGCAAGCCGATTCTGCCGATCGAAGATCGCAAGGTGCCGCAGGACAAGACGCAGCGCACGTGGCCGACGCAGCCGTACCCGGTCGGCGCCGATCACATGCTCGACGAGTGCGACGTGTGGGCCAGGAAGCCGATCCCGTCGGGCTTCCGGCTGGGATGCTTCTTCTCGCCTGCGCCGTCGCCGTCGGAGCTCCCGAACCTGCTGACGCCGTTCCCCGGCATGCGCCAGACGCCGATGGCCTACAGCCCGCAGACCGGCTACATCTACGCGCTCGGCAACTCGTCGCTGCAGTGGCTGCGCCGCGCTGAAGATCCGTACGTCTTCATCCTCGGCGGCGCGCGCGTGCCCGGCATGCCCGCGGCGCACGGCGTGATGGCCGCGATTGACGTGAAGACGTCCAAGATTGCCTGGAAGCAGGACTTCAGCGGGCCGCGTCCGTCGGGTGCGATGGCGACGGCGACCGGTCTGCTCCTCCAGACGATGCCGGATGGGAATCTGCAGGCGCGCGACGCGAAGACCGGCGAGATGATCTGGCAGTACCAGACCGGACTGAACGGCGGCGCCGCTCCGGGCGCCAGCTACGAGATCGACGGCGAGCAGTACATCGCGCTCGCCGGCCGCAACAACGTCATGGCGTTGAAGCTGAATGGAACCCTGGAGGCTCGTCCGCAGGATCTCGCCGAAGCGGCCGGCGGAGCGGGCCGCGGAGGCGGACGTGGTGGTGCGCCGGCTGCTCCGGCGATCGCCGGGTTCAACGGTCCGATCACCGACACGTTCAGGGTCGAAGTCGCGAGCTACGTGCGCGACAGCTCCAACGGCAGCGTGCGCATGTATGTCGACGAGCACGCGTTCAATCCGTATCGCGTCCGCGTCAAGGCGGGGACGACGGTCCGATGGGTGAACAACGGACGCATCCTGCACACCGTCGCCGCCGAGGACGGATCGTGGACCTCGTCGCGCCTGGTCCCGCTCGAGGCCGCGGGACACCTGTTCGACAAGCCCGGCGAATACACGATCATCTGCAAGGATCACCCGTGGGCGAAGTCGCAGGTCATCGTGACTCCGTAAATCTGGTAATTGGTTAACTTGGTAACTGGGTAATTGGACGACGTCCGCCTGAAGGCGGACACCACCGAAACATTAGTCCGCCTGAAGGCGGACACTACCGGAAGCCACCGGAAGCTACCGAAACAGCGGCTTTTCCAAGTATGATTAGCAGGTTGTAGGGGCGGAGGCGTGGCCGCCCGTGCGACCTCAGGACCGTAGGTGATCGTCCATATAAACCACATCTCGCAGAGCAAGAAGGGCGCGAAAAAGTCGCAACTCGGAGAGCTCGCGAGCCTTGTGACGGGCTCGCTGGTCGATCTGGTCGAGAACGGCCAGCTCGACGCCAAAGTCGCCCCTTCGCTGCGCATTCATCTCGACTGGATCCAGTACAAGACCAACTTCCGCGACCCGGTGATCGTGCGCCGGACGACGGACGCGCAGGGGAAATCGCTGTCGCTCGCCGAGGTCGCGATCGACCTGCGGCAGTGCCAGCCGGCCACGCTCCTGCAGCAGCTCCAGGAAGCCGCGCAGCAGGTCAACCCGAACGCGAGCACCGACAACGGCCGCCATTACCTCGCCGACTACAAGCCGTTCCGCGACTGCGTCATCTGGGACTTCAACCGTGTCTTCTGGCGCCATCTGGGCGACTGGGAAGCCGCATCGGGCAAAGGCTTCGAAGAAGCGCTGCCGAGCGGATCCTCCGACGCGAACCGGCCGGACGCCGTCAAGGAATCCGTCGTCGAGTTCTGGGAGCTGCTGAAGGATCTCGAGACGAAGAACCAGCTGCCCGCCGAGATCCCCATTCTCGAAATCGGCGTCGGCGCCGGCACTCGCGCCGCCGCGTTCATCGACCTGTTCCAGGAATACGACGCCGAGAAGGGCACGACGTACTACGACCGGCTGCAGTTCATCCTGGGCGACTACTCGCCCGACACGCTCGCCCGCGCATGCGCGTCACTCGGCCGGCACAAGTCGCACATCATCCCGGCGCCGCTCGACGCGCTCAACCCGTTCAAGACGCTGTCGCAGTACCGGTTCAAGGTCCTCTACGTCCACCTGACGAACGTCTACGACAACCTGCCCTTCGACGACCTGATCCGCCGTGACGGGAAACTGTACCTCGCCGAGGTACGTCCATATATCAGTGCCGCGTCGGTCGATCAGCTGCAGGCCGACTTCGGCATCGGCCGCGCGGAGCTGCCGGCGGCGACCGCCAAGCTCCTCGACGGCGGACCGCACGCCGTGTTCCCCGGCGAAAAAGGCGTCGCCTTCTGGCGCGCGCTGTGGGGCTGCTTCAAGCTCGAGGAACGGCTGCGCGCGCTCGACGATCGCGAAGAGTCGCACGTCCCGCCCGGCCTGACGTGGGCGCATCTGCAGGATCTGCTCGACGAAGCGCCGGAGGACGTCCGCTTCCACATCTCGCGCGGCGCGGCCGAGTCGTTCGCCAACACGCTGCCGCTGCTCCACCCGCGCGGGTATCTGCAGGTGCAGGACATCTTCGTCGAGGACATGGACGAATACCGCAAAGGCTTCAAGGGGCCGGGCAAACTCGACGGCTCGCTCGTCGTCTGGGTGAATGGCGCGCTGCTGCGGGCTGTCGGCGCTCGCGCGGGATACGACGTGCACTTCAGGCCGTTCGCGTACCGGCCTGGTTCGAAAACAACGGTAATGTACACAACGCAGAAGCCATAAAGGCGCTCGGCTAAAGCCTTCGCGCTACAGATGTAGCCTTCGCGCTACGCGTAGCAGACGTAGCGCGAACGCTTTAGCGGAGCGAAACGACTATGAAGCTCCCAATTCTCCCAACGACCGTCATCGGCAGCTACTCGATGCCCGAGTGGCTCGAGCGCGCGAAGAACGACTACCTGGCGCGCAAGCTGTCCAAGCGCGACCTCGACGACATGCACGACGCCGTCCGCAAGGCCGCCATCAAGGATCAGGAATCGGCCGGCATCGACATCGTCACCGACGGCGAGCTCCAGCGCTACAACATGATCGACTACTTCACGGAGCGCATCCCCGGCGTGCAGGTCGATCTCGGGTCGAAGCGCTTCTACTACGACTTCTACGACACCGAAGTCCGCAACAAGCTCGGCACGGGATCGCTGGGGCTGAACGACGAGGTGAAGTTTCTCAAGAAGTACACAGACCATCCGACCAAGATCTCGGTGTCGGGCCCGCACACGCTCGTGAAACGCATCCGCAACTCCTTCTATAAGGACGAAGCGGAATTCGCCGTCGATCTCGGCAAGGCGCTCAACCGCGAGCTCAAGGAGATGGCGCGCAACGGCGTCACCGAGCTGCAGATCGACGAGCCGTACTACTCCGGCTTCCCCGAAGATCTGCCGTGGGCCGTCAAGGCGATCAACGCCGCGACCGAAGGTGTCGACGCGCACGTCACGCTGCACATCTGCTACGGCAACCGCTACGGCAAGCCGTCGTTCGAAGGCAGCTACAAGTACCTGTTCCCCACGATCCTCGACGCCAAGGTGCACGCGCTGTCGCTCGAGTTCGCGCGCCGCGGCGAAGAAGACATCCAGCTGTTCAAGGAATTCAAGGCGCCGTTCACGCTCGGCCTCGGCGTGATCGACGTGAAGACCCAGGACATCGAGTCGCCGGCGCTCGTCGCCGACCGCATCCGCCGCGCGCTCGAAGTCGTCCCCGCCGAACGTCTCGTCATCAACCCCGACTGCGGATGCGTCCACCTTCCCCGCGACGTCGCCTTCGCGAAGCTGACGGCCATGGTTGAGGGAACACGAATGGTCCGCAGCGAACTTGGAAAATAACTACCACAGAGGACGCAGTGGACACAGAGATGCTCCTTTGAAAAACAACACCTCTGTGTCCTCCGTGTCCTCTGTGGTGGAGAGCTAACAAACCATATGAAAAACGTCCTCGAAATCGCCCACGACGCCAAGCTGCGTCCGATCGCTGATGTCGCCAAAGGCGCCGGCATCCTCCCCGAAGAGCTCGAGCAGTACGGCGAGTTCCGCGGCAAGGTCAAGCTGCCGATCCTCGATCGCCTCAAGAACGGCAAGAACGGCAAGGTCGTCATCGTCACCGCCATCACGCCGACGAAAGCCGGCGAAGGCAAGACGACGACGTCCATTTCGCTGACGATGGGGCTGGGGAAGATCGGCAAGAAGGTGATGCTGGCGCTGCGCGAGCCGTCGATGGGACCGTGCTTCGGCGTCAAGGGCGGCGGCACCGGCGGCGGCTACGCGCAGGTGGCGCCGATGGAAGAGATCAACCTGCACTTCAACGGCGACTTCCACGCCGTGACGTCGGCGCACTCGCTGCTGGCGGCGGCGCTCGACGCGTCGATCTACAACGGCAACCCGCTGCGCATCGACCCGGCGACGATCACCTGGCCGCGCACGGTGGACATGAACGACCGCGAGCTGCGCTACAGCGTCGTCGGCCTCGGCGGCAAGGCGCACGGCATCCCGCGCGAAAACGAGTTCGTCATCACGGCCGCCTCCGAGATCATGGCGATCTTCGCGCTGTCCAACGACCTGCACGATCTGCGCGCGCGTCTCGGCCGCATCGTCGTCGCCTCGACCTATGACGGCGAGCCGGTGACCGCCGAAATGCTGCGCGCGGCCGGCGCGATGACCGTCATCATGAAGGACGCGATCAAGCCGAACCTCGTGCAGACGCTCGAGGGCCAGCCGGCCCTCATCCACGCCGGGCCGTTCGGCAACATCGCGCACGCCAACAACTCGATCATCGCCGACCGCATCGCGATCAAGCTGGCCGACTACATCATCACGGAGGCCGGCTTCGCCAGCGATCTCGGCATGCAGAAGTTCTGCGACATCGTCTGCCGCACGGGCGGATTCGCTCCGAGCGCCGCCGTCCTCGTGACGACGGTGCGCGCGACCAAGTCGCACGGCGGCAAGCCGTTCAACCTGCTCTCGACCGAGGATCTCGACGCCATCCGCAAGGGCATGGACAACCTCACGGCGCACATCAACATCGTCAAGCAGTACGGCCTGCCGTGCGTCGTCGCGATCAACAGCTTCCCCACCGACACGCAGGCGGAGATCGCGCTGGTGAAGGAGCTGGCGATCAAGGCCGGAGCGGAGACGGTCGTGCCGCACAACGGCTTCGGCCAGGGCGGCGCGGGCGCCGTGGATCTCGCCAATGCGGTCGTCACCGCGTGCGAGAAGCCGAACACGTTCAAGTTCCTCACGCCGAACGGCACGCCCATCGTCGAACAGATCAAGGCGATCGCGACGCGCCTGTACGGCGCATCGGATATCGACCTGCAGATGCAGGCGCAGAAGGATCTGCTCCGGCTCGAGAAGCTCGGGATGAGCACCGCGCCGGTCTGCATCGCGAAGACGCAGATGTCGCTGTCGCACGATCCCGCGCTGCGTAACCGGCCGACCGGGTTCATCGTCCCCGTCCGCGCGCTCCTGCCGTCGGCGGGCGCCGGCTTCGTCGTCGCCCTCTGCGGCGACATGCAGCGTATGCCGGGGCTGGGCAAGACCCCGGCGTTCCAGAATATCGATATCGACGCACAGGGGCGGACAGTCGGGTTGTTCTGAGAGTTGTAGCCGGGACCTGAAGGTCCCGGCCCACAGGTGGGATCGCGGAAGACGGGTGGGATCGAGACGTTGTCGGCGTCACTGCCGGTGACACCGGCAGCGTTCTGCGGCGGCGACGCCCGACCTGAAAGGTCGGGCCTACACGTGGGATCGCGGAATACCCACGCGTTATTGCTGCTGTTGATCTGAATCGACCGTCGGCGCGACGGCCTCGCGCGACATCCACGGCGTGAACACGGTGGGATCCGTGTACTGCGGTGCGGTGCCGATGGAGACGCCGACCGCGAGCTCGCTCTTGACTCCGCTCGAACCCTTGAACACGCCCCGCGTCGGCGGGACGTCCGCGTAGTCGCGGCCGACGGCGACGCGGATGTGCTGCTCGCCCGTCAACGAGTTGTGTGTCGGATCCAGGCCGATCCACTCGAGATCCGGCAGCCACGCTTCGACCCACGCGTGCGTCGCGCCGTCGAGCGATCGACGCGGATCGTTGGGCTCGAAGAGATACCCGCTGACATAGCGGCACGGGATGCCGAGCTCGCGCACCAGCGCGATCATGACGTGCGCAAAGTCCTGGCAGACGCCCTGGCGAGAGGCCAGCGCCTCGTCGATCGGCGAGTCCACGCGCGTGCTCTTCGGCTTGTATTCGAAGCGCTGATGCAGCCCCGACATCAGGATTCGCAGCGTCCGAATCGGATCCCAGCTGCGGGCGAGCGACAGATCGTGCGCGAGCGCGCCGAGCAGCTCGGTCGGTTTCGCAAACGTGCTCGGGTTGAGCAGGTCCCAGAATTCGCCGCTCGCGGTCGCCGCGTCCAGACGGTCCCACGCGCCGGGGCCCAGCGAGTCCGGCAACTCACCGAGCGGCGCACACTCGACGAACGCCTCGGCGGTCACGATCAGCTGGGAGTGGCGTCCGGGAATGCTGAAGTGATGGACCATGTTGCCGTCCGGGTCCTGATACATGCGGACGCGCGACGCGGGCGTCGTGCTCAGGCCGAAGCGGATGCAGTGCTGCGACAGATCGCTGCGGGGCTGCATGCGCGCCTCCATCACGCTCTCGCTGATGGGCGCTTCGTAGACGAATTTGGTGACATGACGAATCGTATAATTCATGACAGCAGCAGCCGTGAGTTCTCCGTGATCCCAGTAGTATCCCGGCACCTTCAGGTGCCGGGGACTATGCAGGCAGCGCCAATTCGATCGGGTACATGACGTACGACTGATACACAGCCGCATGGATCTGGGCGCAATGCCGGCTGATTGTCTCCAAGTACACATGCGGATCCTCGCTGAGGATCTCGTCCACCTGGCCGAAGTCGAGCGACGCATGCAGACGGCCGGCCATGCGCTCCGCGCGGCCGCCTGATCCGCGCGAGGTGAGCACCGCGATCGCCGTCATAGACGACTGAACGCGTTCCGCGGCAAACCGCACCGACCGCGGAAACTGTGGATTCAGCAGCAGGAACTCGGCGATCCGCTCGGGACGCAGGTCCGCCGTGTAGCACCGGCAGTAGGCTTCGAGCGCCGTGCACGCCCGCAACAGCCCCGCCCATTCCGTGTGGCTCTTCGGCAGCAGCGGCCCGGCGCCGCTGTAGTACAGATCGACGAGCGCAGCCGTCGCGCCCGCGCGCTCGAGGAAGCGGCCGAGCTGCAGGAACTGCCATCCCTCGCCGTGCCCCATCGTCTCGTCGGTGACGCCGTTGAACAGGTGCACGCCGTCGACGATGAGGCGCGAGACGTAGTGCGGGCGCGCGGACCAGGCGCTGTCGGCGCGGGCTTCGCGCATGCGCAGGAACAGCGCGTTCAGCTGCTCCCACATCTCCGAGCTGATCTCCTCGCGGACCTGCCGTGCGTTGTCGCGCGCGAGGTTGACGCATGCCGTGACCGAGTTGCGCGTCTTCGCGTCGAACATCAGCGCGTCGACGAGCGCCTGCGGGTTCGCCGGCGGCTGCGGCGGCAGCTCGACCTTCGCCATCGCGTACAGCCAGTGGAAGTCCCAGCCGTCCGCGCGGCGGTCGAGGCCGAGATCGAGGCGGACGTCGATCAGCCGCGCGATCTGCTCCGCGCGCTCCAGATACCGACCGATCCAGTACAACGAATCAGCAACGCGAGATAACAACATCGTCTCTATCCTGCACGCCCGACCTGAAGGTCGGGCCTACACCTGGGATCGCGGAAGACCACGGCCTAATCGTCCAACACCCACGTATCCTTGCTTCCGCCACCCTGCGATGAATTCACGACGAGGGATCCCTTTCTCAACGCCACCCTCGTCAGGCCGCCCGGGACGATCGTCACGCGATCGCCGTAGAGCACGTACGGGCGCAGGTCCACGTGGCGCGGCTCGATGCGGTCGTCGATGAAGCACGGCGCGCGGGACAGCGACAGCGTCGGCTGCGCGATGAAGTTGCGCGGGTCCTGCAGGATCTTGGCCCTGAACGTGTCCTGCTCGGCCTTCGTGCTGTGCGGGCCGATCAGCATCCCGTAGCCGCCGGATTCCCCCACGGCCTTCACGACCAGCGAGTCGAGGTTCTCGAGCACGTGGCTGCGGTGCGAAGCATTCGACAGCAGATATGTCTCGACGTTCGGCAGGATCGCGTCCTCGCCGAGATAGAACTTGATAATCGCGGGGATGTAGGCGTACAGCGCCTTGTCGTCCGCGAGGCCGGTGCCGATCGCGTTCGCGAGCGAGACGTTGCCGGCGCGATACGCGTTCAGCAGCCCCGCCACGCCGAGGTGCGAATCCGGGCGGAACGCCAGCGGGTCCAGGAAGTCGTCGTCGACGCGGCGATAGATCACGTCCACGCGCTTCAGTCCCGCGGTCGTCCGCATGTAGACGATGTTGTCGTGGACGAGGAGGTCGCGGCCTTCGACGAGGGCGATGCCCATCTCACGCGCGAGGAACGCGTGCTCGAAGTACGCGGAGTTGCCGACGCCGGGCGTCAG